>Ga0194063_10001111_pt1 | contig 18063 bp, 16 predicted proteins | sample SepL3720m_MetaG_FD_155459 | JGI IMG/M metagenome (GOLD analysis project Ga0194063, IMG submission 155459) | Anoxic zone freshwater microbial communities from boreal shield lake in IISD Experimental Lakes Area, Ontario, Canada - Sep2016-L373-20m | ecosystem: Environmental > Aquatic > Freshwater... | reverse complement strand
GTTGACTGGATTCCCGCCTGCGCGGGAATGACAAATATATAGTTTCATATACCCCATATAATCATACTTTGGGATACTAAGTCAATCAAAAACTACATATTCAGGTGCCACTTTTGATACGCTGTCCGACACCTTCCATCATTTAAAGCTGGTTTTTCAAACCATAAAAAATATTCCTAAAATCTGAGGCTAAAATGGTTTGAATCCCGAAGGCAGTCATACTAATGATTTATTGACTTTATTACTTATTTATAGAGAAAATGGAGTGAGTTTTTTATTTTCATCAATGATATATCCGCTTAGGTAGGAGAATGATTGAATAGTATTATTTTTTGTAAATAGTTTTGCGGCTGGAACAATCGTAATCTCATGAGAAACAATAAGTGCTCTTTCATTAGCATCTAATTTTTTTAGCGTTTCAAAGATCAAGTCTAACAGTCCTACGGCATTCTTGATTACTTCTCCCTCAATTTCTTTATTGCTCAGATATGCTCCCGCAAATCCATTAGAATTTAGTTTCGCCTGTTTATTAATTTCGTCACTTACTTCCTTTGGGGCATTGAAATATCCAGCACGACTATCTATCTTTGGCGAAATACCAGTAAGAAGCGTCGCTGTCTCTTGCGTTCTTGGAGAATCAGAAGCAATGACAATTTTGAATTGTGGAAGCTCTTTCCCTAATGATTTTGAACTTTCTCTTCCTTCTTGAGTCAAATTCCCAATAGTATCTTTTTGTGCATGACGCAGAACATAAACCTGTTTCATTTGAAACAATTGTACCAATATTTTATACAAAGAATGTTTAGAATATTTTTCTTATAGTCTTGAAATAGGAAAAATTGTGTTCATTTTCAAAAAATACCCTCCAACTTTTGATCATTCTAAGAAACTCATCGATTGTCTGATTTGAAATAAGACTTTTTCCGCATGTCTTTCTTTAAATTTGAGGGCTATCTCCACTTCATAAACAAGTAGCCAAGCAGGAATATGACGATTATTCCCATCATAATCAAAAAACTCACTAATGGGGGGAAAGGTTTACCATCTTGTTTTCGAGGCATAATTCAAGTATATCGTATTTGTCATGAGATACTAAGAATATGTTTTGAGATTGCTTCGCTTTGCTCACAATGACATGGGGTGCAAAAGAAAAGGGAGTGGTTTGCACCACTCCCTTTCGCGAAATTACGAAACCTTATTGGGCTGGGGTTGCAGGAGCACAGCCAGCTGCGGAGTTTGTTGTTCCGCCTGTGCTTGCAGCCTCATCAGTTATCGACATGGATACCGCCACTTCTTTAGTAGAGATATCTTTTGAACAGTAGTCTGCAGGAGTTTTACTTCCTCCACAAACGAGGGTTTTTATTGCATTAGGCACACGTCCTCCGAAGTCAAATTCGGAAACGATTTGCTGGTCATTTAAAAGTAATGTTGGCGATCCACCTACTTTGAATTTATTTGCTAAATCAAAATCCTTTTGAGCAAACGCATTCCCTCTTTTTGGATCTTCAGTACATGCGGTCATCATTGCCACATCAACCCCAGCGCTTGATAGACATGCATCTGTTTTACCTTCCTGCATATAACAATTGACATAAGGCCAATAGAGAGCTGCTTGTTCATCTCGAATACAAATTTGTTTTAAGTTTTCTTTTGCTTCTTCATCTCCATGCATAGAGGTTATTTTTCCATTGACGATTGAGCCTATATATTTTACTTTCAAACTGTCAATCATGGAAGGAGCTTCCTCAAGGACTTTTTTATACACACGTTGTGTTTGGAGTCCGTAAGGGCAGTTTGCTACAACAAAAGCGGTAAGTGTTGCTTTATCTACCTTTTTTAAATCTTTTAGGGTAAGTTTTGTTTGTGCTTGAGTCGCAGAAGCGGCTGGCGTTTTTCCTATTTCATCTAGCTTTACACCTGACGTGAACAGCATCTTACCATCCTTGGTAATATAGGAAGTATATGTTTGTTCTGCCATTTTCAATTTAAATTCGTACACGCCATTTGTTTCTTTGACAGAGGTTACCTCAAATTTTGTATCTGGGCTATTTAATACCTTTTTGATAGCTGCGGGAATTGTTTTATTTTTAAAATCATCAGACTTGCTTCTGAAAGTATTAACAATTAACAATACTCCAGCAAGAGCTGCAACAACTGCAACCATTGACCAGTTGAGTTTTGGTTGTGAAGGCATGTCCTCCATACCCGCCACCGCTTTCACTACCTTTGTTTGGGTTGAACGTTTTTTTATCATAGTGCAACTATTTAATACTATTTTTTTTCTCTTGTCAAACAGAGTTAGGCTCCGTATGAGTTTCAGCAAAGTAATGATCCATTAGGTGTAGAGAGGGGGAGTTCGATGAGGAGTGGAGTATGTTCTGCTAAATCGACCATGAGGATAAATCCATTGGAGGCTTTTCCTGCCATTTGTTTGGGTGTAATATTTGCGATGACGGGTACTTTCTTTCCGATAAGCGTCTCAGGAGCATAATGTTTGGCAATTCCGGACAAAATAGTTACAACGCCGTACTCTTCGCCCAAATCAAGTGTGAGTTCCAAAAGTTTGTTTGAATTCTCCATTTTTACAGCAGTCTTTATTTCTCCTGCACGAGCATCAAGCTTTAAGAAGTCGGTGAATTCAACAAGTGGTTTTTTCATGGTGGAATCTATTATACAATTTTTTGCAGTTTTTTGATTAACTCAGGATAGCTGTTATAGGACACGAATTCCTCGGATACGTATTTAAGGGAGCCGGCTAAATGAAAGTCATACTTATATATACATATAACACGTTTATGAAAAGCCTCTGCCCACCCCAGTTCAATACCCAGACCAGTGCCCGGATAGGATACTTCTGCGATTATTAGATCTGCCTTCTCAATAAGAGATTTTGAATTCTGAGGAGTTTCACTTTTTTCATAGGGGAGAGTGCAGGTATGTTTATCAAATACGGCAGAAGTTCGGATGGCAGCGTAGAAGGCTTCATAGTCGAGCTGCTTAGAGTGAGGAAAATAGATGTTCATTTTGCGTAAATGCGAAAGAGATTGTTTCCAATCTTCTCACATTTCATAATGGTAAAGCTGCCGATTTCTGAGGTGTTTTTCACATGAGGGCCGCCGCAGAATTCTTTGGAATAATCGCCGATGAAGTAAACCTTCACCATATCCGGATATTTTTCTCTGAAGAAAGACTTTGCTCCCAGCTTTTCTGCTTCTTGTTTTGGGATTATTTTGAATTCAACAGGAAGCGCTTTTGCTATTTTTTCATTTATGATGCCCGATACTTTTTTTAGTTCCTCCTCTGTGGGCTTTTGTGTATGATAAAAATCAAAGCGAAGCCGTTCTCCCGTAATATTGGAACCTTCCTGGCGAATATCTTTTCCCAACACATCAAAAAGAACCTGGTGTAATAAATGTGTTGCGGTATGATATTTTATCGTTTGTTCACTTTGATCAGCCAATCCTCCTTTAAATTTTCCCGCAGAGGCAGAACGAGATAAACCTCTGTGTTTTGCGAATGCCTCCAAGAATGTTTTTGAGTCAATTTCTTGACCTTTCTCTAAAAACAATTCTCGAGATATCTCTACAGGCATTCCATAACTTTGATAGAGATCAAATGCAATTTTTCCATCAATTTTTTCAATCTTTTCTATCTCTTTCAATCCTTTTTCCAAGCTTGCACTAAATTTCTTAATTTCGTCTTTTATGATGGGGGAGACCAATTTAATATCTTCTTCTACATTAAAATATACTCCTTCATACATTTTTAACACTTGAGTTGATATAAGCGCTACTTCTTCTGGGGAGGGAAGTTTTCCGAGGAGCTTTCTTAATTTCACAGTCAATCTGCGCAAAAGTCTTCTGAGGACATATCCCTGTTCCTTGTTTGAAGGGAGCACTCCGTCTTTAATCAAAAACACCGACGCTTTTAAATGGTCCGCAATGATGCGCATTGCTGGTTTATTTTTTTCATCAGAATAGGAGAGACCTGTTATTTTTTCTATTTCTTTTATGATGGGAGTGTACAGAGATGTTTCAAACATATCTGAATTATTCTCCATCGCCATAATAAATCGCTCGAATCCTCCACCGAAATCCACATTTTGTTTAGGGAGCGGCTCAAAACTGCCATCAGGCATTTTCTTATATTGCATAAACACGGAGTTACATATTTCGAGGAATCGACCACAGTCACAGTTGGGGTGGCACTTTTCTCCAAATTTCGCGTCATGCTCTACCTGGGTGAATTCAAAAAATATTTCACTATCTGGACCGCCTGGTTCTCCGGCTGGCATCTTTGCAGGAACGCCTGCACGCGACCACCAGTTTTTTGTCGCATCATAGAGATAAATATGATTTCCGATATCTGCCTTAATACCTACTTTTGCAAACTCTTTTTTCCAAATCTCAATTGAATCTGCATCTTGGGGAAGTCCATCTTCGCCGACAAAAGCAGTGACATACAATTTGTTTGGATCAAGGTGAAGTGTATTGACGAGGAATCCAAAAATCCAGGTGAGTTGTTCCGTTTTAAAATAATCACCGAGAGACCAGTTGCCCACCATCTCAAATAGCAAAGTATGGCGATTATCCCCAATATCATCAATATCTTGAGAACGGAAACACCTCTGAATATCATACAGTCTCGTACCAAGTGGATGGATTTCACCCAACAAATAGGGAACAAGCTGTTGCATGCCTGATCCGGTAAAAAGGGTTGTGGGATCATCTTTGGGCACGAGAGGAATAGGGGGGACTTCTACATGCTTATTTGAAGTATAAAATTCTTCAAACAACTTCCTTAATTTAAAATGGTCAATCATCATGACATGAATTATACTAAACTTTGATATGACTCTCATCTCAACTCATGATGCACTAACAGCCGCGCCGTATCTGAAGGCAATTCATCAGCCACAATCCACTTCCCATAAAGGTCAAAATGGGAAGGTGCTCGTGATTGGCGGATCATCGCTTTTTCATGGAGCAGTACTGTGGGCAGCCGAAGCGGCATCTCATATAGTAGATATGGTACATGTCGCATCAACCGTGGAAAATAATGAAATCATCCAAAAAATAAAGGTGATGTGGCAGACGGGGATTGTCGTTTCACAAAAAGACATTCTGTATTATGCAGAAGAAGATAAGGTCATCTTAGTAGGGAATGGAATGATGAGAAGCGAAAAAGCTGAAAGCTTAAAGTTGAAAGCTGAAAGCCGGAAATGGGAGGATGTTTTGAAGATAAAGGATGAAGGATTGTTCACAAGAGAAATAGTATATTATCTTATTGCTCACTTTCCAAACAAACAGTTTGTGTTGGACGCCGGCGCTTTACAAGTGATGGACAAAGAATGGCTCTCCCTTCTCCGTAAAAAAGCAATTATCACTCCCCATCAAAAAGAATTTCAATCATTATTCGGAATAGATGTTGCCGCATTATCATTTGAGGAAAAAGAAAAGATAGTGCAACAAACAGCTCAACAGCATTCCTGTATTATCATCCTTAAAGCTGTAGAGGATATCATTTCAGATGGAAATAGGGTGGTGCGCGTTCAGGGAGGTAATGCAGGGCTGACTAAAGGAGGGACGGGAGATATATTGGCCGGGCTTATTGCTGGGATGGCTGCCACCTCCGATCCATTTGCTGCGGCTGTAGTCGCCTCTTTTCTTTTGAAACAAACTGCTGAACATTTATTTGAGATAAAAGGGTTTTGGTACACAGCCCAAGACATTGTAACTACATTTCCTGGAGTATTCCACAGGCTCAATCAACCCGATTGAAGTTTGACATTGGCGGGGGGTTGAGGTAGTATTGCAGTACATCTTTATGAAAAAAGAAACATCCGTTGCTGTGGGTATGGGGATAGTCTTCGGGCTACTCTTCTCTTTTCTTGTTATTGCAAATACACAAAAAAATCAATCTGTTTCTCAAAAGACAACAAATCAAAAAACAAGACCTGTAACAACTGAACAACAAACAACGGTGCAACCGATCGTTATCTCGGAACCAAATGATGGAGCTATTATTACGGGCGCCTCAGTTTTAATTAAAGGTAAGACGGATAAAAACAGCTTTATCGTTGTACAGACTCAGATTAAAGACATGTCTTTTACTACTAAATCAGAAGATTTTGAATACAATGTGCCTCTTGCACTTGGTGAAAATGTAATTCATATCAGCGCTTATCCAAAAGGATCAAATGGGAAAATACAGGAAAAAGAGTTACGAGTTTACTATCTTGGCACAAAATAATGAAAACGACAGAAAAAGTATTACTATCCTGCATGGTTGCATACCTGTGCGTAGCACCCGTACTCGCAATCGATGCAACAGGATCTGCAACAAGTTCACTTGATAAAGGAGCGAAGCTGCTGATTGAAAAACTCGCAACAAAAGTAGAAGAAACACGCAAGAAAGATCAAAAAGCATATGTAGGGCTGATTACTAAGACTGAAGATTCTATTATCTCTATTTCCAGCACCAATGGAACCGATGAAAAAAAATATTCTATAAAAATTGATGATACTTTGACTGCTATCTTCAGAATCGTCGGAACATCCAAAAAGGAACTGAAAAAAGCTGATTTGAAAGTGGGAGATTATATACTCGTGACAGGGCAAATGCTCAACGATACGCTTGAAGCGAATGAAATTTATATCGATGAACAGTTCCTCGTGAAGACAGCAAAAATTACAGAAATTAACAAAACGGATTTTTATTTAAAAGTTATCACATACGATAAGGACGAGTATACACTCGATATTCAGAGTTCTACCCGACAATACATGCTTAACGTGAAGACGAAGGAAATTGAGAAATCGGGTTTTACTAAGATTAAAGAGGGTGACACGATCCACTTTGTAGTGAGTAAAACAAACCCTGGAGCAGGAAAAGAAAAAAACAGATATGATGCAGTGCGCATTCTTGTGGTTCCACAAGAATTTGCTGTATTGTAACTAACCCCTTCTTTTCTTCTCTCAGTTTTGTGTATACTGTACAACCTATGTTTACATTCATCAAAAGACTTTTTGACTTTAACCTCAAACAAATTGAAAGATATCAAAAAATCGTTCTTGAAATCAATTCATTAGAAAACGATGTTCGCAATTTGAAAGATGAACAGTTTCCTGAGAAAACAAAAGAATTGAAAGCTCGTTTAGGAACAGGTGAAACGCTTGATGTAATCCTTCCTTTTGCTTTTGCCCTTGTTCGAGAAGCGGCGAGAAGAAAGCTTGGAGAGAGACACTTCGATGTACAGCTTATGGCAGGAATCGCGCTTCATGAAGGAAAGATTAGTGAACAGAGAACCGGAGAAGGAAAGACGCTTTCTGCAACATCTGCATTGTACCTTAACGCTCTTGAAGGGAAGGGGGCACATCTTGTGACCGTCAATGATTACCTTGCAAGACGGGATGCAGGATGGATGGGAGAAGTCTATAACTTTCTTGGACTTACTTCGTCCGCAATTATTTCCGATAAATCATATATTTATGACGCTTCATTTACCGATACCGAAGTGCAAGACTCTCGCCTTGCCCATTTGAAGCAATGTTCACGAAAAGAGGCGTACGCGGCGGATATTACTTACGGCATCAACAGCGAATACGGATTTGATTATTTACGGGACAACATGGCTCAGCAAGCAGCAGATCTTGTGCAGCGAGGTTTTCAATATGCCATTATCGATGAGGCAGATTCAGTACTTATCGATGAAGCGCGAACACCTCATATCATCTCTGCTCCATTTGACGAAGATACTTCAAAGTATTTTACCTATGCAAAAATAGTAAAACAACTCGGAGAAGGGGATTTCAAAATTGATGAAAAATCTCGCACAGCTCATCTGACAGAACAAGGGGTAACACATGTAGAATCTCTTCTTGGCGTAAAAAATATATATGAAAAAGATTTTGATACTTTGTTTCATGTGGAAGCATCGCTCAAAGCAGAAGCATTGTTCAAGAATAATAAAGACTATATTGTAAAAGAGGGAGAGATCGTCATCGTCGACGAATTTACTGGCCGCCTTCTTCAGGGGAGACGATTTTCCGAAGGAATTCACCAAGCAATTGAAGCAAAAGAAGGTGTGCAGATTCAGAGAGAGTCAAAAACGCTCGCCACTGTTTCGCTCCAGAACTATTTCCGTGCATATAAAAAAATTGGAGGAATGACTGGAACTGCTGCTACAGAAGCAGAAGAATTTCACAAGATTTATAAAGCAGACGTTATCACCATCCCCACCCATCGAGCAATGGTCCGAAAAGATCATCCCGATATGATTTATAAGACTGAAAATGCGAAATTTAATGCAATTGTTGAAGAAATTGCAGAGCAGTACAAAACAGGAAGACCAGTGCTTGTGGGTACAACATCTATTGATAAAAATGAACATCTCTCAGATTTACTAACTCGTAAGGGGGTACCCCATGAATTGCTCAATGCAAAAAATCATGAACGGGAAGCAACCATCATTGCACGAGCTGGAAAAAAGCATGCAGTAACAGTTGCTACTAATATGGCGGGCCGTGGAGTGGATATTATCTTGGGAGGAGTAAAGCCAGAAAAATCTGAAGATATAAAAAAATATGAAAAAGAAATGGCAGAATGGCAAAGGGAACACGATGAAGTGATGGAGGTGGGAGGTCTTTATGTATTAGGTACCGAGCGACACGAATCACGCCGTATTGATAACCAGCTTCGAGGACGTGCAGGACGACAGGGAGATCCGGGAGAAACGAGATTTTTTGTGGCATTAGGAGACGACTTAATGCGGATTTTTGGAGGAGAACAGATATCAAAGCTCATGACATTCTTCAATCTTCCCGAAGATCAGCCCCTCAGCCACTCTATGGTTTCAAAAGCAATTGAGCAGGCCCAGGTAAAGGTGGAAGGATTTAATTTTGATATCCGAAAACACCTCGTTGATTTTGACGATGTGCTCAATAAACAACGTGAAATCATTTATGCACTTCGTCGGAAAATGCTCTATGCAATTGATGATCCCGAAACATTTCAAAAAACAATACTGGAAATGTTCGATGATGAGGTCGATTCACTGGTAACTCAGTATTCATTTGAGTCCTCTGAATTTACTGATGAAATGATTCAGAATACAATCGATGAATTAAAAACACTCATTTCTATTAACGAAAAAGATGTAGCTGAGCTTTTAAAAAGTAAAACGGTCCTCGACTTAAAAGATCACATCATGAAAGAGGTGCAGAGAGAGTTTGAAAAAAGAGAACAGGAATACGGAAGCGAACTGTGGAAAGAAGTAGTGAAATCTATATTTCTTTCGACTATTGACAAATATTGGACAGATCACCTCACAGCTATTGAGGATCTACGAGAGGGGATTAACCTGCGTGGATATGCACAGCTTGATCCGCTTGTTGAGTATAAGAATGAGGCATTTACGTTGTTTGAAACCACAATGAATGAGATTCCCTACGAAGCCACTCGAAAGCTTTTCAAAATTGAAATAGCAAGAATTGGCGAACCACAACAACATGAACATAAGCATATGCAGCTCTCTTCAGCCGGAGCGGTGAGTGCGTTTAGTCAACAGACAGCAGACAACAGTCAACAGCGGACAGTCAACAGTCAGCAAGGTTCGCTTCATGTTGAAAAGACTAAAAAACCTGGTCGCAATGAGCCGTGTTGGTGTGGAAGTGGAAAAAAGTATAAGAAATGTCATTGGCCGGAATAAAACTAGGGTATAGGGGGTAGGGCGTAGTACGTAGTTAGTAGTTAGTGAGTATACTTCTACATCGATTTTATCATGTAAGAATCTACCAGCTTATATCCTTTTTTTCGATAATATCCTCTCACGCCTATTCCTGAAATGATTGCGAGTTTTTTTAATCCTTCTTTTTTTGTTATATCTTCCGCAAGCCCGAGTAGTTGTTCTCCCAGACCTTTGTGTTGGGTGGACTTGATATCATCTTCTCCAATCTCCATTGCTTTTCCATAGACATGAAGTTCTCGAATAATTCCAGAATCGTTCAGAACAGGGAAGATTGGTTTTATTTTTTTATCAAACAGGAATGAAGGGAGGCGCAGACGAATAAAGCCCAAGCATTTTTTTTCTGCATCGATTATTTCTATAAAATATTCTTTTCCTCCTGCAGAATCATATGTAATGATTCGTGTTGCAGTGGGAAGTGTGGGTTTTTCGAGTTGAATTTCTCTACAACGAATACACTGGCAACTTACTTTTTGCTTTTCCATTTCATCCTGCACCGACTCTCGAAGGTTGGGGGGGAAGAGTTGAGCATCCATCATAGTTGTCGTAATATCTCGCGTCAATCTGCCGATGCGTACCCATGGCGGAACTGTATTTTTCTTAAACTCAACAATTGTATGAATGAGTTCTTTCAAAGGATATGGTTTATATTTTCCTTCTTTATACCATTCCGCAAGCTTTGTAAATTTTGTTACCGTTGTAGGATAGAGTTTTAAATGATCAGGTTGGAATCTTCCATCTTCAAATGCTTCTGTAAGCATAAGCTTATCTATCTCAGGCGATGCCCCAGGGAGGTTGAGCATCAGATGATAGCCGATTTTAAATCCAGCATCTCTGAGAAGTTGTGTTGCCCGTACAACTGCGTCAGTTGAATGGCCGCGTTTTATCATCGTATAAATTTCATCGCGCAATGTTTGTACACCGAGTTCAACGTGAGTAACGCCCAGTTTGCGCAGATATTTTATTTCTTTTTCATCGATATAATCGGGGCGGGTTTCTATGTTTATTCCAATCACTCTCGATGGGGCAGTTTCATTTTGAATTTGAGCCGTTTCTAATGTGGTTGATTCTAAATGATTTTTTTCTCCTGACTTCAACATAGAGAGGGTATCTGTATTACACCCCTCAAATATTTTTTTTAGAAAAGAGGTACGATACCGACGAGGAAGAAAGGAAAAAGTACCCCCTTTAATAATAACTTCCACCTTATCTATGGAATGATTTGAGAGAGCAAACATGATAAGCCTACTTTCAATTTGTGCAAAGGCTTCAAATTTATTTCGTATGGCACGCATCACTGCGGGCTCATCCGAAAAATAACTCTTGGGCATCCCCGGTTCTGTTGGGCAGTACACACAGTTAAAAGGGCAGGCAACTCCTTTGGTGAAAAGGGTAAGCGGCACAACGCCAGAAATAGACCGAATCTTTGTTTTTATCAAGGTAGCGTGGATATGTTCGATAAACTCTTTTTCAAACTCATCCTCATGTCGATAGAGGATAAACTGAATCCACCAAAATGAGGGCATTTTTCCTTGAAACAGCGTCTTGTAGGGTTCATTCTTTATTTTTTTTCGGATAAGCTTCTGCCAATCATACCGCTTTTTATCTGGAACAGTTTTCCATTCATCTTGAAGGAGGGTTATGAGCGTTATAAGGGACGGCTCAAGATGTTTGGGGAAGTTCGCGGGATAGTACAGCATAAGATATAATAGAGGCACGTATGACTATAGATGAATACATCAAACAAGCCGACTCTATTGTATCAAATCACTGCAAACGATATACATCCCTCTTCTCCCAATGTGGCGTTCTTTTGTCGGGGGGCATCGACTCGTCTGTAGCTACATCGTATGTTTTGCAGTATTGCAGCAACCCTACCATTTTTTCTATGGGAACTGATCTTACGAAAGACAAACCCTTTGTTGATATCTTTACAACCCATTTTAAAACTTCGTATGAATGGGTGGAGTTAGGAGAAAAAGATATTGTTGAGGCTTCTCCAATAGTGACTGATTTATTAAATAAGAATGGCATAGAACCGTCCGAGATGCAGAGAGCACTCGCGATTGGATATTTCCTCATCTTTAGGAGTGCTCAAAAGCTGGGAATAAAGGGTATTATTACTGGGCAAGGTCCCGATATTCTTTTTGCGGGGTATCATAAATATCAGGGGATGAGTGGAGCAACGCTTGAAGATGAAATAAAAAAAGATCTCATTCTTCTAGAGACAGATAAAAAAAGAGATGGGGCAATGGCGCGTTATTTTGGGATAACTCTTCTTAATCCCTATTTGGAAAATGAATTTGTGGAATTTTCGCTTACCGTACCAGTCGACATGAAACGAAAAGACGGAATTGAAAAGGTATTTATGAGGGAATGGGGGAAGTCTAGGGGATTGCCTATGGAAATTGTAAATAGACCAAAAAAAGCATTTCAGTATTCCACGGGATTACAGAAAAAAGTACACGCACAATCAAAATAACTTCTTTATCTTATCTATCCAATGATGGAGAGCGAGTTCGATCTTGTTTTTCTGAACAGTAATGGCAATCGAAGTAATAATTTTGTTTGCTGCTTCTTCCCCTAGTTTTATTCCTTCCTCTTTTTTATCCTGTTTCAATAAACTACTCCACTGTACATGAGCTACCGCAGGTTTAATAATAAAGTTTGCTCTCTTCACTTCCTCATCGGCGATTTTTCTTCCTACAATATTAAATGCGAGTTCTCCAATATCGGGAATAGATGCAGTACGTAAATCTTCTTCTGGATCGTAGTATTTATTCAACTGAACAGCGATAACAATGTCCGCCCCCATTTTTTTTACAAGCTCGACAGGTACTGAACTCAGAAGTCCTCCATCAAGGTAGAGATGATTATCAAGCTCTACTGGTTTAAAAAGCATAGGGACGGCGCTACTTGCACGAATCGCTTTGCTTAATGAACCTGAATGCAAATATACTAATTTACCAGATTGGATATCAACCGTTGTTGCCTGATAGGGAATTTTAGTGTCTTTAAACTCTGCCCCATGTAAGTATTCATTGAGAAACTGTTCCATCCGATTTCCCTCAATAAATCCCCCTTTGAGAGAAGGATCTGCAAAATAGGAAAGCATCTGGAGCCAATTTTTATTCATTACATGCGCTTCAATGGAAGCAATATCTTTTGAATATGCATACATACCACCAATGAGAGAGCCAACGCTTGTTCCTGCTATATAGTCAATAGGGATATTGTTCTTTTCAAGAACCTTCAGCACTCCAATATGAGCTAATCCTTTGGGGCCGCCACCACCAAGTGCCAATCCAATTTTTGGTCTAAACATGTATGTATTATAACGCTTTTATGTAACATGTAACATATAACATGTAACATTTTTAATGTTGTGTGTTGCATGTTACATGTTACATTTTTTTGTGCTATATTTATTCCTTATGGATAAAAATAAAGATTTCACTCTAACCCCAGAAGTAAAAGTTGAAGATGCAGAATTGGTATCCGGATCTCCTGCGGGGATGAATATTGTTGAACTTACCGCCCTTATCAATCGCTACGAAAGCGACATGAAAAAAATGAAGGATAATCTTAAGATCCAGAGTGGCATGCTTCGCGATGCAGTAGAAGGAGACGCAGCATATCATGAGATTGATATCCAAAGTAAGGATATCCAAAAAAAGAAAGCAGAGATAAAACAAAAAGTGTCAAAGACTGCTGCAATGGAAGCGGTGTTGGCAAAGGTGGAAGAATATAAAAGTGAAATTAAAGATGCAAAAGACATGCTTTCTGGCTATTTGGAAGAATATCAGAGAGTAGCGGGAACAAATATCATTGAAGGAGAAAATGGAGAAATAAAAGAAATCATTCCTCAGTATAGATTGGTGAAGAGAAATAATGGATAAGCTAGCTAAGAAGACAGAATACAGAAGTAAGAAGAAAGAATAAAAAACATCATATTCTGTCTACTGTCTTCTAACTTCTTTCTTCTTTATGCATACATTCCATAATCCCTTATTATTGACCCGTGCGTCCTCGGCGGCTATTTTGAATTGATCTACGTATTTTACATCTGGAGGGAAGGTTGCTTGATGAGCAAATCCTTCGCGAGCGAGGTATTCATTTACAAAAACATCTCCAATCCACACATAGCGAAGCAGCCTTTTGTATCTGTCCGTTTCGGATACATCTTTTTTCATCTGTATCTCTTTTCCTTCCACAAGCTCTTTGTTTTTTTCCATGGCCTCTTTTCCAAAACATTGCACACTTTTTGTGGGGTGATGCAGCTCTGGAGTATCGACGCCAATATATCTTACTTTCCGTCCATCGGAGAGCTCAATGGTATCGCCATCTACCACTCGCTGAACCACCGCTATTTCTGCAGAATCTGAGGCTACAGTTTCAGGTGAAGAAGATATTGTAATAGAGGAGGCGACGATCGGAATCTGAGAAATAAACTTTTCTCGCTTCATCAAATAGACACCATAGACAAATATCACAGTAACGATCAGCAAAAAAATGGCTAGTTTTTTATTTAAATACATGTATAGATTATACACAATCAATATGTAGATAACCTATAGCATAGACTTTCGATATAAAACAGAGTATAATTGCGGCCTATAAAATATAGAATTTTCATATGGCAGAACATACGATTATCAGACTTGAAGAGAGGTATATAAAACGCAGGCCATTGCAGGAGCAAGCATGGCAGCAATTATTTGATATGACGGTGATGGGTATCAGAGAGATGAATGAAATTGCAAAGCCGTTTTTGCGCGGATTTGATGTTCTTAATTCTTTAAAACCCATCTATCCTGAGATTGGAAAAAATGAAATTGTCGACACACAACGTCTTCGTTTACTTACAGCGGGTCCTACGTTTTTTGGCTATGCGTTGCTATATATTCAGAATTTAGGCGAAGCATATGCTTTAAAGAAAATGAAGATTGATGGAATTGATGAGGGTATTATAAATGAATTTTCCTCAGCAGCTCGCTATGCTGAATACCTACAACGCTCCTTTGAAAAACCAGATACTGATTTTGAATTGAATAACCTTTCAATCATAACACCAGCTCAACTAGAGCTTGAATGGCTCAAATTTATGTCTCAGGGTGAAGCAGTAGTTACTACTCATTATTCCAGATTAGCAAGTAAGTATGGGTATCGAAGAAAAATAAAAAGACCAAGAGAAGGTATTGAGATATTCTCCCTCGAAATTGGTCCATTAGAAAACATAAGAAATAGCAATGGTATTTTACGCGTCGATTGGAATTTAGGAGCGGCTAGAACTGAAATGAACGCAATCGCGGATAAAAGAAATAAAGCCGCAGATTCACGATGGGGAATAAATGGCATATATCCAACGGATGGAATGCTTGCGACAATGTCAAAAGACAATGCCCTTATATTTAGAATTAGCGATAGCCGTATAAAATTTCCACAGATATTTGATGCAACAACGGGCAATAAGCGTGATGGGATACAGTTTCCGGATAATCTATCTGACCCTCATCGATACTTAGAGCTCGCTTCCCGAGCCATGATGCAGAGTGTTTGGCATAATCTAGCATTAGAGCTCCCTCCCTCTATTCCTCACATGAGCTGGCAGCTCCTTCAAGAAAACTATAAAAAATATCCTCGTCAGCGACTTGCATTTATCGACAAGATAGTAGATACATTTATGGTTGATCCTCAAATGGCCTTTCAGCTTTGTTCTCAGCTAGGTGTCTGGCAAGCTTCCCCATTAATGTCCAAAATAAATGAGAGGCAGTTAGCTCAGATTCTTGAAAAGCTACCCAACAAAAAAGAGCACTTTGAAAATATGATATTAGATCCTAATAATAGTCAAAGTATTTTTGAGATATTAATCAAGGCAATAAATGAAGTTCAGCCAGAAAAAAAGGCAATAAACACTCATAAAGACTTATTAGTATTTTATGAGGATATTTTTCCGAGTTCAAAAATAGGCCCTACTTTACTGTAACGCTTTTCGCCAGATTTCTTGGTTTATCAGGATCTGCTCCTCTCCCCACGCCTACATAATAACCTAGTAGTTGTCCTACCACAACATTATAGAAAATAGAGTAGAGCTCTCCACCACTATGATGCGTTTTAATATGGATATCGAATGCCTGGTTATTTTCAGGTCCGACTCCAATGATAAACCCACCTCTGCTTTTTAACTCAATAGCTGAGGAGATAACCTCTTTGTAAATTTCATCCTGTGCGGTAAGCGCAATACAAGGAGTTCCTGGTTGAATGAGCGAAATCACTCCATGTTTCAGCTCGCCTGAGGCAAAAGCCTCTGCATGAATGTAGCTTGTTTCTTTCAATTTGAGTGCAAACTCAAGCGCGCTGGGATAATTGATATGTTTTCCAATAAGATATATATGTTCACTCTTAAGTAAATGTTTAGCACAATCCAAAATCGTTTTATGGAGTGCTTCACTATTGAGCCAATAGCAAAAGTCTTCAACAAACATACTTGAATCACTTTTTTTTATGAGATTATGAAGGGCAAAAAAAGTTGCCAATTGAGCGGTAAATCCTTTAGTGGATACAACTGCAATTTCCGGCCCCGCTTCAACGGGGAGAAGATAATCTGAAAGCCGTTCAAGAGTAGATCCTTGAGCATTTATTATTCCCACAATTATTGCACCTCGTTTTTTTGCTTCTTTCACTGCAAGAATAGTATCGGCGGTTTCACCACTTTGAGAGATGGCAAATACCAGTGTTTTTTTGTTGGCAAGTTGAGCAAACGGGGCATACTCATATCCTCCATAATTTGTTGAATCAATTCCTAAATCTGCAAATATATATTGCGCAGCAAGTCCACAATAAGATGCGCTTCCACACGCAATCATTACCGGTTTATAGCCCTCTTTAATGAGCTCCACAATCTCTTTGAGCACGGTGCTTTTTTGTTGTAATACATGAGGAATAGAGGTTATTTGCTCAATCATCTCCTTTAAAGCAAAATGAGGATATCCACTTTTTTCTGCAGCTTGTGCTTTCCAGTCGATTTTTTGAAGAGTGAGCTTTTTTGCTTCTTCTGTATCAATTGCAAAAAGTTCAATGTATGACTTATTAATGTATGCCGCTTCGTTATCCTCCATGAAATGAACCATATTTGTTTTATCAAGAAGAGCCGTAGCATCTGAAGCAATGTATGATGTTTCTTTTGAAACGCCCAAAACCACCGGGGAACCATTTCTGCAAACAACCACTTCGCCCGACTTACCATCAAGCACAACTATTGCATTAGAACCAATAAGTTTTTTAAATGCTTTGAGGGTTGCGGTAAAGAGGGGTTTTGTTTTCATTTCTTCTTCAATTAGATGAGCTATCACCTCTGTGTCAGTCTCTGAAGCGAAGATATGTTTTTTTTGTCTGAGCTCTGATTGAAGCTCTTGATAGTTTTCTACAATACCATTATGAATTACTGCAATATTTTTTGTGCAGTCTAAATGGGGATGTGCATTTGCATCAGTTACACCTCCATGAGTAGCCCATCTGGTATGTCCAATAGCGATCTTTCCTCCTGTCGGAAGGGTGGTTGTCGCGTTCCCAATTTTTCCAATATGTTTATCAATGAGAATTTCGTGAGCATCTTTCATACTGAGTGCAATACCCCATGAGTCGTATCCCCGATATTCCAATTTTTTTAATCCATCAAGTACCGTTTGAGCTGCTTGGTTATTTTCATCATTAATGATTCCAAATATTCCACACATAAGAAAATGAGATATAAAATTATAAAGTCTGTAAAGTTATTAAGCAGTAACCAGAATGATAGGTTTCTACAGGTAACTCAATTCAGACGGAGCTCAGGTTTGAAGATAGAAGTTGTTTGACTCATCCTTTTCAGATGAGCCTTAAGCCGAACAACAAGTCGTCTGAGGGTTTCCGCAGATATACCTGTTATGGTAATTTCGATTGACCCCCAAAGGGGTCGCCCTCTCCTCGTATCCTTCGACAAGCTCAGGACAAGTCCCTCGCATGCCTCGGGCCACACGCGCAATTTATTTATAAATCTATCTTGTAAAGGAGCTCTGTGTGCATTATATCATTTTAGAAGACAGAAGACAGAAGACAGAAGACAGAAGACAGAAGACAGAAGACAGAAGAGATGGGCGATTCTTTATTCTGTCTTCTAACTTCTAACTTCTCAACAAGTGAAGAATGAGTATGTCAAACCCAGATGAAAATGTCACCCCCCTAAATTTGTAATATTACTCACCACTGTTGTCTCCACGGATGATTCTGTGGAGGTATCCAATTCAACTTATGCTCCGTTAATACAGCTGGTACAACAG
>Ga0194063_10001110_pt1 | contig 18069 bp, 21 predicted proteins | sample SepL3720m_MetaG_FD_155459 | JGI IMG/M metagenome (GOLD analysis project Ga0194063, IMG submission 155459) | Anoxic zone freshwater microbial communities from boreal shield lake in IISD Experimental Lakes Area, Ontario, Canada - Sep2016-L373-20m | ecosystem: Environmental > Aquatic > Freshwater... | reverse complement strand
TCGGCTCTCATCATGACAATCTTGGCCACTTAACAAATGCACACGAAGACGAAGCCCCGCTTTGGATGATGCTGTTGCATTGGCTACTGGCTATCGGGATGGAACAACATCAAATCACCCGCAACAAACAGAAACAATTATAGATCCCGCTCTTCTATCTTCAGATGCAGCTTTGCTCATACCCAGCAATGCATATAGGAAGACGCTAACCCGAGGAATTTGAAAAAACGTAACCTCGAAGAGCGACTCCATGATAAAAAACGAAAAAACAAGAATAGTCGAATAAACAATAACGTCATCATCATTTGGGATTATGCGTCTTTTATTGATTAGGTCGCGACGTCTATCGAACTCAAGCCAAACCTCTCTCAGCTTTTTGTAATATATCAACACGGAAAGCAACGCCATTGGCACTCCATATACAAGAGCGCAAAAAAGCCATACGTTGTGACTATGCCACAACCCAACGGTGTCGATTAGTCGATGCGTGCCAGTACCAATTAAAAAGTTTCGATCTGTATCAAATATAATTTTAACGCTACTTTTCCATGAGTCTACGCGTGTAGCCTCATCGAACACTGAGCCCCGAGCACGAAACATTACAAGTAAAAAATATAGTAGCAATGGAAATATGCTCAGAAGCAGAATACGACTCCCTGACATCCCTAATGATCGAATGATTGGGAAACATAAACATGCGCCGCATCCAAAAATCAGTATTACGAGAAGACACGGCATCCTTGACTGCGTGGAAACCAGAAGTCCACCACCAAGAACAATGAGCGCGACTGCCGTTATACTCCGATGCCTAGCCAGAGAGAGTGACAGTAATGCCAAGCCGGTTACTATACATATTGCGCAGAACGATGCTGTAAAAATACTATCCCCACCGAAAAGACCAGCTACTCGACCCAAAGAGTTTACGCCAAATTGCTCCCCAGAAACGTCCTCTTTGCCTGCTGCATAATAAGCCCATATAGGGAGATCGGGGCGATATAGAACCAAGATATTCAGCATTAAGCCCATTAGCAAGGCATAAGCCATAACATTCAACAACGAACCCCTGGATTTTTTATTCAATGAAATAGCATAAAAGAAACAATAGGAGAGAGCGGGAAAGGCGCTATAAAAGCGAGTGTGATTAAAATCTCGAATCTCAATTATATTAGCACCCATAACTACAATCGACGCAATCGTAAACAGCAGAAGACTGCAAGCAAAATGGTCGCGCATTACAGCGGAATACAATCTCGCACGAATATGATTTGACGCGAGAAATACCCCCCCTATTAAGACACACTCTATTGAGGAGATTACGAAACCTCCAATTTGAACTGTAGGAATTGCTATAATCGAAGCAAATATGATGAAATTTATAATCATTACGACTTTGCATTTGTTGCGGAACATATATTATTGATTAGGTCGTCGTACTGCTGGACTACTCGCTCCCAAGTATAGCAGGCTTCAATAGCCATTCGCCCTTGCGAGCCGAGTTGAGAGCTACGTCGCTCATCATTCATTATGCATTGTACGGCTTTAACCATCTCAAGCTTATTTTCCACAATTATGCCTCCAGGCATATCGCGCACACAACCTACATCTGTACTGATAAATGGTTTGTTAGCCGCCATAGCCTCAAGAATCACTAATGGCTGGAGTTCCCATGTGGAAGTGCATAAGAATATGTCGGCAGCGCAGTAAGCAGCGCTGATGTCTTCCATAGACTGCTTCTCGAGAATTATAATCCGTCTTTCGTTGATGGCTTGAAACGCAATTGCTTGCAGATGACGCGAATAATCATTAAAGGCACTTCCAATGAGCACCAGAACCGCATCAGTTAGAGCCGACTCCAAAAACACTTCAATGGCCGCTTGCTGATTCTTTCTTACATTGAAGTTTGATACATATAGTATCATTTTATTATTTCCGATTCCGATCCCTGCCCTGAATCTTGCACCCAAAGATGGAGCTAATGAAAAACGATTCTCGTCAACTCCATTAGGAATCACGCTGTGTTGCTTATAGTTATAACGATGCATCAATTTGTGATCATAGAAATCCTTCCTGTTCTTTTGCTCACTAAGCACTACGACGTGATCGAACTTATTCAGCATCTTGCGCATCTTGACAAGATATGGCTGCCACGCTAGCCGGAGAATTATTCCTTTAATCGTTTTGCGAATAGTTGCGGCGCTGACGCCATGGCTTACAAGTATTTTGGGACATTTGACTCGGTCAAATACTTGCAACGCTAGATCAGTAGACCATATTTGCCAACAGTGTGAAATGATCATGTCCCCGGTAAAGGATGCAATAAAGTCCTGATACCCGCCGATATCCCCGGTGTACCCCCCCAGAACCCACTGGCCACTTCCCTGCGTAGCAAACCGTCGAACTTTGACGCCACTCCAAACTTCACTTGGCGATTCGCCGGGATATAGGCCCGTTACAACCGTTATGTCATGACCGAGACGCGCCAAGCCCGTGGCATGCGCTTCAACCACATGCGATACGCCGTTGCGCTGAGGAGGGAAGGTGAAGCTTGTAATCAATATTCGCTTACTCATGGTTACTTGAGAGTACCGAGTTCTGGCCGTCATGATGGCTCTGAATGTTTGCCCTGTAAAGTCTTGAGTTGAGAGAGTTTCAAGGCGAGATCCACCCAGCGATCCATGAGTTTCCGGAACCGCTTAAAGTTGGCCGTCTCGCGCCGCACGGCGGCCAGGTTCTCCGGTCTGAGATATTCCGACCGGCTTTTCATCCGGTGGGTATAGCTGATCTGGTAAAACGGCCGTTTCTTTTCCTTGGGATTCCGGTACTGGCGACTGATGGCGCCGGGCCGCATAGGACCAAGCTCCTGTAGTTGCTTTTTCACCCGCTCGATTTGTTCGACTATTTTTCCACACGTTGTTGACATGAGTCCTCCTTTTTGGGATAAAGGGGTAGCATATATAGGCTACCCTGTCAACCTGAAAATGGAGATATTTTTATGAGTCTTTGGATCGCCTGGTGGAATCTCGTTCGTGAACTGCGCCCCGCTTTCAAACGTAACCGCACTTTCCTCTGGTTCGCCGTCGCCCTGGCCGCCACCTGCACTCGCAGCGACCTGCGCGGAGTCACCAGTCTGATTCGATCATTAGGGTTGCGGGAAGCCTGCTATGATCGACTTCTCGACTTCTTTCACAGCCGGGCCGTTGATCTTCCCCGGCTGACCCGGTGCTGGACCACGCTTATCCTCAAAACACTTCACCCGGCACTACTGATCGTCAATGGCCGCATCGTTCTGCTGGCAGACGGCATCAAAGTACCCAAGACCGGAAAAAAGATGCCCGGCGTCAAGAAACTGCATCAGGAATCGCAAAACAACTCCAAGCCCGAATATATCTTCGGCCATTCCTGCCAGGCTATCGCCGTCGTTGTCAAAGCCGCCTCCAGTTTCTTCGCCCTGCCACTGGCCTGTCGCATCCATGAGGGAGTAGTCTTCAGCAATCGAGACCAGCGCACCCTGCTGGATAAACTGGTCGAGTTGCTCTTCTCACTGGAAAGCGACCGGCCCGCCTACTTGGTCGCCGACGCCTATTATGCGTCAGCCAAAATCATCCTGCCCTTGCTCACGGCCGGCCAGCATCTTGTCACTTCAGCCAAAACCAACTCCGTTGCTTATGAACTCTCGGAAAAACCGCTCATTCCCTGTAAAGGTCGTCCTCGCCAATACGGACGCAAGGTGAAGCTCAAACAACTTTTCAATGATGACAGCCTCTTTACCGAAGCGATCAGCCCTATCTATGGGGAGCGCAATGTCACCCTCCGCTACCGTGTCGTGGATCTCCTGTGGAGGCCGGTCGGCATTCGCGTCCGGTTCGTCCTAGTCATCCATCCTGAGCGGGGCCGCAAGATCCTATTGAGTACGGATCTTTCTTTGGCGCCCCTCCAGATCATCCAACTTTACGGCGTGCGCTTCAAAATCGAAGTGTCTTTCAAACAGGCCATCCACACCATTGGAGCCTACAGTTATCACTTCTGGATGGCGGCCATGAAACCCAGGCCTCGCCGTTCCGGAAACCAGTATCCCCACCGCGAATCCAACTCCTATCGCGATCAACTGCGTCGGAAACTCGCCGCCTACCATTGCCACATCCAACTCGGTGTCATCGCCCAGGGACTTCTCCAGTGCCTCGCCGTCCTCTACTCTCGCGTCGTCTGGGGTCAATTTGGCTCTTGGCTTCGCACCGTTCGTCCCGGAATCCTGCCTTCAGAACAGGTCGTTGCTGTCGCCTTGCGCCACAGCCTCCCGCTATTTCTCGGGGTTTCGTCCCAAAACAACCCCCTTGTGAAATTCATCCGGCAACATCTTGACCTCGATAGGGCCGAAGGATTAAGGTTAGCCGCATGAGTCAGAACTCATGACTCTCAAGTTATTACTATCGTGCATAATTGCACTGCCTTCTTTTTCTGTCGAGCAATATGTTCAGGATTGTATGATGGTAACAACCCAACTGGATGGTTGCTAGAAATCAGCATCCCCGCCGTCAGACATTCCCAAATTTCATCTTAAATATCCCCGACGAATATCCGCAGGGGTTGATTTTTGGCCTTCTACTGGAGGCCTATGAATCACTTAATTTTAAACCGAGAATTTCGACTGCCCGATGACGGGTGGTATCACATCGCCCCTTTTGGGGAATTCCCTCATTCCGGGGCCTGTGTAATTCAAGTTATTGACCAGGAAGCCTGCGTTGCCATGGCCGCCCGGTTCGCGGCGGACGCCAAAACACCCAACTTCCCGGGACTCTTGGTTGATTTTGATCATTTCTCCCTTGATGGCGAGAAGCGTTCTGAAGCGGCTGGCTGGATTTTGGGCCTTGAAAACCGAGAAAACGGACTTTGGGCTCAAATTCGGTGGTCAGATTTGGGCGAGGAAGCCGTCAAAGGCGGGCGGTATCGGTTCTTGTCGCCGGTATGGGCGCGGTCGGACTGCGTTGATTTAGGGGCCGATCCCATGAGTGGGCTGGATCGCGTTCGGCCTGTGAGGATCCTGAATGCGGCTGTGACAAATGATCCGAACCTCAAAGGGATGGTGCCGCTTTCAAACAGTGGGCAGAGGGCGGTGGTTGATTTTGAGACATTAGGTAGAAGCGCGAATACCAAGGAGAACGAATACATGAAAGCAGTGATTGAAAAGTTGGTGAATCATCTGGGGTTGGCGGCGGACGCGACTGAGGCTGTCATCCTGGAGAAGATGGGTGGGTTGATTTCGGCGACCGTCGTGACGGAGTTGCAGAACTCGCTGACGGCGCTCCAGACGAAGCATGACGGACTGGTGGAGAACCTGAAAGCGGTCGAGGGTGAACTGGTGAACCGGCACATGGCTGATTTCGAGGGCGTCATCAGCGAAGCGGCGAAGCCGTTCTGGACCGAGCAGTTGATACAGAACCGGACGGGTACCCTGGCAGTGCTTGGGGATCTTAAAAGAAACGATGAAGGCGGAATTTTGAATGATGTACGGAAAGAGGTGCCCCAGACCAAAAAGCCGCTTCATAACCGGGCGACAGCCAGGCCGGTACCGCCCGGCCAGGGTGGCGGGTCTACCGCCGATGGCGACAGCAAGGCCGTAAGGATTCGGAATCGGGCGCATGAGATCGCGAAGGCGGAGAAAATTCCGTTTGGCGTGGCGTTCCGTAGGGCGGAGAGGGAAGTAATCGGCCAGTAGGCCGGGACAATGGGCAGTGGACAGTACCGCCGGGGACGGCGGCTACTACAGAAGAAGAAATCAAGGGAGGAACTATGAGTCAGAGTAATACGAGGGTTGGGGATATTCGGATGAAGGCAGGTGGGGATCTGACGGGGAAAAATGGATACCTCGCCAAAATGTTGGATGTATGGGGGCCAGCTGTTGATCTCGTGAAGTTCGCGGGTGAACGCCCGTTGTACGTGATCATTGAAGGTGTGGCACCGCCGCAACTTGTTTCCGTCCGTCCTCTTGAACCCGGACGGAATGTCCGGCTTGTTCTGTCGGGCACCTGCAACCCCGGCAATACTCTGGTGGCCATGGTGGAGGCAGGAGCGAACAACGGCAAGGTACAGGCGTTGCCGGAAGCAGCTGGCACGTATATCGGTGTCGCCATTGCCGAGGAGGCAGGAATTGACGGGCAGCTGGTGCTGGCCCGGCCGTCGTTGATCGGGAATATCGTCGTCGCGGGAGCGTAAGCCAGTCCGCAGTGTGCAGTTTGCAGTAAGCAGACGTAAAGAAAGGAAAACATTATGAGCAGATTGAGTGAGTTGAGTGCGTCGCCGACCCTGAGGGAATATGCCCAGGGTGCGGCACAGAGTGCGATTATGCCGGTGGCTGATTTCTTGGCTCCGACGGTCGAGGTAGCCACGAGCGTGGGCCGGTTCAAGTGCTACACGGAGAAGCACCGGTTCCATATCCCGGATACCCTGCGTACGCTGGGCGGGCGAGCTTCGGAACTGCGGTTTGAGGCCACGGATGCGACTTTCAACTGTGAGCCGCACGCCTTGGACTATCCGGTGGACAACCTGGAGCAGCTTGAGGCCGAAGGTCTTGAGAATATGCTCCGGGAAGGCGCCACGGCGGTTGCCGAAGTGGCGGCACTGTCCCATGAGAAGGCCGTGATTGACGCGGCCCTCGCGGCTGTGGGTGCCGGTACGGGGAAGACCTGGAACGATGCGGCGGACCCGATTTCTGATGTGGATGACGCTATCCTGTCGGTGATCAAGGCGGCCAAGTACGGCAGCCTGATGGGTGTTGGCCTCCTGTTCGGGGCGACGGCCTGGAAGATCTTCAAGAATCAGACCAAGGTGCGCGGGCGGTTTGTCGTGGGCAATGGCCGCGGCAAGTCCGATCTAGGCCTGGCGGTACCGACCGAGCAGTCGGCGAGCCAAATGTTCATCGGGTCGCCGGACGTGCGGACCTCCTACATGATCTACGATTCCGCCCCCGAGGGTAAGGCGGCGGGCATCGAGTTCCTGTTGGACAACACGGTGCTGATCTTCGCCCGTAAGGATGCCCCGAGCCGCCGTGACCCAAGTTTCATGAAGACGTTCCGTCTCATGAACAAGTTCATGGTGCCGGGATCCTACATGCGCGATGACGGCCGTGTCGAGGTGGCGAAGTTCGACTGGTCGGAAGACGTGAAGGTGACGAACAGCGCGGCCTGCGTTCGCCTGAACGTCGCGACTGAGTAGTTCAAGGTTCGGGGGGATGCGCGGGGGCCTGGAGCAATCCGGGTCCCCGCTTTGGTTTCTGGGGTGAACAATGAGCGGCTGGAAAGAATTGAAGGTCGAGACGGTGCTGAATGCCCTGCCAACAGACATGGGCAACCTGTACCGGTCTTGGGTTGACGCGAATCCGACGAAGACTGAGCGGCTTGGCGAGATCGTGGCGGAAACCGTCAACATGTTCCGCGAGGCCGTGGCGGTCTACCCCTGGTATGTGATGGATCCGGATATCACGATGGTGCCGGTGTCGGGTTTTCGGCACGCCCTGGACATGGTGATTTTCAATCTTGGTATGGAAATGGGTGTTCAGTTCGCGCCGGAGGTCTACAGCCTTGTCACCCAAGCGAATGTTTGGTTGCGAATGGTCCAGACTGGGAAAATTCGTGCGGTGGATACGATTGGCGATGGTGGGACACCGCGTTACTCACAGAAATCAGAATTCAGATGTCAGGAGTCAGAATGAAGAAAAAGATGGTGATTACCTTTGGTGTGGCCGTGTTGGGAATTGGGACGTGTCTGGCCGGCTGGTTGAACCCGACCCAGCAAGGGTTCGTGATTCAAACTTTTACGACCTACGAGCCGATGAGCGGGAATAATACTGGAACCATTGTCACCAATGGGAACTCGTTCCAATTCGCCGGGGATAACACCGGGTGGATGTGGATCGGTGGACCGGGCTCGCAGTTCCGGGGCAAGAATGATGGGCAAATGCTCCTGAACGGCGAAGGGACCTTTGTTCTTGGTGCTTTCGGGCCTCTGGCAACGGTGACGAATCTGGGAAAAGGGTCTCTACTGCTCGGGAATCTCTCCGGCGGCCAGAAGGCTGTGATTACAGATGTCGCCCATGCCTCGATCCTTCTGGGTGCCGGGACGGTCAGCAATAGTCAGTCCATTGTGGTAGGCGATGATAATGCTTCGCATGGTTCAAAATCGGTGACGGCAGGGTCGGTCTGGGCCACCGGCACCGGGTTCTTTGGGCGTGGTGATGGACTGACCAATCTCCGTGAGTTCGACACGAATGCCCTCGCCGCGATAGCGGCGCATGCCGGGCTCTCCGCTGGGGTACACGGGGTGAAGAACAGTCGCTATGTCTCCCTGTCCGGGACGCATGTGAGTCCGTATACGACCTGGGCGACCGCGGCCACCAACATCCAGGCGGCGGTTGACGTGGCGTTGGAAGGGGAAACCGTATGGGTTTCAAATGGCGTCTATGCGGCCGGAACCAGGGTTGCGGGCGACATGACAAGCCGTGTGGCCATTACGAATGCCATTACGGTCCGGAGCGTGAATGGGCCAAGCGAAACCATTATCCGCGGCACTCCGACCATTTGTGGCGTCTACATGGCCGAGAAAGCCTGGATGATCGGGATGACTGTCACCAACGGGGGTGCCTATGGCGTGAATGTGGGCGGCGTTTCCGGCGGATCGCTCTCTAATTGTGTGCTGGCGGGAAACACGGGTTTTGCGGCAGGCGGAGCCTATTCCAACACGCTCTACCATTGCATCCTCTCGGGAAATACGGGCTATGGTGGTGGCGGAGCCGCCTTTGGCTGCACCCTCTTTGACTGCCTATTGGTCGGCAACCAGTGCGACACCGCAGGCGCGACTCTCTGCACCTTGTACAACTGCACGCTGGTGAACAACACCGGCGACGCGGGATCCGTGTTCTACTGCACCCTCTTCAATTGCATTTCCTCCGGGAACAGTGAGTTCGATTGGGATAGCGCGATCTATTTCTCCCTTGGGAGTTACTACCCGATGAACGGGGTCGGAAATGTTGATGCCGAGCCCCTCTTCATGGATGCGGCCAACGGGGATTACCGGTTGCGCCCAAATTCGCCATGCATCAATGCCGGCACAAACGTGGCTTGGACTGCCGGGGCCGTTGACTTCGACGGACAGCGGCGAATCTATCCAGCCGGAGGCCAGGTGGACATGGGGGCCTTTGAGTTTACCGGTGATGCCCAGTCCTTTCACAAGGGCGATGCCGTGCTGACGGCGGGGCAGGCACTGGGGCTGGGCACGGTCGGGCAATTCATGATCCTCAACGGAACACAATTGGTTTTCATCGCCGGGATCGTGACAAATGTCCTCGACGGGGACATCCGACACCCGTGAGGCGTTGATTTCCGTCTGTTATTTGAAAGCCAATCAATTCCGGGAGTTACCTATGAAACGCAACATTCTCTCAATATTCGGGTTTCTGATAATTGCCGGGGCGGTCTCTGCGGCACCATGGGCGCAAACCTATCCCTTGAAGGGCGCGACGGTTGCCGTCACGAACCAGCAGGTCAACACGGTGTGGATGCCTGAGGTTGTCTTGTGGAAGTTCACGGCGGCCACCAATGCCACACTGACAGTTTCCCGGGTGAGCCAGGGAAACACCTACCTGATCGGCAGTCTCACGGTCACGAATGCCAGTACTGTCGTCTGGATCCCGGAGGCGGACTTCCCGTTTGAATATGGTGATGCCCTGCAAATGACCAGCACGGTCACCAATGGGCAGATCCAAATCATCAGGAAAGGGAACTGAAATGAAATATGCGGCGTTGATTTTTGTCGGTCTGATTCTGGCCTCGCTCCTCTGCTTCGCTGAGGGCGGAAAGAAACTGAAACCGGAGCACTGGGTGATTGATGGGGCCCCGGCGGAATGGGCGAGCGATTCGACGGCCGTTGGGTGGCTGACCAACCTGCCGATCCGGGCCGGGAACAACATCAAGGTGACTTCAACTCCAACCGGCACCGTGGTGGCGGCGTCCATGGGTGATGTGACGAACCATTATGGGTGGATACCGGCAGACTATCTTTACACCTGCCCGACGGAAACCCTGACCAATTCGAATGGCGGAGCGGTCTTTACCAAGCATGACAAAACAAAGACTGAATTCGCGGGACCGATCTCCTGCCCGGCGCCCCTGGGATATTCCTCGAACGTGACTTTCCAGTGGTTCACCTATCATTCGAAGACCGGCACCTACGCCATGGCATGCCGGTGGCGCGAGGGCGGCCTGAAAGCCTGGACCTGCGCAACCAGCGGTTTGTTCCAGGCCAGTACCACCCTCACCAACCTTTCCATGGCGACCCTCACGGCGTATGCACCCGCCCCGGATAGCGGTCTGATCGAGATGGAGTACTGGGTAGTGCCAACGAATGCGCCCGGCGGGGGCACGGCTGGCGGCTATGGGTATGTCCGGGGGATGAAGATCGAGTTCTGGGCAAAGTATTAGGAGGACAACAATGATGACGGGGAAATTTGAAGCGATAGTGGCCGGGGGATCGGCCGTGGGGGCAACCGCAGTCGCGGCCATGCCCAGTTCGGAAAGTCTGGATGCCGTTGGCCGATGGCCTTTGGTCGTCGTCCTGGGGGCGGTTTGCTGCTTCTGCGTCTGGATCATCTACTGCCAGGGCTGCCAGTTCGGCAAGCGGTTGGACAAGTTGTCGGATGCCATCCTTAAGCTGGCGGCCAACCTGAAAGAGCGTCCGTGCATCCGGCACAAGGAGAACGACTGATGAGCGGGAGATGTGGCATCCTGGGGCACGGGAAAGGCCGTAGCACCGGCCTGGATCGACGAACAGAACACCAGCGGATCATTGAGTCCTTCGATGTGTTCAGCATACCTGCGGACATCCAGGCACTGATTCGTGAAGCAATGCACTCCGATAAGTGGGATTGGTTTACCGATTGCGATGGGTGCACTGGCGTCTCTGAGATCTACTGGCCGACGATCTACTTCCCGCCGTGCCTACGTCATGATTTCGATTGGGCGACCGGCCGTGGGGGATGGGAGTCCAATATGCGGTTCTACAGGATTCAACGCGCATATGGCGTATCCGCGGTTCGCTCCGGGATCCGGGCGGCAGGGGTCATGGTCTCCTGGTTCGCCTGGGTAAAGTGGACAAAATAGAAGAGACGGATTCTTGCCAGTTGAACCAACGGCCTTCAGGGCGCGCACCTGAAGGCGGCAGGTTCAGAAATTTTCAGGTTTTTTCGTCCTTCGAGCCGTGCACGACCCGTGCACAAACCGTGCACATGAACCATGCCGCATCACTGTATTTCACAGATTCACTCGAAGGGAAATCATTTTGACCGACATGCGTTTCGACCAATAAAAACGGGCCTGGAATTGCTTCCAGGCCCGTGCCAGATTGGTAGCGGGGGTTGGATTTGAACCAACGACCTTCAGGTTATGAGCCACACCTATAAACCTCACGATATAGGCCATAACAACCGCTTTCATTGAACATGACTTTCCGCGTGTGTGATTGTGTGTGTATTTTCTTGTCTCATGTTTCCTTTTGTTCCATAATCTTCCCGTAAGTTAATAAAGGAAGGTGGAAACGATGAGCGTATCAATAAAGCGACAACGAAACGGTGAACTCCGGCCCTTCTGGTATGGCGAATATGTGGACAACCGGGGCAAGCGGAAAATTGAGAATCTAGGGGAATGGCGCGGCACCCCGCCCCCTTCCCTGCTAGGCACCGGCGACAAGACAACCGGAAGCCCGGATTTTGAGGAAAGCCGCAAGGAGGCCGAAAAGCAACTTGCCGCACACGCCGACGAAGCGGGGCGCAAGGGCCGCGTTGAGCACCTGACAGAGCGACTTATTCAGAGCAAGACCGGGCGGGCGGTGGAATACTCCGCCGTTTCAGACTTGCCGCAACGATGGCGAAACCTTGGCCGAGAGAATAAAGTGAGTGAAGACTACTTGAAAGGATGCGACACCGTTTTTAATCGCTTTGCCGCATTCATGAAAACCCGGAATCGTGCCGCTGTAACCTATCTCTACGAAGTCACGCCGGAAGATGCCGCCGCTTTTGTGTCCGAAATCCAGACCACCACAAAGGAACGAAAGGCTTTTTCCCGAAAGACGCGCCGGGATGCCGTCAAAATGCTTAATAAATCCTTTCAACGATTCTTGCCGATGGGGGCCGCAAATCCCTTTTCCAATTTGGTGGGAAAACGAAAAGACGGCGAAAGCGAAACCATACACCGCAAGCCCTTTACACGGGAGGAATTGAAGTCTCTGCTTTCCGCCGCCGCTAGTGATGAATTTATGCTTCCCCTGATAACGACCGCCGCTTGCACAGGGATGCGCCGGGGGGACGTGTGCAAACTGAAATGGCGGGACGTTGACCTTGACGGGGGGATGGTAATCACCAAGGCAAGCAAGACAGGCGAACCCGTTGAAGTCCCGATATGGCCGCCCTTGCGTGCCGTGTTACTTGAACGGCAAGGGAATAAGGGGCCGCTTGTATTCCCCGAGGCGGCCCGTATGCTGGCAGATAATCCCGACGGCTTGACGTGGCGATTCAAGAAGATCGTGGCGCAAGCGTTCAATTCTGGCAAGTTGCCGCTGGCATTGCCCGAACCTATCCCGACCGGCGATATTGAAACCGAGGGGGGCGCCGCGATTATCGAGAAGTTACCCGAGGGCGAACGGCGAACCCGTACGCTTGAAATCTTCCGGCGGTATTGTGCCGGGGAATCACTCCGGGGAATAGTGAAGGCAACCGGCTATTGCAAGGGCACCGTTTCAAACGACCTTCACGCGGTTCAAGACATGATCGGCAAGCCGTTTCTACGTTTACAAACCGCAAGCGTCAAGAAGGCCGTCCGGGATGCCACACAAGAAACGCGGGCACACGGGCAAAGGGCCGCAAGTGTCCGGGACTGGCACGCACTACGGGCGACCTTTGTCACGCTGGCATTATCCGCCGGTGTGCCGGTTGAACTTGTCCGGCGCGTGACCGGGCACACGACGGTTGAAATAGTATTGAAGCATTATTTCAGGCCCGACCGGGAAAACTTCAAGGCCGCGTTTAAGGATGCCATGCCGCAAGAATTGACCGGGGGCAAGAAACCGAAACAACTAAAAGCCGCCGATGAAATGGGCGAACTTTTCGAGAAGTTGAAAGCGGGATCGGCAACGGATCAGGACAAGAAACGGTTGAAACTATTAACGGCGAAAATTTGAAAGGGCAAGACACCATGAAACAGGAATCGAGATATATAAAAATCATTGATCGACTTGAAATAATACTTGATTGGAAATGGCAAGCGACGGAGGAAGAAGGCCGCCGGAAAGACGGGAAATCTTTTACAAACACCGTCAATAAATTAACACTCTACACCGATAAACAGGCTTTCACCGTGTGGGATACTGATGGGAAAATTCACGGCTTTCCGTCTTTCATTAACGCATTCTCCCCGGATGTTGAAATGGGATTGCCCCAAAAGGGCGACGCCCGCCCCGTCAATCTATTTTGGAATGTTGAGGGAGGCGGGACACTTTGCGGGTATAGTGGAGGCGTTGCCTATATGTTGACGCGTGACTTGACACCGGAAGAACGGGAAAGGCTGAAACCTAATTCCGCAATGAAGGCGGAACCGAGAAAAACGGCTGAAAGCGGATTTGACAAACTAGCCGCCCGCATGGATACCGTTTTGAAAATAACCGGACTGGATGGAAAGCCGACACGCGGGCAACTGATAGTTGATGAAGTCCGGAAGCGGCACCGCAACGGCGCGGAAGTGATTGACGTTTTGCGAACAATTGCCAGCGAAGCATTCGAGGCCGCGAAAATGGGGAAAGAAACCCCGTGGCTAAACAGGCGGAAAATGATTGCCGTCCATAATAATTATCAGCGTGGAGTGAACCACACAAAGGCCGATATTTACAAACTGGCGGACACCCTGAAAAGAGTGCGTAACCGGGCAATCGCAAAACATAAACCGACGCCCAAAAACACGAAACGGCGAAAATAGGCGGGACACTACCGGGACACGCGGGCGGGTTTCTTTAACCCGCCCTTTTTCTTTTCACACTTCACCGCACCCGCATGAACACGGGGCGCAATGCCCTTTATGCGAACCGGGACAAAGCGGGACAAGCGGGACAATCAAACCGCTTGAAATATCTTGCACCTGAAAGAAGTGCTTTTCTGTTTGGCATGAACAGGAAAGAAAACGAGGTGCAAAATGTCAAAGAGTGAGTTGATAACTTTACTGGCACAATTACCAGACGGGGACGCCCGGCTTGACGCGGTAGGGGCCGCAATAAACGGGGGAACAAAATCCGCCCCGGTTTCCGTCAAACTTTGGAAAATGGGAGACGCGTGCCGGGAGATCGGGTTTTCCCGCGTTACCCTGTGGCGACTTATTCAGGAAAAGAGGATCGGGACGGTTGAAGTCCGCAAGGGCTCGCTTCGTATTCCTGATGCTGAAATCCGCCGCTTTGTGGGGGCCGCGTAAATGAAAACCCCCGACCGGCCACAAACAATTTCCGCCCGCGTGCCAGTCACCGAGGCCTTGGCCGGTCGAACGGCGGACGGCGCGGGCGGTTCTATACTCCCCGACTTTGACGCCGAACGCGCCCTTGCCGGGATTGCCCTATGTCCGAACAATACCGCCGCCCTTAAACTGTTAGCCGCCGCCGGTTTGAAGGAAACCGATTTTCAGACACCCGCCGGGCGCGTCGTTTTGGCCGCCGTGGACGGCCACCGCCGGGGCAAGCCGATTGACCTTCTGACCATCCGGGAACGATTGACCCCGGAAACCATTGAACGGCTGGGCGGCCCGGTGGCGTTCAACCGGCTTGTGGATGATGCCCCGCCGGTAGCGCACGCCGAATATCATCTTGCACAATTCCGGGATGCTTGCACTAAACGGCGACTTGCTTCTCTTTTCGCAAACTGGCAAGCGGCCATTGATGCCGGAACAAAGACCGGGGAAATCATTGCAGACATCCGGCAAATGGTGGAGGCCGAAACCCTGACACCATCCACCCCCGCCGCCATTGATGCCGGGGAATGGTTTGACAGTGAACCGCCGCCGCCGCGTTTCATTATGGACGGCACAATCGAAGGCGGGGACAAAGGTTCAATCATAGCCAAGTCAAAAGAGCGCAAGTCGTTTCTTGCCCTTCAGCTTGCTTTGTGTGTTTCTGCCGGGAGGCCGTTTCTATGCTGGGACGTGCCCTGCCGTTGCCGTGTGCTTTTGGTTCAATTTGAAATCAAAGCAACACACTTTCAACGCCGCTTCCGCATGATGACCGCCGCCCTAGGCTTCGACAAGTTGAACCTGGGCGACCGGCTGGCAGTAGTGAACGCGCGGGGCTGGGGGCATACGGGGCCGGGCGCGGTGCATGAAATCGGGGAAATGGCGAAACGACACCGGGCGGAGTTGATTGTCATAGACCCATTCTACAAGGTTGCAGAAGGTGACGAAAATGCGGCGCGTGATATGAAACCCACTCTTGCCGCCTTTGACCGGCTGGCAGAGACCGGGGCCGCCGTTCTATATGTCCACCATGACGCAAAAGGCGACGCCGGGGCGCGTGCTATCCAAGACCGGGGCGCGGGTTCTGGGGTTACTGGCCGGGATGATGACTTCCGCTTTGTACTTTGCCCCCATGATTCAGAGCAAGGGGGCGCGGTACTCGAAACCATGCGCCGGAACTTCAAACCACAAGACCCGGTGACTATCCGATGGAATGATCGGGGATGCTTTGAATATCTGCAAGGGGTTGTTGCCGTCAAACAGAGCAAGCCGACAACGAACCGCCCCCCGGTGGCGTCATACCGGGAAGGCGCGTTGAAACTTGTATCCAAGAAACCCCTACCCGTTGCCGACTTCAAGGCCAGACTTCAATCCATGCCCGGCATGAGTCGAGACAGGGCGCGGGAACTTGCCTTCATCCTGACGGACGGCGACGCGGCACCGCTGGCAATCCATGAGGAACGGCGCAAGGGGTTTCATGAAAAGGTTATCGGCACCCGCGAACAGGTTGAACGGCTTGAACGGCTAGAACGGCGGGAATCATGACCCGCCACTCTAGCCACTCAAAGCCTAGAGATAGAGCGGCGGCTTATTATAGCCGCGCGTCTCTAACTCTAAGGGCGGAACGGGGGATTATTCAGGAATGAATACGGCAACCATAACCGCCACTCAAAAGACGAACCCCACCGCCGGGAAGTGTTCAACGTGTCAATGCTGGGCCGGTGCACCTGATGCCAGTATGGGACTTTGCCGACTGCACCGTGATTGCCACAGTTTCACCGCAACCGGCCGGGAATGCTGGTGCCCGAGTCATACGCCGATTGACACGCCGGACATATCGACACCCGCACCCGACGCCGGGGACGTGCTACAGGGGCAACCTGGGCACGTTGCGATTGAACCGGCGAACCATAAAGCAACGATTGAAATATGGGGGAAAGACTAATGCCGACTTTTGAACCATTCACCATTCCAAGCCCGATATGGTTAGGGTGGGCAACAAACAGACCGCGCAAGGCGGGGCCATGCTCGAAACGATGGCACGACACTTGGAAGAAAACAATTTCCGGCGGCAGGGTTGCCGACGGGATAGAGAAGAAGATCGAAAAAAAGAAAGATGAGGGATCGAGATGAGCAAAACAGTAGTGCAACAATTGATTGAGGCGAACGAAAAGATTGACGCGTTGAAATTGGAACTGAAGGCCGCGCAGGGGGAAGCAACGAAGGCCCGCTTGTCGGCGGTATCAGCAAAGCCCACCCCGAGCACAGCGACGGGAAGCGCGTTGACGGCGGAGACGGCGAAAGAGATTTACGCGAAGTTGCCGACGGCAGACCGCAAGGAATTCCGCCGGACGAATTGGAAGTTGTTGGGTATCTCACTGGAAAAATAAACGAACGAACAAAGAAGGAAAAAGACAAATGAACGCTATAGTTATTTCATTGAGCAAGGATACGAAGTCACTGCAAGCCGCGTGCCGGGAACTGATTCAGGAGCGCGACAAGGTACGGGGAAAATGCACAGACCTTTTGAGCGATGATAAAACGTCTCTCGATAAGGCGGAGTCAACGCTTGCCAGTTTGCGGGCGCGGTCTGACATGATTGACGCACGATTGCCCCGCCGCCGCGGTGAATTATATGCGGCCCTTGTGAAAGACGTTGCGACTATGTACGAAGCGGCAGAGGCCAAGCTTGCGACGGCACGCGACGATTTACGGCAGGCAAAGGCCGACTTCCGGGAAAAGATCCTGATGGAGCACTCCAAGAATTCAGCACAGAAGATTCTTGAAGATCCCGGGTTGCAGTCAAAGAGCATTGCAAGGGCACAGGCGGAACTCGATCAGGCCCGTGAGATGGTGAGGGAGGCCGGGACTGTCCGGGGTATGATTGACAAGGTTGAAGCGGAAAAATACGCGTTGACTAAGGCCACGCATATTGCCGGTGAATCGTACATCAAGCCGATTGAGCATTACTACCGCAATGCGGCGAAGTGGTGCCCGGAATTGTTTGATGACAAACCGAAGAGCGAGGGATGGAAGATTCAAATATAGGCACGAACGGGCGGGGGGGGCTTGTCTAGAGGGCGGCCCCCCCTAAGCCCTTAGTTACCCCGCGCGGGGGACTATGCCTAGGGGTTCGCAAAGCACCGTGTTCGAGCAGAGGCTTGACATATCGAAAGGGTTGACATGATTACCATGAAAAAACTGAAACAGATTGACCTAGCCAAGCATCTTAAATGCTCACGGCAAGCAATATCGGCACACCTAAAGAATAGGGATGCCCCCCGACCGGATCGGCAAGGGTTTTATGATGCTGACGCCGTGGCGGAATACATTAAGGATCGGCGCGCGCTGGATAATGATATGCCAGACTCAAAGGCATTATTGGCGGCACGCATTGAGAATCTGAAACTTGAAAATCAGTTATTGAAACAACGGTTGAAGATTGACCGTCCGTCATTCACCGTTGACGAAGTATCCCGCTTGCTTTGGGAATTTCTGGCAGAGGCCCGGCGGCACCATATAGCGGCCATGAATGCCAGCGCGTATC
>Ga0194063_10001108_pt1 | contig 18094 bp, 25 predicted proteins | sample SepL3720m_MetaG_FD_155459 | JGI IMG/M metagenome (GOLD analysis project Ga0194063, IMG submission 155459) | Anoxic zone freshwater microbial communities from boreal shield lake in IISD Experimental Lakes Area, Ontario, Canada - Sep2016-L373-20m | ecosystem: Environmental > Aquatic > Freshwater... | reverse complement strand
GAGCCTGACCATAGTCTCGGCGTACGCCCCGACCTGCAGGGCTGCGCCCCGCTTGGCCGATCGCGCCGACTTGGTGTCGACCGGCTCGTAGACGGCTACCCCATGGTCGTCGCGAAGGATCTCGCCGTGCTCGTCTCGTGCGAGTACGAGGAAGTCGGCGATGCCGAGGAAGTCACCCGTGTAGAGCGTCGCCTGGTAGATGGCGTCGTACTCCTCGCGCATAGCCTCGGCCGTGGCCTGCCATGCCGCCTCGTACGCCGCACGCGATCGCGACGGCGGCCCGAGGCGCTTGACGCGCAGGTCGGAATCCAGGGCTTCGAGCCGCTGCCGCTCATGCTCGATGCCCTGACGGCGCAGCAACTCGAGGCCGGCATCCGTCGAGTCCTCGTTTGTGATCGCGCCAGACCACTGCGCCGCCTGGAGATCGACCTTGTGCTGGCACTCGAACTCGGCAATGACGTCCTGCGGTGAGATGAGCCAGTCACCATCAAGAAGCTGCGCCATGCGAGTTCCCCCTCGTGGTCTTCACCCTAGGACTCGTTCAGGGGTTCATCACGACGATGCACGTACTGGTCTCAGATGGAACGGGCGGCGGTGTGGTGTGGACAGCGCCCGGATCAGCTGCTTGCGCGTCATTCTCCGAACCTCCTTCACCGTCCACCCCTCGTCAACAGCGACCAGTCGCAGCTTCAGGGTCTTCCATCGGCGCAGCCGCTTCTTCGGCCAGGAGTACCTGGTCACGACCCGGACATTCGGCAACCGCCGCGGCACTCTCACGTCGTCGTCGGCGTCGCCGTCGTCTTCGGCCTCCTCGTCATCGACCGGGACAGGCTCGGGCGGGTTCAACTGTCCGGTGGTCCAGAGGGCGAATGTGTCGGCGAACACGTCCTGTTCGCAGTCGTGCTCGAGGTCGGGAAACACGCACCCGGTTGCCCATCCGTCAGCCAACCTCGACAACGGCACGCTGCAGCATTCGGCGAGCAGCCCCTTGGCCAGTTCGGTAACGGACCAGTCCGCCACCTGCGCTTCCGGCACGCCCGATTGCTCGTAGACGGCAACGAGTTCCTCTCGCGTCCAGCCCTGATCCAGCGGAAACCCCTCGGCTGCGTAGTTGAAGCGAAGAGCTCGCTGCATGGCATCGACCATCGGCCAGTAGGCGTTGCTGGTGTCGACAAGCTGCGCCGCATCGGCGGGCATCACCTGGACGAGGTAGGTCCAAGGTTCGCCGTCCGGGCCGACCCCGTGAAGGCCGCCGATCGCAAACGGCACGTGCGCCGAGAGGAAGTCGGACTCGACGTCTGGATCTTGCCCGGATCCCAGCCAAACGAGTTGGCCGTATGCCAGGCAGTCAGCGGTGGCGTCGTATCGGTCGGGAAGGGTCCACACCCCGGTCAGTCGAGAGCCCGGCGCGAACGGCAGGTTTGCATAGAGGTAACCCATGGTCAGTTCCAATCCTCGGGTGGCTCGGCGACCCCACCCAGCCATCCGTCGACGTGGGTCAGTTCGCGAACGTCCTGTGCGGACTGCACCAGCGCGGTACGGGAGGTCTCGAAGTCGAGACCGTCCGGCTCACCCGCGTCATCCTCGTCCGTAAGGGTTACCAGGAGCCCGACACGACTTTCGGTGCTCGAAATCACGGAGATCTCCAAGCCCAAGATCGGGTCGGTCATGGGTGCCACGGAAGCCTCCGGATTCCACTCGGACGCTGCCTTCAGGAAGAAGGCCGACAGCCCATCAACCAAGCCCGCTTGCGCGGCCCGCGAGAAGTACCGCGATTCGGAATCAGGCGAGTGCAGCGAGATGTCGAGGGTCATTGCGCACTCACTCGGATCTACAGCGGTTCGGACCTGGCTGCGCATGTAGAGCGCGGCTCCGCCGAAACCGGCGAGCCGGAACAGGCCGGGGAATCCCCCGTCCCACGGCCGCGGTGCAAACATGATCACGACTCCCCCTTTCCCCCTTGTTGACTCAATTCTCCCGCGGGGGTGTGACATTGACCCGGCCGTCTCGGGGCAACGCGCGACGCGGTGGACGGTGTTCGCGAGTTCGGCGTGTTCCTGGGGACCGCCGACGTCGAGTAACTCCGACGGGTTGTGGCAAATCCTCTGCGAGCATGTCTGCTGGCGGGTCGGCGCGCTCAGTTGGACCTCAAAATCGCGGCCTACAACAGGCTCGTGAGTTGCCATCGACACGAAGCACAGATGAGCGCACACTCAGAAGGCACCGGCGAAGGGGATCCGAGATGACGCCTGCACGCGAGTATCAGCGCTGCCCCACCTGCGCTGGACGGGGGACACCGATCCAGTACGGCATGCCGGCAGGTCCACCTGGACCGGGCGTGGTGCTCGGCGGGTGCATCGTCAGTGCCGACAACCCCGACTTCCTCTGCCGAGCATGCCACACGAGTTGGCGTCTCTTGCCCGACGGCGGGGCGCTTATCGTCGATGCCGGGTCGACGGGCATGATGCCCAAGGCACAGTATTGAGCGTGAAGTTCATGCCGGCCGTACGACATCGAAGCGTTGATGATGCAGCGGCGTGCCGAACAGCGATGCGACCCAGAGATGCCCCAGCTCTTGAGGGAGTTGGCGACGTGCACTTCGCCATCCTCGGCAAGGGGCACTGGGCCGTCGACACGTTCCGGCGCAAGATGTCGAAGCAGCTGCTCGAGCCCGGCGAACTGACGCACGGTGGCCCCGGCCGTCCCGCTGATCTATTCCGGCGCAAGCGGTAACCCGGCGCCTAGTCTTCCCTCATGGGGGAGACGAAGGCGCGCACGTGGCCGGCGCACCCGGAGTTCGTCAACGACGCCGAGGAACTGGTCTGGAATGCGATCAAGAGGAAGCTGCGTCCGGTCGACGTCATGCTGCACGGCCTGCGCATCACCGATCCCATCGACGGTGACGTCGAGATCGACCTGATGGTCCTCATGCCCGACTGCGGCATCGCCGTCATCGAGGTCAAGGGCGGCCACGTCACGTACGCCGACGGGCAGGTCACCCAGACCGGTGCGGACGGGGCGCACGCCATCGATCCCGCGGGCCAGGCAGCGAAGGAGACCCGCGCACTCAAGCGCTTCCTGGAACGTCAGCCCGACTGGTCGCGCGGGCAGGTACGTGCGGGCTGGCTGGTTGCACTCCCGTACACGCACGTCGCCGGCGACCTCGGCCCGCAGCTGCGTCACGAGGTCCTCATCGGCGCCGACGAGCTCGACGACGCGGCGGGCCTGATCTACGACCGATTGCTCCAGCAGAGCCTGCAAGCCGGCGTGCCGAAGGGCGATTGGGTGCAGTCCGCGCTGGACCACCTTCTGGGCGTGCTCGATTCGGGCGGCGACGTGCAGGCCCGCACGGCGCAGCGACTTCAGCGCGTGGAGCAGCTGACCGAGCAGCAGTCGGCCCTGCTGTCGGTCATTCGCAACGTGCCGCGATTCGAGGTCACCGGTGCGGCAGGTACCGGCAAGACTTGGATGGCGATGGAGCAAGCCCGCCGGTGGGCGAAGGCCGGCGAGCGCGTCTGCCTGGTCGCCTACACCCGGGGAGTCGTGGAGTCGATTCGTCGGGCGATGGCCAACCTGCCTGATGCCGAGCATCCGGCCTACGTCGGCACGTTCTTCCAGCTCGGCGTCGATTGGGGCGTGCAGGCCAATGGGCCTGTCGACCCCGACTTCTGGCAGCACCGCGGCCCCTCCGAGATGCACGTCAAGGCCAGCGCCCTTCCCGCGGAGCAGAAGTTCAGCGCGTTCGTCGTTGACGAGGCGCAGGACTTCGGTGACCTGTGGTGGCCGGCGCTGCTGGCCAGCGGAACTCCCGATGCGCGGATCGCCGTCTTCCGTGACGACGAGCAAGCGGTGTTCACTGAGCGACGCGGCCGACCTGACGTCGACCTCACCCCACTCGTGCTCGATGAGAACCTGCGCAACGCCCGGCAGGTCGTCGACACCTTCCGTCCCCTCATCCACGCGGACATCGTGAGCAAGGCTGGTGAGGGCTTCCCGGTTGAGTTCGTCGAGTGCTCGGCCGACGAGGTGATGAGCCGGGCCGACGACGTCGTCGCCGACCTTGTCGACCACCGTGGGTGGCTGCCCGAGCACGTCGCCCTGCTCACCACGAAGCACCGTCATCCGGTGCAGCTCGAACTCGATGAGGACAGGGACGCCTACTGGGCTGGGTTCTGGGACGAGGACGACGTCTTCTACTCCACCGTCGCCGGGTTCAAGGGCCTGGAGCGGCCGGCGATCGTGCTGTGCGTCGACGGATTCCACGACGACCTTGATCCGCGCAACGTGCTCTACGCAGGGATGAGCCGCGCCCGCGACCTGCTCGTCGTCGTCGCACCGCCGGAGGCGATCGCCGCCGCCGGAAGCCCGAAGCTCCTCAAGCGACTGCAGCGGGGCACGTAGACGGCCTCAGTCCCACTCGGTGACGATGCCGCTGCCTGGCGCCAGCGGCACCACCTGCTCACCGCATTGCGAGCACAACACGAAGTCGGCATCGTCCTCATCGGGGTCGCGGCCAGCGAAACCGCAGCGATCACACACGTAGTCGACGGCCATGGGCTCCTCCCACCGCGGGCCAACGGTGACCCAGCACCATCCTCCCCCGGCACGCGATCGTCACGCCAGCACGTCGCGGGAAGCCCATTTGCTCGCAGACAAGCCCGCCTGCCAGTCGCTCCAGTTTCGGCTACCGCTTTCGATGCTGGTCCCAGCGAAGGGCTTCCACGTGAAACCGTGAGAGCAGGTGCTCTGCGGCCCTGCGGATCGCCTCATCAAACCAACGGTCCGGATCCGACCGGACGTACTGGTGCCGGAAGATACCGCCCAGCGGGTAGCCGCACGAACCGATCGGGCTGCCGTTGCAACAGCACACTTCGCAGTGCACGCCAGCCACCGAGTCGAGTCCGTACTTGTAGCCGGCCGTGCCGCTTATCTCGTTGTTAGTGCCGTGCACGCGGCGGTCCACCGCAACCCACATGCCGTCGCCCAGATCGTGCAGGGGGATCAGACAGCTTCGGTCCGAGGTCGTCACTCCCCTACACCCCCAACGGCGTCGCGTTCGCGAATGATCCGCCGACGCTGCTGCTCACGCAGACCCATCGACTCCCGCTTGCTGCACCACCAGGCCGAGTAGGCGAACCGGTACGCGTCGGAATGCCCCGCACTGACGCGCTGTCGCTCGCGGCGATACCGCTGCGCCTCGCGATGCCATTGGTCGACGAATGCGTGCAGTTGCTCGCCCGCCAGGTCCGTCACCTCGGGTTCCACCCAGTCCAGCCAGATCGGGTCCTCACTCATGAAGGCCGCCCCCTGTCAGCCAGTCCGCGTCGCCGACGCGAGGTTCCATCTCCACCAGCCACGGCTGCTGCTCGGCGATGAGTCGGGCGAACGCGTCCGCCGATGCGACGCGACTGGCGGGGAACCACTCCTGCCAGGTGGCTATGGGAACTGACTCGGAGCCCCGCCAGTCCGCCTCCGGCACGGCCGCGGCGAGGCGGTCTCCCTCGACGGCGGCCCACCGCGACAGGTCCTGCCAACCATGCCCAAGCGCGACGAACTGCTCGAACTTGGCCTCCAGCCCCGGTCCCTCAGGCGTAGACAGCCGGATGCTGGTGCCGTTCATGATCGAGTGCTGACCCAACGGCAGGATCCGACGGCCCCCGAACAGCGACGCTGCGCGGGCATCCACGACGCGACAGGTCTCGCAACCGAACCAGGACCACGGCGGCTGGCTCCGCAACGGCACTCGCCGGCACACCTTGCACAGCCATCCCGGCCAGCCCTGAATGGCCAGGTCGCGACGCACCACCACGGCCGCTGCCAAGGCGGCCGCCTCGGAGTAGATGGGAAGTCGAGTCTTCTGCTCCTGGAATGCAGCATCGATCTCGGCTGGAGTGACGTCCTTGAACGATCCCATGAGGATTCCTTCCGCTCTTCCCCCCGGTAAGGGGGGCGGATCTTCCTCCGGGGCCACCGTGCGCGTCGCGCGGTTGGCGCCTGGCAAGCCGGAGGGCTTGTCGCCAGGACTCCTGATCAACACCAACGATACGTCGCACCTCCGACAGTCCAGGACGAAGGCCTTGCGCCACACCCCGGCTGAGCTGGACCTAGTCTTCACTCACTTGCGCGGAAAGTTGCTCGGTCGTCTGGATTCCCACCATTCGGCATTCCCCGCGAAATAGCCTGCCAGCAGCAGGAGGGATCACCTGATGACGCACAACCAGCACTACGTGTACCTGTATCGATCGAAAGGTGGCGCACCTAAATACGTGGGCTACGGACGGGAGGATGAGCGCCCCCTTGAGCATCCGGGTGCCAGCCACAACGACGCGTTGCGTGCGTTCCTTGCGGGATCGGATTACAGCATCGAGATCGCCGGTCCCTTTCGTGACCGCGAAGAGGGCCTGAACGTCGAGTCGGTCTTGATCTCGGCTGTCCGCCCAGAGTTCAACGTCGCGGCGGGCAACAGCAAACGATTCCGTCCCCTCGGCGTCCCCGATGCATACGCCGAACGTCCTAGCCTGCCGCCGCTCTCTCTCGACGAAATCGGCCGAGCAACCGGCGGCGCGCTGATCGTGTACCTCGCGGCCGGCGACTTCCTTTCCGACGGGCGCCGGAAGTTCAGCATGGCGAATCCCGATGACGCTGACGTCCTGTCCCATATGCGCGGCCGGTGGGACATTGAGCGGCATCGCGATGAGTGGCTCGCCAATCCTGACGCCAGCCCCAAGGTGCTGATCGGCGTCCACGGCCCCAAGGTCCAACATCGATTCATCGTCGGCGCTACTCCCATCGACACGCGTCGGTGGTTCGAGGAGGAGTTGAGGGCCCCCGACATGCGACGACGCTGGTTCATCCCCTTGCTCGATCCGCTGCAACTGGATTCGTGTCAGCTGCGCGGCCGCCGCGTGTCCGGCGCGAGTTTCGGTCAGTTCAGCTCGATGTTGCACAAGTGGGTTGACGGCGACGGCGTCATGCGCCACCCGGCCTCGGGTGACCCCTCGGTTGATTCCTAGGCCATAGGACGCGGGGACTTGCCGACATCAACGTCGATCCCCCAACTTCAGCCCGTCAAAGGACTTGACCTTCTTGGGTAGCACTTCACCGGTGGCCGACCAGACGCCTGTGAGAGCTAGCGCCGCGGACGTGAGGCACGCCCGCTCCGCTCGCACGAACCGAAGGCTGCATCGGATAGGAGATCCGATACCTCAGCGGGAGGCGATCGCAGACTGGGCCTGCGTTCGGGGTGGGCGTGATCTTCGAACCGTGGCGATTCTTGCCTCCGCGGCAACGGCGCTCGCGTTGGCAACGCCTGTCGCCGTGGCCGGTATTCCACGGACTCGCAGCGCACAGGTATCGCCTGAAGCCGCGGCTGCCACCGTCTTGACCTGGCCGCAGTTGGTCAAGCTGCTGCACATTCCCAAGCCGGCAGGTTGGCGTTCGGGGGACCTGACCTCGTGGGAGATCGGCAGCCAGGTAAGCGCCAGCAGGATCTTCGGCAACAGTCAGACGACCGGCTCCTTCAACATGATCATGACCGCGATCGACAGCTGGACGGATGCGGCGGCATCGGCACAGAACTGGGCCATGCTCGTGGACGCGGCAGCGAAGCAGGCGGGTGTCACCGTTCTGAGCCGAACCGCCACCCGGTCAGTGATCTACGGGGTCGGGCAGTACAACCAGCGCGGCGTCACCGTGAGCATCCTGCTCGGGCCCTGGTCCGTTGGGGCCAGCTGCTACACGAACAAGCCGAAGGTCAGCCTCGCGACACTCAGCGGGTGCGCAACGAAGACCGCCAAGGCCCAGCAGAGCAAGTCGACGCCTGTCGTCGCACCGCGCTAACCGCAGCTTCGCCGCACGCCACCTTAGGCCTCGCCAATGTTGACGCCAACGCTCTCGGGTCAAGGATCAGAGGTCATCTGGATCGGATGCCTAGCTCCGTCCGATAACGGGTACAACCTGGCCGTCACGGCACAGGTGTCTTACGAGGGCGGCTCATCCGGGGGATCGGGCCGCACTCGCTCGCCAGGGGCAACGCCAGCGATTCAGGGTCCCTCCGAGATGATGATTGCTGCGTTTGGGCACATGTCGGCGGCCTGCTGAACCTCAGCCCTGCGGCTTTCCGGTGGTTGCTCTTGGTTCAGGAGCATCGCGCCGGTTGGCCCGAGCTCGAAGATGCCGGGGGCGTACTTCATGCAATCGGCGGTGGCCGCGCAGGAGGAATGATCGAGGCTGACTCGGTATCCCATTTTGCTCCTCAGGTGGGGTTGTCTCGACATCAAAGTCGAAGGACCGGTGCGCGGCAGGCGAATCCCTCGGTTGGGGCAGATCAGGCCACGAGGACGATAGCCAGCAGACGTCAGTCCTCCCGCACGAAGCGGATCAGCTCCCCGCTGACCCAGTGCCGGTACGTCAGCCCGTCACGCGGTACTTGCGTGAGCGTGGCCGGGGTGCCTGCGTGCCGGTCGAGCCACCGCCAGTCCGACAGTGTGCTCGGTCGGGAGCCGGTGCCTGTCATCTGCTGGCGAGCGCAACAGTGCGCTGGGCCATCAGGTCGAGGTCGCGCTCGCCCAGGAACATGTGGGACGACCCGGGGTCGGTGAAGTCGAGCAGGGTCGCGTTCAAGCCCTTCTCGTTCATCGCCGAGGCCATCAGGGCGCCTCCTTCTCCGGTGTCGATGCAGCCGTCCTGATAGGCACCGAGGTCCGTGAGCGTGCGGCGCAGTTCACCGCTGGGATCACGCCACACCAGCCAATCGAAGGTCTCGGTCGCGGCGCATCGGCGCATCGACTGCCGGCTGGTATCGGTGACGCCGAACACCACGGGCAGTCCCTTCGCGTCGTCGAGCATCTGCCACGGCGTCGTGACGGCCATCAAGCGGGGCAACTTGCCCTGGAAGGTGTCCCATCCATATCCGGTGTCTGCGAGGATCCAGTCGCCCTCCCACAGCATCAGGCCCTTGGCCTTCCAGGCCGTTGCGGAAGCCAGGCAGCCGGGGAAGGCTGCCTTCTCGCCTAGTCCGACGACGCTGGCCTCGTTCGCGCCGGCCGAGTTCCCGGCGAGCACCAACCGGCTCGGGTCGGCCCCGAAGTCCTTGGCGTGCGTCACGGCATAGTCCACCGCGCATGCGCCACCGTCGAGCTGCTGTCTCCACGCCTCCGCAATCTTCGGCGTTGTCGCACCGGCTGCTCGCAACCCGGCCGGAGAGACGCTGACGCCCCAGTTAGGCACCGCAACGACCGCTCCCTGCCGAGCGATGGCCTCGGCAGCGGGGCCGTAGGCGCTCTTGTCTAGCGGCTTGCCGTGGAAGAAGACCACGAGCGGCAAGCCTTTGGCGCCCTGCGGCGCATATAGGTCCATCAGGGTTGGCAGCCAGGGAAGCGTCGATGATTCGGGGCTTGTCGCGTAGGGAACGTCTTCGGTCACGGCAACGGCAGGCGGCGTGCTCGGCACCGCCGGCGCGGCACTCGCCGCTGCGGAGGACGAAGCGGCCGTGGCCGACGAGACTGCGCTGGGCGTCGCTCCCGAGCAAGCCGTCGCCCATGTGGCAGCGAGCATCAAGCCTGAGGCGCAGCAGATGGTCTTGGGCATGGCCGTCATGTCGAACACCCCCGCCCAGGAGCACCGCCACCGGAGCCGGCGCGTCCTCTAGGGTCCATGCCCCGGCAGGCTCATTGTCCACCCACAGGCGCTCCGACGAAGTGGCGGATCGGAAGGCAATACTGGGAGCTCAGTGTGGGTGACGGTAGGCGTTCGATGGCATTCTCGATGCCGACCAGACGACACACCCCTTCGGTGAACGTAGGCCCGCAGGCTGACGTCACCGGGGGTGCGAGAGTCGGCCGTGCTGACGTGAGACGGGCCTCGGTGCTGCAGGGAGACGCACCTCGGTCCGGCAGCACGGCGTCGATGGACTTGAGGTCTCGCTTCAGGCGGATCTGTCACACGCCGTTCGTATCCGGTGCGGCGGCGAAGATGCCGAGGCCGAGGTCGACGTGGCTCGGGAGCCGGCGATTGATGCGAACGAGGAAACGCCGATTAGAAAGACCGGATCGGCCGCACGAAGTTGGCGAATCCCTTGTCCGATGGTGCGGGCTGGTAGTCGGAGTAGAAGTCCTGGATCCAGGCCTCGTTCGGTGAGGACTCCGAGGAACTCCAATAGCCGTGCAGTTGGAAGCCCCCGACGATCCGTTGCCGCAGGAACAACGCCCTCAGCTCGTCCCGGGACGGCAAGTACCAGTCGCTTTTGCCGCCACCCCGGTAGCCGGAGGCGGTGACAGGGGCGTCGGAGGTGCACACCGACAGCATCGCGGCGGTGTTCGCCTTGCCGGCTCCCAGGCTGGTGGCCTGGGTGCCGGGGATCGAATCGACCACGTTGGAGCACCAGTTGACGTTGAGGTCGCCCGTGGAGCCATTCCACGTCTTAGGCGCAACCTCCAGATAGCGGCCCCAGGTCTGCTTCTTACGCGCCGAGTAGTAGATCCTGCCCCCGCCAGGGCCCGTATCTCCCACGACGCATGACCCGCCCTTGGCGCACGGCTTGCGGTCCTTTCGCTCGCCCTTCTTGCAGACACCGCGAGGTGAGTAGCGCGCGAACCCGGTCTTCACGTTGACGCACTTCGCCTTGGCCGAGGAGACCGCAACCGGCGCAACGGCGACGGCTGGACTCGCCGCCAGGACCATTGAAGCGGCAAGGAACAGGGCCGTTGTAGTGACGATCGTTGATCGCGTTCGGGTCAATAGCATCGCTTCACCCTCGGATCGGCTTTCGCTGTTAGCGCATGACGGTACCGCGAACACCCCTCAGCGGAGAAGGACTCACGTGAGCGGACTCCCCGGATCCATCCGTTGCGCACGCCCCGGACGTCAATCGACCGCGAAGGAATCCACTCACCCCTCTTCGGAAGGCGGCCACCTAGACCGCGCCCGTGCGGTACCGACGCGACGGGCTGACCTAACTTCACTGGGTCAGCGGGGAACTGCTCTGTCGCGGCCGGCCGTTTCGGCGCTGGTCAGGGGCCTCGCTGCCCTCCGGGGAGCACGGTGGTTCGGGTGCGGCCAGTTTGGCAATCGACTCCCTGGTCGCGCGGCTAGCGCTTCACCCAGCCTGTTGGGCACTTCTTGCCGGTGTAGCGGCGGATGTCGTACGTCCTCTTGTTGACGCATCGCACCGTGTTCGGCTTCGGTGACCACGCGAAGGGCGCGGAGTCGCCAACGCCAACCCCGCTTACGTCCAAGGTCAGCAGGATCCGGGAGGTGTCCTTGACCTGGTGGGCGCATACCTCGATGTTCACCCGTCCCGATTGCGGATGGCGGGGGAGGAGGAGCTCGGAACCGAGGTCGCGGCGGGTGATGGCGTCGAGAACGTTGATCGATGCCGTCGATTGAGGTGGGATTCCCGCGTATTCGATGGGGAATTGACTGCAGGCTGTTGGCTTCATCCACACTCCGATGCTGCGGGCCGTCGCCCCGCCCACGCTCACTCCCTCGGCGGCAACCGATCCCAGGGCCGCGAAGGTCAGCCCGGCGGTGACTGTGACTATGAAAGCAATTCGGCGCATGTGGTTTTCCGAGGGTTGAGTTGAGTTCAGATTAGCGACTAACGGCCCCGCCACGAGCGGCAAAGATCGGAACGTCAAGGGGTTGCCGTCAAAGATTGGACAGCCAAGAACAACGGGCTCGAACGCACGGTCGAGCCCGTCTGACTGGCACGATAAGCCGGTGACGACGGGCGATATCCCCGAGACCGACCTCGCGCGCATCCGCAAGTGGTGTGCATCCCGTGTGACAGGCGAGGCTTCGAAGCAGGTGCGTGTGGTCGGCGTGGTCGAAGGACGCAGAGTGGTGATCGCAGAAGAGCGGCCGCCGTGGAATGGCGACGATGGAGCGCCGTGGGAGTCCTACCCGCTCGCCCGTCTCACGTACGTCACGACGTCCCGCAGCTGGAGACTTGAGGTGAGCGCCGACGGTGACCGATTCCGCAAGTACCCCGAACTTCCCTCAGGGTCCCTTGACGAGGTCCTTGGCGAGATCGACGAGGATCCCACCTTCGCCTTCTGGGGGTGATTCTCCGCCGATCGCCTGGCTGGACACCGGCCCACGCTGATACGCTTTACCGTATCGAATGGAGGTGGCGAGCATGTCCGCATCAGGACTCCTGCGTTCCACGCGAACCAGTCACGGCATTTCGCAGCGCGCCCTTGCGGCAGCGGCCCGGGTACGCCAGCCAGGCGTAGCGGCGGTGGAGTCAGGCACCGAGGACGCGACGGTCAGCCGACTCGAGCACCTGCTGAACGAGCTCGGTAGCCAGCTGAGCGTCCTCCCCACGCGGCGTCGCCCGGTGTGGGCGGCGGGCGAAGACGTGCGAAGGGCACTGGACGTCGATGACCAGCGCACTGCCTGGCGCGAGGTGATCCAACTCAACGACGATCTGCGTGGCGCCGACCGAGCCACGTGTGTCGCCCTGGCGATCGCCCCACCAGGACGCACGGGTGACCCCCGGTTCGACGCCCTCATTGCGGCCGTCACCGACTACGCCCTCGTCGATGCCCGGCTGCCACGTCCCGGTTGGCTCCACGAGGCTGCCTGGACCCTCGAGGAACCTTGGGACGTAGAAGAGGTCCCGTCCCTGCAGGACGCGGCCCGCAAGGCAACGCCCGCAGCGATTCGACGCCACGGCGTCTACCTCGACCGAGCTGTCCTCGCGAGCATCTGATGCCGGCCACGATGACACCGGACGAGGTTCGCGAGCTTCTCGAAGAGCTGGCGACCCGCCTCGATGCGGCCGGAATCGCGGCAGGCATCCGAGTGGTCGGCGGGGCGGCCTTGTCACTCCTCGACCACGAACGTCGTTCGACATCAGACGTCGACGCCGTGATCGTCCCCGCGGGTGCGGCCGTCGACATCGTCGCCGGGCTTGCGAAGGAACGTGGACTGGCGGACAACTGGCTCAACGATGCAGCCCTCGCCTACCTGCCACCGGTCGGACCTGCCGACTGGATCGAAGTGATTCGTCGGGGTGACGTGATCGTCTCGATCGGCTCCGTTCAGATGCTGCTCGCCATGAAGCTGCTCGCCAACAGAGGCATTCGCGACAGCAACGACATCGACTTCCTGCTCGAAGCATGTGGCGTCGAAAGTGTCGCCGATGCGCAGGTGATCTACGGGACCTACCACGCACAGGACGTCCTTTCGGCCAGCGCGACGGCCAGAGTCCAGCACTGGCTGGACCAGGGCTCAGCCAACTGACGGTGTCGAGGATTGGCACCGGCAACCGGTGAATGGCCCGTGCGCCAAAAGTACGTCAACGCTGCTTTGTCATTGCGGCACCTCCTCGGCGAGGGCCTTCTTCCGTACCTCGTCTCTAGCCTCGATGTGAGATCCAGTAGCGCCGGCGAGAGACAACCGCGCCTTCTCCGCACGATCCCGAGGGCTGCATCGGATAGGAGTTCGGATCACTCGCGAGCCCTCGATGACGGTTCAGATGCTGCTGGACATGACCAGTTTGATGGCGCGTCGCCTGCCCCCTTGGCCCGAGTTTGAGCGGGGTTGCTCAGTTGATCCTGCGCTCCGCCGGGTACCTGACCACTGCAGCGCAATAGGAAACCGCGGCTACGGCGTCTCAGCGATGCACGGTCCATTCCTTGAGCTTCTTCGCGGCGGTGCCGAACTGACCCAACTGGTAGACGGCTGCTCCCGCTGGCGAGAACGTGAATGGCTCGAAAGGTTCAGCGAGCATCGCGTCGAGGTAGTCCCGCGGCGCGATGCCCGTGGTGAGGTGCGGGTTGAAGTCCTCGCCCGTCGATCTTGGGACGAACGTGGAGACGTACTCGATGAGGAGCGGGTCGATGACGGGGTCGTCCGCCGTCGTGATGAAGGAATCGGAGCCTCCGGTGGCCACGGTGAACGGAGCCACAGCAGCGATCAAGGCCTGTTGGAGTTCGTGGAGTTCCGGACTCTGCCGCGCCACAATGCCCGCAAGTCCCAATGCGCCGCTCGGGATGTAGTAGTAGCTGAATGCCTCCAACCGCAGATCCAGCACATTGCTGCGCTCGATGATGTTCCCGGCCGCGGCGTAGAGCTTGTCGAGATCTGCCGTGCGAACGAAGCGCTGGAGGAGGGTGATGTGCGGAGAATGCGCCGCGTCCAGCGCGAAGCCCGCTGGGTGACTGCTGAGAAGTCGGGCATTGTTGGCCTCCGCGCGCTGGAGCATCGCGGCATCAGGCTCCAGGACGATGTTGATGGCAGTCACCGACCGCGACTCCGCGGCGAAGACCTGGCTCCAATCGTCCCTCATGCTGACGACAGTCCAGCCGGACTCTGTCGCCTGACTGTGAAGGGCAGACGTGAAGGCACCTATCCGAGGGGTCGTCATGCCCAGCACCGGGCCGTAGGCATACTCGCGTGAGGCATCGTCATGCAACACGAGCACCCCGAGCCGTGCACCGCCGCCGCCATGCGTGAACTCCAGCATCTGCTGGTCCCCGACGGAATTCCCGAACGCCGCGATGGGACGGCGGCCGATGTGCTGATTGATGGAGACGGGCTTCTCGTCCATGTCATTGTTGAGGTGCAACTGCGGCAGGCGGAGGAGCACCGGTTCGCCGTCGCGCATGGCGAAGATGGTCTTGATGCTGCTTCCGATGACCTGCTCCGGCGGGACGCCGTAGACACGCTCGGACCACGGACGCACGAACTCGACACCGCCTCCGGAGACGATGAAATTCTTGAAACCGTTGGCGCGCAAGTAGGCGAGCAGCTCGAGCATCGGCCGGTAGGTCATGTCCGTGAAGAGCTCGCCCGTGTCCGGATGCCTTGCGGTGACCATCCACTCCTCAACGATCCGCGCGAACTCTTCGGTAGACATGCCCGCGTGTGTCGCGATTACCACCTCGAGGAGCGCGGCATCACTCATGGCGAGCGCCGTACCCACATCCCCCACGAGCAGCGACGCGAAAGGTTCCGTCGTCGTCCACTCGGGATGCTGGGGTGCCAGGGCCCTCACTCGATCGAGCGCGAAGTAGGCCTGCACTGGACCTGGGTGCTCGCACCAGAGCGTTCCATCGTTGTCGAAGGTGGCGATTCGCTCGGGTACGGGGACGAATGACGCCGAGCCTTCAGTCGTCACGTTCTCCACGAAGCTGACAATGCTCAGCTTCGTCGGCCCGTCGCGCCATGACGGAAGCGGGTCAACAGGCACAGCGCCTTCGTCGGATGAGTGTGAACGGAGCATCACGTCGGTCAGGGGGTCGCTTGACATGGCGATCTCCCAACCAGTCACCGGTTGCGCAAGGGCGGTCACGCAGGCTTGAGTGTATCTAGGCCGACGCCAGTCTCTGGGTCAAGAGCAGATGTCGCACACGCCGAGCGATCCCGGACCGGGTCAGCCGTCAGCGAGGGTCGTGGCTGCCGTCGCAGAACGGCTTGTTCGACGACCGTCCGCAGCGGCACAGCGCCTGCCGATTCCTGACCTCGTAGGCGTCGCCGTTGGCTCCGATCACGGTTATGCCGCCGCGGAGCATGATCGGACCAGACGCTCCGATCATCGGGTCTTCGATGAAGGAGATGCTCTGCTCCTCCGGCTCGTCGAGGTCCCTCCCGCTTTCGTTGTCGATCAGCGTCAGGCGGCCGCCGGGGCAGCGCGCCACCATGCGGGCGGCAGCAGCGACGTGCTCAGCACCCGCGATCTCGACTTCGCCCCAGGCCTCGAGGCCCGCATCGCAGAACCGGGCGTGCGCACATAGCGAACTGTTGTCGTACAAGGTCGCATCCGGACCCCCGTTGGCCTCGGCTCGGTCACGATACGGCGCCGCAGTCGCCGTCTCGGTCACGTCGACGTCGACCTGCTCGTGGCTGTTGTCGCACAGAGGCTTGATCTGACTGTGACCGCACCTGCACAGCTCCGAGCCGTCGCGCAGCGCAATCGCATCACGGGTCGCGTAGTCCCACGACTCGCCGGCCGCGTTACCGACGATCTCGACGACCGCGCCGGACGTCGCCCCCAAGACGCGGTAGGGGCCGTTCTCCACGACCTGGACGTAGATGCCCTCCGTCGGTGCGCTGAGCGGCTTCGGATCGGTCACGGTCGCTCCTCTCATGCCGGAAGCTCCAACCGTAAGGCAGGAGGCGAGTGCCACGCCGGAGGAATAGCCTTGAAGTCAGGAGGCCTCCACCATGGCTGGTTCACAACCGCGACCGCCGACCGTCCCGCCCGCGTGGTTCGTGCACACCGCCTGGCGCGCGCACCGAGTGCTGTATCGACTGAGCGGAGGTCGCTTCCTGTGGACCCCGTCGAACAAGCGCGGGTGGGGAGCCCTACGTCTGACGACCATCGGCCGGAAGACCGGGCAGGAGCGCAGCGTGATCATCGGATACGTCGAGGACGGTCCGAACCATGTGGCTCTCGCCATGAACGGCTGGGACGAGGGCGACCCCGCGTGGTGCCTGAACCTTCAGGCGAATCCCGACGCCGTGGTTCGACTCGCAGGGCAGCCGGCTCGTCGGGCGCATGCGCGCCAGGCCGTGGGTGAGGAGCGCGATCGCCTGTGGCAACTGTGGCTCGCTGTCGATCCGAAGCTCGACGCCTACGCGTCACGGCGCACGACCACTACTCCGGTCGTCGTCCTGGAGATTCCCGCCGCCTCCTGATCGAGTGAGAGGCCACCCCGCGAGCATTCCTAGAATGCTGACGTGCCCACACCCGAAGAGGGTTCTCACCACCTCGACGACCGCGCCGCCCTGCGCCTTTCCGTGCGCAACGCCGCCGCATTCTGGGCCGCCGTCGCCCGGACGCGAGGTCATGAGCTCGTGCAGCGGCCCGGTCTTCTGGCGGTAGTGGGCGACGAGCGAGCCGGGATCCGCGTGCTCATCCTCGATCGGTCGCCCGACCAGGGTGTCCGGGCCACAATCGACGAACTGCTCACCGATCACTCCGAACTACCCGTCGTGGTGGAGGACCAGTTCGCGACGCTGACGCTTGAGCACCACGGACTCGTCAAGAAGCGACTGCCGGTGATGGTCCGCGACGAGTCGGCCGGGCCCACTGCTGTTCATCCCTCGGCGATCATCGTTGATGCCGTCGATTCGACCGAGCAGTTGCGCGTGGCCGAGTCGATCGTCGTGCACGGCTTCGACCTACCACGCATGCAGCCCTACCAGCCAGGCGAGGCCTTCCCGGACGACCTGCTCTGGTACCCGGGAGTGCGACTGTTCGTCGCGCATCACGATGGCCAACCAGCCGGAGCATGCCTGACGGTGAACGAGGGCACGTGCGCAGGCATCTACTGGGTGACCACCCTGCCCGAGCACCGCTCCGTGGGCGTGGGGCGGGCAATCATGCGGGCGGCGCTCGCGCACCTTGCGCCCCTTCCCGCGAGCCTCACCGCCACTCCCGCCGGCGAGCCCCTCTACACATCCGCGGGTTTCCGCCGCGTCGCTGACGCGTCGTGGTGGTCACGGTCAGCCGAGGTTCGCCTTCCCTCATGACCTGTCCCGAGTAGGGCCGATCCGTTCGTCTTCGCCCTCCGGTTGCTGGGACAATGTCAACGGCGACCCGTCGCCTTCGAGTCCCGTCGGCAGGAGGCTGTCATGAGCGCACCGGCCACTCACCCCAACCCGACGATCTCCCGGCGAGCCGGCCGGCGCATCGGCTATGTCGTCGCCATCGTCGTCAACCTGCTGGTCTACGGCTTCATCAACGCCTGGCCCGGATGGGAGTCCTTCGACTTCATCACGCCCGCAGCAGCCGACGTCGTGCCACTGGTGAACCTGTCGATCACGGTGGCGATTCTCGCCAACATCGTCTACCTGTTCGCCGACGGCACGCGGGTGAGGGCGCTAGGAGAGATGGTGACGTCGACAGTGGCCATGGTTGCCTCTGCCGCCGTCCTCACCGCGTTTCCGTTCGACTTCACCGCCTACGCGTTCCCGTGGGCCTTAGTCGTGCGAATCATTCTGGTGATCGCCATCGTCGGCAGCGGCATCTCCGTGCTCGTGAACCTCTACCGGCTCATCCGCGGCCCTCGCTCCCAGAGACCGCCGACGGCGGTCACCCCGTAGGGCTGGACGAGCACTGCTGAAGGTGAAGAAGTCGGTGCCG
>Ga0194063_10001107_pt1 | contig 18094 bp, 14 predicted proteins | sample SepL3720m_MetaG_FD_155459 | JGI IMG/M metagenome (GOLD analysis project Ga0194063, IMG submission 155459) | Anoxic zone freshwater microbial communities from boreal shield lake in IISD Experimental Lakes Area, Ontario, Canada - Sep2016-L373-20m | ecosystem: Environmental > Aquatic > Freshwater... | reverse complement strand
TTGTAAGATAGTTCAGTTAATCAGTTAATCAGTTAATCAGTTAATCAGTTAATCAGTTAATCAGTTAATCAGTTAATCAGTTAATCAGTTAATCAGTTAATCAGTTAATCTATTATTTCGTTAACTCGTTAATCCGTTAATTTTTTAATTTGTTAATCCGTTAATAATTATGTTACCACAAGAAAAATTCATGCTCCAGGCGATTGCCGCTGCTAAGCATTCCAAGGAAACCACCGGTTGTGGTGTGGTGATTGTAAAAAATGATCACGTTCTGGCAGAAACATATAATCTGCAACATGAGAATCATGATGCTACAGCCCATGCAGAAATTTTGGCAATTCGTCAGGCTGGTGAGAAAGCTGCTAATAAAAAGTTGCCGGAATGTGTAGCATACTGCACTACAGAACCTTGTATCATGTGCCTGGCAGCCATGTCATATGCGAAAATTGCCGGGATTGTTTTTGGTCTGACGATGAAAGAAACTTATCCGGTATCGCGGATTATTGATTTAACTGATATTACTGGTTTCATTGCGATATCCCCTCATAAATTCTGGTATCAGGCTGGTTTTCTGAAAGAGCAGTGCCGGCAGTTGATTGATATGAATTAAAGTTTCATTTTGGTAATTTTCTTAAGTTTTCAAGCTTGACAATTTTATAATATTGCCCTAATATACCCTTCATCGTTTTAACACATTAATGCAAAATACCTTTATTATTACTATGATTATTTCCAACCCTAATTTGGGGAGGTAGTGATTGTTTAGTAATTGCAATTAACTTATAGCCTCCCAAATTGGGAGGTTTTTTTTATGAGAAATATTATGGAAGTAACGATTTATTCACTAGACACAAATGGTACTAGCGATCATGGTGTACCAGAATTTGGTAAAGAATTTGGCACTATTAAATCTCCGGATTCTTTTCAAAGAAGAGAAGCACAGAATTTAGTTGAACCTGATCTACGAGCGGCTTTACAAGCCAGTGCACTCGAACGTATTAAGTGGTTTACTTTAAATTGGAATACTCCAGATGCTCTTGAACGACCACGAGTTCATTTCCCCAATGCTGAGTTGATCCAGCATTTCGGCTTTCCGGAATCAGTTTGGCAAAATTATCAAGATCCGGAAACGGAATATCAAGCGCTTCAATTTGTCCTAAATCATTTTCAGGAAAGAGCATTACCGGTTTCTTTTCAGAATTTTTTAGCAGATAAGATTCCCGAAGGTTCTAATTTGCTTGAAGAAAGGGGTAAGAATTATGAAACACTGAAATTAATTGCAGCTCAGGAGTTACATAGTTTGATCGGAATTTCCAGTTCTCAAAAGGATGTAGATAATGGAGGTGATATTCCGGGGGCATTTGTAGTTAAACCTGCTCAATACAAAACAAGTGAAGTAATGCAGCAGCAAAGTATTAAACTTTGGGAACAAGCAGTGACACAAATTAGTAATGAAATTGCGGGGGGAAACACAGCTAATGTAAAAAGTTTCTTAAGTCTTTATGGGAGGTTGAAAGATCCACTTACTATTGTAGATTTTAATTTGGATTTACAAGCTGCGAAATTTACTGAGTTATTGGCTTCGCTAAAAATTGAGTTTGGTGATAATTTGAATAATCTCGATCCTGCTCAGCTCAAAGTTCTTGTAGCACAATTGGCACTGGAGTCTTCGTTTTTGGCGCTTCCCGCTGTAGCAAACGATGAAATTACTTCGCTCTTGGTAGATTCAGTCCATGAATTACCAATTATGCATGTGGATATCACTACTTTACCTCGAGGCGAGATGGCAAATCCTAAACGAGTTGCCGGGGAAGTACAAGAAGGCGAAAAATCTACCTTACAGGAACTGTTGGATGATTATGAAGAATATCAAGCAGTTGTAACTACTCCAATCACAGTTTCTTACATGCAAGCTCCTGATGCCAAGAAACCTATACTTGGCATTCTTGATGGTAATAACCGGGTTACAGCAGTAATGCTAATGAAATTTTTGGCTGAAGTTGATTATGATTTTACTCGTCTGCAGAACAAACAGGAGTTAGTAAAGTTTAAAGAAAAATATAATTTAGATGTGGAATGGGAGCGGGATTTATTTTATTCAGCAAAGGAATTAGCAAAGAATGCTGTTTTACAAGAGAGAATTGAAAAGGACCATGATTTTATTACCAAGATTGCCAATGCTAAAATTGCTGCCTTGCTTGTCCAGGAGTCCAATTACCTCACGGTAGATGTCAGTGGTTCTACACAAAATAAGTTACATGTTTTGCAACCACAATCACAATATAGCGTTAACCAGAATAAGTTTTTATATGCTTTTGGTTCTAAACTCCAATCACATGGCAGAGTGAAGGGTGCCAATGTGAAGATCTCAGTTGTGCCTTTGCCAGAAGAGCTTATTTCTCAAACTCAAGAACCATGATAATCTTTTTTGACGTGGATTCGACACTTGTCACCTTCGAAGGTCTAGACTGGCTGGCTGAGAGAAATGGTGTGGGGCAGGAAGTTAAGGCTTTGACCACAAAGTCAATGAACGGTGAAGCTTTGCTGGAGGAGATTTTTGCTTATAAGATTAATTTAATTGCTCCGACAAAAGCTGATTTCAAGCTTTTAGCTGTAGAATACCAAAAAAATCTTGTTTCCGGACTCACAGCAGTAATTTCTGAATTAAAGCAGCAAGGTCATCAGCTTGGGATTGTGACCGGGAATTTTCTCGATGCTGTTTTACCTTTGGCTGATCGCTTGGCAATCTCGCGTGACTTTGTTTTTGCCAATCAGGCACAACACGATAAAGCCGGCAATTATCTTGGCTTTGCAGCAGAACAACCGCTAGCGAGCAGTACTGGTAAATCAGAAATTATTACAGCCGTGAGAAATAAGTATCCTGAGGAAAAATTGGTGATGATTGGCGATAGCATGAGTGATGCCGAGACAAAGAATGTGGTAGATTATTTTGTCGGATTTGGTGGGGTAATTGTGCGAGAAAAGGTCCAACTTCTGGCTGACTATTATCTTACAAACATGGCAGAACTTTTAGATGTGCCTTTTTTGAAAAAATAGAGTGATCAATTGTGAAAATATAAGCATTACCGCGCATAAAGAAAAGCTACGAGCTATTAGCTATCAACCACTTTTTTCATTGACATTATTTCTGTTTCTATGGTTTAATACAAACATGATCAATTCGAACTCAAATAATAATAATCAAAATAATATCTCCTAAGGAGACTTTTTTGGTTAAATTGATCAAACACAAGTCTCCAGAGAGGGAGATTTTTTTTTGGTCGGTAGCACAATCGGCAGTGCGCCTAGCTGTTAACTAGGGGGTTACAGGTTCGAATCCTGTCCGACCAGTTTTTAAAAAAAAATGAGTTAACTGGACAGAAAAAGATGTAAGAAGGTTCTTCACAATTCTTATTGCTCAAGCTTTAAATATCATGCTGACCCCGAAACAACTTATTTGCTTTGATCTCAATCAAACTTTGATTCAGGAGAATTCCTGGTTGAATTTGAATTTGGCAATGGGGATGACTCTTGAAGAAGATCAAGCGTTATTTAGTTTGTATCAGCAGAAAAAATTATCCTATCAAGACTGGCAACGGCAATTAGCTGAAAGGTATATAAAATCAGGCAAAGCCAGTAAAGAAAAAATTTTGGCAGTGGTATTACAATATCAATATTTAACTGGAGCACGGGAAATTGTCAGTTATTTTCAACAAAATGGATTTGAGGTAATTTTGATTTCTGGAGCGATGGATTTACTGATTGAACATATCGCTCAAGAATTAAAAATCACTCACTGGGCTGCAGCCAATCGGTTACATTTTGATAAAAATGATTATTTGCAAGAAATCCAGACAATTGCTGGCTCTGAAGCAGAAATTAAATTAAAATTATTACAAGGGATTTGTGAAGATTTACATTTCCCGCTTGAGAAATGTATTTGTATCGGCGATGGTGAAAATGATCTAGAGATGTTTCGTGCGACAGGTAGAGGAATCACGTTTCCAGGATCGAAGCTAGAGAGCGAAGCCTGGCAGGTGATTGGAAAGCTTAGTGAACTTCGGATTGTGATTGGTTGAATATCGTATAGGGGAGACGTCGTCGTCTTCAATGATTGCGAAAATGAAATAAGTATTATGTATCAAGTATCATGTATCACGTAAAAAAAATAGCTGGTATCTAGTATCTGGTAGATAAAGAGATTCGAGATTCGTCATTCGAACTTCGTTTTCCTAGATTCCTAGATTCTTAAATTCTTATATTCTTTCTCTTATCTTTTAACTTTTATCTTCGAACTTGTAACTATTAACTTCTATCTTTATTTCCAACTACGAGCTACTAGCTACGAGCTACATTATTCCTAACATGTCACAACCAAAACTTACCACAGCAGAAATTGAGAAGTTGGCAGAACTTGCTAAAATTCAATTGACTGCAGGAGAAAAAGAAAAATTTGCTACACAATTAACCGCAATTTTGGAATATGTCGCTACGGTGAATTCGGTGGAAACCGGTGCTGCTGTTTTCAAATCCCAGGTAGATACTAAAAATGTTTTCAAGGATGATGTACCTGGAGTTTCACTTTCTCAGACTGATGCTGTTTCCCAGACGAAAAATAAAAACGGTTATATCTTAATTAATCGCGTGATCAATGAAAAACACTAAAAAATTATTTGCACTAACAGTCAAAGAAGCATTAGCAATGCTTAATAGTCAAGAAATTTCAGCTTTAGAATTAACTGAAGCAGTCTTGGCACGGATCAAGGAAATGGAGCCGGAAATTCAAGCCTTTATTACTGTGACAGCTGATATTGCTAGAGCCCAAGCTAAAGCAGTTGATGCTAAAAGAATAAAAGGAGAGAAATTAGGGGCTTTAGCCGGAATCCCATTTAGTATGAAAGATGTTTACAATACCAAAGGGGTGCAAGCTACAGCTGGTTCTAAGGTGCTTGAGGGTTATATTTCTCCCTACAATGCTACAGTTTATGAAAAATTACTAGCTGCTGATGCAGTATTGGTTGGAAAAACTAATTGTGATCCTTTTGGCTTTGGTACTTCGACGGAAAATTCCGGATACCAGGTCACGAAAAATCCTTTGGATACATCTAGAGTTCCTGGTGGATCTTCTGGTGGTGCTGGAGCGGCTGTAGCTTATGGCGGTGGTTTGTTTGCAATTGCTGAAGATACTGGTGGCTCAATTCGTTGTCCAGCTGCATTTTGTGGTTTGGCTGGATTGAAACCTACTTACGGAAGAGTTTCTCGCTATGGTGCCATTGCTTATGCTTCTTCATTTGATACTGTAGGTCCGATCGCTAAAACAGTAGAAGATGCAGCTCTGATAATGCAGATTATCGCTGGTAAAGATGAATTGGATGCCACTTCCTCTGATTTTGCAGTTCCTAATTATCAGGAAAGCTTAGCCAAGCCTTTAAAAGGAAAAACTATTGGCTTACCGAAAGAATATTTTGGTGAAGGTTTGGAAGCAGAGGTAAAAGAAGTGATCATGCAGGCAGTTGCCAGATTTGAAAAATTAGGTTGTCAGGTAAAAAAGATTTCTTTACCACTTACTGAATATGCCATTGCTGCTTATTATGTGATCGCTCCTAGTGAAGCCAGTTCCAACCTGGCACGTTATAGCGGGATCAGATTCGGACATCAGGTACCAGCTGAGACCTGGAAAGATGTGATGATGCAGAGTCGTGGGACAGGATTTGGTGCTGAAGAAAAACGAAGAATCATGGTGGGAACTTATGCACTTAGTGCTGGATACCAGGATCAGTATTACAAAAAAGCCCAAAAAGTACGTGCATTATTAAAAGAAGATTTTCTGCGGGCTTTAACAGAAGTGGATGTGATTTTATCACCGACAATGCCAATGTTACCTTTCAAAATTGGTGATAATACTGCCGATCCTTTACAAATGTGGTTGGCTGATGTCTTTACTGTAACTTTGAATCCAACTGGCTTACCTGGTCTTACTGTCAATGCCGGCTTTAGTAAAGAGCATTTACCAGTGGGGATGCAATTGATTGCACCACATTTTAAAGAAGAAGTCTTATTTAATTTTGGCTATCAATATGAACAAAATATTTAAGCAAAAAAATCAGGAATATTTTTATCCACTTTATCAGGAGAAGGATAAAGTAGCCTTTGCCATTGTGCAAGCAAGTATTGAGCAGCAATCACTACCTGAAATTGCTGGTGATTTGAAGCTGTTCAGTGAATTTTTTCAACTTTTAATCATCAGTGGTAAAGCTAGAAATTGGCGTCAATTAATGAATCCGGTAATTGAGCAAATTACAAACAAGAAATTATTACTTGCTGAACTATTAGCATTGAAACCTGAGCTTGATATTCCAGAAGGTGTGGTTTCGGACTGGGCAATTTTTGATCAGGATCAAAAATTATGTCTGGATCTTGATGAGTTGGCAGATTTAAATATTGAATTAACTGGATCATTGGACGAGGCACGTGAGCTACTGAAACGTTATGTGCTTACTCAATATTTACAGGATTGGCGTGGTCCCAAAATGGCTATGGCTTTGGAATTACTTGCTACACCACGACATAGAATTTCTCATTTGAATCAGGTTCTCGCTAATTGGGATTATCTAAAATTATTTAAAAAATCATGAACTACGAACCGATAATTGGGCTGGAAGTACATTTGCAGCCAAAAACTCAAACGAAAATGTTTTGCCGCTGTTCCAGTGAATATTTTGGAAAAGCACCAAATACCCATACTTGCCCAGTCTGTCTTGGTTTACCAGGAGCTTTGCCCGTACCCAATAAAAAAGCATTGGAAATGTGCATCAAACTTGGCTTGGCAATGAAATGTAGTATTGCTAAGGAGAGTAAATTCGACCGTAAACACTATTTTTACCCAGATTTACCTAAAGGATACCAGATTTCACAGTACGATCAACCAGTCGCCTTTCAAGGCTATCTAGAGCTCGATATTGCTGGTGATGCTAGAAGGATCAGAGTGACACGTGTCCATATGGAAGAAGATACCGGAAAATCAATGCACGAAGGAGAATTTACCTTATTGGATTACAATAAATCTGGTGTACCTTTGATTGAATTGGTGACAGAGCCTGATTTTACAAGTGTTGAGGAAGTATTGAAATTTTCTAAAAGATTACGCCAAATTGTCCGTTATCTCGATATTTCCGATGCTGATATGGAAAAAGGGCAAATGCGTTATGAATTAAATATGTCACTTCGTAAAGTTGGTGAGAGAGGTTTACCAAATTACAAAGTGGAAGTGAAGAATATCAGTTCAATTTCAGTGCTGGAAAAGGTAATTGGTTTTGAGTTTGAGCGTCAGAGTGCGCTTCTCGAAAAAGGAGAACGCCCAGCTCAAGAGACCCGGGGCATCCGTGATTTAACCGGAGCAACTTACAGTCAGAGAGTCAAAGAAGGTGCTGATGATTACCGTTATTTTCCTGAGCCGGATATTCCACCCATGGAATTCAGTCCTGAGGAAGTAGCGATAATTGCCAAAACCATTATTGAATTACCACATGAGAAAAAGAATCGCTTTATGGGTAAATTTGGTTTTGAGCCAGATACGGCAGAAACACTCATCCAATCGAAAAAGACAGCCTTCTGGTTCGAGAGAGGTTTAGTGGAATTATCTGATAATGAGTCCCGTAAAGAATTTGCCAAACTTCTGATCAGTGATGTTTTTGGCTTGTTGAAAGCTGAAAAAATGAAATTGACTGATCTCAAGTTCACACCAAATGATTTAGCGAAGTTAGCAGCAATGATTATTCAAGGTAAATTACCTAGAAGTGCAGCGAAACATCAGGTGATTCCAGAAATGTTTACCAGTGGTAAATCTCTGGAGGAAATCATCAAGGCGAAGGGCTTAGATCAGCAATTGGATGAGGTAGAATTAAAGTCAATTTGTCAGCAGGTGGTTGCCTCCAGTGCAAAAATTATTGCCAATCTGGATAAAAATCCCAATGCGATCAAAGCGCTCATTGGTCAAGTGATGGGCCGCACTAAGGGTAAGGCTGATCCAGTGCTGGTTGATAAATTGCTCAAAGAGTTGCTGGGGAGGTAGGGAGGGAGAAATTCGAATGTCGAATCTCGAATATTAATTTGTAAGTAGGATTTGCTGCCAGCTACCTTTTCTTTTCCATATACGCTTTTTCTGATAAATGTTAAGATAAAATAATTCAATTTTTGAAATTATTAACATGTCCACTTTCCAAAAAATTATTGTTCTTGCACTAACAATTATTGGTATTAGCATGGTTAGAGTTTTAAGCGTTTCAGCTGTGACCAATACACCTGTTCCCACGATATCGCAAAATAGTACAGATCAAGGTTTAATCTTACATCTTTCTCATAGCAGACAAACATATCCGGCGAAAAGTTTTGAGATTATTTTGACTGTCGATTCAATAATAAATTCTAGTAAAGTAGGAGTGGAATGGAAATATCCGACTAATTTATTGGTTCCGGTAGGAGGCATAAAAGACTATATCACAGTGACCGCAGGTCAATTGACTACTTTCAAAAAGACCTTTACTCCGATACCTGGTACAGAATTGCCTGATCAGGCCGATTTTACAAGAGAAGCAGAGATAAGCGTTAAAGTAAATGCTTTTCTGGCAGAACGCAATTATTTAAGTTCAGCTGCGACCACAGTGAAGTTTAATAAACTGATGGAAATTTTACCTTTGGATAGCGGTTATAATTTTGAAAAATATGGCAAAATTTCTTTGAACTGGTTTTGGAAGATTGCCTTGGTAGTGGGGATAATTTCTGCAATTGTTTTTATTATTTGGCGTTTCCGAAAATATTTAAATGCTGATGATAATGATGTGGCTACTCCTATCCCGGCAAATCTAGTAGGAAAATCAATTTAATTCCAAATTTTGTATTGGATTACAATGTTCTTTTTCTAAATTTACGGTAAGATTATTATAAAAAAATATGAAATGGACTAATATCACTGATCAAGATTTGCCAGATTTTGCTCCCTTACAGAAGTATTCCACTTTGTTGCGCCGATTATTAATCCAGCGGGAAATCAGAACTGGTAAAGCAGCTGAACAATTTTTAAATCCAAGCTTAGATGATTTACCAGCACCTATTGCATTACATGATACAGACAAAGCAGCTGAAATAATTTTAAAGGCAATTGCCGAAAAGCAGAAAATTTTTATTTATGGTGATTATGATGTCGATGGTGTGACTTCTACTGCTATTGTTTTTGATTTTCTTTACCGGGAATTAAAGGCACAGGTTTTACCTTATATTCCGGATCGTTTCGATGAAGGTTATGGTTTGAATGATATCGGTCTTCAGGAGATATTGAAACAAAAAGGAAATTTAGTAATTACTGTCGATTGTGGCATCCGAGATTATCAATTAGTGAAAAAATATCAGGAACTGGGTTTGCAGTTTATTATTACTGATCATCATACATTGCCTGAGGCCGAGTTACCTGATGCACTTGCCTTGGTGCATCCTGGTTTGAGTCCTGATCTGAAATTTACTCAGATTTGTGGCGCTAATGTGGCTTGGAAACTGGTACAAGTGATTGCTGAATTGGCTTGGCAGCGTGGGTTAATTCAAAATCCATTAGCTGTGGAGCATTATCTTGACCTGGTAGCACTGGCAACTACTTGTGATGTCATGCCTTTGATCGAGGAGAATCGGGTAATTTTAACTTTTGGGTTAAAACAATTTAAATTTACAAAAAATCTTGGATTACAGGCATTAATGCGTTATTTGAATCTTGATCCAGGGCAAATTGAAGCTTATCATCTGGGATTTTTGATCGGCCCGCGACTCAATGCTGGAGGACGAATAGAGCATGCGATTGAAGGAGTTCGGCTGCTTACTACTAATCAAAGTGAACAGGCAGATAAAATTGTAAAACGATTGGATGAATTAAATACTTACCGCCAGAAAATAACCACTGATCTCGTAATCCAAGCAGAGGAGCAAATTACAGGACAGCCGGAAATGAAAAAGCTATTATTTCTTTATGGTGCAGATTGGCCAGAAGGAATTGTAGGACTAGCTGCTGGGAAATTATCAGAAAAATATCATCGTCCGGTATTAATTGGTTCTCTTAGTAATGGCAAGGTCAAAGGCTCTGCTCGTAGTATCAAAAATTTTCATATTACAGAAGCTATTGCTCAATTTGCCGGCAATCTTGAAAAATTTGGTGGTCATAAACTGGCAGCTGGATTTCTGGTATCTGTCGAACAGCTTGATCAATTCCAACTCGGGTTAGAACAATTGGCTGATAAGATGTTGACACATGAAGATTTGATTCCGGAACTGGAAATTGAATATCATTTACCTGCATCAGAATGGTCACTTGATACTTTAGCAGAGCTCAAAAAATTTGAACCTTTTGGCTTTGGAAATAAAAAGCCTTTATTACAAATTGATGCTGTACAAATCAGGTCTTTGAAATTTATCGGTAAAGAGCATAACCATGTGAAGTTTGAGATTTTTGACGGTAGTGATACACTAGAATGTATTGCTTTTAATCAGGCATTACGTTTTAGTGATCTAGATTTGAATCAAAAGTTTGATTTTGTCGGTACACTCGAAGGCAATTTTTGGAATGGTGAAACCAGACTACAATTTAATTTTAAGGATTTTCGAGTTTATGAAAAAAGTCGCTAAATTTTTTGAAAAGAATTTTTATAATCTGTTTCTAGTATTTTTAATTATTCTAAATATTGCACCAATCTTGGCACCGGTTTTTGCAAATATTGGTTGGATTTGGCCAGCCAAAGTCATTTATACGATTTATTCAGTTTTTTGTCATCAGTTTGACTGGCGAAGTATTCATTTTCATGATTATCAGTTTGCCTGGTGTACGAGGGATACTTTTATTTGGGGAGCGATTCTCACTACAGCAATTACTGTCAAATTTATTAAAGCTCCAAAACTTTCCATTTATTGGGTAATTGCTTTTACGATTCCGATTGCCCTTGATGGTGGTATCCAGACCATTGCTACCATGCTTGGTTTTACCAGTAGTGAGCCATTTTATCTCAGTACCAATTTACTTCGCATGATAACCGGTTCATTATTTGGTCTTGGGTTGGGATTTTGGATGATGCCCATGATGTATGAGATTTGGCTGGAAGATAATGGCAACAAAGACATGCGTAAGCAGTGGAAATTTTCACGTTTTATTTTTATTATTGAATTTTTTTTATTATTTTTGATTTATCTTGTTTTAGTCCAAATTTGGCGGGTCACCTCTCCGAAATATGGTCCGGAAAATTTTCTTGACCTGCGCGCCCGCATGCCGGAAAGTAGCTCTAATTGGCTACAACGACGCAAGCACGGAATGTGAAAAAGTATCAAGTATCAAGTATCAGGGATCAAGGATCAAGGATCAAGTAGTCTGGATTACATAATTTGATTTTCCTGTCTACCGTCTACAACCTACAGTCTACGAATCAAACTTGATACTAGTAATAGTTCATTTACAATTTTTATTGCTACTTGCTACCAGCTATTTCTTCTGCTCAATAAATAAAATGTATTAATAGTAAGTAAAACCGCGCTTATTAAAAATAGTATTCCGAGAACCAGGAAAGCAACTGTTGCGGAAGTGATATCATTGGTATTTCCTGCGCTAATGATGCTAGCTATCATAATAGCTACTAAACTTAGACTGCAGCAGGTAAAAAGCCAGAGTAAAAGAGCACAAGATAAATTTGCAAACCCAAGTAAACTGTTATTATTTCTCATGATTTAGATATCTAAAGGGAATTTAGTACAAAGTTTTTTTACTTCCTGAGCAATTGCTTTGATCTTTTTATTTTGGCTGATAAATATTTCAAACTGTGCAAAATCCATATCCTGTTTACTTTTAACTATTTCCATCACTGCATTCATCCATACTGCAATCGCTTTCATCTCTTTTACTTTCATTCCTCTAGTTGTTATCCAGGGGGTACCCAGCCTAAGTGCTGAAGGATCTGCTGGTGGTCGCTTTTCCTGAGGCATGGTATTCATATTAGCAATTATGCCAGCATAGTCTAGGGCCCTAGCATATTTCTTGCCAAATACTCCTTTGTTACTAAGATCAATTAAAATTAAATGTTTATCAGTGCCACCGGTGACGATATTGAAATCCAATTTGGTAAGAGCTGCTGCTAAAGTTTGAGCATTAAGTACAACTTGCTTGGCATATTTCTTAAAGTCAGGCTGCATAGCTTCTTTGAGCCCGACAGCGATTCCGGCAATGCTATGATTATGCGGTCCACCTTGAATGCCAGGGAATATTGCCCGGTTAATTTTTTTCATCAGCTCAGCTCTGGCAAGTATGATTGCTCCACGGTTGCAGCGTAAAGTTTTGTGAGTGGTCATGGTGACGACGTCAGCGATACCAACTGGAGATTTGTTGACTCCTGCAGCGACTAGCCCAGCTTCATGAGCAATATCAGCTAGATAATAAGCTCCTACTTTATTGGCAATTTGCTTCATTCGGACATAGTCAATTTCTCTGGGATAGGCAGTACCACCAGTGATAATCAGCTTTGGTTTTTCAGCCAAAGCAATTTTTTCTACTTCAGCATAATTAAATTGCTTAGTTTGGGGATCGGTTTTATATTGAATGGCATTAAAAATTTTCGAAGAAATATTTACTTTTCTTTTACCGCCTAGATATTTGAAATTATTATCAGCAGCTTTGGTATCTGGTTCGTATGACCAGCCGTGTGTCAGGTGTCCACCATCAGGCAAATACATTCCCATAATTTTGTCGCCTGGTTTTAAAAGTCCTAAATAGACTGCAAGATTAGCTGGACTTCCAGAAAGAGCCTGGACATTTACTTCCCAATCAGCTGGTAATTTAAAAAGTTTTTTAGCACGTTTGATCGCCAGTTCTTCTAATTCGTCAATAAAATAATTGCCTTCATAATAGCGTTTATGAGGATAACCTTCTGAATATTTGTTCATGAATACTGAGCCAACAGCTTCACGTACAGCTTTGGAAGCAAAGTTCTCGGACGGGATCATAGATAATTTGTCCTGTTGTTTGTTTTCTTCCAGTTTTAGGATCTGGTATATCTCAGGATCCTGCTTTTGTAATGTTTTTTTATTCATAATGGTTGAATTTTATAAATTGAATAAATTGAAAATTTTGTTTTTGGCATTTTGTTTTAATCTTCATAATAAAATATATGTTTAAATTTAAAATCTGTCAATCAGGGAAATATTTGTCATGCACTAACATATTGAAAAACAAAAAATATAAATTTATGAGAATATTTTACGCTAATTTTCCCATGATTGAATCTTATCAAAATTATTCCGCCATTATAACGGCGGAATGATAATTATCCAAGTGAGAAAAAGAATCCCTTGAAGTGCATTTCACTCCTGTTGCTGGTGAAAACTGGTCAAAATTTGCTAGAATAATATTTATTTTCCGCAATAGATTGCTTTGGTTGTATAAGCTTTTTGTTTTAATTCTTTTTCATGTATAATTTCAGTTACTTTGAATCGAATTTTTTATGAAAATCAAACCCAAAATTATGATCTTGGGTGGAGGACTATTGGGGCTCACTTTGGCACTGGAATTATCCAAACAAAATAAAGAGATTGCTGTTTTTGAACAGCAGTCTACTTTTGGTGGATTAGCAGGAGGTTTCAAAATCGGAAATAATTATTTGGAGAAATATTACCATCATATTTTTAGAAGCGATAATGATATTCAGGATTTGATCCAAGAATTAGGTCTAAGTGATAAATTGAATTGGTATCCGGCTACTTCCGGCGTTTGGGATGACAAAAATCTATATAGTTTTTCAACATCGTTAGATATATTGAAATTTCGCTTATTAAACATTTTTGATAGAGTGCGCTTGGGTCTAGTATCTTTATATCTTCAGAAGTTTGCTAAATTACAAAATGTAGAGAAATATTCTGCACTTGATTGGTCTAAGAAATATTTTGGAAAGAAAGTTACTCAGACCATTTGGGAGCCTTTACTACGAGGTAAATTTGCATCTGATGCAGAAAAAGTTTCAATGGGTTGGCTTTGGGCCAGGATCTTTGACAGGTCGAGCTCCAGACCCAATATGCTGGCGAAGGAAGAATTGGGATACCTGGATGGTAGTTTCCAGCTGCTTATTGATACATTGATTGAGAAATTGAAATCGAATGGTGTCAAGCTATTTCTCAAGTATGACTTGCAGTCCTATGAATTTAATAAAAATTTACAAAAACATAAAGTAATTTTTAAGGCTCAGGACAATAAAAAAAGAGAATTGGAGTTTGATCAGGTAATAAGTACTTTGCCGGGTCCATTATTTATAAAGCTTTTTCAGGGAGTAAACGCAGAAATAAAAAAAGAAATATCACAAATAAAATATCTTGGTGCAATATGCTTGACACTGGTTATCAAAGATCAGTTCATGCCTTATTACTGGCTCAGTGTAATGAATAGCGAATTGCCTTTTTTAGCTGTGATCGAGCATACCAATTTTATCAATCCGGATAAATATGAGAAAAAACATATTTTGTACATCGCAAAATATTTAAGTCCGGAAAACAAACTGTTTAGCGCTAGCCAGAATGAGCTTCTCAAGATTTATCTGCCATATCTTCAGAAAATCAATCCGGCATTTGACGAAACATGGATCGAGGAAGTATATTTTGCTAGCACATCTTTTGCACAACATATAGTAAATGTGGATTATCAGATTCCTAAATACGAAACTAATATTCCCGGTTTATATTTTACCAATTTTTCTCAAGTGTATCCACATGATAGAGGTATGAATTATGCGGTGAGACAGGGCAAGGAGCTGGCAGGGAAGATTGAAAACTGAAATCAGGAATCTGGAATCGAATCAAAAATACTAAGTAGTATATCGTTAGATTCCGGACAGCAAGCAATTCTAAGCTATTGCTAAGAATTGCTAACTTCCGGAATGACGTTTAGGCTCTTTAATACTTTTAGTGTAACGTTAAGAATTAGCTACTTGATACTTTTTAGCTACCAGCTACTAATTCCTCTACTTTATACTTTATACTTGATACATTATACTTTTCTTTAACTATTACCTATTAATCTGAGCTATGGAAATCAAAATCTTTCTCACCTGGTACTTGATGTTTTTGTTGTTTGGTATCATTGGTTTGCCAATTGCCAACCTGTTTTTTCATCAGTGGCGGGATCGTGGTTATGGTATGGCCAAACTACTAGGTTTATTTTGTATTGCTATGCCAGTTTGGTTGCTTGCTTCTCTCAAAATTGTACCTTTTACCCGGGTTTGGATTATTTTTGTTTTTCTGGCAGCTTTAATAGCTAGCATATATTGGATTTATAAAAATTTTGCCGACTACAAAAAAGTGATCCTTTTGATTGTCTTTGAGGAAGCAATTTTTTTAATTAATTTGCTGATTTGGACATATATTCGTGGTTTTAATGCCAGAGCAGAGGGTACTGAAAAAATGATGAATACTGCTTTTATGAATTCAATTTTTCGTAGTCAGTATTTTCCACCTCTGGATCCCTGGTTTAGTGGTGGAAGTACTATCAATTATTATTATCTCGGACATTATCTTTTTGCGTTTGTGGGTAAGTTAAGTGGGATTGCCATTGCTTACGTTTACAATTACGCATTAGTGACCATTACCTCACATGCTTTTATCTCCCTTTTTTCAATTCTGAGCGAATTATTAAAAAAAGCAAATGCTGTAATCAGATACATATTGGCTGGGCTAGGATCATTCTGGATCTGTTATGGTGGTAATGTGCATTACCTTTTTTATCTTCTTGATAAATTATTTCACGGCGGGGTTAATATTTTTTATCCACATCTTAATAATGTCTCAGGACAAGTCACTTATAGTTATTTTTTTCCGGACGCTACCAGGATTATTCCTTTCGCCATTGATGAGTTCCCGGCATATAGTATTGTGTTAGGTGATGTGCATGGGCATTATTTAGGTTTCCCCTTTTTTATTATTGCTATTGCGATAGGTATTGCCCTTTATAATCTCAAACATCTTTCCAAAAAGAAATTGGTTTTAACTGGCTTGGCTTCGATCTTTGTATGGGTGCTTTATGGTATCAACAGCTGGGATTTTATTACCATCAATGTTTTTTTCTTATTAATACATCTAGTTCAGTCCTGGCAACAAAAGCTAAATATTAAACAGAAAATTGTATTTTTTCTGACCCATCAGGCAATGTTGATCTTACCAGGGTTACTTTTTATGATTGCATATTTGGTTCAGTTTCATGCTCCTGTGGTAGGTACTGGTAGTGGGATCAATAAATATTTAGGTTTTGTGCCTGCATATGCTTATGAAAAAATTGAAAAAGGTGAAAGTATTATGTATCAGGTCCAAAATGTAGCAAAAGGTAATGTTACAGATCCGGTTTACTGGTCTGAATTTTATAAAAAACGTAATGTAACTAGCACTACATCTCCAATCAAGATGTACTTTATGGGAAAGCTTTATGAAGATTTTCCGCAATGGCTTTTGATGTGGGGGATGTTTTTGTTTATCACACTAGGATATTTGATTAGTAGAACTTTAAAAGCTACCAAGGCAAATAGTGATCGGGCATTATTAAATATTATGGTGATTCTTTCAGTCGGCTTGGTTTTAGGTGTGGAATTCTTTTTTCTCAAAGATATTTTTCATGCTTCCAATGCACCTTATTTCCGGACAAATACAATCTTTAAATTTTATTATCATGCTTGGGTCATTTGGGGAATCGCCTGCACTTGGATGATTGGTAATATTTTACAGCATCCGAATTTAAAAAAGCTCAATCGGACTATTGCTATTAATGTCCCAATTATCTTAATTACTTTTTTACTTTTTATTGGATCAGCGATTTATATTCATAAAGCAGTAATTGATTTTTATCCTTTGAAGTCAGGTGATGCCAATTGGACTATGAATGGCATGGCGTTTATTCAAAAGGATGGAGATAAAGTTGGCGATTTTGGTGCGATTAACTGGCTCAATGAAAATGTGTCAGGGCAACCAGTAATTGCTGAGGCAGTGGGAGATGCTTATACATTTGCTGCCAGATATTCTACTTTTACCGGTTTGCCTACTGTACTTGGCTGGCCCAATCATGAGTGGCAGTGGCGTGGCTCTTCCCAGTTGCCATATGATCGAAAAAATGGGGTTACTTCCTCGGATAATAAAGTTTATTACAGCGGGATTGATGCTTTGTTTACTACTACAGATATCAATGTTGTTTTGGAATTGATTAACCGATATGATATAAAATATATTGTAATCGGGCAAAAAGAGCGTGAACTTTATCCAAATCTCAATGAATCTCTAATTCCTCTTGTAGCAGATAAAGTATATGAGAATGATTATAATACGAGAATTTATCAAGTAAATCCAAATAAATAAACGATCAAAGATTTGCAAGCGAAATGTGATTTGGTCAATGGCAGATTGTAGGGTGCAAACATTTTTGTACCACTTAAATCCAAAATAATTTTCATATTATTAATTTTTCGTAATTATGAACAAAATTTTCCAGATCAATATTGGACCCAAAATTAGTTTAAAATTTCAGAGCAACGAATCAGATCAGAAGTATAAAAGCATTAATTGGAAAATATTTCGTGTCTTATCCCTGCTTCAGAAAATAAGCTGGATGGTATTTTTTGCCTCATTTTTTGTTTTACCAGTTTTTGGGGGAAAGAATCAGGAACAAGCAACATTGATTTATTTATATTTTTTTGTTATTTGGCATTTTGCCTTACATTTATCAAGAAGTATTTTAGTCAGAGATAATTTCTTACCAGTAGTTCCCTTTGATTTGATTTTATTATTATTCACTACCTTTGTTACAAGTTCATTATTTTTAACTACAGTAGCTCATGAGACCAGTTACAATATTTTTGGTGGACGGGATTTTAAAGCATTCTCTGGTGTAAGTATCATTGCTTTTTGTTTGCTTTACTTCCTTGGAGTTGCCGGATATCTTACCAAAGTGCTGAAACCATGGCATTTATTGATACTTCCATTTTCTTTTTTCTCAGGAATGTTTTGTGATTATTTAATTAATTTCGAATTTTTGAGTGATTGGAAAATCATTATTTGG
>Ga0194063_10001106_pt1 | contig 18099 bp, 19 predicted proteins | sample SepL3720m_MetaG_FD_155459 | JGI IMG/M metagenome (GOLD analysis project Ga0194063, IMG submission 155459) | Anoxic zone freshwater microbial communities from boreal shield lake in IISD Experimental Lakes Area, Ontario, Canada - Sep2016-L373-20m | ecosystem: Environmental > Aquatic > Freshwater... | reverse complement strand
GGCTCCGTCGGCCCTCTTTCGCTCAGGCAAGTCGGGGCTACCATGCGCCGGCGAAACACTTCTCCCGCAAATTCGCGGGTACAGATACGAAAAAACCTCCGTCGCGACTGGCGGACGGAGGTTTTTAGAAACGGAATCGAAACGTTTTCGATCAGGCTTGATCGGCCTTTTCTTCAGTATTTTCCTTAGGTTCGAAGCCGTAACGTGCTTCGAGGTCTGCGACCACTTCTGGTGCTTCCGGTGTGGCAGCGACTTCAACCACGGCGGCTGGCGCAGCCTCGGCAGTTTCAGCGACGGCTGCAGTCTCGACGATGGTTTGGATCACCAACTCAGCAGCAAGCCCGGCAGGAGCCGTGGAAGCGAGCACCACGCGACGAGGCTCGCCTTCGGTGCGGCCTTCTTGGTCTTCGCGCTCGTCTTGGCCCTTGGATTTGGCGCCTGAGACGGTCATTTTACGGCCCATGAAGGGTTGGTCGTGCAGAACTTCCACGCAACGGACGGCTTCGTCCATGCGGAGCATTTCCACAAATCCGTAGCCTTTGGAGCGGTGGGTGCTGCGATTGTAAACGATTTCCACGTTGCGAACGCCGCCAATGCCTTTGAACAGCTCTTGGAGGTCTTGCTCGGTGACGTCGTAGGACAAGTTTCCGACGTAAACGCGGGTGGACTCGACGCTTTTTGGATCACCACCACGGCTGCGCTCGCTGCCACGGTTGCCGCGGCCACTGCGTTCTTGGGCTGGGGCGCGATCGCCTTCCTCGCGCTTTTCGCGAGGCTCACGAGGAGCACGCGGCTCGCGTGGGGCACGCGATTCGTTTTCATCGGAACGGGCGTTGCGGGTGTTGGACTTGGGCGCGCGCGTGGTTGGAAACGGCGTGGAAGGCTCAGAATGACGACTCTTGCGGGATGGCGGAGCAGGCTGCTTGTAAAGGCCGATAGCACTGAGGATTTTTTGCCAAAAGCTCAGTTTCGCAGGAGCGTATTTACGCGGTGCGCGAGGAGCTTGAGGACGGAATTCCTCGGAACGGTTGCCGTCTTGGCGGCGACCACGATCGCCACCGTTGCGGCGATCGTCGTTCTGATTCTTATTGCGGTTGGAGCCTCCGCGTGAGCGGCGGCGACGACTGTCTCCCGAATTGCGGGAATCTTGTGTTGCGTTTGACATGGTGTCAGTTGGGGTCTTGGTTTCAGGCGGCCCGGCGCGGCGGGCTCAGGAGCCCGGCAATGCTGGAAGGACCTCGTGCTGACTGGCATAACTCCGACGATCCGGCGTTTTGGTGCCGGGGTGAAGCTCCGCAGCGTCTGCGGAAAGGGGCTTCACCCGTGTCGGAACAAGCCAGCTTTGCGCCGCCGCCCGTGAGTCAAATGATTCCGATTTCCTGACCGCATGCCGAATTTGCCCCAGTGGAAAGGGGGTTTATTCGGAAAGCGCATCGGCCTGATGCGGACACCGGAGTTTGGAAAAACCTGCTCATGTTCGATCATAATGACTTTTTTGGCCTTGGCAAGGCTGGACGACGCCATCTGCGTTAAAACGCAAAAAATATTCGGTTCGCTTAACAATGTTTTGCCAAATCGGCCGGATCGACCATGCTCTTTGGCATGAAGTCGGTTCTATGGATCCCTGCATTTTGCGCCTTTGCCCTCACCCTTTCCAATTGCGGAAACCTCAACAGTGGCGGCGGCAAAATTGGATCCAATCCTTTGGGCACAGGCCCTTTTGATGAAAACGGCAACTATGTTGAAGCCTGGGCGGACAACCCCGCCAAATGGCGTAAAAGCGGCAGCGCTCCTTCTCCGCATGAGTTGAGGTCTGATGAAATCCCCTTGATCGCCAAAAGCGAACAGCCGCCACAAGGGTCGATCCCGCTCATTTCTGCGAGCGAATCTCGACGCAAAACGTCCATTTCGAAATCCTCGGCGAAGCCCAAGGGCAAATCCGTGGCCGAAAAAACCGTCAGCGTCTCCTCCAAATCGAAGTCTTCTTCGGGTTCCACCAAGTCTAAAACCAAGTCCCCGAGCAAAAAAGAGTCCGAGCCGAGGTCGACTAAAACCAAGGCGAAATCAAAATCCTCCACCAAAGAGGAGCCCGAGGCAAAGTCAACTAAACCCAAGGCTAAATCGAAATCTTCCACCAAAGAGGAGTCCGAGCCAAAGTCGACCAAAACCAAGGCGAAATCAAAGTCCTCCACCAAAGCGGATCCCGCGCCAAAGTCGAAGCCAAAATCGACCAAGCGTGTCATCAAAAAGGACGACTGAGCCTCCATTTGAGAGCCTGTGCGCGGCTCATTAGGCACCGCGATGGCCTCCAAAAATCCCTAACGCGTGCCACCGACAGCAGCCATCTTGATTCGACTGACTCGTTTGACGGAAACCAGTTTGATCGTGCACTGGTTCACGGAATCTCAGGGCTTAATTAAAACCGTGGCAAAAGGAGCCCGGCGGCCAAAAAGCCATTTTGCAGGGCAGTTGGATTTATTTTTTGGCGGCGAAATCACGCTGACTCGGTCGCGCCACAGTGACTTGCACACTTTACGCGAGGTCGCTATCCGCCAGTGGCGGGGTGGGCTACGACGCAACTACACGACCACCTTACTCGCCGCCTATTTCTGCCAATTGCTGGAAATGGCCGTAGAACCTGAACACCCGCTGCCCGAATTACACGATTTACTTAAGCGGGCGCTCGATCACTTGGAAACGGCGGAGCCAAGTTTACGAATCCTAGAGCACTTCGAGAAGGAACTCGCGCGACTTCTCGGAGTTTTCCTGGATTCAAGCCACGTCGAGGTTTTACTGCGCGACTTACTCGGCACACTGCCTGCGAATCGAGTGGAGTTGATCGAAAGACTTTCGCCTAGGGATGCTTTCCTCTCGTCAGGAGCTAAAAATTGCGAATAGTTGATATCAATTCTGGATAATTATGGACACTGCCACAGTCAATCTCATTGCCATTCTTCTGGGCCGCGCAGAATCCCTCCGTGCTGCGGGAAACCTCCACGAGGCGCTCCACTCCGTGAATGCTGCCGTGCAGAAATGCCAGCATCTTCTGAGTCCCAATCTCGACGATATCGATGCCTTCGCCACCGCGCTCGAAAAGCGGGGCGACATCTACCGTGAGATCAGGAGCTGTGAACTCGCCCGCGATGACTACCGCCAAGCGATCGACCAGCTGGATAATCGACCTGACCGCTTCGCCCAAATTGGACGACTACACGCGGCTCTGGGTGCCGCTGAGGACGAGCTCGAGCACGAAGAAAAAGCCGTCCATCACTGGCAAAAAGCCATCGAATTTTTCGAAAGAAACGAGCCGCCGCTCTTGCTCGATATCGCAGCGATTGCAAACAACTTGGGCGTCGTCACCAAAGCCAGGGGCGATTTGGAGACCGCCGAAGCTTATTTCTTGCGAGCCTTGGAAATCCTCCACTCACTACTCGGGCAGGAGCATGAACAAACTGCGACGGTTTCGAGTAATCTCGGGGCACTCTATCAGGCTGCTCGATACGACGATCAAGCGCGCGAGCTGCACATGATCGCACTGGAAACTCGCCACAGATTGCTGGGCGATGAACATCCGGATACCGCCCAGTCCCATAACAACCTCGCGCTGGCCTTGCTGCGTACCGGCGACCGTGCGTGGGCACGCCGACATTTTGAAAGTGCTTTCGCTAGCTATGAATTACTCGGCGGCGAGTACGCTTCCGACTTGGAGGCCGTGAGCTCGAACTACTGCGATTTTCTTCGCGACGAAGGCGAAGACGAACTGGCAGAATTGATTGAAGGGCGCACGCGCGATGCCGTCGAATCTTCTGCGGCCTACTAAAATCACCAAAGTTCAACCTGCGCGACGGCAAGAGCGGCGATGCCTTCCTTGCGACCAATGAAGCCCATGGTTTCATTGGTCGTCGCCTTGATACCGACGCGCTCGGGAATAATCCCTAATGCCCCACCGATATTTTCGCGCATGGCATCCCGGTGAGGCAGCACTTTGGGGGCCTCTGCGATGAGCGTGGAATCGACATTGATAATGGTGAATCCCCCCGCCGCTGCGAGCTCGCGACATTTCACGAGGATTTCGAGCGAACAAATATCTTTGTAGGCTGGATCGCCCGGCGGGAAAAAATAGCCGATGTCCGGCTGCCCCATCGCACCAAGGACTGCATCAGCGATCGCGTGGCTAAGGACATCCGCATCCGAGTGCCCAGCGAGGCCGTGACTGTGCGGAATAGTCACGCCACCAAGAATCAGTGGGCGTTTTTTCGCGAATTGGTGAACGTCGTAGCCGATGCCAGTCATGGGAGCCGTGGAGAGTTACAAGATTTCTTCAAGCGGGATTTTGCCATTGCTGGCCACAATCGAGTAGGCATCATCACTGCCAGACACAGGCGAAAGGTCAACGGAGCCGCCGACCGTTTCAATGAGCAACTGACCTGCGGCGATGTCCCACAGGGAGATGCGTGACTCGATGTAGGCATCCAGTCGACCGCAGGCGACGTATGCCATCCCCAAAGCTGCGGAGCCCATCATGCGCATTTTTTTGGCCCGCAGCGAGGCACGATGAAAGCGATCGATACCAGTGCGGAGGGTGGCATCGTCCTTGCCGCAACCGACGTAAAGGATGGATTCCGCAAGAGTGGCCCGTTGACTGACGGAGATGGGGCGGCCATTGAGCAGAGCTGGGCCACCTTTTTCCACGGTCCATGTCTCACCCACCATCGGATCATGGATGACGCCGACCACGATTTCACCCGCAACGCGAAGAGCAATGGAGACGCAAAAATGAGGAATGCTGTAGAAGAAATTCACCGTGCCATCGATAGGGTCGACGATCCATTGGCGGTCGGACTCCTGATTGCCTGCGATGCCTTCTTCACCGTATAGTGCATCGCCCGGGCAAGCCCCGAGAAGAATGCCAGTGATGAGATCCTGAGATTCCTTGTCGAGCGCGAGCTTGATGTCGTGATCCGTGGATTCATCAACTGTGGCGGCGCTGCCGAAGTGTTGACGGAGAAGTTTTCCCGCTTCAAGTGCGGCATGAGTGGCAAGTTCGAGATCGGTCATGATAAATATCAGATAGGCATTGGAGAAGAGAGGCGTTCAGCATGAAGACGGCCGATGGCCGCGACGAGCTGATGGGAGAGATCGTGCTTTGAAGCGGCCGGAAGCGCCTCAGAATGCTCGGGGTAAACGAGAAGGATCTCGTTCTGGTCTGATTCAAAGCCCAAGCCAGGCTTCGAGACGTCGTTGGCAACAACCAGATCACACTGTTTGCGGGTGAGTTTGTCGCGGGCGTTGAATTCGAGGTTTTCGGTTTCTGCGGCGAATCCCACGAGTGTGCCGCCAAAGCCCAATGACTCACGAGCGGAGCCGAGTATGTCGACGGTGCGGATGAGCTCGAGACTCAAAGTTTCTCCCGATTTTTTGATTTTCTGGGGCTCGACCCGTGCCGGAGTATAGTCCGCCACTGCAGCGGCGAATACCGCAATGTCCATGCGGGCGATGTAGCGCGAGACGACATCGTGCATCTCTGCAGCCGTCTGCACTGAGACGAAATCGACATGCTCGGGCACATCCAAATCCGTGGGCCCCGAAACGAGGAGCACCGAGTACCCCTCGTGGGCGAAGGCGCTGGCGAGTGCGTAGCCCATTTTCCCCGACGAACGATTCGTCAGGAAACGAACCGGATCAATCGGTTCGCGGGTAGGGCCAGCGGTGATGATGACTTTCACACGCCCAATGTGATCAGTCTGCGGCGGGAGGCAAGCCATAGCCACGAAGGATCCTGTGGAAATCCAAAAAAAAGCCCGCCACCGGATCAACCAGGGCGGGCAGGTTTGATAGGTGTTCTCTTATTTTATTTTTTCGCAGGTGCGGCTGGGGCGGCAGGTGCGGCAGGCTTAGCAGCTGCCTTGTTTGACTTGATGTCTGCGAGCTCCTGTTTCGCAGCCGCCTTTTGTTTATCGTCGAGTTTTGCCGCAATCTCATCAACGAGCTGCTTGGCGGCTTCTTCGCCTCGTTCTTGGGCGATAGTGGCCAAGGCCCACGCCTTGACTGGGTCCGCCTTGGTGCCGATTCCTAGGTAGGTGAGACGAGCCAGCGACAGAGTTGCGGGGCCACTTCCTTGGTTCGCAGCAAGTGTGTAAAGCTGGCCGGCATTTTCGATGTTTTGTGGCAAACCTGCAGCACCGCGTTCATAGAGAGTGCCTAAATTGTTTTGCGCTTTGGCAAAGCCGCCTTGTGCAGAACGCGTCAGCCATGCAACGCCCGCAGGCACATCGATACCGGCCAATTTACCCGAAAGGTAGAACAAGCCGAGTTCGTTCTGAGCCTCGGGCATGTTGCCGGAGGCTGCAGCGATGAGATACTTGTAGCCTGCGACTGAATCTGGCTTGTCAGCCGAAAGCATTTGCACTGCGAGGCGATAATTGGCGACCGGGCTTCCAGCTTCCGCCGCCTTTTCAAGCAACGCCATACCGCGGGCCGCGTCTTTTTCCACGCCCTTGCCTTCGATGTAGAAGTCAGCGGCGCGAAGGATACAATCAATCTGGCCTACATCCTTGCCGCGTTCATATTCGTTCATAGCGGCCTTGGGGTTCTTTTTGACATTTTCCTCATAGTCACCCAGCGCGAGGTAGGCGGCGTACTCCTTGCCGGCGATGGCTTTTTTCAGCCACTCACGGCCTTTGGCCTCATCGCGGTTTTTTTCATCACCATTGAGCAAACGGGAACCTAGGGCCGCCATTGCGCCGGCGTCACCCAAGCCTGCCGCCTTGCTGTAATTGGCGAGCGCTTCGTTGTTATTCTTCAGCTCGGGAAAGCCGAACTGACCTTCGTAAAATCGAGCCACCAATAGCAGCGATGGAATGTCGCCCGCCTCAGCCGCGCGCTTCCACCAAAAGATCGCTTGGTCAGGAGCTGCCGTTGGGGTCAAGAGACCGCGCAGATAGGCCTCACCCAAGATTCGCCCAGCTATCGTGGGGTCATCTTTGGCGGCAGACTCGAGAGCCTCCTTGGCTTGTGCGCGCTCTTGCTCCTTATCCGAAGCGAGCAGAATGAGAGAGAGACGGTAAATTGCGTCCTTATGCTTCAACGCGGCAGCCTTGCGGTAAAATTCGAGCGCTTTGTCGCGCGATGCCTCGGCGCCTTTACCTGTCTCATGAGCAAAACCCATCAGGTAAAGCGCGTCGGCGTTTCCTTGTTCTACGAGGGGTCTTGCCAGCTCGACAGCTTTGGCGTGTCGGCCCGCTTGGAAGGCATCGATCGCCTCTTTGGCTGGTCCTGCACCACCTGTTGGAAGGGTAGTAGGGCCATCGGCTGGCAGCGAAACAGCAGCTTGTGCAGACAGAGCAAACGCTGAAAACAGCAACAATTGGGTTATAGTGCGAAGACGCATATCGATAACCAATCTGGATTCCCCGACGAATGCAAGTACTCGCTTCAAAAAGTCTTTAAGCTGTTTTCCCAGCGCTTTCGAAGCTCGTGGATGCAATCGCCGAGTAAATCCTCGTCAAAATGATGCACATCCACGCCCAGCCCCACATCCTGCAATAGCAAAACCGTCAGCTCTCCGCCGAGATGTTCGCGAAATTCCACCAACCCATCCAGCACCCGTCGCCACCCAGAGTCATCCAGCCAATCCAGCGCCGGGTGGTAAATCTGGAGTCCAAGCCCCTCCAAAACGCGCAGCACTCGGTCGGCCAGTGCCGTATTCAGTAGCCCGACACGCGCAGAATACCACGTATCGAGCGCTACCCCGACCGCAACCGCCGGTGCATGAGAAAGCTGATATGCCGTCAACGCTTCTAACTTATGCGCTGCCCAGTGGCCAAAATCCAGCGGTCTACTCGACCCTGTCTCGAAGGCATCCCCACCCATCGCAATATGCTGGGCATGCAGCAGTGCGGACTTCTCCACGCAGCGCTCCAAAATCTCTGGTTCCAGCGCAGCCAGCGCAGATAGATTCGCTTCAATCCATTTGAAAAAAACACGGTCGCGTACGAGCGCGACTTTCACTGCCTCAATCAGGCCGCCACGCCGCGTTTCCTCGTCTTGGCTATGGAGAAAACTGAAATCATTGATCACTGCGTAAGGCACCGCAAATGCACCCACCCAGTTCTTTTTGCCAAATGCATTGATCGCGCACTTCACACCCACGCCGCTGTCATCCTGCGACAGCGTAGTCGTCGGAAACCGAACCAGCCGCATTCCCCGGTGCGCAGTGGCCGCCGCATAGCCCACCGCATCTAGAAATGCCCCACCGCCAATGGCCACGACATACGAATGCCGATCCAAATGCGCCGTGTCGATTGCCGCCCAGACTTGCCGGACCAAACGATCATCCGCCTTCACGGCTTCACCACCGGGGAAAACAAAAATCCCGCGAAAGTCCAGATCCAGCGCCGCAAAGTAAGCGACCACGGCCTTTTCCAGACTCGGCCACGATGCCGCCACCGCTTCCTCCACAAAAACCATCGCCCGCCGTCCCCCGCCCTCATTCAGGATCTCGGCCAGCGCCGGATCCCCAGGGGCAAACGCATCGCGCGTAAAAACGATACGGTGCTTGAAGGTGACGGGAATCTGGAAATCGTAACGAGACATCAGCGCGCGGCAGCAGTAGCCTTCTTTCTGCCCATATACCAACGTTTCTTGCCTAATTCATTCCATGCCAAGCCCCGAGACACTTTTCGAAACCCGCTGGCTCGGCCTTTACCGCATCGGCCACTGGGATTTTGTCCGCCGCCCTCAGGCAGACACCTGCGTCGGCATCCTCGCCATCACCCCCAAAAACGAAATCATCCTCGTTGAACAATTTCGCATCCCTCTCCAGCGGCGCGTCATCGAACTTCCCGCTGGCATCGTCGGCGACGAACCCAAATTCCTCGGCGAAACCATGGCCGAAACCGCTAGGCGCGAACTGCTCGAAGAAACCGGCTACCGTGCCGAAAACATGGACCTGCTCATGGTCTCTCCTACCTCCTCAGGCATGAGCTCGGAATACATTCATCTCTTTCACGCCAAAAACCTCACCCGTGAAAGCCAAGGCGGCGGCACCCACGCCGAAGACATCGAAGTACACCACATACCCCTCGCTGAGCTGCGCGCGTCGCTAAGCCAGCGCGAAGCGGAAGGCGTGGCGGTGGATTTCCGAATCCACGCCGCACTCTGGGCAGCGGGGATCAACGCTTAGGCCTTGCGTAGCGGAAACGCTCGCGAGATCTCCCGACCCTTGCCTTCGATCTCTAGGCGATCGGCATATAACCGAATCGCAGAAAAGGCCGTCACTTCAGGTTGGTGCAGGAGCGACTTGAAGGTGATGTAGGGCACGCCGTTATGGATACGCTCCGCGCCTGCGTGCTGGTGGCCGTTGAAAAATGCGGTCACACAGGAATGACGATCCATCACGTCGATGACGGCCTGGTGATTCCAAAGCTGATAGCCATCTTCAGGCAAAAGCGGATGATGACCGCAGATGATGACCCGTTCCTTGGCAGCGTCTGCTTGGGAAAGTTCGCGCTCGAACCACGCGAGCTGGGTTGCAGAGAGGCCACCATTCCATGGCTTGGCGCTGCTGTCATTTTCCGCGACCCGAGTGGCCAACATTTTACTATTCGTGCAAAGCTGCGGGCAACCGTGTGGATATTTGTAAACGGAAAGATCGTTGGTATCCAACATCACAAAACGCACGCCCGCAGCTTTGAACGAATAGTAGTCATGCGGCATGCCCAAGGTGGAGCGAACCTGCTCCTTCTGCCCTTCCGCCACAGAATAGTCATGATTACCCAATAGATGATAAACCGGGTGCTCCAACTCGTCGAGCAGCGGCAGGACCGTCCCGAAGGCCTGGAAATCCCGATCGATCAGATCACCGAGGTGCACGGTGAATGGCAGCTTCTTAGTCGCCAACCATGCCACCGCCACCTTCAATTTCTGGATTGAATCCCGGTAATGCCGCTCCCCTTCCGGATCGGCATCCGCATACTGTACATCCGTGATTAACCCGAAGCTAAGAATCGGACCTTCGGATGGATCACCATTTGCCCTCCCGCGTGTCGTGGCAAGGCTAGCAGCCACCGTGGAGAGCCCGATAAAAGTCCGGCGATTCATGGGCACATCATTACGCCACAATCGCTCTCGGTGGCGATGGCAAAAAATCGCACGCCAACGGATTCCGGTCGTGACTCTCTCGCCTCCGCTCCGTACACCCGCTGCATGTCCGATCCTGAATCCATCGCCTACCGCTTTGGTGGCATCGCCCGGCTTTATGGCCAGGCGGCGCTGGATCGTTTTCTCACCTCACGGGTCGCAGTGATCGGCGTCGGCGGTGTGGGTTCGTGGGCCGTGGAATCGCTCGCCCGCTCGGGGATCGGCCACTTGACACTCGTCGATCTCGACGAGATCTGCGTCACCAACGTCAACCGCCAACTTCATGCGATGGATGGCCAGATCGGCCGCCAGAAAACGGAGGCGATGGCCGATCGCACACGCGCCATTCACCCCGACTGCGATGTCCAGATCGTGCCGAAGTTTTTCAACGAGAAGTCCGCCGCCGAAATCCTCGACCCGGGCTTCGATGCCGTCATCGACGCCATCGACTTCGCCCGCCACAAATCGCTGCTCGCCGCCGAATGCCACCGCCGTAAAATCTACGCTGTCACCTGTGGCGGTGCGGGTGGACGCCGCGACCCCACGCGCATCCGCGTGACGGATTTGGCCTACAGTGGGATGGATCCCCTGCTGCTGCAACTGCGCCGCGGGCTGCGCAATGATTTCGGATTCCCCAAAACTCCGCGTGGCCAGGAGCCGATTCTCTTCGGTATCGATGCGGTTTATTCCGATGAGGCTCCCTACTATTCGAGCTGCGACGGCACGGTCTCCAAGAACAAGCCCGAGGAGATTTCACTTCGCCTGAACTGTGCCTCCGGCTTCGGCAGCGCCGCTCATCTGATTGCCAGTTTCGGCATGATCGCCGCCGGCCGCGTCCTGGAACACCTCGCCGCCCGGCAATGAAAAAAGCGACCCAAAGGTCGCTTTTCTCAAAAAATTGTCTTCGCTTGGGAAAGCGCAGGGGTCTCTTACAGACCCTTCTTCGAAAGACGAGTGCCAGCCGTTGCGCCTTGGCGGGCCTTGAACTTCGGATTCGATTTGCAGATCACGTAAACCGTTCCTTTGCGTTTCACGACTTGGCAATCAGCGTGACGGCGTTTTGCGGAGGCAAGAGAGGAGAGAACTTTCATGGCGTAGGAATGTTAAAATGAATGGTGACGTGAACCGCCGGGACGCGAAAACTAGCCAGCGGTTCAGCCTTGTAAAGTCATTTCTCGCCCTAAATGCCCATTTTGCGCGAAAATCCCCACCAGCTGCACAACCTGATTACTTAACTTTCCCTTACTTTGTGCTTTCCACGAGTCCACCGTCGCCCTAATTCTTCGGCCATGAAATTGCTCATCATTGCTGCCGCCGTGTTAGCTCTTAACTCCTGCAACACGTCGATCGGACTCTACCGGGACACCAAAGCAGGCGTCATCTGGACCAAAAACAAGATTCAGGGTAGCGAATATTGAGCCATTTCGCGGCCACCATCCCTCCCCGCGCATGGGTGCGAATTTCAGGCTTCGCAAAATCCGCATTTCTGCTTTGATACAGGTGTGACCTTCGCCAGCAAAATCACCGTCGCGCGAATCATTTTGGTTCCGGTGTTTGCCGCTCTAGCATTTTATTACGGCCACACGGTGAATCTCGGCCTGCCCGTCGAGTCCCTGCGCTGGTGGGCCTTAGGCGTCTTTGTCACTGCCGCCAGTACCGACGGCATCGATGGCTGGGTCGCGCGAAAGTTCGACCAGTGCTCTGCTTTTGGGGCCTACATCGACCCCATTGCGGACAAGGCCCTACTGCTCACAGGCATCGTCACGCTGTCATTGGTCGATTGGGGCTCGCCCGGCTGGCACCTGCCGCGGTGGTTTGCCGCGATCGTCGTCTTGCGGGATTGCATCATCCTCGGCGGCATCAAAATCCTCTACTGCAAGCACCGCGAGGTGAAGATCATCCCTCACTGGACGGGCAAAGCCTGCACCGTCACTCAAATGTTCGCCATCGGCTGGGTAATGCTCAGGGTCGTGCCGATTTCGCCCGTTTACCCCTGCGTCATTGCTGGCATCTTCACTGTGTGGTCCAGTATCTCCTACATCCGCCAAGGCCAACGCATCCTCCGCGGGCAATAGTGGCAACGTGCTCAGTCCAGAAGGACAATTCATGCTGGGCTTTGCTGAAATGTCCAAACCTAGGATCGAATCCCCACCATTGCAAACGATGGTCTAGCCGGGACGAAGCACTGCTGCGAGGCATCGCAGCAACACATCGAGGCTCCGAAGTAATGCTCCAAGCTAATAAAGCGGGGGGGAAGTGGCTGGAGCGTCTCGCTCCAGACCGTTGTGGGAGGCGTCCCGCCTCCCACAAGATTACTATGGGCGAGACGCCCAAACAACGTTCTGGGGCCAGAGGCCCCAGCTACTTGGCACCACAGATCAGTCTTTCCGCTTGAGTAGCGGGAAGAGCACCACGTCGCGGATGGTCGGTGCACCCGTAAGCATCATGCAGAGGCGGTCGAGTCCGATGCCGATGCCGCCTGCGGGTGGCATGCCGTGTTCGAGGGTTTCGATGAAATCGTAGTCCACTTTCTGCGTCTCTTCGCCCGATTGGGCTTCGAGGCGTTGGCGCTGAACGTCGGGGTCGTTGAGCTCGGAATAGCCTGGGGAGATTTCCTGGCCGTTGATGATGAGTTCGTAAACTTCAACGGTTTGACCGCCAGGGCTGACTTTCGCCAGCGGCACCAGCTCGCTGGAAACGCGGGTGACGAAGCAGGGATCGAAGGTTTTTTCCTCCACGAACTTCTCGAATGCCTGCTGGATGACTTCGTGGTCCTCCATGCCTGCGGAAATCTGGATGCCCTTTTCTTCGCAGCGGGCGCGGCGGCCAGCGGCGTCGATTTCGAAGAAGTCTTCGCCTGCGGCCAGCTTGATGAGGTCGTGGTAACTGGCGCGCTTCCACGGGCGGGCGAGGTTGATGGTGCGGGTGACATTGCCCTCCTCGTCCTTGTGCTCGATCTGGAGGCCGCCGCAGAATTTTTCAGCGAGGTGGCAGGTCAGTTCTTCGACGAGATCAGCCATTTCCTCGAAATCCGAGAACGCCCAATATGCTTCGAGCATCGTGAACTCAGGGTTGTGGCGGCGCGAGATCCCCTCGTTGCGGAAACTACGGTTGAGCTCGAAAATCTTGGTGAAGCCGCCGACGAGCAGCCGCTTGAGGAACAATTCGGGGGCGATCCGCAGTGTCAGCGGCATGCCGAGCGCGTTGTGGTGCGTCTCGAACGGACGGGCGGCGGCACCACCGGCGACGTCGTGAAGCATCGGCGTTTCCACTTCGAGGAAACCGCGGTCCTGGAGGAAGCGGCGGATTTCAGCGATCATCAGCGAACGCTTCACAAACAGCGCGGCGCTGTCGGGATTGCCCATCAGGTCGAGGTGGCGCTTGCGGTACTTGATCTCGCGGTCGGCTAGGCCGTGCCACTTGTCGGGCATTGGCCGCAGGGATTTGGAAAGCACGGTGAACTTGTCGAGTTTCACGGTCGGCTCGCCGGTTTTGGTGAGAAAGGTTTCGCCTTCGATGCCGATCCAGTCGCCGCGATCGAGGCATTTCCACGCCGCAGCTTCGGTTTCTCCGAGGTTTTTGATGCTGACGTAGCCTTGGATCGAGCCATGCACGTCGGCCAGTTGGAAGAAACACGACTTGCCCATGTCGCGCAGCGCGGTGATGCGGCCAGCGACTTTCACCTGCAGGCCTTCGGCGAAATTTGCCCGCAAATCGGCGGGAGTAGTCGTCACTTCAAAGCGCGCGCCGTAGGGATCAATGCCCAATTCGCGCAGTTTCGCGAGTTTCTCGCGGCGAACGGCGATCAGTTCTGCTTCGGTGGATTGCGGCTGCTGCGGGGTGAGGGCTTCACTCATGTCGAAGACGGAATTAAGGCGCGGGCGGCCAACTCGCAAGCGTTGAAACGAAATCGGGGCGATCATTCGCGCTTTTACGAATCGATTTTCGCCAGCAAGGACCGCAATCGCTAGAAATTTCACATAGCGGAAGGAACTCTTCGGTGTTACGTCTTCTCGCGGATGTTCGAAGTCAGAGAAAAGCCAGACATGATCGAGCGCGCCTTGTTGGTGCGCTTCTATTTTGACGCCCGCGAAGGGGTGGAATCGGAGTCGTTGCTCGAAGAGCTCGGCGAACTGGTGAAAACCCTCGGCGTCGAGGTGGTCGAGTCGGTGCTTTATCGCAGCCGCGAGATGCACAAGAAATTCCTCTGCGGCACGGGAAAGGCCGACGAACTCGTCCAACTGGCCCGCGCCCACGAGTGCGACGTGATCGTGATCGACAACGGTCTGGCCCCATCCCAACAGCGCGAGTGGGAAAAACTCGCCGACCTCTGCGTGATCGACCGCGAGGAAGTCATCCTGGATATTTTCGCCAAGCGCGCCCAGACCAAGGAAGCTCGACTCCAAGTCGAACTCGCCCGCATGCAGTATGCACTTCCCCGTCTGGCACGGATGTGGGGCCACCTTGACCGCGAATCAGCGGGCTCGGGCGGTGGCGCAGGTGGCGGTGCCTCGCGCGGCATGGGCGAAAAACAAATCGAGGTCGACCGCCGGCTTGCTTACCAAATCATCGACCGCGCCAAGCGCGAAATCGAAGTGGTCCGCAAACAGCGCAAGACCCAGCGCAAGGAGCGCGAAAAATTCGCCACGCCCCATGCAGCCATCGTCGGCTACACCAACGCCGGCAAATCGACGATGCTCAACATTCTCAGCGGTGCCGACGTCATGGCCAAGGACATGCTCTTTGCCACGCTCGACACCACCACCCGCCGGATCGAACTGCCCGACGGCCAGCCGCTGCTGATCACCGACACCGTCGGCTTCGTCCGCAATCTGCCCCACCGTTTGGTCGAAGCATTCAAGGCCACGCTCGAAGAAGCTACCCTCGCCGACTTCATCATCCACGTGCTCGATGCGACCTCCCACGAAATCGAACGGCTGCACAACACCACGCTCGAAGTCCTCGGCGAGCTGGGTGCTGCCGACAAAGAGATCATCACGGTTCTCAACAAAATCGACCGCGTCACCAATCCCTTCGAGCTGATCGCGCTGGAAAAGAAATACCCCGATGCGCTGCACGCCTCCGCCGTCACGGGCCAAGGGCTGGAGGAATTGCTCAGGACCTGCTCCGAAGTGCTTGCCCACCGCGTCCGCGAGCAAGCCTACCGCATCCCGCAAAACCGCGCCGATCTCGTCAGCTTACTGCACCGCGAGGCGAAGGTGACCACCACGGACTACGATGGCGACGACATCCTCGTCAGTGCCGTCGTTCCTGCGCTGATCGCTGGGCGGCTCGAATCCTTTGCCGTCGTTCCCGAATAGTTTTTCCGCCAGGCGCTCCCACTTATGATTCGTTTTGTCGCTGTTGTTTTCATCGCCCTCGCCACGCTGGTTTCTGCCCAGCCCACCGCGCAGACGACGTCCGTTCCTTCGCCAGCATTGCCCAAGGTTTCTCCGCTCGAGGTGAAACCCACGGGCGACGACGCGCTACGCCTGCAAATCTTCCTCGACGAGGCAAATTTTGGTCCCGGCATCATCGACGCAAAACCCGGCCGCTTCACCGAGCTAGCCGTGCAATCGTGGAACGAAGTGAACGGCTACCCGATCGAAGACTGGGCCGCTGCCAACACCGCTGCCCGCAAGGCTGTGCTGAACCCGCTGGCCATTGCCGTCGTCCCGGATTTTTCCATCGACTGGGTGAATGAAAAGTTGCCGACGAAAGTGGAGCTGCAGGCCAAGGCTAAGCGCATGAGCTACCGCAACGTTGCCGAGTTCATGGCCGAGCGCTACCACTGCGACGTTCCCTACCTAGCGTCGCTCAACGGCGAGTTGAAAATCGAAAGGCTCAAGCCGCGCGACAGCCTGACCGTTCCGAACGTGCAGCCTTTTCGCATCGAAGTACTCACCGGCGCGGGCTACAAAAACGACGGTATCCTGAGCAAGCGCCACGCCGTGGTAGACACTAAAATCAACCAAGTCCGTATTTACGAAGCCGAACCCGCCGCCCTCGTGGTTGCCGAAGCGAGCGCGACCATGCCGATCACGCACGTCACCCGCCCCAATCGCGGGCTCATCGCCTCATTCCCAATCACGCCCGGCGAAGACCGCTTCCTCCAGTTCGGTACTTGGGAAGTGAGAAATGCCGTCGAGCTCCCGTATTGGCGCTACGACTTAAAGCTGCTGGAAACCGGCAAGCGCAGCAGAGAATCCGAGGCGCTCAACATCCCGCCCGGCCCTAACAGTCCCGTCGGCATTTTCTGGTGCGGCCTGACCAAGCCCGGCGTCGGCATGCACGGCACACCCAGCCCCGAAACGATCGGTCGTGCCCGCAGCCACGGTTGCATCCGCATGGCCAACTGGGACGCCGTCCGCCTACCCACCCTCATTCGCCCCGGCACCACCGTCGAGATCCGCTGATCTCGCGGCTGGCACGATGGTGGATAGCTTCACAAATGATTTGAATGGGTCTGTTGATGCCTGGCACCTTGAGTCATGCGGGGCGGAGTTTTTCCCAGTCTTCAGCCGAGACGCAGCAGGGATCGGCGGCCACCCAGTGGGCGGGGGCGATTTGCTTGAGGGAAAGGTCAACGCCTATGGTTTTGTCGTAGTTCGGATGATTCATGCGGTGACCAAAAGCGCTGCCGGGCGGCGGATCGATCGGCGATGGGACATCCCCCTCGAGCAGGATTTTTTCGCGTTTCACACTCGGGTCAGGTGAAGGAATCGCAGAGAGCAGTGCCTGAGTGTAAAGGTGGCGTGGATCTTGATAGATGGCGTCCGCCGTAGCCAGCTCAACGATTTTTCCCAAGTACATCACGGCCACGCGGTCGCTGACGTGCTTGACCACCGAGAGGTCGTGGGCGATGAACAGATAGGACAGCCCGAAATCCCGCTGCAGCTCGACGAGCAAATTGAGAATTTGCGATTGCACGGAAACATCGAGCGCGGACACGGGCTCATCGCAGACGATGAGCTTCGGCTTCAAGGCCAGCGCGCGGGCGATGCCGATGCGCTGGCGCTGGCCACCGGAAAACTCGAAGGAGTAGCGATCAGCGGAAGACGCGGGCAAACCCACTCGGTCTAGCAATTCATTAACCCATTTCAAACGCTCTGCACGGTTGCCGAGTCTGTGGATGATGAAGGGTTCCTCGATGATAGCGCGCACACTCATCCGCGGGTCGAGCGACTCGGCCGGATCTTGGAAGATCATTTGGAAATTGCGGCGCAGCGGGCGCAGGGCACTTTGGCTGGCACGACTGATGTCCTGAGACTCGAAATGAACGCTGCCCGAAGTTGGTTTGAGAAGGCGGACGATTGCTTTGCCGAGCGTGGACTTGCCACAGCCGGATTCCCCGACGAGGCCGAGAGTTTCGCCGGGCGCGATGTCGAACGACACACCATCGACCGCGCGAACGGCGGCGGATTTTTGCAGCAGCACGCCCGATCGCACGGGGAAGTGGACGCGCAGATCGTTGACGGAGAGAAGTGGATGAGTCATGAGAAAATTGAGCGCTGCTTCGAGCATCGAAGTGAAGAGCGATTAAGAAGTTAGCCGTTGGGTGGCCGCGTTTTGGGATGAGGTCGGGGGCGACTCGGCGTCTTACGCTTCGCCCTCACCCCATAAGCCCCCTCTAACAAATTCAGCATCTCTGCGAGTTTCCCCGCCTGTTTGAAAACCAGCGGCTTTCCAAAAAGGGTTGAATCATAGTCATCCATGGCAGCCACGATCTATCACAAAATCCCAGCACTCCCAAACCCGAAATCGCCCGTTGGACACCGTTTTAACCTTGTAATTTCAGGAACTGCATCCAGCAACCCGCTCTTTTTAAAAGGGGGTGTAAGATTTTTTGTGTAAGTAGGATTCCACTGGTGAACCTGAACGACTAAAGGAACATCAAATGAAAACCACCATCGAAGACAAACTAATCGACCAGCTACTCGCAAATTACCGCAAGCCCGA
>Ga0194063_10001105_pt1 | contig 18100 bp, 14 predicted proteins | sample SepL3720m_MetaG_FD_155459 | JGI IMG/M metagenome (GOLD analysis project Ga0194063, IMG submission 155459) | Anoxic zone freshwater microbial communities from boreal shield lake in IISD Experimental Lakes Area, Ontario, Canada - Sep2016-L373-20m | ecosystem: Environmental > Aquatic > Freshwater... | reverse complement strand
GCAGGGCGCTGGAGACAATCTGCCAGAAATACGGGCTGTCGCGCTTGAACCCGAACTTCACGCCATGCTCGCGCAACCACTTCGGCATGTCATCCGTGACCATGACATCCACCTTGAACTTCTTGGGTTTGCCCGTGACCGGATCGATCGACTTCTGGGTGCCCTGGATATACTGATTACCGGAAATCTCGGCCACAATCTCGCATTCGGGAATTTCACCTTTCTCTACGAGTTGGACAAAATCCGGATTGTATTTCATTTCGGAAACAATCTGTTGTTCGCCTTTGTAGAAATACTGGTAAGTCACCAGCATCAGTCCAAAAACGGCAAACCACAGGAGCATCCCTCGCGGGTTGAACTTCGGCGGCGGCAGCAAATCCGGCTTCTTCTTGGCAGGCTCCACAGACGGCGGCGCCTGCGGGGCTTTGGTGTCATTCGATGATTCCATAGTATCCTCAGTTATTCTGCATCACAATTCAGGGCGGCATACTAAAGGATGCAGGATAATTTCGCAAATACTATGGGATGCGACCCATTCCCGACTTCTTGCTTCCGCAAGGTCGCGCACTTCAGTACAGTTTGCCCCATGTTTCTGAAGAAAGACAAGAACCGGCATGACCCCTATGCCGTTTGGCGTAGCCGGGAGTTTAAACTGTTCTCCGCAGGGTGGCTGGCCCTGGTCATGGCCGGACAAATCGAGGCCATTGCGGTTGGAATCCATGTGTATGCCAAAACGGCCGACCCCCTCGCCCTCGGCTGGATCGGTCTGGCGCGGGCGGCGCCGGTGATTCTCCTGGCGATCGCCGGGGGTCAACTGGCCGACCGGTTCAACCGGAAAACGGTCATGATCCTGACCCAGACGCTCGGGCTCGCAGCCGTCGCCGGACTGGCCGTGCTTGCCTTTTATGAAGCCGATATCCGCTGGTTCTACGTGTTTCTCCTGCTTGGCGCCATCGGTCAGGCGCTGGGCTCCCCCGCACGATCCGCGATCCTTCCCCAATTAGTGCCGATTTCCCTCTTCAGTAATGCCATGGCCTGGAACTCGAGCCTGTTTCAGGTCGGCACCATGATCGGCCCCGCGATCGGAGGGTTTCTCCTCGGCGCCCACGACTACACTCCGCCCGCCTTCGTGCTTGCGCTGATCCTGCGTCTGGGTGCACTCGCCGCCATCGCGCTTCTCCAGGTCAGGGACACAGCGCGAAAAGTCCAGGATGTCTCCATCCGTAGCGTTCTGGCGGGGGTTCGTTTCGTCCGGGATAACAAAATCATCCTCGCCACCATCACACTCGATTTGTTTGCCATACTACTGGGCGGAGCGGTGTATCTGCTTCCCCTGTACGCGAAGGATATCCTCCATGTGGGCGGGCTTGGACTGGGACTTCTTCGCTCCGCAGAGGCGATCGGGGCCATCACCATGGCCATGACCATCACCCATATGCCGCCGATCAGGAACGCCGGACGGGCCATGCTTTGGGCGGTGGCCGGATTCGGCGCCGCCACAATAATGTTCGGTCTTTCCCAATGGTTCTGGGTCTCCATGGCAGCCATGTTCCTCATCGGCGCATGTGACAATGTCAGTGTCATTGTCCGCCACACGCTGGTTCAGGTATTGACCCCCGACCCCATGCGCGGGCGGGTCTCGGCGGTGAACAACATCTTCATCGTCTCATCCAACGATCTCGGCGGGTTCGAGTCCGGGGCCAGCGCCCGATTATTCGGGGCCCTGGCATCAGGCTTCGGCTGGGCCGAGTCGGGACTCTCCTCCCGTATTGCCGGCGCTGTCGGCTCTGTCATTTTCGGCGGCATCGGCGCCGTGGTCGCAGTGATCGGATGCGCCAAACGTTGGCCGCAGATATTGTCGCTGGGTTCCCTGGGCGACATCAAGCCGAAGGATGAAGCCATCATCCTTAAAGAGGCGGCCGAGGAAGAATCGTTGAAGTGACGGGGGACTTACGCTTCCATGACCAACTGATCAACAGCAGGCCGGCCGTGATGGTAAGAAGGTAGTCCACCGGAACGCCGAGCAACCAGTGCTTGTGCCAGGGAATAAACTGGGGTGAAAACTTGCCGAAACCGAAAGCCGGATTGAAGACGAACCAGAGGAAGTCCTCAACAATCCAAAAAACCATCACGGATCCGAGAATACGGGCCTCCAGACGCCAAGAAAAAATTCCACCCACAAACAACGGAATATGAAACACCAGGGCCATGAACGAAAATACCCAGGCGTGGTAGCCGGTGATCGTCTTCCCGCCCCAAAACCAGTTCAACCAGGAATTTTCGAGACGCCATGTCGGAAGGTTTGCAGCCCACCCCGCCCCCCCCTCGATCTGGATCTCCACGTTCGCAAAAACCGCGCCCAGTAGAATCACCCAGAGGAACAACATCGTGGCCTTGTGGTATCTACGGCGGAATGTCATGTGGTGAAATACTGCTGTTGGTTGGGACAGTCATTCCTCTCGGTCTATCTGAAACCATCGGGGATCAGGTTACACATTCCGTTGGGAACAACAAAGCGTTTTGTGGCAAGGGCGTCTCAACGGATAGGACCTGCATAATTTTATGGTGAAAGCCGTTTGTTATGGAATAATCCAAGGGCTGATGACCAAAGAGATCACAGAAGACACCATTGCGGCCATTGCCACGGCTCCGGGAGAGGGAGCCATTGCGATTGTGCGCGTTTCCGGCCCGGATAGCCTGAGTATCGCAGACCGGATCTTTGTCGGACAAGGCCCCCCACCCTCCCGGAGACCAGCCCAGTCCTTTCTTCACGGGATGATCCGAGGCGCGGAAGGCGTTGCCGATGAAGTCATTTTGCTGATTTACAGGGCGCCTCATAGTTATACACGAGAGGATTCCATTGAGATCCAGGGGCACGGCGGCTCGTCCGCAGCCAAGCACATTCTAAGAATTGTACTGGATGAAGGCGCCCGACTGGCTGATCCAGGGGAATTCACCAAACGCGCCTTCCTGAGCGGCCGGATTGACCTGGTTCAGGCCGAGGGAGTCCTTGACCTTATCCGTGCAAGGACAGATCGCGCGGCAAACGCCGCCTTGGAGCAATTGGATGGCGCCCTGAGTGTCTCATTTAACACTCTCTACGACGCCACACTGGGTCTTGCAGCGGATATTGAATCCACGCTCGATTTCTCAGAAGATGAACTGCCAGAATCAGTTACAACAAACGTAATCAACCAGTTACAAACTCTTGAAACTGATTTGATGTCACTTCTATCAACCTGGCATGAAGGTCATCTGCTTCGTGAAGGCGCCCTGGTAGTAATCGCAGGCAGACCCAATGTTGGTAAATCCACCCTCATGAACGCACTTCTTGGGAGAGAAAGATCCATCGTCACACCGATCGCAGGAACCACGCGCGACATTATCGAGGAACACTTCTCCATAGATGGCTATATAGTCCGTTTGGTTGACACAGCCGGTCTTCGTGAGTCTGACTGTGAAATCGAATCAGAAGGGATCCGACGCGCACTACATCACATTAGTCAAGCAGACTTGACTCTATACGTCATAGACGGATCGGTTGAGGTCGATGATCATGATGCAGATCAACTCAATAAATTGAATAGGAAGAAATCAATTATTGTTATTAATAAATGCGATATGGCAATTAATAAGACCATACAGTCAATTGAGACTAAATGGTCTCATTTGTTGATTAGCGCGACTCACCTTCAAGGGCTTGACGACCTCAAAGGAGTCATTGTGTCGAAGTTGGGCATTTTTGACACTCCCGAGCATCACGCACTGATATCGGAGCGTCACCGCAGACTGCTCATATCTGCACACAAGGACATCGTAGAGGCCACCCTGCTCCTAAAGCGCCCAACCCCTGAACCGGAACTGGCAGCATCCCGACTGCGAGGAGCACTTGAGACACTAGGCGAATCAACTGGTCGGGTTTACCACAGCGAACTGCTCAATAACATCTTCAGTCGATTCTGCATCGGTAAGTAGATGGATCCCTTTCAAGTCATAGTCATTGGTGCAGGGCACGCCGGCTGCGAGGCAGCCCTGGCCGCCGCCAGAATGGGCGCCAAGACCGCCCTGATCACCATGGACAGGAATGCCATAGCCAGAATGTCATGCAACCCTTCCATAGGCGGTATTGCAAAATCACACATCGTTTGCGAACTGGACGCCCTAGGTGGCGAGATGGCCAGGAACAGCGATTACACTGGAATCCAGTTCCGCACCCTGAACACAAAAAAGGGACCCGCCGTTCAGGCTTTTAGGACACAGTGCGATAAACATGCCTACGCAAACCGGATGAGACTTGTTATCGAGGCCACTCCGAACCTGAGTATCATCGAGGCTACAGTCGACTATATCTGGACCGAAAACGGAGCCTTACGCGGCATTATCACGTCAGATGGTTCAAGAATTGCATCCAAAGCAGTGGTTATCACAACAGGAACCTTCCTTAATGGCACCATCCACATTGGAAAGCTCTCATTCCCGGGAGGCCGCAAGGGAGAACATTCCGCCCCGAAGATGAGTGATTCGATTGCGGGCCTTGGCTTCAGGATGGGACGACTTAAAACGGGAACTCCGCCACGGATCCACAAAGAAAGCATAAACTGGAACAAGACCGAGGCCCAACCCGGCGATATACCTCCGCCGTTCTTCTCGTACCAAGTCGGAAGGGAATGTGAATTGTTCCACGTGGAACATAGGGCAGACAGCAGTCATCAGACTCCAGGCGTCAGACCAGACAAAGAGAATATGTTCCACGTGGAACATTCCGGTTTGCGCCCGTGGCTTCCGGGAACTGACCAACTTCCTTGCCATATTACGCACACAACGCCCGAAACACACCAGATTATCCGCGATAATCTTGATAAAAGCGCCATGTATTGCGGAATTATCACGGGAACCGGCGCTCGCTATTGTCCGTCGATTGAAGATAAAGTCGTCAAGTTCTCCGACAAGGATTCTCATCACATCTTCCTTGAGCCGGAGGGCAGAACCACGGACGAGATCTATCCAAACGGCACCTCAAACAGTTTACCAGAGGACGTGCAACTGGCCATGATCCATTCGGTCCCGGGTTTGGAGCACGCGGTCTTCACGAACCTTGCCTATGCCATTGAATATGATTACTCGGATCCAACCCAATTGACCCACACACTGGAGTCGAAGCTTGTTGAGCACCTCTATCTGGCCGGACAGATCAATGGCACGACCGGATATGAGGAGGCAGCGGGGCAGGGGTTCGTTGCCGGTGTCAATGCTGTCCTGAAAATTCGCGGGGACAAGTCGTTCGTCCTTGGTCGAGGGGACGCCTATATCGGCGTTCTAATTGATGACCTCGTTACCAAGGGCACCAATGAACCTTATCGAATGTTTACCTCCAGGGCGGAACACCGGTTATTATTGCGACAGGATAATTCCATCTTCCGGATGCTTCCTTATTCCAAAGAAATAGGAATTGTTTCCGATGATGATATTGTCCGTTTCCAATCACTGAAGTCCACGATAGAAAATGAAATCAAGCGGCTTGAAACAACTTTTCATCAGGGACAGTCTTTGCTGCAACTACTTCGCAGAACGGAAGTTACGTACGATACGTTACCGCTCAAAAAAGAAACGGACCGTTTGGTCACTTCTCAGGTCGAGATCCTCGTGAAATACGCAGGGTACATCGCACGCGAGCAACTGCAGATTGCAAAGGCCGGGACGCTTGAGCACCAGCGTATTCCGGCCTGGATTGATTATGACAAGCTTAACGTGTTACGTTTTGAGTGTCGTGAGAAGCTGAAGAGAATCCGACCTGAATCCCTCGGGCAGGCATCGCGTATCTCCGGGGTCAACCCGGCCGACATCTCAATCCTCGCCGTGATCATCAAGCGCGGCCCCACGGGGTGATGAAAAAGTCAAGACTTGCCAGGATCCAGTTGGAGGCGCACGGCAAGAATGACGTCACGCCCGAAGGTCTTCTGCAATTTCAGCAGAATCTCTTTCTGAATTCGATAGAGTTCGGCAAGCCAGGGAGAACTGTCCACAAAAATCACCAGCAATTTATTGGCAAGAATGCCGGGACGGGTGTGAGCCGCCATGCTTTTTCCAACCGCCACTTCCCACTTCTCTTCAAGCACGCCCATCCGGCATTGCTCGTCCAGTTTTACGGCCTTTAATAACGGCGCGATGAGTTTCGCTATGGGCATTCCGCCATCCGAAACGGAATCGGGTTCCCGCTTCGCCTGCCGTGCATATTTATAGACTGCTGCTGACATGCCCATGATATACCGTTTATCAGTCGGTCCTGTCGAGCCAACGGTATGGGGTGGGGGATAACAAAATAAAACGGGCAGGGTTTCCCCTGCCCGTGGCAACGATCTAACTAAACGGCTTACTCGCCAAGTTGCCAGCGCACAAAGCGACGGATCGTCAGCGCGTCGCCGACCTCCTTGCCTTTCGCCTCCAGCAACTTTGTGATGGACACATCAGGCTCCTTGACGAAGCCCTGATCCACCAGACAGACCTGCTCGTAGAACTTGCGGACTTTGCCGTCCACGATCTTTTCCACGATGTTGGCGGGTTTCCCGGTCACCTGCTTGGCATAAATCTCCCGCTCCGCCAGCAGGACATCCGCCGGCACATCAGCGGAAACCAGGTATTTCGGACTGCACGCCGCGATATGCAGCGTCAGATCCTTTGCCAGATCCTGAACCACTGGACTGGCCGCCGTGGCATCCTTGCCGAAACCAAGTTCCAGCAACACACCCAGTTTGCCATTCAGATGAATATAGGAGGCAACCAAACCTGATCCCTGCACCGTATAGCGGATATTGCGCTTGGCAATCAGGTTTTCACCGATCTCCGCCACCTTTGCCGCCATCTCCGTTTTCGTCGTCTCGGTGATGGTGTTGTCATTCATCGCGAGCGCCTTTTCCGCCATCGACTTGACGAACTTCTGGAAGCTCTCATTTTTGGCCACGAAGTCGGTCTCGCAATTGATCTCTATCAGGGCGCCCGCCTTGCCGTTGCCAGCGGCGGCGATCAACCCCTGATTAGCCGCGCGCGTCGCCTTCTTGGCGGCGATGGCCATACCCCGCTCACGAAGCAGGCGGATGGCTTTATCCCTGTCGCCACCGGCTTCGACCAATGCCCGCTTGCATTCCATCATGCCGACATTGGTGGCCTCACGCAGTTCCTGAACCATCGTTGCTGTAATTTCAGACATGAGGTATCTCCTTGTTTACGCTTGGGCGGGAGCTGTGGATTCACTGGGAGTTGCGGATTCAGCGGGAACCGGCGCCGCCTCGGTTTTGCTTTCTTCCGCCTCAATCGGCTTGCTCGCCACGCGACGACGAGGACCGCGAGACTCACCCCTGGGTTTGCGGGGACCTGAAGGACGGGCTTCTCCACCACCCTGAGCCTGCTGCTCGGCCTCGCGCTTCTTGTTCTCCTCAACGGCAATCTTCGAGTATTCCGACGCGCCCTTGATGATCGACACCGTCAGGGCATCGACGATCAGCCGGATGCCGCGGATGGCATCATCATTGCCGGGGATCGGATAATCCACGGGCTCGGGATCCGTATTGGTATCGACAATGGCAATCACGGGGATATGCAGACGGTTCGCTTCGGCAATCGCAATCGCCTCACGATTGATGTCGATCACGAACATCGCGCCCGGCTTGTCATCCATATGCGCCAGGCCGGAGAGATTCTTGCGCAGTTTTTCGAGTTCATGGCGCAACACCGCGACTTCTTTCTTCGGCATCTTCTCGAAATCGCCATCCTTCTCCATCTTTTCGACCTGATGAAGATACTTGATGCGTTTCTTGATGGTCGCACTATTCGTCAGCGTACCCCCGAGCCAACGGGTACAGACATAGGGCTGACCACTGGCAATAGCGCTTTCCTTGGTAATCTGCTGCGCCTGCTTCTTGGTGCCGACGAACAGGATCGGACGGCCACGGGCTGCTGTTTCATAGACGAATTGCTTGGCTTTCTCAAGCTGCTCGAGGGTTTTGGTCAGGTCGATAATGTGAATCCCGTTGCGCTTGTCGAAGACAAACGGCTTCATCTTGGGATTCCAACGCTTGGTCTGGTGACCGAAATGCAGACCTGCATCGAGCAGATCCTTGACGGTAATCTCCGCCGGTACTTGAACAGTATCCATCTCATCCTCCCTATTGTTAGTCCACCTGAGGCAGACAATCCGCTTTGGCTATACCGGAGGGGCACAGCACTCGCTTCCGTCCGGACACTTGCCGGACTACTAAAAGGGGCGAATCATACGGATAAACCAGCCAGAGGCAAGGGAAATTTACGCGATGTTTCCAATCCCACTCAGAACCCTGCTGCATCGCTGAGGAAGAACTCGCGGTCTATTCGCGCGATGTCCCGTTCGACGTCATAACGAACCGTCATCCAGCGGATATCCTGATCGCGGCACAAGACCAGAACATTCCCGTATGAGGGATGATGCGCACCGGCCTTCGGTGCCTCATCGTGCCGGTCAAACGCCCACTTGGGATCGGCCAAGAGTGCCCCCTCCTCGGTCTTGCGCCCGTTGATCCCAACCACGAAATCCGGAAAAAATCCGCGTCCGTCAGGTCTTGGAACATTGACGGACCAAGGTTGTTGTTGCGGATTCCGGTGCCACCAGCACACCACGCCCAACGTATCGCCATCAAGCCACTGCGCAAACGCACGCTCCCAACCGTTCAGTCTCTCGGGATAGACGCCATAAATATTGCGGGCGGAGGAGGGGAGTCCGGCGTCTGATACCAGTTCCCCGGGCAAATCCGCCGCCATACGCACTTCCAGTGTGGCGCTGATAGCCGCCTTTTGTGCTCTTTTCAATAGTTCCGGATGACGCGCCAGGAGTGTGTCCAGAAATCGAGCCACTGCCTCATCGTCATCGCCTTCGGCTATTGCCCATTCCTTCATCATTGCCGACACCTTATGTTCCAGAACCTCGCGCAAGGCCTTTGCGTCAAACATCGTCGAAGCGAACAGAATCTTCTCGGCCAGTCTGGCCAACTCTGATGGATTCAAATCCGCGCCGACCAAATCAAATTCCAGTTGATGCGTGAATACTTCCAGAGTCCGCCGTTGCACGTTGATCCGACCTGCTATCGCTTCCAACAAGTCGCGGGCAGACACCACGAAACGATTGGCACAATCCTCTTCGGTAGTCTCGTTATCCATCATTGCCACCACGGTTTTGAACCGTTTCGGCACATCCGTCCGCAACGGATACCGGAATCGCCCGGTTATTGGTTGAATACGGGATGTCACACTCATATCCTGATCGGCACTTCCCTCGCTGGCGGAGCTCGGCGTTGCTCCGGTCTCAGGCACTCCGAGTCGTGCGAAATCGAACGTCAGTTCGAATGGTTCGACCGGGCGCTGATTTTTCGGCTCGTCTCCCGTCGCATCCGCCGCCAACCTATTGCCATATTCATCAGCCGTCGGGAATAGAACGGGCTGGCCATCCGGCGCATGTTGAACACTAATTCCACCCCCAAGTTGGATCAGCACCGTTGAACCACAGACCTGGGCATACTCAGTTTTAATCTGGTTGATCCGTTGCCCGGCGATATCGAGCCCCTCCTGGGTAGAGGGATCAGCCAGGAAGACATAACCATACCGCAAGCGTTCGGGAAGCGTCCGCTTTCGTGCCGCCGCCTGCAACTGGCGATGAACTCGCAGGATGCGGCCCACCAACTGCACCCCGAAATCGGGATCGCGCGTCGCCCGCATGGACACCAAAGTGAAGGCGCGCGGGGCATCGAAACCCAGGGCCACCGCCATCTTAAAGACAAGCACCTCGCGCGTCATGTCATGCGCAAGAGCAAGCAAGCCATCGTCCGGTTCTTTTGCTGTATGAACTGCGATCTGCTCTTCGGTAAACCCCAATTTCAGCAACTTCTCCTTCACGCGCTGTACACTCTTTTCCGTCCGCGCATCAGCCTCATCCTCGCGTGAATCGACCTGCACAAGGAGCAACGGCGTGAAGTCCGCGCCCGCCTCTGCCAGTGCTGTTTTGATGCCCCGGTGCGCCGCCACCGCGTCACGTAGCGCCAACCCTTCTAAATCCACCAGTCTGGCCTTCTCCGGCTCGATGACGTAAGCCGCACAGCGGACGCCTGCCTTGATCAATCCTGCCTCGACCGCGTCTTCGCGCCCAATGCGGATCCGCTGCTCCGGCACGATGCCCATCTTCTCCTCGAAAGTCTCCAGCATCTTGTCATCCGGGGTCGCCGTGATCAGCAACGCATATTCCGGCGCAAGGATCTCCCTGAAGAAGGCCCCCGCCTGGGTCTGCCCATGGAAACTGTGATGCGCCTCGTCCACCACCACGCCGATGCGGAAGCCTCTCTCGCGCAGTTTTTGCACCAGCATATCCACCGAATCGGTGTTTTCCGTGACCTTGCGCACGTTGCGCCGGTCCAGGACCCGCGTGGCCACGGTCTGCCAGGTCGTGACGAACACATCGCCCGCCTCGCTATCCTCAAGATTCCGGTCATCCACCAGTTCGCGCAAACGCAAACCGGCGAATTGGTCGCCTAGAAACGCCTTGGTCTGCCCAATCACACCTTTGAATGGGGCAAACCAGAACCATACAACCTTCTCACCGGCAGAGACCCTTTCGACGATCTGGCCCGCCATGAGTGTTTTGCCAGAACCCGTCGGCGCCTCGATCAGGAGGCACCCATTGCGCGCCGCCACAGTTCGACGGCTCACCTCCTCCGTCGCCGCATCAAATAGCGACCGCGCATGACTCAAGGCCGCCACTCCGCTTTCAACGGCGGACTGCTGGAACTGCGTCAGAGAGAGTTTGGCGCTCATGTTCTGCTCCCCACGGCGAATTTCCTCGACAGGAATTCCGCCACCGACTCATGTTGAACGTGGCTGCCTGGTGCCGCTTGACGCAAAGCGTCCGGCTGCCACGAGAAGACCGTGGCCGACGCCATCCCGTCCAACCGCTGCCGCAGCGCCTCCGCCTCCGCCCGCCGAAACCGCGGTACATAGACAAGCGCCTGTCCGTCCTCCTCAGAAAACTGGAGCCGCACGGACGCATCAAACGGGGCGATCCGGTCGCGATAGATCAATTGCAAGGCCGTCCAGACCGCCTCATGATCCAACCGAAGCAATCGGCCGGATGGCACCCGGCGACACCGCAGATATGCGAAATCCCCGCCCAGTCCAGGCGACTCGTTAAACCCCGTAATGACCCGCCGCACCCGCTTCGCACAAACATCGCGACACAGATTCTTCTCCGGTTGATCCTCCGTCGCCTCGGTGTTCGAAACCAAAATGCAACGCCGCCGCCCTCCGTCCGCCAAATTCATCTTGTGAACCGCGTGTCCCGTAGTGCCGGAACCGGCGAAAAAGTCCAACACGATATCGTCAGGACCAGTGGCTATCTGGAGAATGCGTTCTATCAAACTGGTTGGCTTTGGGGTTGAGAAGGTTTCACGTGCTTCGGGAAGAAGCGCCATAAGTTCCTTCTTTCCCGCATCATTGTGCCCGACTTCATCATGCGTCCACCAAGTTGTAGGGACGACTCCATTCCCAAGTCGTAACGTGTGCCTATACCGTTTGAATGAAGGGACCTTTCCTTTTCCATCCTTGCCCCAGTAAACATGGTTATTTGCCACATTCTCTAGGTGTCTTTCTTGCGAGTATCTCCATGCAGAGGTGCGTTTTGGCCATACTTGTTCACCTGTATTTGGGTTCGTGATTGGGTAATAAAGGTTCGGTCGCTCTTCTGCACTCTTGTTACAAGTGTAGTCACTGCATCGGAACAACCCTTGTTCATCTTCAAACCGGTACTGTCGATCCTTCTCCTCACCGCGTGGCAATAACTTTCGTTGCCACATATCTGACTGTCGATAGACGAGTACGTACTCATGCATCGGGGCAATCGTCTTATGGTCGTTGGATGATGAATAGCGCTTCTGCCAGATGCAATTCGCGATAAAGTTCGATTCCCCAAACACCCGGTTCATCAGCATGCCGAGTGTAAAGACCTCGTTGTCGTCAATGGAAACAAAAATGGCGCCGTCCGGAGCGAGGAGGCGTTTGGCTAGTTGGAGGCGGCGGAACATGAAGTCGCACCACTTGGAGTGCCGCCAGGCGTCCTCACGATCCACGAAACTGTCGTTGTAGACGAAATCGCGGTTGCCGGTATTGTAGGGCGGATCGATATAGATGCACTTGACGCGGCCGGCGAAAGCCATGCGCAGATGGCGCAGGGCGTCGTAGTTATCGCCCTCGATGATCAGATTACGCCAGGGCGCATTCCCGCAGGAGAGTTCGGGATCAAGATCCAGCGCCACGAAATCGTCATTCAACTTGCTGTCACGATCCGCATCCCGGGCCTCCCAGACCAAACCAAAGCGAGTGGCATCGCGACGGTCGCGCTGCTCCAACAGAGCAACCAACTCAGCAGGGTTCAAATGGTCATATTTCGGCATGAGTTCACTACGATGTTGCGAAAGTTTAAAACCCTATTCCTTGCTACCCCGGTTCATTGGACAAACCACATCTAACCACTTCGTGATTTCTGGCGGTACCGAGGACTTACCAGCAACTCGCAAGTCAAACGGAACCGCTTCCTTCATTTGAAGGCGGCACAAGGTAAATGCATCCTCTGGCTTTCGACTGTTATCCACCAGGAGGGCCGCATCCGCCACCGTCAAGGCATGAGCAATCGCTTCTTGGGTGCGGGGAAACCTTGAAAGCAATTTATTGATCGCGACATCATGCCCGGAACTCCCCTTGTTTGCGACACGCATTTTGACGCGCGCAATGGATAATTCCGCGCTTGCCAACCCGACAAAAAGCAACAGGACAAAATATCCCTCTCCCTGCAGTTGCCGGATCTTGTCAATCTTCGATTCTACAATTCGCCCACCCGCGTCTTTTTTTAAATGCGAAAAGACGGTTTCCATTGCGAATGGCACCTTCTTTTCAATGGCTTGAGCCACGAAAGCCTCGACTCCTTTTTGCGCCACCTGCATCCAACTCGCATTATTATCACGAATCTGAACGGCCCATGAGGGCAGAGGGTGTCCCGGTTTCGGCTCCGGTAGAAGCGACAACATCATGCGATCCGCGTTAATCAAAGGAATTTCGAGCGCATCAACGAGATGGTTGTACCATAACGTTGATTTGCCGGAACCGTTATGACCGGCCAGAATGACAGCGAGCGGGCGTTTTGTTCTCTTCAATTCCGTCGCTATGTCCGACACCACCGCTCGTAGATGACCTTCCGTCATTTGCAAACCACAAAATCGCCATTCTCAAAACGAACTCGTTCCCGCCTGCCAGCCACCTTCCGGATGAGATACTTCGGATCCTTGGGGTCGGCATAAAAAATAGGCACACTTTTCCTGAGCGAAAGGATAACCCCTGGTTTCTGGATACGGTCAAGTAGTTTTCCCATCACCACTTGTCCAACGTGTACGTTGCGACGAATCTCCGTTGTAGTTGAGGGAACGACTTGTACAGTGACTGACCCAAAAGTAACCGTTTTAGGCTTCTTTGCCCGAACGATCTTTCTGTATTCGCTCGACACCTTACGTTTCGTTCGCGATTCTATATGTGTCATAATAATTACCCTGCGTCACTAATCCGACTAGTGCATTCGAATCATGTACAGAAGATACTCTGGGCATCGTTACCCGACAAGTCTTAACCAATCATTGTGTTGGCAGGGCAGATTTGTTGTACTTCCACAACGATGCAATCAAGCAGTGGCCGATGGTTCATTGAGACTAATACGTTTTTTTGATTCAGAACTGAAGTCATAACACCTATAGGAGAGAAGACAAACGATGCAATTATCACATCATGATATTAATGTTCTGCGCACGCTGGCGTCGCGCTGCCGCCAGATTGCTGATGCTCCGAAAAATTTGGAGCTAAAACAACGTTGGACCCGGCTCAACGACCTACAACACAGTGGACCCCCTTTACTTTTGGCTTCCCCGGAAGGGTCGTGGAGAGAGATTAACGCCACGTTGCCCGTCGAGTGCGAGAGCCAACTGGCCCGCCAATGGGAAGTCTCGCTACGCCAAACCCTTTTCAGGCACGATGATATCCAGGACGATTCCGCCTTCGATCCATCCTTTACCGTAGAATGGCCGGTGACGCTCGGAGATTTTGGCATTCCTTTCAAACAGTCTCACAGCGATCAGCATGACGGGGCCTACCACGACGAACCTGTCCTGCAAAACCTTGATAGCGATCTCGAAAAGCTTCGCGTCCGAACTATCACCGTGGATCGCGAGGTCGGTGCCCGGAACGTGGAACTTGCACGGAACACATTTGGGGATCTGCTATCGATACAGGCGCCTTCCACCTACTGGTGGACCTGCGGGCTGACGTGGACCGCCATCCGGTTGCTTGGCCTTGAGAACCTGATGCTGGCCATGTATGACAATCCCGACGGGCTGCATCGTTTGATGAAGTTTCTTTCGGACGACATGCTCAATTTGATTACCTTCCTCGAACGTGAAGGAGTACTCCATTACAACAACAGTGGGGATGGCATTGGAAGCGGCAATCTCGGTTACACCAACCAGTTGCCCTCCCGCGAGAGTTCAGATAACGGGCCTGCGAAGCTCAAACAACTTTGGGGATTTGCGGAATCCCAGGAAACGGTGGGAGTTGCCCCTGATATGTTCGGGGAATTCATTTTCCCATACCAGTTTCCGTTGCTGGAGCAGTTCGGGCTCAATTATTATGGGTGTTGCGAAGCGAGTGAAAGCCGTTGGAAGTATCTTTCCAAAATCCCCAACTTGAGGTGTATTTCGGTGGCTCCGTGGAGCGACCAGTCCCGCTGCGCCGAGCTCTTTGGACGCCACTATGTCTATTGCCGCAAGCCCAATCCCTCGCCTGTCTGCATGGGCTTCAACGAAGCCGAGATCCGGAAGGAGTTCAATGAGACCCTCCTGCATGCCGGAAACCTGAACACCGTCATCATCCTGAAGGATACCCACACCGTTGAAAATGACATCTCCCGTTTTGCCCGCTGGGTGAAACTGGGGCGGGAGGTGTTTGGAAGTTGAGAGGTACGTCCATCAAAATGAAAGTTCCGCGGAGATAACTTATGACCCTGAAACTCTTACGAGATCCGCATCGGCATCAGCACGTAAATGAAGGGAATATCGCATTTGATGACGCCCGGACTCAACTCATCGGTCAATTCCACGTAAATCTCATCATTCACCAGATTACGCAGAGGTTCCATGATGTATTCGGGATTGAACGCAACCTGGATTTCCTTATTGCTGTACTTGATCGGAACCGATTCATGAGCTTCGCCCACATCCGGTGAAGAGGCGCTGATTTTGAGTTTATTCTTTCCAAATGTCAGTTTGATGGAACTCGATTTCTCGCTGGTCAACAAGGCGACACGCTTAAGGGCGGTTAATAAAATTTCCCTCTCCACCGCAATCCGCTGCTCACACTGGCCTGGAATAACCTGGCGGAAATTCGGATATGTTCCATCAATCAACTTGGTGATCAGAACGACATCATCCAACTCGAAAATCGCCTGATTTTTCCCCGCATGAATCTTGACTACACCCTCATCCTTCAAGATTCGGATGAGTTCATTGACCGCCTTCGTGGGAACAATAGCCTCACATTCCGATTCTTTTGGAAATTCGAGTTCATGTTCCGTTAAGGCGAGGCGACGACCGTCCGTGGCAACCAGCGTCACCTTGTTGGCCTTGAAACTCAACAGGGTTCCATTGAGAATAAACCTCGTCTCATCCGTTGACGCGGCGTAGAAGGTCTTCTGGAGCATGTCCTTGAGGATTTTCTGATCCAGTGTGAACGTGCAACCGTCTTCACTCTTGGGTGTGGTTGGAAACTCATCATCCGGAAGTCCGTTGATTTTAAAAAACGCCGAGCCGCATGTGATCGAGGCGGCATTCTTGTCATCCACATCGATCTCAATATTATCCGCAGGCAATTCGCGAATGATGCTCAGTAACCGACGGGCGGGAATCGTTGTTGATCCGCCTTTTCCTACCTGAGCCTCGACCACACAACGCATGGTGACTTCCATGTCGGTTGTCGTCATCCATAATTTATTGTCCTTTGCCTCCAGTAGCACGTTGGAAAGAATGGGGAGGGTGGGGCGTACATTGACCACACCATGAACCATCTGAAGACCTGACATAACGGCGTCTTTTCCAATAACCAGTTTCATTCGACCTCCGGATAACTTTTCAACAATTGAATAATGATATTTCTTACCATTATATAAAACACCCGCCGTATTATACCCTGTTCACAACGGCCATAACTCTAAACAACGTCAGAAACCCAAACAAACGGCAACTTTCACGATCCTTGTCCTGTTCATAAGAACCATCACTTTGCCGCAACACCCGTTGATAAGATCACCACCGTTGCTTATGAACAACATTTCAGCAAGTTATCAACACGCTTGTCAACTTTTCTTCTCAAGCAGACGCGACAAGTGGGAAACGTTCTGACGAAGATCAGAATCGGTCTCCATCTTTTTTTCAACCAATCTGCAGGCATGAAGAATCGTTGCATGTGTTTTTCCAAAAGCAACCCCGATTTCAGGCAATGACGAAGGGGTCAGGGAACGGCACAGATACATGGCGACCTGCCGCGGCATCGTAATGGTAGCGGTGCGTCGCTTGCTGGTCATTTCAACCAAACGGATATCATAATGATCCGCCACGGTTTTCATGATCTGCTCAAAGGTCAGGTCGTCCTGCTTCTCCTGATCCAGCGTATCGCGCAGAAGGGTTTCGAGATCCGAGATGGTGAGGGGCCGGTTGATCAGGGAGGCGTATGAAGTCGCCCTGATGAGCGCGCCTTCGAGTCGCCGGATATTGGAGCGGATGGCCTTGGCAATAAACAGAATCACTTCGTCAGAATGCTTGAATCCACCCTGCGCTTGCCGGTTGCGCAGAATGGCGATACGGGTTTCCAGATCCGGCGACTGGATTTCCGTAACCAAACCCCATTCAAACCGCGTTACCAGGCGCTGTTCCAGTCCCTGGATTTCACTCGCGGGCCGGTCGCTGGTCAGGACAATCTGTTTATGGGCGTCAAACAGAGCGTTGAAGGTGTGGAAGAATTCCTCCTGCATGCGCTCCTTGCCGGTCAGAAAATGGATGTCGTCAATCAACAGCAAATCCATACTCCGATATTTCTTCCGGAACTGAACCAGCGATTTGTTCTGAAGGCAGTCAATATAATCATTGGTGAACGCTTCCGTCGTCAGGTAGGCGATCTTGGCATTGGTGTTGCGCAAGACATGATGACCAATGGCCTGCATCAGATGGGTTTTCCCCAGGCCCGACCCTCCATAGATGAAGAGCGGATTGTAAGCCCGCGCCGGCGACTGGGCCACCGCCAACGCGGCGGCGTGGCCAAAATTATTGGAGGGCCCGACCACGAAATCATCAAACGTGAACCGGGGATTAAACACAGGATTCGACGTATTTCTCGAGGAGGACGACCGTCGCGAAGGCTGGGGTTTGATCTCGTCGTGGTTCTCCTGTTCAGGAGAACTCTCTTCCGGCGTCTGACGGCGCCCGATCTTGAAGGTGATCCGATACTGGGTTCCCGTAACCGAGGTCACGGCGGATTGGATGAGCGCGAGATAATTTTCCTCCAACCAAGTCTGGTAGAAATTATTTCCCACATTGAGCGATAACGTGTCGCCCTCTAGCGTTCCCGGTTCAATCACCGCGATCCAGCGGGAAAACACATCCGGATGCAACAGCTTGCGAAGATGGTCGCACGCCTCTCTCCATACAGTCTGAGCGTTATTTTCTGACACGATAAAAACTCCTCCCGCAACGAGTACTCCAGGCAGGTTTCATAAAAAAACGACCCCTGTCGTCACCAGCCAGGCCTCCCAATGCGCCTGATAATTCAAATTGATCAATGGGGACAGCCATCATAGAGTTATGGCGACTTATTAACAGGTTATTAACAGGCGCCTATTCCTCTTGTTCTATACCCGCTAGCGCAGGACAATAGAAGAGAAAACCCATGCAGGCAAGGGGTTTCGTAAATATAATGCACATTTTTTAGAACCCACGACAGGTGGATAATA
>Ga0194063_10001104_pt1 | contig 18102 bp, 13 predicted proteins | sample SepL3720m_MetaG_FD_155459 | JGI IMG/M metagenome (GOLD analysis project Ga0194063, IMG submission 155459) | Anoxic zone freshwater microbial communities from boreal shield lake in IISD Experimental Lakes Area, Ontario, Canada - Sep2016-L373-20m | ecosystem: Environmental > Aquatic > Freshwater... | reverse complement strand
CTGGTGTGATTCGTAGTTCTGCCATGATTATATTATCCCATACTTATCGTTAATTCCAGTTTGTTCATTCACTTTTATTAATTTAGCTGGAGTTCTATTAGCTGTGTCCTTAGCTTTCACATCAAATTTAGCCATATTCTGACCTAATAGAGTGCTAACCGCTGGAGCTGTGTAAGTTGGTGTAACACCAGTGTAAGTTTTTGGAACTGCCGCTAAATTACCGAGGATATTATTTTGAGCTGTTATTCCAGCTAATTCATCAGCAGTATTAAAGTTACCCATACCAACCTTATTACTAGCAATCTGACCGAGGTAATCTTTCGTACTAGTAGCTCTATTGACACCAGCCTGATTTATGCCAGTCTGTTTGATATCTTCAAGCTGTTTCTGGTATCCAGTATCTTGGTTAACATAATCATTCCAATTTTGCAGAATACTCTGTTGATTTTTACCATAACTGTAGTTAGTCTCATTCATATTTTTGTTACTTGTATCAGCAACTGTTCCGAGCGCTCTATTGGTAGCTGTCCCACTCATCCCTAAGCCACCAAGAATAGACATAAGATTTTCTGATGCGTCTCTAGCATTGGCATTTATATCATTCCTAGACATTAATACATCTTGGCCAGCACTTAGTTCACTAGCATCACTAGCAGCTTTTGTTTTGCCGTATTGACTGATTCTTTCGTTGTTAGAAACTTCCCAATTTTTGATTGCGTTATTAACTTCAGCCTGATACACAGGGTCTAACCCTTTAATGTTCTCACGAAGTATATTAATAGCACCTGTCAAATCAGGATAGACTATACCACCACCACCACCACCAGTAGCATCTGCGTTAGCCTTCGCATTTGGGTCTGCCTTATTCCAGTCATCAATTTGTCGCCATTGAGCCATATCAGCTTCAGTTTTACCCTTAGCAGTACCCATATCGGTAGTAACACCTTTATTGTCTCTGGTGTAAATATTACCATTTTGACCTAACCACCAAACACCGAGTTTGCCATCTGGACCCAAACGTGGGTCTTTCGCAGTACCGCCACCGCCACCGCCACCAGGAGAACCTTTACCACCACCACTTAAAACATTAGTTATTAAATTCTGCCCTTTTGGAAGTAATGGTTGATTCCATGTGGATGGATCGCCGAAACTTGGTTGTGCCATTTTTATGTTATCTCCTGTTTGTCTTGTTCTCTTTTATGAGTTAATTGTAGCATTATTTTATTTTAGTCGCAACACGGTTTGAGACTACTCCTGACGGTAATACCTGTTTAACTGTTCTGTCCTCGACTGTGCCACTAGGCAATATCATTTTTATACCAGATTTCGTACTGAATGTCTGGATTCCACTATCATTTATATCACCATTATTATTCCAGGCACTGGCTAGATACTGATAAGTTGTATTCGTTGTAAGACCAGTGATAGTCCAGTAGTTATAACCCCCAACATCATTTTGGTCAGCTGTTGTAGACCAAACAGAGTCACCTAATTTACGATAGTGCATGTGCATCGCAGCTATAGTGCCATGCCCATACCCACCAATTTCAACTCCTAATCGAGCAGTATTAGTCGTAAAAGTATCAGCAGTGATAGATGTTATAGGAGGGGCTAACCCAATACGAGGCAGAGTCCAACCAATGTCAGCATAAGTCGCTTCGTTGGCAGGAGCATTGATATAGTCACCAATAGTCATATATAAATTACCATTGACATCGTGACCAATATCACCGCCCCAGCTAGTTAATTGAACTATACCATTGGCAATAGTTCGAGTCGGTGTTTCTCTCGCCACTTGTCCACCGTTAACATAGATACGACCATCCCATAAACCCCATTGTGTGTATTGAGACCCATCACTCCAAGTTTGCAAATAAAGTGATACATGGGAGTAATTAGCTCCCTGATAATTAAGTTCGTAAATAAGACGGCAATTCCATGCAGTGTACCAACTACCGTTACTATACTTGCGGTCCCAATTAGCCATTAATCACTCCTTACGCTGGTGCAAACCATATTATAGTTTTGCCAGCTTGGGCAACAGGTTGAGTTGCAGCAGTGCTAAACACAACCTCTGTTGTCCCATCAGTATCTAATACTTGTTTTCGAGCTGTGGTATCTAATTTAGCTATTGTGACAGACGTATCTGCCAGTTTAATAGTAGAAATAGCAGCATTTACAATTGCAGAATTCGATATACTATTAGCCTTTAATGTCCCTGTACTATCGAATATAGTCAGCATAGTATCTACCAAGTCATTGACCCAAGCAGCAGTTTCAACACAGATAACTACATCATCTTTTAGGGTACCAACGTCAGTTCCGCTTGTTAATTCTAAGTCAGTGATTATATCGTTATCTGGTTCGGCTGTGCCAGTCCATTCACACTTATTACTGACTACGCCATCGGTAAGTGTGTAAGTTGTAAAATCAACACTAGTATCTACCGCCCAGTTAGTTAATCCACCTGAACCGACTGATAACGTGGTTTCAGCTAGCGCGCGTGGGGCTGATACTAGGGCAACGCTGGCTACCCCTGTTGATGATGCTTTTCTTAGTTTGTCTGCCATTTCGACTTTACCTCTTTTATAAGTTAATTATACTACACTCTTACCGTATCAGTTCTGGTTAACATATCAGGACCCATACCGATATCCGTGAATTCTGGAATAACTTGCGATAGCATCATAGTGCTGTTCTTGTCTTCAATCCATATTTTCCAAGAAAAGTAATGTGCCATTTTACGGAATCGGAGTGACACTTCCTGCCACTCTTTCGGAGTTTTCAATGTCAATTCACCATAAACTGCGTTGTGAATTTTGCTACCGTGGGAGCCGATTAGTGGTAGTTCAGGCGATATAGCATTCCAACCAATACCAGTGCTAATACCACCGAAATCAACCAATCGGTCTTTGGTCAAATTGCCCTTCTTGGTGTGGGCTGTAATACTGAAATGAACTTTACCCATTGGTCGTAGTAGAATGAATAATACTTGTAACATATAGACCCATTCGCGACTGTCTGGTTTGAAACTGATATTACCACTCTCTATAATAGTGTTGAATGTATTACTATCGTCTTGATGGGCGATTGAGTTAGGTTGGTAATATAATACCTTTTTATCCTTAACCACATATAGTTTAGCTGAGGATGAATCTGTCTTAGCCCATCTGAATATTGCATCAGCATTAATATTCCAGCGACTCCAGATTCCACCGTGCAAGATATCATACACCCAGATTTGGTTATTAGTGTCTGAGCCATACGATACAGTCCAGAGTATCTTTTCATCCCAGTAAGTAGCGTAACAATTATTCAGGTCACTTTGGGTAAGTAATTGCACCTTATCACGAATAGCATTACTGATAATATCAGTCGCCTGAATCCCAGTGATGTTTGGTTTTACCCCCGTCGATTTGAACCCCTCAAGAGATAAGTAATAAATATTATTGTTAGCGTGTATAACACTAAACGGAGCATTTGTTCCATCATTACCCTCCCGTTGTTTGAATTCCCAGTCACCGATAGACTCTGAACCGACGTTGACTATAGTGAAGTAAATATCATAAATTGACCCCTGACCAGCAACGCCAGCTGTTAATAGGTTAATACACGATGTGCCTGAGTTATCCCGTCCAAGCTGAATTGCCTTTGGAGTTTCTTTACCATACTGGTCAATGGTCCTAGAGCCACTTCCTTTAGCTCCTCTAGTATCGATACCACTGAATGTCAATTCGTAACCAACATCCCCACCATAATAAACAGTATGGTCTTGTAACGCCCAAATACGGCCATTAATATTTGTGCCGTAACTAGCAATGATTCCAGCTGTAGTATTAGTTTCTGGTGCTTTTCTAACAGTTTCAGCTACTAATTTGCCATTATCAACAATGACAGTTGTAGCTATTGGTATAGACTCTTTGATAAGTTCATATTCTGACCAAATTGGGACTCCACTTCCATCTGGGACTAAACTCATAAATAAGTTCCATTCTATAGCATCTGCGTCAACTACAGCTGGACGAGTAATCGTGAAGTAGTCAGTCGCAGCCCAATTATCGCGCAACTTGCCAATAGTAGCCGATTCGACTGGTGATAGGGCAGTTTCACCACCATTACCAACATAGGTAAACCGATAATAAATAGTATACCCAGTCGTAGATAACCCTGTTTTAGCTAGTGTCAGTTTAGTTACTGGGTTAGTAACTTCTGCGAACTGAGTGACCTTTGACTCAGTGATATCATAAAAGCTAAAGGCATCGTGACCATTGAATATAACAATCTTATCGGTGGACTGGACGAAACAAACCTGTTTAGTTTTGTCGTATGATATTTCATCGTGGTCGACCCAATGAATACCATCATCATCAAGTGTGTAAACAATACCATTTGTGCCATTATTAAGCATACAAATTATATTTTCACTGTTATCGGCTAATTTATAGACGTAAACATTTCCTAATAATGGATATGGCAATACGTCAATCGTATCTCGTAAGAATGAACCCCTATCGCCAGCCGTACCATTCTGTTCAACAAGCATATCCTGGGCAACCTTTAATCCTGAGTCAGGGACCCTAGCAGCGTAGAAACTACTAACTTCACCATCTTTCCAACTATTCAGGTCTAGGCGTTGTAGTGAGTCTTTCGTGCGTGAGTTAGCCATATCGAGCTACCGCCCGTCTGGTCTAGTTGATGGAGTCCACTGTCCGATAGCAGGAGTAGATGACTGCGTGATTCGATTCGCCTTTTTCATATCTTTCATACGTTTAGTGGCCTGAACATCAAATATATCGAAATTGCGCGCGATGAAGGCGACTGGCGAAGTTGCCGCTAAATCTGATGCAGTCTTAATTATTAACCAATAAGTATCGTCAGTTGTGACTAAATCAGTGACTTTAGATACTGTTTTAACATTACGATAGATGGGTAATATAATATCACAGCCATATATCTTATCAGTAGTTACTTTAGGTTTAATTTGTAAACCATTCATATTAATAGTCACGACCTTATCATCATTATGTGATTGGTCAAACATATCTTGTGCCACTAACTTATATTTATCAACGATGACACCATCAGGATTATAAAATAGAACGTGCGCCCTATTGCTACCATCAATAGCAGCTATATCACTAAACTTAATGGTATAAAACTCAGAAGAATCAATAGTCCCAAGATTATACATTGGATTATATGAAGTCCGCCAATTAGCTGACTTATTGTATAGGTCTATGTTTTCGTTCAAAGCACTAATAATAGTATTCCAATCATCAGATTGATAAATTACGACCTCGAATTCGCCGTTTAGTTTGCGGTTAATTTCGTTTACAATGTCTTGTCCAAGCATAGTTTTTTGTGTTTCCTTTATTTACTTTAATTATACTACATCACGTTAGTATATGACCTATCTTTAGTATATTTGGCAGATTTAGCAGATATTTTTATCGGACCGTATTTATTGCCACCACTGGACTTCGCCGAAGAACGAAGTGATACCGGAACGTAGGTTGGTTTCTTGGCAGTCGGTGCTTTGTCTAACTCGGCAGTCTTTTTGCCTTTGGTTGCTTCAATAATGGCTTTAGCAGCGGCAGCAGCTCTGGAGGCAGCTGCTTTAGCAGATGCAGAACCACCGGCTTCGGCGTAATATTTGTTCTTGGTGTAATCACTGGACTTACCAGATGCACCAACACCAGTTCGCAAAGCATCATAATTAGCTAGTTTTTGGAACAACGCTGGGTCTGTTTCTTCCAGGTCGCGCCATTCGGTCAGGTCAGTTTTGGAGTATAGTTGTGCGAACTTATAATCATACCCACCTTCTTTGTTAACAATAGCAGTAGCTAGGTTCTGAGTAGTCGTGAAGTCATTGCTGTAAATAGAGTGAATACTGTCTTTTGTTACGATATCACGATCCTCAGCAGTTTTCAGGGCAGTCAAGTAGTTGATGATACCACCGTGTTTATTAGTTAGTAAGTCGCGTGTGACTTCATCTGGTGTCATAGCCAGCATCCTGATATCTTTTTTGCTCATACCGGCAACACTATCAGTGTAGGCAGCAGGTCGGCCATCAAGTCGGACAATTTTACCGTTATCTTTTTCCTTTGGATTTCCAGCTGTGACTTCATACCAGTCACCCTCCCCAGCTTTGATACGTTTAATACTGGTATTTTCTGGTTGGTATATCTTAACAGATTCAGCACCTTTGCCAGCTGGAGTGTCCACTGGTGTACCGAATTTGACGTATGAACCAACGAACCTATCGGCGACATTGACTAATCGTGAAGGTTCAGTGAAGTTACCTAGTAAGGTGTTAGTCCCAGCATAAATTTGCCCTGGCTTTATTGACCCACCAGTAGCATCACTTAATGTTTGCGCCCAACCTGGTGCATATTTATCCTGTTGTGCAACACCCTTATAGTTCATACCAGTTGAAAAGTTCATCGCAACGTCCACACCACTAGGCAATGCGCTGTTAAGTAATGAATACGCGGCATTGCTTTTTGGACTCAGAGATATACTTAATGGGGTAGGTGTATTAACAACTTCTTGAACTAAATTGGTAACATCATCACCGTTAGCAGTGCCGTTAATCACTTTGGCTGTTTTATTGGCTAAAGTATTAAGCCAGTATAGGTCTGGTGGCAGAGGTGATTTGGCAGTAGATGCGCGACCATTTTCGTTAACTCGGTCACTCGTCATCATCAAGATGTTACGGTTCTTTTCGTCATCAGTAACATAATCATTGTAAACTTTACGGACTTTTTCGTTTTCTTGGTTCGATTGATATAGCGCTAGTGCAAGGAGCGCTCCAAATAGTCCTACATATTTAGCAGTAGTTGATATTGGGCGTTCTTTGAACGCGCGAGCTGTGACCACAGCATTTTGAACAGTAGCATTGGTATATTGCTTGTATTCGTTGACAACAGCTATGAAAGTTCCACTCTTGTTATAGTCAGGCAAGTGGCGCATAGCCTGTTGTCCAGCCCAATCCTCGGCCGCGCGACCAGTCATACCCATTGAATGTGCTTTCATCAACTGTGCGTTAAACTCAGCTAGACGAGGTATTGTTTCACCAACACCTATCCCCTTCTTGATTGCTTCCCAAGGATGATTCTTGATATTGATAACAACTCCACCTGGGCCACTACCTTTCAGTATTTCTGACAACATATTGCTTGGTTCACCACCAAGTTCACCTTGGAATCGGTTATTTATGAGATTTGGTTGGCGAGATGCAGCTTCAAATAGTTTTCCACCTCGTCTAATACCACCATACCAAGCCTTTGGTTGACTAAGGAAGGTTCGAATTACCTGGTCAGTTCTGAACGGCATAATAGTCATATCACGAATTGGGTTGGCAACAGCGAAACCAAGGTTAATGCCAGTAGCAGCTGTCCTAGAAGGTATTGTAGCAATGTGGGCTGCTTGACCTGGTTTATTTTCAGTCAAAACTTTAGGCAACTTAGGTATGAATGCTTGATTCCATTCATCTGGAATAGCAACCTGGTGCAAAGAACCCTTTGACCAGTGACCATTTGGGGAATACCCCTTTGTTATCTTGACGAATTTATTGACTCTAGTGAACCCATAACGGCGATCCCACAGGACTTTTGCTGCTGCATTTTCTCGGTTGAACCTAACAGCTTCCTCATACATTTTCAATGTGGTATCAGTAGGTGATTGAACTGGCAAAGTTGAACCACCTTGTTTCTTTCTGAATACGCCTCGAAGGACGTTTTCGGAGTTTGGACTTGGCGCTAATTTATTTAACACCCTTGTCAAACGACTCTTAGGAGGATTAATCCTTTGCATAGGAATATATTGATGATTGTGATTCATATAATCAAGGGATTCAGGGTCTACGGCATCACGGGCAAGGTTCCTAATTTCTGCCAATGTATCATCAAATGCGCTCCAAGCCTCAGCATATTTAGGTGTCCATTCAACTAATTTACTCCGTAGACTATAATCATGTTCATTAACTGGCAACCCTTTTTCGTGGTCCCAAACCGCTGCCTGAGTTTTAAGATATTGGTCCCATTCCTCAAAAACGGCTTTTTGACCAGTAACTTTATCAGATTTCAGTGATTGCGCCCACCTATATAATGCCTTGGTAGGTTCATTATGGATTATATCTCGAACAACAGCTGGAGCGTTTCTACTTTCCACCAGCATTCTTGCCATATTAGTGCCTGGACCTTCAGTTATACCTTGGTTCTTATTCATACGGTTTATCCCATTGACAAGAGGTGCATCTCGGTCAGTTGTCATACGGAAGAATTTATCGCCACTAGTAGCTTCACCCAATTCTCGATTAGGAGTAATTTCAGATTGAGTTTTGAGGAAGTGTCCCATCATATTGCCAACTGAACGTGGTCCAATATAAGAGTTGGTGTGCATTCCTTTGTTGATATCATTGAAATAAGATACGCCAGATGGTGATTCAGTCGTCAAGTATTGTTTGATGTTATTAATACCCTGTTTACTCCAGACCTTCACAACTTTAGTTTGACGACCTTGAAGTTTACCAGATACCAATTCCTTGAAGTGTTCTTTCAAACCAGCATCTTTGATATTATTTGTGTCCTCGACATATCGTTTGATTTCGTATGCCAATTTCTCATGTGCGTTACTGACAAGCGATGATAGTTGAGAATCGGTCATACTACCGAAATCAGGATTACCATACCCATGCTCGCGCAAGATACCTCTAAATACATCAGCTTGTTCAGCTGGAGTCAAGTTTTCGTAGAATGCCATGTGCGCGCCTTCGTGCTGGTAGGTACTGATTGGAGCATCGCCATTGATACGAATGATACCAGTGCCAGGATTATATGAGCCACGCGTTGTGCTGGTAGGTGAGTTGTAGAATGATATCTGTTTACGCGCGCGTTCGCCGACAATTCGAACAACTTCATTAATACCACGCTTTCGGTTAGCGAGTAGTTTCTGTTCAGTTCGGTCTAGTGATGGATTCACAGCATTTGGTTGCTTACTTATAATTGGCTTGCCGTCAGGACCAAGTGCAGGTGCTGGAGTAATAGGCGTTGGGGCTGGCTTAGGGGCTGGCTTAGGCGCAGGTTTTGGTTTAGGAGTGATTGGGGCAAGCACGGGTTTCGGTTTAGGAGCAGGTGCAGGAGTTGGTTTGGGAGTAGGGACTGGTTTAGGAACAGGAACCGGCTTAGGCGCAGTTGGAACTGGTTTAGGTGGTGGTTCAGTAGTCGGAGTATTTGTCCCCAAGTATGTTTTGAGTTCACCCTTTGGTGATTGAACCCCGATAGGTCCGAATTTTTTATCATTCCTGAGTAGCGCAGTGGTTTCACCCTGATGTGATACGCTATCGAGTAAATATTTAGCATCTATGCGTATATCATTTGCGTCAGTGCCAGTACCTTCTTTAAGTGGCATCACGACTGACATTTCGTTACCTAGCCTAGATTTACGATTGTCAGTTAGTGGGATAGCCTCTACTGCATCCAAATCTGCCTTGTCTTTATACTTCAATGTCAAAAAATTATCTTTGAATATTAGTTGAACAGACCCTGCCTCAGATTTACCAACCTTACCAAGAACATCTTTCAATTCTTTGGTATTTACGGTTGAGGAATCCATTTGCCCTGTTGGAATTATACCTTCATATTTAGGGTATTCGCCATCAACCTGTTTAGTCATAACATCGAAGTCACCGACTTTCAGGCCAATATAGTCATTTTTTTCATTATTAAATATAGTGACATTCTGATTTGGATTTGCTTTTAATACCTTACCGAGTGACTTCATAGTTTCGGCAGTCATATTAAATGTTTTTACTTCTTGATCGGTTTGCTTCCAATCAATCGCCGTACTAAATAAACGATAGCCGTCAGTTGATGTAACGTGTAATTTATTACCGTTAGTTTGGAAATACAGCTCAGTTAAGATTGGTCGAGTTTCATCCTTGGATGCATAGGTCTTGGCGATGTTCAGGACTCTGTTAAGTTCACTAGCATCAACTTGACCGATTTCGTTAGTTATATTATCAGGCATTATTGGATATTCATCTATATCAATTACGTTATCGTCATCCTTATTGTTTTTGGCAAACTCGTATGCACCATCAATACCTCTGGTATCTACCACCTTAGCACTGACTGTTGTTGGTTCGTACTCTGTATTGCCATGATATATAACTGAAGTTTCTAGGTCGGTTGTTATTATATCTTTGCCATTGTATGCAACGTGACCAAGTATCGGTAGGTTTGGATTACGAGGAATAACTGATTTAAGGATTCCGACTGCAGTTTTCTCATTAACTGGTTTAGATGCAGGTATCGGTTTAGCTGCCATCGTTGGTGCATTTTTAGCAACCGCCTCTATTCGTGGCTTTATGACATTTTCTACAACATCTTCGTTCTTTTCCACAAGCACGGCTTTACGGCCAGTCTTGATGGCTTCCGCGCCCGTTACGCCCGATCCGGCGAATGGGTCAAGGACAGTATCACCCTCTTTAGTGGTCATATTAATAAGTGCATTTAGCATTTCAGCTGGCTTTTCAGTCTGATAACCCTTTGGTCGAATCAGTTTGAAGTTCAGGTCCTTGATATCAGGATTAAGTTTGCCACTCTTGTTAAATACAATAATACCTTCTGGAACGATAATATCGCCTCGCATATTACGAACGCGCGTAACACCGTCTTGTTGTAGTTTGGTATATTCACCACGACCAATCGGTTTTAATCCGTGATTAATCAACTGGTCAGTGTATTTTTGCATAGCTGCAATACCAGATTTAGCCTGCGAATACATATAAATAACAGGGCTATCAGGGTTAGTAGTTATCTTATTAACCGAGTCTAACAACGAACCAAATTCAACTGGACTGATAGTTTCATATTTGACACCCCGATTTCCACCAGTGACAGCAGGAGTCTTGTATGGGATATCCAAGAATACCATATCGGCCTTGAACCCCTTTTGGGCTAGGTCAGCTAATGCCTCACCAGCATCACCAGTTTGAACATAGGCAATCTGTTGGCCGTCTTTGGATAATGTGTAAACACCCTTGCCGACACGTTCGAATGTACCATCTTTCGCACCGACACCAAGAATACGCCTGACGTTTGGTTCCAGGATATCTGTTTCTTGGGCGATTTGCTTGATTGATTTACCTTCTTCGGCAATGACATCAGAGACGATTTGCTTCTGAGTTTTAACGTCTTTAGGTTGGATAGTGACTTCATAAATATCTTCGAACCCAAGTTCTTTTACCTTACCAGCATTATTCATAACTTTTAGCATAGATTCATTTGGACTTTGAACGCGTATTTTCCCGTCATCGGCCATATCACGCAACCATTGTTCACCAATGCCTTTACCACGTAAATCTTTAGCAACCGAGAACCCCATAAGTGCGTTTTTATCACCCCACCTAAATGCTACAGCTGGTTTATTACCAATATAATCTAAATCAGCATATTCACCATAACCCATAGCAGCAGTATCAAATCCTTGACTACCGAATTCTCTTTTTTCTACATTACCGAATTTTTCAGTATTAATATTTAGGCTTCCATCTTCTTTATAAATAGGAACACCTTCGCTTGTCGATACAACATCAGGTGCTGGTCCAGTAACTCGACCAGTTGGGTTAGATGCCATCACAGCATCAGGCATTCCGTCCACGCCAGCAGGTGATAAGGTTTGATCGGCAGCAGGTGTGGCTTCTATTGGTAACTCAGTATTTGGGTCGGCAGCTTCAGCGGCAATCGCTTCGGCCTCCGCATTAGTAGCTCTTTCCTGTGCCTGTAATACAGGATTAACCTGTGCAGATTTGGCTTCGGCAGTATTTAGTTCTGGGGCAACTTGTGGCTCGTTAATCGTAGCCTGTGGATTAAACATTTGAGTTTGAGGCTGGGTGTTAGCATTGGCTAATGCACCAGCGTCTGTTGATGTGTCCGCGTTAGTGTCCACATTTACATTAGGGTTTTCATTAGGTGTGTTCGAGTTGGCCACAACTAAATCTTCATTAGGTGTATTCGAAAATTCAGCCGTACTTTCATTAGTTTTAACAGCAGTATCTGTCTTCATCCCTCGAAGTTTACCAATACCAACACCAGAAACATCTAACACAGCACCACCAGCCATACCTAGACCGAAACTTTGGAGCATCCTATTGAGTGTGCCTTCATCAAATCCACCACTAACTTGGAGGTCAGTCATTAACGATTGGACAGCCTCCTCACCACCTTCTTTGGCAGAGTTAATGAGTAATTGTCTGAAAAAACTTTGTGCGACCTGTTTACCACCAGTTCTGAGTATAGAATTCAACAATACGCCCGAACCACCAAACCATAGACCAGCAGTATTGATAACTGCATTACCAGCAGCACCAACTCGTTGCCAGCCACTCAAATCATCGTGTTGCCCTTGGAACTGACCTTTGTCATCTACTTTTAATCGTTCGCCAATAACAGCTTCGCGCACATCTTTGGGTGCTTCTAATACAGCCTGAACCATACCAGCTGGTAAGTTAGCTACAAATCGAATAACATCGTTTGGGTTATCAAATTTACCATTGCCCTTTTCGCCAATCATAGTATCAACTAATTCACGTGAAAAATCACCGGCATTTTGAATAGTTTTAGTGTTTTCAGCAATACTTTCCGCCCCAAAGAGTGCCTTACTCCCAAATGGGTTCAAATAATTACCAACGAAATCACCAGCAGTATTAACCCACTCTTTACCAAATTCACCGGCAAACACTAATGGATTGCTATAATCGATGGCTGGTTTCGCAACAATCGGTTGGATTGGCTTAGGTTGAACTGGTTTAATTGGTTGGACTGGCTGGAAAGGTTTTAGAGGTCCAGATAGGTCAAACTGTTTAGGCTGAATTGGTGGTGGTTGATATCTAGGTGCTGGTGGTGGTATTACTTTAGGTGGAAGCGGTTTAAGTGGTGCAGATGGTTGAATAGTTGGTGACTGAATTTTGATAGGAGGAGTAGAACTTTTAATCCCAAAATCAGGATTCAACCACTTGTCCTGCATACTGTTGAACCAATTTAACGCTTTGACCATCTGTTTATTTTTTCCTTTTGTTTATAAATCTATTTTAACACGAAATCGATATATTCTAACCATTTCTTGACGCTACCAGTTGGTTTATATTTGAATCGTATCGGCACATTTGTAATATCATCAATATCTGGGTATATGTACCCATTATAACCGTGTTTAACAATACCTCGCAAGGACGGTAAATCTTTCACTATCACAGCTGTGCCACTATTCAACGCTTCGTGAATCGAATAGCCATAGGCTTCAGTGTCTGATAATTGAATCAAATAATGATATTTACTGAAGTCGATATCGAGTCTAGTTTCGACAAAACTAACTTTTCTAGTGTCAAAATGTGGAAGTCTAGGGAGTATAGTGAAAAAATCGAGGTGATAATTTACTTCTCTACGTTCTAGTTCTTTGAGCATCTCTATCAGATGTGTCACCCCTTTTTCACCAGTCAATCGACTAGCGAACACCATACTAATAGCACCACTAATTGGTTTAGTGACAGGTATTTTCCTAGTCGGCACATAATTTGACACGACAGTGATTGGCAGTTTCTCGTCTGAGAATAACTCCAGGAAGCTGGCTTTGGAACGTTTCGATACAGCCATATAATGAGTCGTTTTGTCCCAAGGAACGAAATGATACTCTGGTAACTCTGAAAAACAGGCGTGAATCGTTTGAACATAACGTTTAGCTTTTATATCAACATTACCCCTATAACCTCTGAACAATATGTCATAAACCGTTTTCGGTGCAGTACTCGCTAATTGGCATTTTACCCCCTTATCAACCAACCGTCTTAACTGCGCGGGGGCGCACCAGTCATAGAAAACAGAAACATCGTGGTATTTTTGCAAATCAACAGAAACATAATATATCCACGTTTCTATCCCACCGACAGGCTCGATAGATTCAATAAAAAAAGCAATTTTTTTACGCTTTGACGACATTTTCCGAATACTTTTTAACTAACTTTTCAGTGTAATAAGTAATCTTACCGCCAGGTCCTTCAAATTCCAGAATACCCTCTTTACCTGCGTATTGGTCAGATAATTTAATGCGTTCAAAAACGTAGGCATCTTTACCAACTTTTTCAACTCGATAACGATTTAATATCTTTACTTCTACAGCTGGTTTTGTTTCGTCCTGAACTTGTGTTGGGACTTCGATTGATTCTTTTTTCTGTGACATATTATTTCTCCTCTTTTCCGTAAACACCTCGGTGGTCACGTTCTGCTTTACGTTGAGCAAGCCACAAAACAGCTTCCTCGATTTTAGTTAATGCTATTGCGTTTTCTCGACAAGGAAATTCATCATTATATGATGCTAATCGTGCATACACCATAGCCAAAACATCCTCGATAAATGCTCCGTTGCGTGGTGTAGTGGCTGTTCCACCAGTTTGCCAAGTAATATCAATCACTGGGACACCTTCGATTAAAAATCCTCCTGGTTCATTTTCCCTAAATAATTCAGTTAATTCCTGGAAATCTTTTAGTGGATTATATTTAGTTGCCATTATTTATTCTCCTTTGCCATTAATTTATCTATCTCTGCGTCAACCTCGCCCCTGAATCCAGGCGCGTATTTGTTGGCCTTCTTGTTAACCTGTTGGCTACTAACAACCGACCCATTGTCATCACCCAAGTTATTAACTTTGGTTGGAGCAGCTTGTTTAGCCCTAAGATTGTGCAGTTTTTCTAGTAATTGAGTTGGGTTGATTCGTGAACCATTGATGAAGTTATCATCACCATCATGTCCTGTCTGATAAGTTAGACCAGCACGAAAGGCTTCGTTAGCTATTTCTGCCAACTCTGGGTCATAAATGTCAGATTTCTGGTCAAATTCTGGGAATTTCGTGAAAGCCTCTACTGTTGCGGATTGTAGTTTGATAACCGTGTCTTGGGCTTCTTTTAGGACTTGTTTCTTCTCATATTGTCGTAGCCTGTAATCTGCCTCCCATGCCTTGAACCTAGCTTTGGCTTCACCATCCGATAACATATCACCGTTTTCATCGAGTGTGCCAACAAAATCATCGATTTCGTAAACTGGGTCTTCGGCTAAATCAGCTACTTTGCGTTCGGCCTCTATTTTTTCAGCCAGTTTTTCTTCGAGTTCTTTTTTCTCGGCTGCGATTTGCTTTTTTTCTTCGTTAAGTTGGCGGATTCGGCTGTTTGCGTCCTTTTTTTCACCCACTCCTCCAGCTTCGGAGTCGACTTTATCATTAGATTCGTCTGACTTATTTTCACGTGTTTCAGGCTTTTCTGTATCTTCTCCAGTTTCGTCGCCTTTCGGTTGTAGCTCGCCGTCTTTATCACTATCATCAGTTCCTGAAACCTCATCCTTGGCGTTATCTTGACTGTTATCCCCTCCACCATCGTCTGCTTTATCGTCAGTGCCTGCATCAGCTGGTGCAATATCATCCTTATGCTCCTCGGTTAATTTTGCTATTATCTCATCTTCACCTGGCATAGTGTTCCTCCTATAATTTTATTGATAAAAGACGTATTTATGTTAATCCCATCATATACTATAAAATTACAACAGTAAAGAAAAACTCCCAAAATATGGGAGTTAATCTTTGTCAAACTAGTTGACCTAGTGAGAAATAGAGTCAGTTAAAGCTGCGATTCCATCCTCTTTGTGTGTTAGCACAAATAGGTCGTATCGGGCGTAAACTTCAATATTCTTACCTGGTTTGCCTGGAACTTCTTTGATGACAGATTTCTTGATACCGCGTGGTCCAAAGACAGCTTCGGTATTAACCATAACTGCTCGGAATCCTGCTGGTAGGTAGTCATCAGGAACGATGATAATTTTTGAATTATCAATGTAACCGATTGAACCGTCACGAAGTTTTGCTAGTTGGTCACCAGTATAAGGAACAAAGTGGTCATCCAATTTGATACTTGCTTCGAAAGAAGTATCACCGTAAATAACGCGACTTCCACGACCAGCGTGGGCGTTAGTTAAGAATGCACCTAATGTTAACATATCTGTGTAACCATTAGACGTTCCAACAGTTGTTTGACCGTTGGCAGTTGCAGCTGCACACAGGATTGATAGACGATAAGCGTCAATCATTGGGGTGTAGCGTTCTTTGGTAACAGCTAATTCAAACTTAGCAATCGTGACTGCTGGTTGTTCCATTTCGTCGAAGAAGTCAAAGTGTTTCAAGTTCTTCATATACTGCGAAATGGTGTAAGTTTCAGTCGTGTTAGCGACCATAGTTACATCAGCAAGTGCATCAGTCAAAGTTTCTGTTCGACTGTATGCTACGAAATCATTAGTTACTACTGTTGAGACTACGATGGTTTGCGCGTCCGTGAATGAATAACCGCCATCGCCGTTTAGGTCATTCGTCATACTTTCAAGTGTGAACACTTGGTCAAGCACAGGACTATATGTGGTAGCCAGTGAAAAGGCCATAATATATTCTCCTAATTGTTAATAGTTGTTTGTGTGTTATTCGCGAGTTAACCATTACGCTATTTCGCTATCTGTTTAGTTAGGTTGCGAACCCTAATTACGCTATCCAATCAGAACTGCTTACCCCCAGTATAATAGTAATACTTATATTCTGTCAACTAATTATTGGTTTATACAAATTACTTAAACTGCCCTCGCGCGGGAATGAGTAGTGTTTACATGTTATATTAGTAAACTTCTCAGTTGGAGTCTTTGCCAATAATTCTTGAAAGAAAAAGTAATCTTCGCCTGAAATTCGTGACTGCTGGTTGCGAGTATCGCCAATAAATTCGCGGCGCATTAATTTAACACTGCCACACCAAACTTGTTTATTCACATCCTTTAATCGGTATATTTTTCCATTGTCTATTTGCAGATTAAAATAGATTAAATCTGTCCCATCCATTTGTTCCATAACTCTCTCAAATGCACCTGTGTAAAAGTAATCATCGCTACCAAGTAGCACGACGTAATCACCAGTCGCAGCATCTAGCCCTTTGTTCAAAGTGTAACTCACGCCTTCATTATTGGCGTTGGATAGCACAATCGTATCTGGTTGATCCTTGGTAAAGTCAAGAATAGTGGCCATTGTGCCATCAGTCGAACCATCGTCAATCACGATAATTTCACACGATGATGGGATACTTTCCAGCGCCCGTTTGACCAACACCTCTTGATTCCAAACGGGGACTATTACAGTCAATCTCATATTAGTTATTCTTTACGAAAGTCGTTAACATCAGTGCTACCTTGCGAAGCTCGGCGCACACCTCTTTGTTGATAAGCAGTTGGTTGTCGATTGAGACTGGGCTGTTCGGGTCGAGTCGGTCAATCGTCAGTCGTTTGTCGGCCTCAGTATTCAAAACAACAATCGCCTTTTTCACCTTGCCAACACCACTCGCCTTAGTCGTTTTCGATTTACCGTATGTTGTCGACTTGACAACTATATTGCCATCATAAGCTGATTCATCTGGACTTGGTTGTAGTCTGTCCATTGTCATTTGGTTTCTCCTTTGATGCCTTATCTTTTAATTGCATATCTTGGATGGCTTTGGCTAATTTCATTTTGTGCAACTCGTCGTCCTGCGACAGCTTGGCTTGGTGCGTTTCACCTGCCTGGGCTATACCCTGCTCCTTGGCAACGACATCCATTTGACCAGCAGCCTCGGCGTTAGGGTCAGGTTGTTCCTGCTGGATAGGTTGTCCATCTGGACCGATTGGCCCAGGGTCAGGCGCATTATCAATCGCTTCCATAATTTTGCCAGTGTTACTGACTCCACTAGTCTTGACCATGCTCTTGACGATTTCCTTGGTCGCCTCAGCTCCGATAGTCGCAGCCACGATTGGACTCTGACCCTCCATATTCATCAACCCTGCTAGTCGTTGGTTGTCTTCCTCACGGGCGACATCTCTGGTGCTGCCTGACTCCACCTTGACTCGTATCTTCGTGACAGTTGAGCAGTCCAGTCGAACCAGTCCAGTTGGACTGACTCCATCTGCGTTCTCAGCCCGTGCCTTGTCAGCGTATTCGTTATCGAGTTGCAGTTCAATCACACCACTGAATTCACCCATATAGATATTCAATGC
>Ga0194063_10001103_pt1 | contig 18104 bp, 6 predicted proteins | sample SepL3720m_MetaG_FD_155459 | JGI IMG/M metagenome (GOLD analysis project Ga0194063, IMG submission 155459) | Anoxic zone freshwater microbial communities from boreal shield lake in IISD Experimental Lakes Area, Ontario, Canada - Sep2016-L373-20m | ecosystem: Environmental > Aquatic > Freshwater >... | reverse complement strand
CGTTTGGACTCGTTCTGGAAATACCGCCTCAACTTACACGCCGCAGAAAACGACATTTTGCCTCTCGCCGCCTGATAGAAGATTTTTGTCCTGCACCCAGCATGATGATGCTCTACGAAAACCTGTTGCAATCTTCTGGTTTCCTTTCCGTGTCAGCTGAACCGTTTCTCTCTTCGCTGGCTGATGCCGTTGTTGCCAGCTTTTCGGGCAGTGTCTCGGTGACCATTGAAAAAGAGATTGAGGATTGTTGGCTCCGCGTGGGGAAAACCCATCCGCTTGGGCTCATTCTCAACGAGCTGCTAACCAATTCCATGAAGTATGCCTTTGTCGGGAGATCCAGCGGCAAAGTGGCACTGACGTTCCACGTGCGCGAAGGCCGAGGGGAGCTGGTTGTGCGGGACGATGGCCCGGGCTTGCCCGCCTCGATAAACTTTGGAAGCTCTCCCGGCCTCGGGCTGAATCTCTCCCTCCTTCTCGCCAAACAAATAGGCGGCACTATCCGAAACGAGAGGGGAAATGGCACGAAGGTGATCGTGGAGTTCCCAACGTAGGGGACGATCGTCGGCCCTCCTGACAGGTTCGGAGAGCTTCTATCGCATCTGTCTCCGCTGGGAAAGTAGGTGATTCCCCTATTGTTTTGCAGTCTCCCTCCGCTGTAGGGCTTGTCGGTGGATCCGATAGAAAAGCGACTGCAGTCAACACTCCTTGGCGAGCTGTACCAACAGGGTGAATCGATTTGCAAAGTTCGCCAAGACAGGGCACACTTGCTCCTCGCGTACAGAAAGTCGCAACCCAGACAATGAAAGAAAACATCTCAGCGGTTGTTGGCAATTCATCGGGCAACGAGCATTTGCCGCAATTTCAGCCCTCAGCCCTCAGCCCTCAGCTCCATTCCACTGATAAGCAAAAAGACAGCGTCTACTCAAGAGAAGAAAGGTAGCTTAAATGAAGACAACTCATGCGTGGGCGATTCTCGTCGTCGGATTGCTTTTCACTGCATTAATCAGCCTCTGGGTCGAGCAGGCCAGTGAACATGCTGCTATTGAGGACTTCGGCTCTGACTGCGATCAGATTGCCCTCAAAGTCCACGAGCGGCTTAATGCCTACGCGCTGATTCTTCGAGGAGGCGCGGGGCTCTTTGCAGCAACCGGAAGCGTAGATCGCCAAGCCTGGCGGAACTACGTCGAGACATTGCAAGCGAAGGGCTGCGTCCCCGGCGTCCAAGGTGTTGGGTTTGCCGAGGTCATTGCCCACGATCAGTTGCCCGCCCACATCGCCCGCATTCGCGGCGAAGGATTTCCAGAATATACCGTCCGCCCGTCTGGTGAGCGTGCCCTCTACACGTCGATCATCTACCTTGAGCCTTTCCGGGATCGCAACCTGCGAGCCTTCGGCTACGACATGTTCTCCGAGCCGGTGAGACGAGCTGCCATGGAACGGGCGTGCGACACCGGTGAAGTTTCCCTCTCTGGCAAGGTAGTCCTCGTACAGGAAACCACCGCCGAAGTCCAGGCGGGAACCCTCATGTATGTCCCTGTCTATCGCAATGGGGCTCCGGCGAGCACTGTCGAGCAGCGCCGTGCGGCGCTCCTTGGGTGGGTCTACAGCCCCTACCGCATGAAAGACCTCATGCTCGGAATTCTTGCCAACGGAGCGAAATATGATGGCGTGAACCTTCACGTCTACGACGGGAGTGAATCCTCTCCTGCTCGTCTGCTGTTTGAGAGCCAATCACAAACACCCGTTTCGCCTACTCGGTTCTCCCAGCAGCGCACGCTCGACTTCGGGTGTCGCCAGTGGCTGCTGGCGTTTGAACCTGTATCCTCCCCCCTCAGGTACACCACAACCTGGGCAACCATGGTCGGCGGCGGCGTGCTAAGTTGCCTGATATGCGCGCTGGCGGTTTCGCTGGTCAAAATGCAATCCCGCGCATTGCACATAGCCGAGGAGTTGACCAGCGAGATCACAAAGCACGAGAAGCTGTTAAAGGCGAGCGAAGCTCACCTCCGGGACATCCTGGACTCGGCCCCGATGATGGTCTGGGAGGCAGGCTCCGATGCACGGTGCGTTTTCTTTAATAAGCCGTGGCTCGATTTTACCGGGCGCACAATGGAGCAAGAGCTGGGTAACGGATGGGCGGAGGGAGTTCACCCGGACGATTACCAAAGGTGTTTGGACATTTACCTCGGTGCGTTCGACGCACGCCGCCCGTTTCAGATGGAATATCGCCTCCGTCGCGCCGACGGGGAATATCGATGGCTCCTGGATAACGGGGGGCCCCGATTCAGTCAGGGGTCCGTTTTTGTCGGCTATGTCGGATCGTGTCTGGACATCACCGGTCGCAAGCAGGCGGAGGAAGATCGCCAGAAGGCGATGACGGAACTGCGCGAGGCTTCGCTCTACGCACGCAACCTTCTGGAAACCAGTCTGGATCCATTGGTCACCATTAGCCCCGAAGGCACAATCTCCGACGTCAATGCAGCGACAGAGAGCGTTACTGGCCTCAGCCGGGAAAGACTCATCGGAAGCGACTTTACAGATTACTTCACCGATCCGGAAATGGCGCAAGCCGGGTACATGAAGGCATTTTCAGATGGCAAAGTGATCGATTACGCACTGGCGATCCGACACGCTTCGGGATCAATCACCGACGTGCTCTACAACGCGTCGGTTTACCGGAATGAACTGGGAAAAGTTCTAGGCGTTTTCGCTGCGGCACGGGACATCACAGAGCGCAAGGCCGCCGAAGTCCGGATCGAGCGCCTTACGCAGCTCTACTCGGCACTCAGCCATAGCAACCAAGATATCGTGCATTCCGCTAGTGCGGAGGATCTCCTGCCGACCATCTGCCGCGATCTGGTGAAATATGGTGGAATGAAGATGGTATGGATTGGAATGGTTGACGACTCAACGGGAATGGTTCGACCGGTGGCGTCCGCCGGAATTGGCAGAGAATATACGGATGGAATCCAGATTTCGGTGAAGCCGGAAGATCCCTTGGGGCGAGGGCCGATTGGGACTGCGATACGTGAGAATCGTCCGTTCTGGTGCCAGGATTTTCAGAACGATCCGAGCACCGCCCCTTGGCATGAACGTGGAGCGCAATACGGCTGGTCTGTCATTGCTTCGCTTCCTCTTCTCCGTGATGGAAAGCCTGTCGGTGCTCTCACCGTCTACAGCCTCGAGGCGGGGATTTTTGATGAAGAGGCCCGAGATCTCCTGGCGGAAATTGCTAGCGACATCAGCTTCGCTTTAGATCGCTTTGTTCATAAGGAAGAAAGAAAGCGAGTGGAGTTGGAATTGAGAGAGACGCAGGCGCGACTTGCCTTGGCGATGGATCAGGCGCAGCTCGTCTATTGGGAAATGGATGCCGCCACAAAAACTTGCACGTTCAACGACCAGTTTTACGCCCTCTACGGTACAACAGCCGAAAGGGAGGGAGGGTACCAGATGCCTGCGGATGTCTATGCCTGCGAATTCCTGCCACAGGAGGAGCAGCACTTGGTTAGTGATGCTGTTGCCAAGTTGCTGGCGGGCGAGGTTGATGGACTTCAACTGGAACACCGCATCCGGCGGCGCGATGGGGAACTCCGCTACTTCCTCGTGCGGGTCAATGTGGTTCGCGACAGCGCGGGCCGCGTCGTTGGGACCCGCGGGACCAAGCAGGACATCACGATGCGCAAGCAGATGGAGGAAGAGTTGGAAAAGAAGACCGCCGAAATGGAACGGTTCACCTACACTGTCTCCCACGATCTCAAAAGCCCGCTGGTGACCATTAAGACGTTCCTTGGGTATCTGGAAAAGGATTTGAATAATCAAAAGTCGGAGCGGGCGACCAAGGACTTGGAGTTTATTCACGGCGCTGCGGACAAGATGGTGGATTTGCTCAACGAATTGCTGAAGCTTGCTCGTGTCGGCTACAATAAAAATGAGATGGAACAGGTGTCCTTGCAAGAGGTTGTGCGGGAGGCGCTGTCCTTGGTGGCAGGCCAGATCGCCGAGCGCGGCGTCCAAGTAGAAGTCACCCAAGAGCAGGTTTGGCTCACCGGAGACCGGCCCCGCCTCGTGGAACTATTTCAGAACCTTCTGGATAACGCCGTCAAATTCCTCGGCGATCAACCCAAGCCCCAGATCGAGATCGGTTGGGAGCAGGTCGGTGACGAGCTGAGGATCTTTGTTCGGGACAACGGCAAAGGAATCGACCCGCGATACCAAAACAAAGTCTTCGGACTATTTCACAAACTCGATCCGAACGCTCCCGGTTCCGGAATGGGGCTTGCGCTGGTACGACGCATCGTTGAGATGCATGGCGGGAAGATATCGGTGCAATCGGGAGGGTTGGGGCAGGGGGCGACCTTCCGATTCACCTTAGCGAAAACACAGCTTCGGCAGCCACTGCCTGGCCTCACCTGAGATAGAATACTCCCACTTCATGAGCACAGTTCCCATCTCCCTGATCATCCTCGAAGACGAGGTTGCGCATGTGAAAGCCATACTTTTCGCTTTTGAAGACGCGGCCCCGCCGGTTGAGATCCGAGTGGCCCGCACCCTGCGGGAATACTACGAGCATGTGGCCAAGCGCGCACCGGACATTGCAATATTGGATCTCAACCTGCCCGATGGAAACGAGCAGGATGTCCTGACATTGTTGTCTGAGAGCTGTCCATTTCCCGTCCTGATTATGACCGGTTGTGGCAACGAATCGGTAGCGGTGTCAGCGATGAAATCTGGTGCCGTCGACTATGTGGTGAAGTCGCCAGAGGCGTTTGCCGATATGCCGCGAACGGTGCGGCGTGTGCTGGCCGAGTGGAATTTGTCCGAATATAGCCGGCAGGCAGGGGATCAGGAGCGGGCGTATGCGATTTTAAGGGAAATGATCCGACAGGAGGGCAGGTTGTAAACGTCGAGAAATGGATTATTGGCCTGGCGTGTACTAAAAATCCTTAAAGCCGTCTTCGAGTGGGATTTCGGCTTCCCCGTTCTTATTTTTCGACGTGCCGAGGGCCGGCTTGTATCAAGAAAAGAAATGTGACAAACTCGTAACACCATCTGTCTTGCTGGCTGAAATGAAAAACGATGTTATTGTGCGCTCTGGCACATACGTTGTTGGGCATTACTGCCCAGTCCTCCCCTCCTCTTTCGAAACATACCCACCACCAACACAGAAAATGAAATTGATCGCATTATCGTTCTTAGGCTTTATCGGCCTGTCGCTTGCCCCCGTCAACGCGCAGATAACAGCACGCGGCTCTGATTCCACCCCCCACGTCGTCAAGGCACTCGCCGAAGCGTTCGAGAAGGAAACCGGTAAAAGCGTGAAAATTGAAGGAGGAGGCTCTGGAGCTGGAGCGAAGGCTGCGATTGCCGGAGAAGTTCAGCTGGCCTTTCTGAGCCGCGAGCTGAATGCTGGAGAAAAATCCGGCGGGCTGGTCGCTGTGGAGTACGCAATAGACGGAGTGGCGATCATCGTTAACAAGGCCAACCCGGCAACCGACATCTCGCTGGCTGATCTGAAAGCCCTGTACAGCGGCGCGACAGAAACCTTGAACGACAAGCCGGTCGTGCTGTTCAATCGCAACCCCGATTCCGGAACCCGGGAGGTCTTTCAAGAAATTGTTTTAGGCAAGGAAACCAAGTTTTCAGACAAGGCTGCGATCAAGCACGACGGCATCATCGTCAGCTCTGTCGCCAAGATTCCAACCGCGCTTGCCTACACCTCGCTCGCGGAAGCGGACGACACCGTTGCCGTGTTGAAGGTTAAAGGGATCAAGCCCACGCCCGAAACGCTCCGCAACAAGAGCTATCCCATCACGCGTACCCCCACGCTCGCAACGAAAGGTGCACCGACAGGCGATGTGAAAGATTTCATCGCTTTTGCGGTTGGACCGAAAGGCCAGGCCATCGTCGAAGAGCAGAAGCTGACAAAGACTAAGTAGTCGCATAGAGGCTGAAAATGAATATCAAGTGGACAATCAAAAATCGTTTACTGGCAGGATGCGGCTTGCTCGTCGCGGTAACCTCAGCTGCCTGTCTGCTTGGTTGGCAGCAGGCAGGCACGTCTGAAAGAAACATCAGCGGCATTATCAAAGACAACCAAACGGATTTGGCCCAGCTGGTGAAAATGCAAACCAGCGAACTCGACAGCGTTGCGGCAAGCGCCGCAGAGTCAGACTTCTTGCTCAAGAAAGACCCGGCTCTTGTCCAGCTTTTCAGCGTCAAGATTACCGCAATTCGCGAGAATCTGGGAAATATCATTGCCGCCTCGTCTGACGCTGCCCAAAAAAGAGATGTCTCCCATGCCATTGAGCTATCGGAAAAGTATGAGACGACCTTTAAAAAACTGGTCGAACTGGTTGTTCGTCGTGGATTGACTCAAGATGATGGTCTTGAGGGCGAATTACGGAAGGCGGTCCATTCCATTGAGGCTGTCGTCACGAAACAGGGGATCTCAGAGCTTGAGGTCCTGCTCCTGCAGTGCCGCCGCCATGAGAAGGACTACCTGCTCCGTGGCAACCCGGACTATGTGTCTCAGATCGGCAAGCGCATCGAAGAGTTCACGAGGCAGATGACCCTCTTCTCACTGCCTGAAGATGTGAAAAAGGCGGCCGCCGATTCTTGGAAGACATATTTGGACTCAATGAAAGCCATTGTGGAGGCGGATACACAAATCAAATCCAGACGCGAGGAAACTCAACAGGCCTCCGGGCAGTTTCAAAAGGCAATGCAAAGCCTCAGCGCGAATACAAAGGACACCATCGCCGCTTCACAAAAAAATGCACTGAGCTTAATGGCCAGCGGGAAAAACTTTATGCTGATCCTGCTTGTTATAGGGGTCATCCTCGGCGGTGTGGCAGCGTTAGTCCTCACCCGGTCCATCACGGAACCCATCAAGGAATGTGTCATTTTCACCGGATTACTTGCTGCGGGAGATTTTTCAAAAGATGTGCCGGAGGCCCTGAGAGGGCGGGGTGACGAGATGGGAGATCTCGCACGCGCTTTCCACGCGATGGTTGGCAATACGCGCAAACTGCTGTGCGATGTTGCCGATGGAATGAAAACTCTCGGCACCTCAGCAATTGAACTCGCTGCTGTATCCACCCAGACCACCCATGCCGTGAAAGCGATGTCGGAGAAGACCTGCACAGTGGCGTCTGCGGCGGAAGAAGCGAGTGCCAACACACTCTCTGTGGCTGCAAGTATGGAGCAGACCTCTACGAATCTCGCTTCCGTCGCCGCTGCGACAGAAGAGATGAGTGCGACTGTGGGGGAAATTGCCACGAATGCTGAGAAAGCGCGCATGATCAGCTGTCAGGCTACTGCGCAAGCTGAGACCGTTTCGACATTCATGCAGCAGCTCGGAGCGGCAGCGAGAGAGATCGACAAAGTCACCGAGACCATCACAAAAATCTCGTCACAAACCAACTTGTTGGCCCTTAATGCCACAATCGAGGCCGCCAGCGCTGGCGAAGCCGGGAGAGGCTTTGCCGTCGTTGCTAACGAGATCAAGGAGCTGGCCCGCCAGACGGCCACTGCCACCGAGAACATCAAGGATAAGATCGCCGGCGTTCAGGCGTCCACCAACAGCGCCATCACTGGGATCGAGAAGATTTCCGGAGTGATCGACGATGTCGGCTCGATCATCGTCAGCATCGCCGCCGCGATCGAAGAGCAGTCTTCTGTGACGAAGGCCGTGGCCGGAAATATCGCCCAGGCATCAAGCGGCGTAAAGGACTCCAACGTGCGGATCGCCCAGACGGCCACTGCATCCAAGTCCATCGCCAGCGCTCTGGCGGATGTCAACGCATCTGTAGCTGACGTTCGGCAGGGAGGTGAGAATGTGAGAACTAGCACGGTTGAACTTTCCAAAGTAGCTGAACGTCTCAGTGCGACCGCAGGTCAGTTCAAGGTTTAGAGCGCCTAAGGAGACGCCGGACGCCTATGAAACGAGCAACGAGCCGCCTCCGCTGGAAGATGGAGGAAATGATCGCCAGGGAAGAAAAGGACCGTTCTAAACAATGGGATGAGCTGCCGCCAGAAGAGCAGCGCAGGGTGAGGCATGAGCTCGAGGTGCATGAGCTTGAGGTGGAGAGGCAAAGCGAGGGGCTGCGCAGAGCTCAGGCGAAACGGGCCGCTTTGAGATCTCGCTATTTCGAACTCTACGACTTGGCTCCGGACGGCAACGTAACACGGCATCAGGCCAGGCAATCCTCCGAGACATCCAAGGAGCCATCTCCGGACAAACCGGCCCCTCAGAAAAAACTGCTTCTCGTTGAAGATGATGCCCTGATTGCGATGAGCGAACAGATGGAGCTCGAACGCTACGGGTATCATGTCGTGGTGGCTGGTACGGGGGAACAGGCGATTGAGATTTGCAGCGGTGAGACAGCGTTCGATCTCATCCTCATGGACATCGACTTGGGGGCCAGCATGAGCGGGCCCGAGACAGCAACTCAAATTCTCAAGTCACAGCAAGTGCCGGTGCTCTTTCTTTCCAGCCACACCGAGCCAAAGGTGGTCGCACAGACCGAAATGATTTCCTCGTATGGCTACGTTGTCAAAAGCTCGTGTATCACGGTTCTCGATGCGTCGATCAAAATGGCCCTCAAGCTGTTCCAAGCAAACGTCAGGCTTGAATCGGAAAAGGAGCATCTCCTGACCACTCTCGATACCATCGACGAAGCCGTGATTGCCACGGACGCAGCCGGGTGCATTACCCGCATCAATCCGATCGCGCAGAACCTGACGGGGTGGAGCTTGGAGGAGTCGCAGGGACATCCGATTCAGGAGGTGTTTATCATCGCGAACGAGCAGGCCGGGCTGGAGGCAAGGAATCCTGTCCATACGGCACTTGCCTCTGGCAAGTTTGGAAAGCGCAACAGACAATCCAACCTTATTGCCAAGAATGGCACTGTGCGTCTGATTGAAGACTTTGCAGCCCCTATAAAAGACAAGCTTGGAGGAATCGGCGGAGCCGTGCTCGTGTTCCGAGATATCACTGAGGAATCGGGCGTACGGAAGGATCTGAGAGAGAGCGAAGAGAAGTTCCGAACGCTCTTCGAGAATGCCAACGATGCGATATTTCTTATGGAGGGGGACCTGTTTATTGACTGCAACGCCTACGCTTTGGAGCTGTTCGCATGCCAGACACGCGACCAGCTCGTGGGGCATCCTCCCTACGAGTTTTCACCTGCGCTCCAGCCGAACTCTCGGGATTCGCATGAGTTGGCGATCGCCCTGATCAACGAAGCCATGGCTGGTCGGAGTCAGTTCTTCGAATGGACGCACAAGAAGCTCGACGGCACATTGTTTTCTGCAGAAGTCAGCCTGAACGCAGTGCAGCTGCGGGGCAGGGAGATCCTTCAGGCGATCGTTCGTGACATCACCGAGCGGAAAAAGGCGAAAGAGGCACTGGAGAAAAAGACCGCCGAGATGGAACGATTTACCTACACTGTCTCCCACGATCTCAAAAGCCCGCTGGTGACCATTAAGACGTTCCTCAACTACATGGAAAAGGATCTGGGTGGCGAAATGTCGAAGCGCGTCTCCGAGGATTTAGGCTTTATCCACGGCGCGGCCGATAAAATGGGACTCTTGCTGGATGAGTTGCTGAAACTCGCTCGGATCGGATACAACAAGAACCCTCATGTCGAGGCCACATTCCAGGAGATCGTGCAGGAGGCAATGAGCTTGGTAGCCGGGCAAATCTCCGAGCGAGGAGTTCGCGTAGAGGTGACCCAAGCGCCTCTCTGGCTCTTCGTCGACAGGGTGCGACTGGTGGAAGTCTTCCAGAACCTGCTGGATAACGCGGTGAAGTTCCTTGGCGAGCAAGAGCATCCCCGGATTGAGGTCGGCTGGGATACGGTCGGTGAAGAGCTGGGAATCTTTGTTCGCGACAATGGCCAGGGGATCGACCCACGACACATCTCCAAGCTGTTCGGACTTTTTGAAAAACTCGACCCTCACATGCCTGGTTCTGGGATGGGCCTGGCCATTGTGCGACGCATCGTCGAAGCGCATGGAGGCAAAATCCGAGTCGCGTCTGAGGGGCTCGGGCTTGGCACGATCTTCTGGTTCACTCTTGCGGAAACACAGCTTCGGCACTCGTCCTTTTCATGATGGAGGCACTAAGGCGGCGGGCCAGCATTTGCGTGCTTGGGGTACCACGTCCACTCATCCTCTTTGCGTGATTGCTTCCTTCAATAGCTCATAGGCTCGCTCCAAGTCGTCCAAACGGGACCGGATGCCGTCCAGTTCGCCCGCATAGCCGGCATCTTCCATTGCAGCAGCTACAGCTCGCATCGCTTCTCCTCCAACATTTGCCGCTGCACCTTTGATGCTGTGAGCCAGTCGCTTTGAGGTTGCTAAATCGCCTGCCTCAACCGCATTTCTCAACGTGGTGATCTGCTGGGGCATATAGGAAAGGAAGCTTCCGAGCATCTTCTTTTCCAGTTCGACATCGCCGGACATTCTCTCCAGCAGCACCTTGCTGTCCCATACCGCAGCATCCGCTGCGTGTGCGCTGGTTTGGGGACTGCCATTTTCTTCAGGGCAAATCAGCAGGGGCTCCTGCTCCTCAGCTTGTTGTTTTGCCGCCTCGGGCTTCGACTCAGGCTCGGCGGCGGCTTCCGGCGGCAACCATTTCGTGAGCATTGCGGCCAAGCCCTGAGGAGTCACCGGTTTCTGCAGATAGTCATCCATTCCGGACTTCATGCAATCTTCCCGATCCCCCTGCACGGCATTGGCGGTCATGGCAATGATCGGGAGGTGGGAAGAGAGGGCTCCGGTCATAGTGCCTTGGAACATTTCCAATTCCTTCTTCCGAATTTCTTTTGTGGCAGTGAGCCCGTCCATCACCGGCATCTGCACATCCATGAGAACCAAGTCGTAAGCAGAATTCGAGATGGCCTTGAGCGCTTCCTCACCGTTGGCGACCATATCGGCGTGCAGGCCAAGCTTTTCGAGCATCGCGGCCGCCACTTCTTGGTTGATGGGGTTGTCTTCGGCTAGTAGGATACGTGCTGTGCCTGTGTATTTCTTCCGGGGCAATGGCGACCGTTCTTTCCGATTGTCGCTGGATGCTGTGCCTAGCATCGCGCTGAGAAGCTCCGCCTTGCGCACAGGCTTGGTCAGAAAGGTTGCGATATCCGTCAATCCTTCGCCGATGGAAGGCTGGCTCAGCGTGCCCAGCAAAACCAAGCGAATGTCCTTGAGTGTGGCGTCCGATTTGATGGCCTGAGCCAAGGTTGCGCCGTTCATGCCGGGCATCTGCATGTCCACGATGGCGGTCTGGAACGGATTGCCGGCATCGCGTCCTCTTGCCAGCTTTTGCAGGGCAGCGGGGCCGTTTGGAGCCCATTCCACGCGCATTCCCCATGCGCGGAGCTGGCTCGTCAACACCTCACGGAAAGAAGCGTTGTCATCCACAATCAAGAGATGGGTATCTTTCAGTGCTGCTGCCTGGGTGAGGATGGCACTCGATCCTGCGGGTTCTGCTGGCCGGGTAAAACTCGCCGTGAACCAGAACTCCGATCCCTGGCCGGGAGCACTTGTCACCCCAATTTCCCCGCCCATAAGCTCTGCGATCTGCTTCGAGATCGACAATCCGAGGCCTGTGCCCCCAAACTTACGGCTCACAGAAACATCTGCCTGTGTGAACTTCTCGAAGAGCATCGATTGCTTCTCCAGCGGAATGCCGAGGCCGGTATCGCGCACAGCGAAGCGTATGACAACGGAGGAATCCGTGGCCGAGACCAGGCTCGCGAGAACGGAAACTTCTCCCCGTTGGGTAAACTTGATGGCATTGCCTGCAAGATTGATGAGGACCTGGCGAAGCCGGATGGGGTCGCCAAGGAGATTGGTTGGCACGTCTGGTGCGGCCGCGCAGATGAATTCGAGTCCCTTGTCGCTAGCGCGCAAGGCGAGCACGTCGGCGAAGTCTTCCATTACGGTGGTCAGGTCGAAATCCAAGACTTCCAATTCGAGCATGCCTGCTTCAATTTTGGAGAAATCAAGGATGTTGTTGATGATGCCGAGGAGCGACTCGCCGCTGGCGCGCACGGTTTCCGCAAACCGGCGCTGCTGCGCGGTGAGCTGAGTATCGAGCAGAAGACCGGCCATGCCGATGACCCCGTTCATGGGCGTGCGGATCTCGTGGCTCATGTTGGCCACGAACTCGCTTTTGGAAATGCTGGCAAGTTCAGCTTGGAGCGCCATCTCGTTGGCGTTGGCTATCGCCCCCTCCATCTGATTGTTGGCCATAAAAAGATCCTCTTCTTGCTGCTTCTGCACGGAGATATCCCAGTTCGTTCCAACCATGTGCAAAGGAGATCCGTCGGCATCCCGTTTCACTGTCGCCAAAGCACGGATGTAATGGACGCTCCTATCGGGCCAAAGAGCACGAAATTCGGTATCGAAGTCCTTCTCTCCACGAATAGCCATTTGGATTTCGTTGTCCACGCGTAGCCTGTCATCTGGATGAACCCCGTCCTGCCACGCCTCGTATGCCCCGCCAGATTGCTCCCGTGTCATTCCGTAAAGGCGAAACATGGAATCGTCCCAGACCAGACGATTATTGACAATATCGTAGTCCCAGATGCCGACGCCACCCGCTTTCGTTGCCAGGGACAGGCGCTCAGCGATTCTTGATAGTTCAGCCTTGGCGGCTTCGGCATCCTCGGTAAGGCTCAACAGGGCAAGCCTGCCGTGTCCTGCGATTTCGTTCTGCTCCCGAAGACCGTCCTGGATAAAGCGCAAATTCTTAAACACATCGCCGACTAATCGTTCCAGCACACCGAATTGGTCATCCGCTTCTGCTTTGACATCCGGGAGCAGGCCCCTGCCGCTGGCATTGGCCAAGAGGCAGCTCAACTTGTCGATGCGTTGAGCGAGTAGCGGGGGCTCCATTTTATGCGCATCATTAAATACGCAGAACGGTTGTATCTGCATGGAGGCGAAGGGGTCTGGGGCGCCGCAGGAGGGGCCCGTATTTGGTCCAGCTTCATCAAACCCCATGGCCTTGGCGATTTCTCCCGTGGAAGCGTCAAAGCATTCCGCAACGACTTCGCAATAGTTCACACGCCGAGGCAACTGGTTCCATCGTTGCTGCTGAGCGAGCATCCATGTGCCATATTCCGGCCAAGGCGTAGGCAGGAAGTCTACGCGGTCGTGGGCGATGCAATGCCGGCCCATGCCGTCCTCATATTCGCCCGACAAGACTTGCGCGACCGGCTCTGGATCGGGTTGATTAAGCAAGCCGCCCCGGCTTAGCTCGACAGCGATTTTTCGGCGTTCGTCCGGCGATGCCCGGTGAAGCTCCCTCTGCGCCTCCATCACGCTTGTAAGCATCGCCATGTAGGTCATGGGATTCTCTTTTATGAATTCATCTGTGCTAGCGAAGCAACAGCAAGGATGTCCCTGCCAGATTTCCTTGGACAGGATGTAGATAAACCCTAGCCCGCGGCTGACGCAAATCTGATTGAAGGGCTCAGGTGCAAAAATGCCGTCCACTCGAGCCGTCTCAATAAAATGAGGCATTTGCGGCGGAGCCACCTCGATAATGCTCACGTCTTTCAGTGGGTTCAGGCCGTGTTCTGCCAGAAAGTGGCACAACAGGTAGTAGTGCATGGAAAAGAAGTAAGGCACGGCAAACTTGAATCCCATCATTTCGCGCACGTTTTTGATTCCGGCATGTTTCATCGCCAGCGTCAGAGCTTGCCCGTTGACGTTTTGGATGCAGGAGAGCCGAACGTTGGCATGCAGACCATCGAGCCCCTGCCGGATGGCTAGCGGCATGGGGGAGAGCATGTGAGCTGCGTCGACGTGTCCAAAAGCCAGCAGGTTCTTGACTCCGCTCCATCCCGGAGCAGGGGTTAGCGTCACGTCCAGCCCGTTGCGGGTGAAATATCCATGTGCCTGAGCGTAAATTAACGGCGCAGCGCAGATGATCGGCAGAAAAGAGATTTCCAGCTTGGGCTTTTCCAGACAGGAGGGAACTGCCGGGCGGCGGCCTACCGTTGAGGGCGTTGCGTTGTCGAATCCCTTTGCAAGGCTTGCGTGCTGCATGCTGGCAGCATCGCCAGAGTGACAGATATCATCCTCATCGCGGTATAATGGAGCACGTTCGAGTTCAACGCATAGGGCATTGACCTGCTGCTTCATCTCCACGATTCGCATTTCGCGGCCTTGCATCAGACGGTTCATCCGGTCGGTGTCATCGAGCATTTTTCGCAGCGCCCCCTCTGCCTGCTTGCGCTCGGAAATGTCTCTTACGAGGGCTTGAAGCGCCGTGTGTTCATGTAGCTGGAAGGTACTCAGGGTAACCTCCGCAGCGAATGTCTCTCCGGTGTCGTTTCGTCGATGGACCCACTCGAAATGCTGGCTTCCCGTCGTCAGGGCGGCTCTGATGCGCTCTTGGGCCAGCTCCATCGAATCTGTGCCGCAGGGCTGATGCGTTGGGGAAAGGTCGGCTGGATGTTTCGAGCAAAACTCCTCTCGGCTGGAGCAGCCCATCACTTTGAGCGTTGCACTGTTGCAATCGAAGAAGCCTTTTTCATCCAGCAACATCACTGCGTCAGCCGTCGATTCGTAAAGCGCGCGAAACTTCGTCTCCGAATGGATCAATGCAACCTCCGCTTTCAGTTTTTCGGTAACGTCTTGAATAATGGAGTGAAGCACTTCGTGCGCTCCAAATCGAATTCGCGACGATGAAACCTCCACGTCTCGGACCCCGCCATCCGCCAAGCGGTGCTTAAACTGGAAGAAGCTGCCCATGCCCGGTTTGACTGTCGCCATGAGTTTCCGAACTTCAGAAGCAGGCAGGGTGTTGATATCTGAGATCGCCATCGACAGCATCTGCTTCCTTGGATAGCCGTAAAAACTTAATGCTGAGTCATTGGCGTCGACGATTGCTCCGTTCGAGGGATCGATAAGAAGCATCACAGAGGAATTTCCTGAGAACTGATTTCGATAGGATTCTTCGCTCGTGCGCAACTCGCGGGTCAACTCGCTGGCGATGCGGGCAGCTTTCTCCCGAGTGGTGATCGCAGAGAGCAGCAGCCCGCAAAGAAGGCCGCTCACGACGATGCCCCCACCCAAGGTTGCCCATGCTGTCGTGTAGCTGAGAGGGGAGGATGCAGGTTCGAACGCCAGCAGCCACTGGCTGCCGCCGAAGTCGAGCGTGCGCTGCTGGGAGAACGGAGAAGGCAAAACGGTTTTCTGTGATTCGCTCTCAAACAGCAGATGCGCAGGAGAGGCTTCACTCCCGTCGTAGACGTGAAGGCTCAGTCCCTCCTCTTTCGCCATGTTGCCAAGAATGCCGCTCATGAGGTCTTTCATGCGGTAGGGGCTGTAGACCCACCCAAGGAGCGCCGCACGGCGCTGCTCGACAGTGCTCGCCGGAGCCCCATTGCGATAGACAGGGACATACATGAGGGTTCCCGCCTGAACTTCGGCGGTGGTTTCCTGTACGAGGACTACCTTGCCAGAGAGGGAAACTTCGCCGGTGTCGCACGCCCGTTCCATGGCAGCTCGTCTCACCGGCTCGGAGAACATGTCGTAGCCGAAGGCTCGCAGGTTGCGATCCCGGAAAGGCTCAAGGTAGATGATCGACGTGTAGAGGGCACGCTCGCCCGACGGGCGGACGGTATATTCTGAAAATCCTTCGCCGCGAATGCGGGAGATGTGAGCGGGCAACTGATCGGGAGCAATAACCTCCGCAAACCCAATCCCTTGGACGCAGGGAACACTGCCCTGCACTCGCAATGTCTCGACGTAGTTCCGCCATGCTTGGCGATCTACGCTTCCGGTTGCTGCAAAGAGCCCCGCGCCTCCTCGAAGAATCAGCGCGTAGGCATTCAGGCGCTCACGCATTTTGATGGCAATCTGATCGCAGACCAACGCAACCCGCCTCGCCGCAATCTGCTCGGTGTCCTTTTTGACCTGAAGGCTGATGAATGCCGTTGCCAGCAGTCCTGCGACAAGGAGCGCCCATGCGGGAGCTCTTTTCATAGAGGAACTCCTTTTCTTCGTGCCGGTAGCCAAGGAGGAATCTTGGCCTGTTGGCAGGGCGCGGCCATCTGTTTGTTGGACGTTCATGGTTCTTTTTCCACTTCCAGTTTCAGCCGGACGAACTCGGCGTCCAGTTCATCCATGCGAGTGGAGGCGGCTGGCAGTTCTCTGGCATGGGCGGCTTGTTCGATCTCGAAAGCAACTGCACGGAGGCGTTCTCCTCCGACGATGGCCGCAGCGCTTTTGATGCTGTGCGCCTGCCGCTCGCTGGCTGCGGCGTCCCCAGCCTTAAGGAAGTCGTGCAAGGCGTTGAACAATGGCGGAGTATCCTGCAGAAACCCTGTGATCAACTTGCGGGCCAGTACTCGATCTCCGCCCAGTCGTTCAAGCATCTCGTTCCAATCAAATACGGGCAGAGCCTCATGCGTCACTTCTGTGTGTGGCGAGGGGCTTCCCTTCTCATCTTCAAACGTGCGAGACACGCATTCCCACGTTGGCCGCCACTTGTCGAGCAAGTCGGCCAACGAGTGCGCCGCCACGGGCTTTGCAGTATTGTCGTCCACGATGAGATCCTTCACTCCGGGCCGCTCTGTCCCGGTCGGGCCTTTTGATTGCTTTGCCATTTTGGCAAAGCGCAAGCAGAACCAGAACTCAGAGCCCTTGCCTTCCTCGCTCTCAGCACCGATCTCTCCGCCCATCATCTCGACGAGTTGCTTAGAGAGGGACAGGCCGAGCCCTGTGCCCCCGTGTTGCCGGGTCGTCGAGGCATCGGCCTGCGTAAACTTTTCAAAAAGGTGTCCGATTTTTTCCTTGGGAATCCCGATGCCCGTATCGCGCACAGAGAAGCGTAGGCTCACTTCATTTTCCGTCTCCTGCAGAAGCGAGACGTGGACCGAGACCTCGCCGGCTTTCGTAAACTTGATGGCGTTGCCGGTGATGTTGGTGAGGATCTGGCGCAGGCGGTTGGAATCCCCGCGCAGCATCGCAGGGACGGAGGGATCGGCGGCGCAGATCAGCTCCAGCCCTTTTTCGTGGGCCGGCACCGCCATCGAAGCTGCGAAGTTCGACAGCAGGCTTGCCAGATCGAAGTTGAGGATTTCCATGGCAAGTTTCCCCGCCTCGATTTCCGAAAAGTCCAGGATGTCGTTTATCAGGTCGAGCAGCGATTTTGCGCTGGTCTGGACGATTTCGGCTTGCCTGCGCTGATTGCTGTTGAGCACGGTCTCCAAGAGTAGGCTGTTCATGCCGATGATCCCGTTCATGGGCGTGCGGATCTCGTGGCTCATGTTGGCCAGGAATTCGCTTTTGGCCAGATTGGCCTTTTCCGCTTTGAGCGTCATTTCATGGGCGTGGGAGATCATCTCCCTCAGCTCGCAAGTTCGCGCGGCTATCAGCCGTTCAAGGACCTCCTGACGGCGGCGGACCAAGCTGATCACGGTTGCAATCAATCCCGTGAGGCACAGGCCTGCCAGTGCGATCAGGCCGCCCGCTCCCGCCGGGCGCAGGAACCCCGATTCAGCGTGGGCAGTCACGGCAAAAACCTTGCCAAATGCAAAGATCGGTCGCGTCTCAGAAAGGCCGGTTGCCGAATGGCTGGAGTGGTCAAAAGTTGAAGAGATCAGCTCGGGGGGCGCATTCTTGCGAAGGAGAGAAAGATCCAAGAGCACCCCGGTGTTTGACGATGCGCTCTGCAGCAGCAAATCCAATCGCAGCACCGCTAGGGCGAAGCCGCGCAGGGACTTCGCTTCTCCACCATCAAAGACGGGTTGGTAGATGAGCATACCCTTATGGGCGTCCGTATTCTGCACCAAGGAGAGTGGATCGGTGGCTGTGACCAGCCCGGTAGCTGCCGCTGCCTCGATGGTCGCATTGCGCAGAGGCTCCGAGCTAAGGTCGAAGCCAAGAGCACGTTCGTTAGTCTCCGGAGGGGCCAGATAGAAGACCGGAAAGTAGGTCTGTCTATTGGAAGCCGGTGCTCGCCGCCCTTGGCCGTCCTTCTGCCAGATTTCAAATCCTGACATTCCTGCCGCACGAGCTTCCGCTTCAAAGCGTATCTTGTCCGCCGCTGGCACGGCAGGGATCCATTCCCAGGCCTGAAC
>Ga0194063_10001102_pt1 | contig 18112 bp, 17 predicted proteins | sample SepL3720m_MetaG_FD_155459 | JGI IMG/M metagenome (GOLD analysis project Ga0194063, IMG submission 155459) | Anoxic zone freshwater microbial communities from boreal shield lake in IISD Experimental Lakes Area, Ontario, Canada - Sep2016-L373-20m | ecosystem: Environmental > Aquatic > Freshwater... | reverse complement strand
CCGTCGAGGTTGAGAAGAGAACAGCCGGTGCACTGAAGGCGTCGGTCTATCCCGGGTCTTCGTTGATGAAGACCAACGCCCAGTTTTCTGCTGTGCGCAAGGGCGCGCTGGACATGAGCCTGTTTCCACTTTCCTACGCTGGCGGTGAGGTGGCTGAGACCAACATTGGTTTGATGCCTGCGTTGGTACCCAGTTACGAGCAAGGCGCGCTCTGGAAGACTGCCGAGGTTGGCAAACTCTTGTCGAAGGTGCTTGACGAAAAGGGAATCATCATTGTCAGCTGGATCTGGCAGGCCGGCGGCGTTGCCAGTCGCGTGCGCCCACTGCTGACACCGGACGATGCCAAGGGCCTCAAGGTGCGTGGTGGCAGTCGAGAGATGGACATGATGCTCAAGACCGCCGGTGCCTCGGTGATCACTTTGCCTTCCAACGAAATCTACGCGGCCATGCAGACCGGTGCCATGGACGCTGCCATGACCTCGAGCACCAGCTTCATTTCCTTCAAACTGGAGGAAATTGCCAAACATCTGACCACGGGTCGCAACAAGACCTACTGGTTCATGCTGGAGCCCCTGATCATTTCCAAGGAGGTCTTTAACCGCTTGCCCAAAGCGCGGCAGGATGTGGTGATGGCGGTTGGCGCTGAGTTGGAGGTTTTTGGTCAGGAAGCCGCACGCGCAGACGACAAGGCGGCTGCCGAAATTTACGCCAAGGCTGGGGCCAAGGTCTATGACATGGATGAGGCGATCCTGAAGAAATGGCAGGTGATCGCGCGCGAAACAGCCTGGAAGGACTTCTCGGAAAAGAGCGAGTCATGTGCGGCGCTGCTCAAAGCGGCACAGAAACTGGCATGACGCACGGTATTGAAGTCGGGTCCGCGGTGCTGGGCGTGGACCCAGATACGCCGCGCCTGTTGCTGCCGCTGGCGATCGTCCTGATGCGGATCAATCGGCTCATGGTCATGGCAGGCATGATTGCCCTGCTGATTGCCTCGGCCGTGCTGACCTACAGCGTGGTCTCGCGCTACGTGATGAAGTCTTCCACAGACTGGCAGGATGAAGCGGCTGTCTTTTGCCTGGTTGGCGCCACTTTCTTGTGCAGTTCCTTTGTCCAGGCCTTGCGTGGACACGTCGGCATTGAGGCCATCGCCAGCTTGCTGCCGGGTTCGCTCAATCGCCTGCGCTTGCTGCTGGTGGATTTGCTGTGTCTGATGTTCTGCAGCTTCTTTGCATGGAAATCCTGGACCTTGTTTCATGAAGCCTGGGTAGAGCATCAAACCACTTCTTCCTCCTGGGCACCGCCGCTGTCCATTCCCTACGGTTTGATGGCCGCGGGCATGACGCTGCTGAGTCTGCAACTCCTGATTCAACTCAGCGCTCGCATCAACGTCATGCTGGGCAAAACAGAGCGGGTGGCGTCATGACGATGCTGAGCATGGGGCTGTTGTTTGGGGTTGTGACGCTGATTTTCATGTTCTCGGGCGCGCCGATCTCGTTTGCGCTGGGCAGCGTGGCCGTACTTTTCATGTACCTGTTCATGCCGGCTTCAGCGCTCAACACGGTGACCCAAAACGTCTACGAGGAAATGGCCAGCATCACGCTGCTGTCAATTCCGCTCTTCATCCTCAAGGGCGCGGCGATCGGCAGATCCCGTGCCGGCCAGGACCTGTACGCTGCCATGCATGTCTGGATGGGCCGGATTCCCGGTGGGCTTGGCATCGCCAACGTGTTCGCCTGCGCGCTGTTTGCGGCGATGGCCGGATCCAGCCCGGCGACCTGCTCGGCCATTGGTAGCGCCGGCATTCCGGAAATGCGCAAGCGCGGTTATTCGCCCGGATTTGCCGCTGGCATCATCGCCGCCGGAGGCACGCTGGGGATATTGCTACCCCCGTCGATCACCATGATTCTGTACGCAGTGGCGGCAGAGCAGTCGCTCGGGCGGCTGTTTCTTGCCGGCATCTTCCCAGGCGTTCTGCTGGTCGGACTGTTTGCGGTCTATGCGGCCCTGCGATACCGCAAGGAACATCGGCTGGCGCAAGCTGAATTCGAGCGCTCAGGCGCGGCTTCCGCGTTGCTGCTCGATGAGACCTTCACCAACCGGCAGAAGTTTGAAATGCTGCCGCGGGTCGTGCCCTTCGTGCTGCTGCTGATTGGCGTCATGGTGGCGCTTTACGGTGGTTTTGCCACGCCATCGGAGACCGCCGGCCTGGGTGCATTGCTGGCGCTGGCACTGATCGCGACGATCTACGGGGTCTGGCGACCCAAGGATGTAGCGCCCATTCTGACAGCGACACTGCGCGAATCGACCATGCTGATGATGATCATCGGTATGTCGCTGCTGTTCTCCTACGTGATGAGCTTCCTGCACATCAGTCAGTCCACCGCCGAGTGGGTGGTCGGCCTGCATCTGTCAAAGTGGGTCTTGTTGGCGGCCATTTTGCTAATGGTGATCGTGCTCGGGTTCTTCCTGCCGCCGGTCAGCATCATCCTGATGACGGCACCCATCATCCTGCCGCCGCTGAAGGCGGCCGGGTTTGACCTGATCTGGTTCGGCGTCCTGATGACCATCGTGATGGAGGCCGGACTGATTCATCCGCCAGTCGGACTCAACATTTTTGTCATCAAGAATATCGCACCGGATATTGCGCTGGGCGAAATTATCTGGGGCGTGCTGCCGTTTGTGCTCCTGATGTTTCTGGCGGTGCTGTTGATCTGCATTTTTCCGGGTATCGCCACCAGCCTCCCGGATCTGGTGATGGGTATGGCAACGGTCAGATGAATATCATGAAAACTCCATCTGTTTCACCCCCAGGCAATGTTAATCTTTATGAGGCCTTGCGCGCTGCCTTTCCGAGCACCCTGGACGCCATTGCGGTGGAGACCGAAGATGGCCTGTGTTACAGCTGGCATGACCTGGAGCGTGCCAGCGCCATGCTGGCCAATTTGCTGCAATCGTTGAACTTGCCGGCAGGTGCGCGGATTGCGGTACAGGTTGATAAATCGGTGGAGGCGATGCTGCTGTACCTGGCAACCTTGCGCGCCGGCTTTGTCTATCTGCCGCTCAACGTGGCCTACCAAAACACGGAGATTGAGTACTTTATCGGCAATGCGGAGCCCGCTGTCGTTGTGTGCACTGGCAAGAATTTCGGCTGGGTCAGCAAGATTGCTTTCAACGCTGGCACGCAATCCGTCTTCACGCTTAACAGCGACCGCACGGGGTCGCTGCTGGAACGCGCAGCGCATTGTTCAGACCAGCATAGGCCGGTGAAGCGCCAGGCCGATGATCTGGCTGCGATCATCTACACCAGCGGGACGACCGGACGCTCCAAGGGCGCCATGCTGACGCACGGCAACCTGCTCAGCAATGCACAGGTACTGAAGGAGTACTGGGGCTGGCGTAGCCAGGGGGAGGGCGTTGATGTATTGATTCATGCTTTGCCGATCTTTCATGTGCACGGATTGTTTGTGGCGATTCATGGTGCGCTTCTGAGTGGCAGCAAGATGCTCTGGCTGAGCAAGTTCGATCCCCAATGGGTGATCGACAGATTGCCACGTGCCACCGTCTTCATGGGCGTGCCTACGCTCTATGTCAGACTGTTGGCAGAACGCGGTCTGGACCAGGCTGCAACGTGCAACATGCGACTTTTCATCGCCGGTTCAGCACCCTTGCTGATCGAAACGTTCAGTCAATGGCAGCACAGGACCGGCCACACGATTCTGGAGCGCTATGGCATGAGCGAGACCGTCATGCTCACTTCCAATCCGTATTTTGGCGATCCTGCCTTGCGTCGTGGCGGCACTGTCGGTCTTCCCCTGCCTGGGGTGAGCCTGCGGGTGCGCGATGAGCAAGGTCAGGCGCTGCCCGTGGGTGAAATTGGCGGGATTGAGGTCAAGGGCGCCAACGTGTTCAAGGGCTACTGGCGCATGCCGGAGAAGACGGCGGAGGATTTCACGGCCGATGGCTATTTCCGGACCGGGGATGTAGGAAAAATAGACGAACAAGGCTACGTGAGTATTGTCGGGCGCAGCAAGGATCTCATCATCAGCGGTGGCTACAACGTCTATCCGGCCGAGATTGAGGGCTACATCAATGAAATGCCAGGCGTTGCAGAGAGTGCGGTGGTAGGTGTGGCAGATGCGGACTTTGGCGAGGTTGGCGTGGCCGTGGTGATTGCCAGGCCAGGGGTCGTGTTGAGCCCCAGTGCCATCATTGCCGGTCTGAAGTCCATGCTGGCCAACTTCAAGATACCCAAGCGTTGCTACGTGGTCGAGGAGCTACCACGCAACGCGATGGGCAAGGTGCAAAAAAATGTGCTGCGTGTGCAATACGGCAGCGACCCGGCGCCCTAGCGCCAATAGCGACTAGCGCAGTACCAGTACAGGCACGTGCGAGTGCGTCAGCACTTGCTGGGTCTCACTGCCCAGGAGCAATCTCTTGATGCCTCGTCGACCGTGTGAAGCCATGACGATCAGGTCGCATTTGTGCTTCTTCGCGGCAGCGATGACTGCGTCCGATATGAGGTCAGACTTGACCGTGAGAGCCTTGGTTTTGACGCCTTTGGCAAGTGCTGCCTTTTGGACTGCTTCGACGATCGCCTGCCCATCCTCGGCCCATTGCTTCTCGACTCTGCTGACTTCGGCAGCCTGCAGGGCCAGTCCGCCCTCAAAATAACTTTGCGGGTAACGCGGAATAACCTTTAATGCCACCAGTTCTGCACCGGTCAGTGCAGCCAGCGCGATGGCACTTGCCACCGCCTTCTTGGACAGCGGCGAGCCGTCGGTGGCGACAAGGATCTTCTGGTACATAACATTCTCCTGTTGAGTTGTGCTTTGCAGCTTACTCCGATCGCTGGCAAATTGCTTGATTTTGGTCAGTTAAACTGAAGGCATACCCGCGCACACTTGGATCCTATGTCAACTGCAAGTCCTGCAGCCACTCCGGTGGCACCCAAAATCAGCGACATTGCGCGAGCCACCTATCCGTTCGAGGCGGCTGCCCCAGATCCCACGGGGGAACTGTATTCGCTGCTGGACGATCCACAGGAATGGTCGGCCTTCAGTCGACCGGATGCGAGCCGTGCGCATTGTTGGGAGTCCAACCTGCTGATCGAGGGTATGCATTGTGCGGCCTGTGCGCTCACCGTGGAGGCGGCGTTGCTGAGTGTGCCGGGCGTGCTGCAGGCCAATGTGAGCGCAGGCAGTCATCGGGCCAGGATTGTTTGGTCAGCGGACTCCATTCAACCTTCTGCCTGGATGCGAGCCGTGCAGCGCGCCGGCTACCGCGCCGTGCCGGCCAACGACGCCTTTGCCCGTGAGCAGCGACGAGACGAGGGCCGCAAGGCGCTGTGGCGTCTGGCCGTGGCCGGCCTGTGCATGATGCAGGTGATGATGTATGCCTATCCGGCCTACGTCGCCGCGCCAGGAGATTTGACCACCGAAATGGAGCAGTTGCTGCGTTGGGCGTCCTGGGTCTTGACGCTGCCGGTGATCCTGTTTTCCTGCGGTCCCTTTTTCCGTAATGCCATGGCCGATGTGCTGCGACGTCGCGTCAGCATGGATTTGCCGGTGGCGTTGGGGATGCTGATCACCTTTGTCGTCAGCACCGCGGGCACCTTTGATCCACAGGGACACCTTGGCCGCGAAGTCTATTTTGATTCACTGACCATGTTTGTCTTCTTCCTGCTCTCGGGGCGTTGGCTCGAACTGCGACTGCGTGATCGAACCGCCGGGGCACTCGAGGCGCTGATGAATCGGCTGCCTGACAGTGTGCTGCGCCAGAGCGCCGATGGCAGTTACGAACGCGTACCGGTGCGCCGCCTGCAAGTAGCAGACCTGATTCGCATCCTGCCCGGAGAGACCTTTCCTGCGGATGGTTTGGTGTTGCAGGGCCAGACCATGGTCGACGAGGCCTTGTTGACGGGTGAATCACGGCCTGTTGCACGCGGCATCGGCAGTAGCGTGATTGCCGGCAGTCACAACCTCTCCAGCGCGGTTCAGGTTGAAGTGACGCAGACGGCCGCGCAGACTCGTTTTGCGCAGATTGTCGCCCTGATGCAGACGGCTTCCACCAGCAAACCGGCGCTGGCGCGACTGGCCGACCGGATCGCCAAGCCCTTCCTGATTGCGGTCCTGCTGGCCGCCGCCTCGGCCTGCGCATTCTGGTGGGGACGCGATCCGGGGCATGCTTTGATGGTCGCTGTCGCGGTGCTGGTGGTCACCTGTCCCTGTGCCTTGTCGCTGGCAACACCTGCGGCCATGCTGGCGGCGGCCGGTGCCCTGGCGCACCGGGGTGTGCTGGTGCGCAGGCTCGAAGCCTTCGAGGCATTGGCGGCCATAGACACGGTGCTGTTTGACAAGACCGGTACCTTGACTCGCGATGCCATGGTGCTGGCCTCCACACGGGTGCGTGAGGGTATTGCCCAGGCGAAGGTGTTGGCCATGGCCGCGGCGCTGTCGCAGTACTCACTGCATCCCGTGTCCAGGGCCTTGCTGGCGGCGGCGCAGCAGGGTTCAGCAGTCGGCTGGACGGCGCGAGCGGTGCAGGAAGTTGCTGGCGCTGGCGTTCGGGGGTGGGTCTTGAATAGCCAGGGCGTGCCGGACGAGATCGATATTCGCTTGGGCTCAGCGGAGTTTTGTGGCATGGGGGCGGCTCCATCCGACTTTTTACAGGCCCATCTGAGTGACGAACAAGGATGGCTGGCAACGTTTGAACTTCACGAGGACCTGCGCCCGGACGCCAGGCAGGCTGTTGCCGCGCTGCAGCGCGATGGAATCAGGGTTTGTTTGTTATCAGGCGATGGAGCACAGGCGGCAGGACGCGTCGCGGCCCAGGTTGGCATCGCCGAGTTTCAGGGGCTTTGCTCGCCCTTGGACAAACTCGAGTTCCTGCGGCTCGCCCAGCGGCGGGGCCAGCGGGTTGCAGTGGTGGGGGATGGACTCAACGACGGGCCGGTACTGGCCGGCGCCCATGTTTCATTCGCCTTTGGGCGTGCCGCGCCCTTGGCGCAGGCGCAAGCCGATTTCGTCGTGCTGGGGGAGCAGATCGGAGTTATCGTGACCAGTTTTCAAGTGGCTCGCCGAACCCTTCGTGTCGTGCGCCAGAATCTCTGGTGGGCCGCCGCTTACAACGCGGTTTGCGTGCCCCTGGCGGTCGTCGGTTGGCTGCCTGCGTGGTTGGCGGGCCTGGGCATGGCACTGAGTTCTTTGGTGGTGGTGCTCAATGCACTGCGCCTGGCGACAATTGCCGCATGAAACAAGGACCAACGTGGATATTCTCTATTTGCTGATTCCCCTGTCCGTTGTTTTAGTCTTTTTTATACTCGCCGGGCTCTGGTGGGCCATCCACCGGGGTCAGTTCGACGACATAGAGGCAGAGGGTGAGCGAATTCTTAAGGATTCATGAAAAAACCTTCAGGTTTTGACGTGAATCACTCTCAATCGCCGTTTGTCGTGCGAAACTTTGCCCGATCCAACTAAGAAGAGGTGTAAATGATATTTCCCAATTCGCTAGCAACAAGCTACAACGACAAGGTCGTCAGGCAGTTTGCCATCATGACCGTGGTCTGGGGCGTGGTAGGTATGCTGGTCGGCGTCATCATCGCTGCCCAGTTGACCTGGCCCGAACTCAACTTCGGCATTCCATGGCTCACCTATGGCCGGCTACGCCCCCTGCACACCAACGCGGTGATCTTTGCGTTTGGTGGGTGCGGCTTGTTTGCCACGTCTTACTACGTCGCCCAGCGCACCTGCCATGTTCGTCTGTTCAGCGACAAGCTTGCAGCATTTACCTTCTGGGGTTGGCAACTTGTCATCCTGTCGGCCGCGATCTCGCTGCCGCTCGGCTTTACGCAAGGCAAGGAATACGCAGAGCTGGAGTGGCCGATTGACATACTGATCACTCTCGTCTGGGTGTCTTATGCCGTCGTCTTCTTTGGCACCATCGGTACCCGTAAAGTTCGTCACATCTATGTGGCGAACTGGTTTTTCGGCGCCATGATTATTGCCGTGGCCTTGCTGCACCTGGTCAACAGCGCAGCGATTCCGGCCGGCTTCCTGAAATCCTACTCCGTCTATGCGGGCGTGCAGGATGCCATGATTCAATGGTGGTACGGTCACAACGCGGTTGGCTTCTTCCTGACGGCGGGCTTTCTTGGGATGATGTACTACTTTGTTCCCAAGCAGGCTGAGCGTCCCGTCTACTCGTATCGGCTTTCTATCGTCCACTTCTGGGCGCTGATCTTTACCTACATGTGGGCCGGCCCGCACCATCTGCATTACACCGCACTGCCGGACTGGACGCAGTCTGTGGGAATGGTGTTTTCGCTGATTTTGTTGGCGCCAAGCTGGGGCGGCATGATCAACGGCGTCATGACTCTGTCGGGTGCCTGGCACAAACTTCGGGATGACCCCATTTTGCGATTCCTGATCGTCTCGCTGTCTTTTTACGGCATGTCCACCTTTGAAGGTCCGATGATGTCGATCAAGACTGTGAATGCCTTGTCGCATTACACCGACTGGACGGTGGGTCACGTGCACTCAGGCGCCCTGGGCTGGGTGGGTCTGGTCACCATGGGTTGCATGTACTACCTGATTCCGCGCCTGTTTGGGCAGAAGCAGATGTACAGCATGAAGGCCGTTGAGGTGCATTTCTGGACCGCAACGATCGGTATCGTGATTTACATCGCTGCCATGTGGATTGCCGGTGTGATGCAGGGTTTGATGTGGCGTGCTGTGAACGCCGACGGTACGTTGACCTATACCTTTGTGGAGTCGGTCAAGGCGACGTTCCCGTTCTATGTGCTGCGTCTCTGTGGCGGTCTTCTGTACCTCGTCGGTATGTTGATCATGCTCTGGAACGTACTCAAGACAGCGACCACCGGCCGCTCCGTCACCGTGACCATTCCGGCCGCTGCTGCCCACGCCTGAAAAGGAAAAATACCATGGCAAATAACAATACAAGCGGCGGACTGTCGCACGAAAAGATTGAAACCAGCAACTTCCTGATGATCGTGCTGATTCTGGTGGTGCTGCTGTTTGGTGGCTTGGTGGAAATTGTTCCACTGTTCTTCCAGAAGTCCACGACCGAACCCGTCAAGGGTCTGCAACCCTACACGGCCTTGCAGCTGGCGGGACGCGACATCTATACGCGCGAAGGTTGCTACAACTGTCACTCACAGATGATTCGCCCGTTCCGTGCGGAAACATTGCGCTATGGGCACTATTCAGTGGCGGGTGAATTTGTCTATGACCATCCGTTTCAGTGGGGCAGCAAGCGCACCGGCCCGGACCTGCAACGCGTCGGCGGCAAGTACAGCGACCAGTGGCATCGTGATCACATGAACAATCCGCGTGACGTGGTGCCCGAGTCCAATATGCCGGCTTATCCCTGGCTGCTCAAGGACGACGTGGATGCAGCCTCGATGCCGGCTCACATGAAGGCTTTGCGTACGGCGGGCGTGCCCTACAGCGACGATCAGATTGCGAAATCTGTGGCAGAGCTCAGAGGCAAGAAGGAAATTGAGGCGGTTATTGCCTACCTTCAGGTGTTGGGAACCTTGGTGAAGTAAAAGGGGTTTACCTTTATGGAATTTGATATCAACTCCCTGCGTTCACTGGCCACAGTAGTTAGCTTCGTCGTGTTTGTCGGCATTCTTGTCTGGACTTTTTCCAGCCGCAAGTCCGCCGATTTTGAACAGGCAGCCAAACTCCCGTTCGAGCAAGACTGACCCAGCGCAATCTAAGGAAATAATATGAGCGACTTTACAAGTAACTTTTGGTCGGTGTACGTTGCCGGCATCACCTTGGTGAGTATTTTGGCTTGTCTGCTGCTGTTGTGGGCCTCTGGCAAAGCCAGGGCCATGACGGCGAGCGACAACACCACCGGTCACGTCTGGGATGGCGACCTGCGTGAGATGAACAACCCCTTGCCACGCTGGTGGGCCTGGTTGTTTGTGATCACCATCGTTTTTTCGCTGGTTTACCTTGCGATGTACCCAGGTCTCGGCGCCTACAACGGCAAACTGGGATGGACTTCGACTGGGCAGCACCAGTCGGAAGTAGATAAAGGTAACGCAGAGACAGCACCTCTGTACGCCAAATTTTCTGCGATGAAGCCAGAAGACGTGGCGAAGGACGCCAAGGCCGTGGCCATAGGTGAGCGTTTGTTCATGAACAACTGCGCCCAGTGCCATGGTTCTGATGCGCGTGGCAACAAGGGGATTCCTAACCTGACCGACAATTTCTGGCTAGGTGGTGGTACACCCGAGAACATCAAGAACAACATCGTCAAGGGTCGTGTCGGCATGATGCCTCCGATGGCAGCGGCCGTAGGTACGGCTGATGATGTGAAGAACGTCGCCCAGTATGTGTTGAGCCTGTCCGGCAGTCCGCACGATTCTGTGCGCGCTGCTCTTGGTAAAGAAAAATTTGTGGTTTGCGCAGCTTGCCACGGTCCGGATGGCAAGGGGTTGCAGGCGATCGGCTCCGGTAACCTGACCAATCAGAGCGTCTGGCTGCACGGTAGCGGCGAAGCGAATATCATTGCCATGATCAACAATGGGAAGACAAACCAGATGCCGGCTCAGGGCGACAAATTTACCGAGGCGCAAATTCATGTGCTGGCCTCCTACGTTTGGGGACTTTCCAACAAGGGTGGAGTTACAGTCCAGTAGTCTGCGCCGGCCAGTCTTTGCTGATCGCAGGAAACATCACTTTTGAACAGCAAGGACACCGGTTCCCGCAAGATCATCCCCATCCATGCCGAAGACGCTGATGGGGAGCTGATATCGCTGTACGCCTCGCACCAGAGAATCTACCCGCGCAGCGTCTCGGGCCTGTTCACGCAGTGGCGCTGGGGCATGGTCTGGCTGACCCAGATCATCTTCTACGGCCTGCCCTGGCTGGAGTTCGGCCAGCGCCAGGCGGTGCTGTTTGATCTGGGAGCCAGACGCTTCTACATCTTCGGCCTGGTCCTGTACCCGCAGGACTTCATCTACCTGACCGGCCTGATGGTCATCTCGGCCCTCTCGCTGTTTCTCTTCACGGCGGTAGCCGGACGTCTGTGGTGCGGCTACGCCTGCCCGCAAACCGTCTACACCGAAATCTTCCTCTGGATAGAAAAGCAGGTCGAAGGCGACCGCACCGCGCGCATGCGCCGAGATGGTCAGAACTGGGGCCTGGAAAAAACCAGCCGCAAAGCACTCAAGCACCTCATCTGGATCGCCGTGGCCCTGTGGACCGGCTTCACCTTTGTCGGCTACTTCAGCCCGATCAGGCAATTTGCAGGCGAATTCCTGCAGATGAACCTGGGACCCTGGGAAACCTTCTGGACCTTCTTCTACGGCTTTGCCACCTACGGCAACGCCGGCTTCATGCGCGAGCAGGTCTGCAAACACATGTGCCCGTATGCGCGCTTCCAGAGCGCCATGTTCGACAAAGACACCCTGATCGTCACCTACGACAAAGAACGCGGCGAGCCCCGCGGCGCCAGATCACGCAAAGCCGACCCCAAGACACTGAACCTGGGTGCCTGCGTCGACTGCAACCTGTGCGTACAAGTCTGCCCCACCGGCATCGACATCCGCAAAGGCCTGCAATACGAATGCATAGGATGCGGCGCCTGCGTGGACGTCTGTGACGCCGTCATGGACCGAATCGGCTACGCCAGGGGACTGGTCAAATACTCCACCGACAACGCCTTGAAGCAAGGCTGGAGCCAGAGCCAGACCTTGAGCCACGTCTTCAGACCCAGAGTGCTGGTCTACACCTCCATCCTGGGCTGCATCGTGCTGGCCATGATCATCAGCCTGAACCTGCGCACCCTGTTCAAGGTCGACGTCGTGCGCGACCGCGGCGTCATGGCACGCATCGTCGACGGAGCCAACATCGAGAACGTCTACCGGCTGCAGATCATGAACGCCACCGAGGCGAACCAGCGCTACAGAATCTCTGCCGCTGGCCTGCCCGGACTCAAACTCAGTACCGAGGCCGAAGTCATGGTGGAGTCAACCCAGGCGCGCTGGGTGACAGTACGACTGCAGGTACCCCTGCAGGACACGACGGGGGGCTCGCATGCGATTGCCTTTGAGATTGAATCGCTAGATTTGCCCGGCCATTTGACAGAGAAATCGGTATTCCTGGTACCACGATAAGGACTAGCCCCATGTTGTCAAAACGCTTGATGTGGATTGCCTGGCCCGCCTTCCTGACGGCCGGAATGCTTGAAGTGCTGGTCTTTGGCATGGTGGACCCGCAGGACCTGCAGTGGTTTGGCCATCCACTCGAACTCTCGCGCCAGAGCGTTTACAGCCTGGCTTTCTTTGTCTTCTGGGGTGTTGCGATGCTCTCCAGTGGTTTGACCACACTGCTGGCGCAATCACCCTTTGAAGTCAATCGTTGTCCCTTGCCCGCAGATGAGCGACCCAATGGCTGCCCGAAGCAGGGTGATGCCTAGATTTCCCTTGTTCCATCACACGATTTGAAATCCCATGAGTACTTTTGACCACGTCAGCCTGATCCAGAACATCAATCAGAATCTGGCTCCTTTCAGAAAATCGCAATCCGAGGCGATGCTCGGCTTCGGGCAGTTGGCGCGTGCCTCTATGGCGGAAGGAACGCTCAGCGCCAAGACCAAGGAACTGATTGCGCTGGCCGTTGGCGTGACGCAGCATTGTTCGGGCTGCATCGGCTTTCACGTCAAGGCCTTGCGCAAGCTCCAGTGCACACGCGCCGAACTCGAAGAAATGCTCAGCGTCTGCGTCTACATGGGCGGTGGCCCGGCGCTGATGTACGTCGCCGAGGTGCTCAAGGCCTGGGACGCCATGGCTCCGCAGTGAGATGCATGGCGCTACGTGTATGAGGAACCGAACTGCCTGAGAGACTCAGCGCCAGTCGCGTCACCATTGAATGCGTTGGTACAGGTGGAATGTGAATCGGTGTGATCAATACCCACAGGGTGACCAGCACCGTCACGCTTGAGCCGATCCGCGATCTCGGCAAACCTGCGCGGGCCATGGCAAAAGCGCTGGCAGCACCACCGAGCAGCAGCCCAGCCACAACTTCAGAGATCGAATGGGCACCGTCCTCCAGGCGCGACATGCCGACCAGCAGGGCCAGTGCATAGCCCCCTGTAACCGCCACTTGTTGCCCCCACGGAGGCAAGCGTGATGTCAGGGTACCCAAGAGCAGGGGATAGACAGCCGCGGCGAACATGGTGTGGCCCGAGATGCCGGTGAAATCCAAAGTGGCACTGCCAATGCCCCAGCCAATGAAAGCAATCTTGCTCGCGGTGGTCAGCAAGGTCGTCAGGCACAGCAAGCCCAGCCAGCTGGTGGCCAGCGGGCGGGTGTCGGCGCGATGCGCCAAGACCAGCATGGCCAGCAAAGCAGCGGGTAGCAGAATCTGCACCTCTCCCAGACGCGTCATCAGGTACCAAAAAGATTGCAGATGGGGTGAGGCGATGGGCATGGCAGGGGCGATCATATTCCTACAATGCAGCCATGAACTTCCTCGACATGCTGCGCTCCGCCGAGCGCGAAAACGCTTCCCTCCTGTGCGTTGGTCTTGACCCCGATCCGGCCCGGTTTCCGGCCCACCTGCGCGGCGACGCCAGCAGGATTTACGATTTCTGTGCCGCTGTGGTGGACGCAACGGCCGACCTGGTGATCGCCTTCAAGCCGCAGATTGCCTACTTTGCCGCGCACCGTGCCGAGGAGCAACTGGAGCGTTTGATGGCGCACATGCGACGCACGGCGCCCCAGGTGCCAGTGATACTGGACGCTAAGCGCGGCGATATCGGCAGCACCGCCGAACAGTACGCGATCGAGGCTTTTGAGCGCTACGGCGCCGACGCCGTGACGCTGTCGCCCTTCATGGGTTTTGATTCGGTGCAGCCCTACCTCAAGTACCACGGCAAGGGGGCCTTCCTGCTGTGTCGCACCTCGAATCCGGGTGGCGATGACTTGCAGTCGCAGCGCCTCTCCAGTGTGCCCGGGGAGCCGCTGCTGTACGAGCATGTGGCGCGGCTGACGCAGGGTCCCTGGAACCTCAATGGCCAGCTTGGTCTGGTGGTGGGTGCCACTTACCCGGCAGAAATTAAGCGTGTGCGCTGCGTTGCACCGACCTTACCCCTGCTGATTCCCGGCGTTGGGGCGCAGGGCGGTGACGCTGTGGCCACGGTCAGGGCCGGTTGGCGCGCTGTGAACGGTGAAACGGTCTCGCCCATCGTCGTTAATTCCTCGCGTGCCATTCTGTACGCCTCCAGCGCCGATGATTTCGCGCAGGCGGCCAGGCGTGAGGCGCTGCGAACCCGCGACATGCTGCAAGCCGCGAAACACTGACCGCAGCGCACGGGGTAAACCCCTATGACAGCGCGCCGATTTGCAACGACATTCATGTGTGCTGAGCTTTTGACACGCGACTAAGGAAGGATGTGCCATGACTGAACCGAAGCTGATTCTTGACTACGTTTACGACCACGAGGCGAACTACGCCAATCAGGTCTTCCTGACCCAGCCTGTGGGCAAGGGCCAGGTGAAGGATTACACCTGGGCACAGACACTGGATCAATCACGGCGCATGGCTGCCCATCTGCGCAGCCTTGGTTTCGAGCCGGGTTCCCGCATCGCACTGCTGTCAAAAAACTGCGCGCACTTCTTCATGACAGAACTCGCGATCTGGATGGCCGGCTACACCACGGTGTCCATCTTCCCGACCGAGACCGCCGAGACCGTGCGCTACGTGCTGGAGCACAGCGAGGCCAAGCTGTTGTTCGTCGGCAAGCTCGATACCTGGCCACAGCAGATCAGTGGCGTGCCGCAAGGCGTTTCCTGCATTGCCTTGCCGCTATCACCGCAGACGGACTTCGAAACCTGGGACGCGATTGTTGCGCGTACGCGGCCTCTGGGTGGGCGGCCGCAGCGCCACACCCACGACATGGCTATGCTGATCTACACCTCGGGCTCGACCGGGCGCCCCAAGGGCGCGATGATCAGCTTTGGCGCCATCACCCGCGCCGGCGAGGGCTTTTCCAGCTACACCCGTGAGCGACTGGGGAGTGAGACTGAAATCCGGATCCTGTCCTACCTGCCGCTGGCGCACAGCTACGAGCGTTCCTGCGTCGAGGCCTCCTGCCTGGTCGCCGGCGAAGCCCATGTCTACTTCGCCGAGACGCTGGACACTTTTCTGCAGGACTTGCAGCGCGCGCGGCCGACGATCTTCATCTCGGTACCCCGGCTCTGGCTCAAGTTCCAGCAAGGTGTTTTCGCCAAGATGCCGCCAAAGAAGCTCGACCGCTTGCTGAGCATCCCGATACTGGGTCGCATCGTCGGCAGGAAAGTGCTCAAGGGGCTGGGGCTGGATCAGGTGCGCAATGCAGCCAGCGGGTCGGCGCCGATCCCGGCGGACCTGATCGCCTGGTACCGGCGCCTGGGTCTGAAGCTGTACGAAGGCTACGGCATGACCGAGGACAACTCCTTCTCGCACGGCTCCAACGAGCAGTTCAACGAACCCGGTTATGTTGGCGTTGCGATGCCCGGTGTGCAGGTGCGCATCAGTGCGCAAGGCGAAATCCTGATCAAGTCGCCCAGTCAGTTTGACGGCTATTACAAGCAACCCGAGCTCACCGCAGAGTCGTTCACCGAGGATGGATTCTTCCACACGGGCGACCTGGGGGAACTGCGCGCTGACGGCCTGCTCAAGATCACGGGTCGCGCCAAGGAGTTGTTCAAGACCGCCAAGGGCAAGTATGTGGCGCCGGCTCCAATCGAGAATCTGCTCAATGCACACCCGCTGATCGAGCTCTCGCTGGTCTCGGGCGTTGGTCAGTCGGCCGCTTACGGCATGGTGGTGCTGGCTGAAACGATTCGGCCGCAGTTGGGCAACCCGCAGGTCCGCTCGGATGTCGAGAGCCAGTTGACGCAGTTGCTCAAGGACGTGAACCGGCAACTCTCTGAATACGAACACCTGCGCATGCTGGTGGTGGTGTCAGACCCTTGGTCGATCGAAGCCGGAACACTCACGCCGACCATGAAGGTCAGGCGCAGTCGCATCGAGGCCGCGGTTGCGCATCATGTGGAAGGCTGGTACGCCGGCAGCAATGTGATCCACTGGAACTGAAAGAAAGCACGAGCCCATGTCCATAACACCACCGTCACGCCACGGCGGCGACCGCGTTGCCGAGGCCTTGCAGGCGCACGGCGCGCGATCCATCTTCACGCTCTGCGGCGGCCATATTTCGCCGATCCTGAGCGCCTCCAAGGCGCGCGGCATCCGCATCGTCGATGTGCGCGACGAGGCCACCGCCGTCTTTGCAGCAGACGCCAGTGCGCGTCTGCTCGGCTTGCCGGGGGTCGCAGCGGTGACGGCCGGGCCTGGCATCAGCAACACCATCACGGCCCTGAAGAATGCGCAACTGGCGCAGTCGCCGGTGATCCTGATTGGAGGCGCTGCGCCCACCGCACTGCAAGGGCGTGGCGCCCTGCAGGACATTGACCAACGGCCGCTGGTGGAGCCGCATGTCAAGCTGTTCCGCAAGATTCTGTGTGTGCGCGACCTCGGTCCGGCGGTGGACGAAGCCTTTGCCGTGGCGCAGAGTGGTGTGCCGGGTCCCGTGTTCATCGAATGCCCGGTCGATCTGCTGTACGACGAAGTCTCGATTCGCCAGTGGTATGCCGACGCTGCCGGGAAGGGCACGTCAGTGCCCGACCGTTTGCTGCGCTTTTATCTGAACCGCCATGTGAAGAAAATGTTTGATGGCAGCCAGGAGCATGCGGCGCCTCAGGTACGCACTGTGGCGGCGCCACGCGCCTCGGATGCGAGCCTGCAGGCAGCCCTCGCCGCACTGGCCAAGGCAGAGCGCCCTTTGATGGTGATCGGCAGCCAGACGCTGGTACTGTCACAGGAGGCGCAGCGTGTGGCGGAAGCAGTAACGCGGCTTGGTATTCCGGTTTATCTCTCAGGCATGGCGCGCGGCCTGCTCGGGCGTGATCATCCCCTGCAAATGCGCCATCAACGGCGCAATGCGCTGCGTGAATCGGATTGTGTGCTGCTCTCCGGTGTCCCGTGCGACTTCCGGCTGGACTACGGCAAGCATGTGCGGCGCAATGCGACCCTGATTGCGGCGAACCGCAGCGCGAAAGACGCGCGCCTGAACCGCAAACCCGACATTGCCGCCATCGGCGACGCCGGCCTGTTTCTGCAGGTGCTGGCGCAGGCGCAACCGGCCGCGGTCAACACGTCCCGCCTGGACGGTTGGGTCGCACAACTGCGTGGGCGTGACGCCGAGCGCGAAGTCGAGATCGAAGCCCAGGCGCAAGCGCCGGGCGAGTTTGTGAACCCGATCGCGCTGTTTCGCATGCTCGAAAAAGAGGCCGGCGAGAACGCGGTGCTGGTGGCAGATGGCGGCGATTTTGTGGCGACCGCGTCCTACGTCATGCACCCGCGCGCGCCACTGACCTGGCTGGACCCCGGCGCCTTCGGGACGCTCGGCGTGGGCTCCGGCTTTGCGTTGGGCGCTGCGCTGGCCAAACCGGGCAGCGAAGTCTGGATCATCTTTGGTGACGGCGCCTGCGGCTACGGGCTGGTCGAGTTCGACAGCTTTGTGCGCCACGGCATTCCGGTCATCGCGCTGGTCGGCAACGACGCCGGCTGGACCCAGATCGCGCGCGAGCAGGTCAAGATGCTGAAGGACGATGTGGCCACCGTGCTGGCCCGCACCAACTACCACGAGGTTGCGGCCGGCTTTGGTGCTGAGGGTATTCTGATCAAGACCATGGCCGAAGTCCCGGCCGGCCTGGCGCGTGCGCGCGAGCTGGCTCGTAGCGGCAAACCGGTGCTGGTCAACGTCTGGCTCGACAAGACCGAATTCCGCGAGGGTTCGCTGTCGATGTAGGGTTCCCGGACGCTTCAAGCTCTCGTTGGGGTGCGAGCGGTCATACAGGTCATGACTGCGAATGGCGTTTGACGGAGGCGGCGACTCAGTGCTGATGGTCTAGGGATGGTCTGCACAACCCCCGCCAAAGCGAGAGTTAACGGTTAAACAGTTATTCAATGAATCACAAAACACGATTTCATCGAAATTCTGAGCATATTGGCTCGAATGCGACGCGTTTTTGCGT
>Ga0194063_10001101_pt1 | contig 18113 bp, 31 predicted proteins | sample SepL3720m_MetaG_FD_155459 | JGI IMG/M metagenome (GOLD analysis project Ga0194063, IMG submission 155459) | Anoxic zone freshwater microbial communities from boreal shield lake in IISD Experimental Lakes Area, Ontario, Canada - Sep2016-L373-20m | ecosystem: Environmental > Aquatic > Freshwater... | reverse complement strand
CTTAATGCCGTTAGGCTCAACACCAACATTTATTTTATACTAAAAACAAACAAAATGGACAAAATATTTCAATTCAGAAAAGCAACATTAAAAGACACTAAAAACACAGAGGTAATGTCTTTTGACCAATCTACAAAAGTAATGTCTGCGGAAGCGGGTGAGCCTTCTTTGGCTGACGAAATTAAAGCAAAAAGACGTGCCGAGATTGAAGAAAAAATAGAAAAAAATCGTAACAAATGTAAAAAAATCTAAATAAAAAAACAATGAAACTTACAAAAAACATTCTAGCGGGTATCGGTATCGGAGTTGTAGCGTACCTTGTTGCAAAAAAAATGGGCAACAAAAAAACTGTAAAAATTAATGTTGACCCAAAGTCTAGTGCTGACGGTGAATTAGCAAATGGAATTACCTATGACAATTTAGGTAACGAAGGCTTGGAAGATATTTACGGGTTAAATGAAGACAACTATTACGGAGAAATGGAAGGCGACTTTTATAGTGCTGACGGAGATTTCGTTAGTGAACAAGGCGATTTTTATGACGCTGACGGCGACTTTATGAACGCTAGTGGTACTTGTTACCATAGTGCTGACGGTGTTGCTATGAACGACGGAGAGTTTTCGGATTTAAACTTTGACGAAGGCGATACAATGTCTTTCGCTACGGGAAATACCGTTGTGGATATGAAGACTAAACAAACGCCTATAAGAGTAGCACCTAGAGGTGCAAAGGCTCAAGCGGTAAAAGGTACACGTCCACGTCCAAAAAAGGCACGTCCAAACCCAAGAAAAAAGTTTCCTAAAGGTAAGAACGTAGGTGTTCAAAGAGCATTAGAGATTTGGAAACGCAGACTTCAAGCATTATTAAAGACTAAGGCAATCGCTATGGGAAGAATTAGACCTATTGACCGTAAAATTGCACAGGCAAGACAAAAGGTTTCTATGTTACAAAGCAGACTTAACGCACCTCAAAACCGATAGAAAATGAAACTAGAGGAAATGACAGATAGTCAAAAGTTAGACGATATAGGTAAGCGTATTAGGAGAATAGAGATAAACTCCCACATACACTTGGCTATTATTGTTCTCGGTTTTGTTGGTTTGGCTTCTTTAAAAGAAGTTATAAAAAAAGCAAAAGGATAATGAAAACATTAATAGGTGTTGCCGTTGGAATAGCACAAGGAACAGGCTATTTAGATTAATATAAAAGAAGCAAATGAAAATAAAAGGAAAATACATTATTGCGGGTGCTTTAGGCGTTATCAGTATTGCTTTGGCAATTGGCTATTTGCAATACAAAAAACTTATGAACTACACGCTAAGTTTTAAGGGAATTAAACTGAAAAAAGCGTCGGCGACAGAGTTAAATTTTGATTTGTTTTTAAATTTTGTTAACAAATCCAACTTGAAATTTGACATTGTTGAGCAAGATTACAGTATCTACATTAACGACGTTTTTTTAACGAAAGCAGTTAATTATTCAACGAACACGGTATTGCCTACTTCGGCTTCCATAATGGGCGTTAACATAAATTTCAATCCCACACAGGCTTACAAGAACTTAAAAGGTGGGTTTGCTAGTATGCTTTTAAGTCCGCAAATGTTGAAACTAAAAATTGATATGAAATTAAAGGTAAAACTTTATGGTATTAAAATATCAATTCCGTTTGTTTACGAAACTACACTCAAGGAAATATTGACACCCGCACCGACGACGTAGTTTTGATATTAATACAAAATTAAGTAGTTTTGTGCCATAACCTTTAAAAAAAATAAGTATGTTCGGAAAAATGTTAGGCGGTTTCTTTGATAAAGAAGCCATTGTAAGAGAAACGATACAAGGCACGTTAGTAAATGTATCGGAAGAGTTAGGGTGCGACCACAATGAATTGTTCATTATGATTAAGCCTTTTAACGCAGAATTTGATTTTAAATGCTACATATACAAAGTAGCGAAAGGGTCTAGTCCCGCATTAGTGAGAGAGATTTCATTAAAGGAAATACTAGGTGACGAAGAAGATAAAACTTAATTTTAAATAAATGCTATTAAAGGTATCGGGTACATATAACGTATTAGCCAATTTAGGCTTCACTCAACTCCAACAAAATGAGTTGTATTTTGAGTGCGATACTTCGGTAGCACCCGTAACAATTATAATCCCTCAAATTTCTGACTTTGGCGGGTACTTAAATACAAAAATTTATGTATCCGACTTGTCTAATAACGCCTTTAATAATAATATCACAATAATACCTTCGGGTGGCGATACTATTAATCAAGGTGGCGGGGTTGTTATTGACATAAACAATGGCACGTTTGCTTTTTGGATTGCTAGTACAAGTCAATGGATAGGATTAGATAGTCATACCTATACTTCTACCGCTTACTACACTATTGAGGACGAGGGAACTCCCGTAGTACAAAGAACAACAATGAACTTTGTAGGTGACGGCGTTTCCGTTTCTGACGTTAGTGGAAAAACGCAGATTGACATTCCTATTCAACCCGCATACGCTACAATTCAAGAAGAGGGCGTTTCAGTTACCCAAAGAACTACAATGAATTTTGTTGGTGACGGCGTTACAGTTTCCGACAATGGCGGTAAAACGCAAGTTAATGTTCCTATTCAACAAGCATATACAACAGTTCAAGACGAAGGCACGTCTGTTACGCAACGAAGCACACTAAATTTCGTTGGTGACGGTGTTACTGTTTCCGACGTTGGTGGTAAAACGGAGGTTAATATGCAATCGTATTACACTACCGTTCAAGAGGGGGGTGTTTCGGTTACTCAAAGAAGCACAACTAATTTCGTTGGCGACGGCGTTACTGTTTCTGACGTTGGCGGTAAAACGCAAGTTAATGTCCCTATTCAACCCGCATACGCTACAATTCAAGACGAAGGTGTGGCTTTGCCACAAAGACAAATCATAGATTTTCAAGGATTAGGTGTTCAAGCACAAGACGTTGGCGGAAAAACGGTTGTTACTGTTTTATCGGGACTTCCCGCTACTGTTTATGGATTATATTCACAAACCGCAAACAGTTTTCCTGTCACGGCGACAATAGTGGAGGGAACTCTAATAGGTGCGGGTGTAGGAACATTATCAGTACCCGCAAATGGCTTTTTTGTTGGTGGAAGTTTTAACGCTAAATTGAATGGTCATATTTCTTGCGTTGGAAGTGCTACCATACAAGTAAAAATTAAGGCAAATTCAGTAGTTTTGGGCGATACGGGTATTATCGCACTTGATACAACAACTAATAAACATTGGCAACTTGACTTAAATTTTACAATTAGAAGTATTGGTGGTGTTGGTGTAGGGTCAATAGTATCATCGGGATTTTTTGGTTATATTAAAAATGCGGGAACTAATTTTGAAGGTGCAAATTTTATTACAATAAATAATACCACATTTGATACTACTATATTAAACACACTAGTTGTAACGGCTCAATGGAATACAACCAATGCGGGGAACTCAATTTATTCTGATATTTTCGTATTAAATAAAATATATTAAACAAAAACAAAAACAAAAAACAAACAGAAAAAGTTATGGCAACTTCAACAATAGATAGTGCAGTACTAGAAAGGCACTTAAAAAGAACAACACTTGTGAGTAACGTCGTAAGTGTTATTATCGCACTAGCAGTTTCTTTATCTGCGGGGTACGGGTTTTATTACAAAACGACAAACACATTACAAATTCACACAACTCAAATTGAAGAGGTGAAAACAAATGTAGAAACATTGACCGATAAGGTTAATAATTCGGCAATTTTTCAAGGTGCGAGTGCAGAGCAAATGAAATCTTTAGAAACGCAAGTTACTGACGTTAAAAGTTCTCAAGTTCGTATTGAAGAGAAGTTAGACCGACTTATTATGAAAAGTGCAAAGTAGGAAATTATTTTTGCCTGTGGTAATTAAAGGCGGTAGTACGCCTTTTTTATTTTAAACAAAAAAGTTGAAAAAAGATAGAGATATATTTTTACCCGACACTACTGTAAAATTAAGTAGTTTGAAGCGAGTGTTGAACGAAGTGTACGAATTGGATATTATAGAATTAAATAAAATGGATAAAAAAATGGAAGGTGGAACTCTTAACAGTAGCGTTATGAGTTTTACTCAAGACGATTATAACAGGCTAATGGATAGCAATATTTTTTCTTCTAACAAAGGCGAAAGGGTATTCACTATTTTCCCTAAAGGCGGAGGAAGGCACTTGGCTAAATACAATCCCGACAAACAATATATATTCGTTATAGGCAAAAAAGACTTGTCAAATCCAATAGTGAAGTGGTTATCTGAAAATTCGTATATATCAGACAACGAGAACTACAAACTTGCTGACGGCGGAACTATTGACAATCAAATGGAAAATAAATTGTGGTACGATATAGAAAAAGGAATACCACATTCGTTCAAATACGGTGGCGACATTGGGTACGAAAACTATATTGTAGAGTTAAAAAAAGGTAGCGAAACTAGGAGAATAGGCATATTGGCTCACAGTCAACAGGAAGCGGTTTCTAAAGCCAAAAAAATGATTGGCAAGGGTTATAGCACACAAGGAGTTTTTAAATACGGACTAGGCGGTACTTTAGTGTTTTTAGGATTAGGCGTGGCGAACGAATATAAAGTAAAGTTGTATAAAAAAGGCACTTTACAAGATACTTATATTTTCAGCGAAGGGTATGTAGATAAGGCTACGCAAGACTTTAAGAAATTAGGTTATGTAGTTAGAGTTGCTAAAATAAAAACAATGGCAGAAGGCGGTAATATAGCGGTTGAAAATGCTCAAATAGGAAAAACATATTGGAAGAAAAATCATAAAAACAAGTGGACTGAATATGTATTTAGGGGAAAAGACGATAGCGGAAATTTTTTGCTTGAAACAACCGAAACTTTATACGGTATTCCAAAAGGAAGTGACTATGTTTTAGGAAAAACATTTTTATACTTTAACGAGCCTAAACATATTAAAAATTCAGTATATCATTTGGCTAAAGGCGGTGGAGTTGACAACGAGGTTTACATTGAATTTTTAAATAAAGACAAAGGGTTTAAAAAAGACGTAAAACATTTCAAATCTTACGAAGAAGCGGTTAAGTGGGCGAGAGAAAACTTTGAAAGGTTTAATCCCGATATGATTAAATACCAAATGGCAAAAGGTGGCTCTTGCGGTTGCGGTAGTAAATTTGAAAAAGGTGGCAACACTAATTGTGGTTGTTGGCATTATGAAATAGGTGGTTTATAAAACATAAAAAAATGAAAAAAACAGTATTCACAAAAGACGGTGTTGAAGTAGAAAAAGGCACTAACAAGTACAAAGGACATATCTTCTATGACGAAGACGGTGGCAAATATAAATGTTTAGGATACTTCCCGAAACTAGACGATTGCGTTTATGAAAACTTGCAAACAGGCAAAGAAGTTGTTGGTTGTATGGACGGGTTTTATTTTAAAGACCCTAAAAAATTCGCTAAAGGCTCTACTATAAAGGGTAATTCAGCGTTTACTTTTCAAGGACTAGACAAACGCTTTCAAAAACTTGATTGGAGAGATACGACAGAAGCGTACTACGGTTTAGATTTTACTCCATTTATGAGTGTTGTTGAGGAATACATAGAACAAAGCGGTAAAAGTTCACAGGGACTAAATAGCCACTTTGAAAAACTTGATTGGAGAGATACGACAGAAGCGTACTACGGTTTAGATTTTACGCCTTTTATGAGTGAAATTGAGAATTATGCTACTTCAAAATTTGCTAAAGGCACTACAATAAGCGTAGGTCGTGCATTGAAAGGTGGATTTAAGTTTCACAATTTGTCAAGCGGAGATAAGGTTATTTATGGAAAAAAAGAATTGGTTATTTCTGTCGTTGGACAAGACTTTTTGTATGGAGTAGATAAGTTTGGAAAACAATATAAAATAACTTCAATTAAAGACATAAAGCCTAGCGAAGAATTGTCTAAAAAATTAATGAAAAATGGCGGTGGATTTAAGTTAGGCGACAAAGTTAAAGTCGTAAGAGGTGCAAATAAAGGAGAAAAAGGGGTTGTGTCAAACACGGATAGCGACTTTTTTGGAGATTACACTATTGATGTTAGAGGGCATAAATTATGGGGATTTAAAGCAGACGATTTGATTAAATACGCTAAAGGCTCTACCGTTAAAGGTGGTGGCGTTGGAAAATTTAAGGTTGGCGACAAGGTTATAATAGAGTACATAAATGACGGTAATGAGCATAATGGAGAAATCGGAACAATAACTTACCTTAATGAATACAATTACTACCCTAAAGGAGATAAGTCAGTTGTTGAGAGAAAAACTCAAGGAGAAATCACTTATCATAATGGCGAGGTAGAAGAAGTTTCGGACTTTTATCGTGAAGGAAGTGGTTTGGTTTCACCTATTCAAAAAGTAATATTAAGAAAAGCCAAAGAATATGTGAATACCGACTTAATAAAAAAAGAATGGCAAGAAAAAAATAAATACGCTAAAGGCTCTACTATAAAAGGAAATAGTAATTACAGAAAATTCGGAGCAGAAAATTCAAGATTAGCGAAATTTAATATTGATGATTTAGATGATTTTGAATCAATGCAATATAACCAATTTAGTAAGTCAATGGATAAAGCAAGTGCATTACAAATTTTGATTAACAACGTAGAGGGAGATTACTCTCAATTAAATGAGCAACTTTCTGAAATTGCAGAAGAGCAATTTCCATCTGTTGAGTTTTTTGAAGATAATAGACAATACAAAAAAGGAGGCGCAATAAAAGGTTTCTGTTACACAATAGGTGGATTATAAATGACACGAAGAGCAAAAATAGTATTAGGGATAACGATTGCCGTCATAGTCGGAGGAATATTCGGCTACAAAGCCTACAAGAAAAAGAAAGACGAAAAGAAAGCGGAAGAGGACAATTCGCCTAAAGTTGAAGTGCCTAACGCATACGAAGTGGCTAAAAAAACTTTGCCTAACGGTAAAGAAGTAAATGATAGTTATGTTGTTTCGGTTGCTAACGAGGGTAAAGACCCTATTGCTTTGCGTTTTTACAAGAACAACAGGGTTGCTTTCTCCATAAAAGGTAAACTAGAAAGTATGGGTACTTACTCTGACGGCGGTAAAACAAAGCCAACAATTAAGATTAAGTTTGATAATGGTAAAACAATGAATTTCGGACTATGAGAAAAAAAATAGAAAAGCGTTCGTCAAGAGAGTTGTTGGCTGACAAAACATTTAAGGCACTTGCTAGTGGAAGTCGTAAGTCAAAAAAATATGCAACAATAGAACTTGCAAACGGCACGAAGTTTCGCCGTAGAAACGCAAATCAAACGGGTGACGTAGAAGGCGGTATTGTTTACTCTGAAAAAAGACCGAACAGGACTGATAGAAAGGGTAGTTCAAAGCCTACTCAAAGCACTCAAGGTAAAAGTAGAAGCACTCGGACTACTCGGACTACTCGTACCCGTAGAGCACCCAATACGACTACAAAAGCACCCAATATGTCAAACACTTTGAGGTTTTTAGGAGTAGAATTTAAAAAATATAACTATACAATAGGAGGTTTATAATGGACGAAACAAAAGAGCAATACAGAAAAGCATACGAACTAGCACAAGACCCTAAGAAACAAAAAGAAGCAGAAGATAAAATGAATGCTTTTTGGGTTACGTTAAAAAAGAAATATCCTAATGCGGATATGGTTAAGGTTAAAGGATTTATGGACGGAGTTTATTAATAACAATCAAACAAAAACAAAAATGGCAAAATATGAATTTATTAAGAAGGTTGGCTCTTTTAAAATAGGAGAAATTGTTGATGGGACTGAAATCAACAATAAGTGGGGAACGGGAATTAATTTTTCTAATAGGGACGGCTCAAAGGCATTTGCTCAACTTACGTCAAGTGAACCTAATTATCCTCCAACAGTAAAAAAAATCGAAGAAAAAAAGGCAGAGGATACCACTTCCGATAGTGATAAAATAATGGGAATGAATAAAAAACTGTTCTATGGATTGGTTGGAATAACAGTTTTGGTTGGTGGGTATTTTATTTACAAGAAATTTAAAAAGTAAAAAAAATGGCAAAGTATACTATAAAAAGAGGACTTTTGGTTGTTCTGATACTAACAATATTAGTAATATTCACAACTAGGCTTTAAAATGGCAGTAAAAACGGTAAATAAAAAAACAAAAGACGTTACAAAAACACAGGCGTTCAAAGATTGGTTTGGCGACAGTAAGGTTGTTGACAAAAAGGGGAAGCCTTTGGTTGTTTATCACGCTACTACCCAAAAATTCTTTGAGTTTGACCGTGAGAGAGGTAACGCAGAGGGGTGGTTTGGTTTGAGTTTTTATTTTACAGACAGTTTATTGGACGCTACTAACAACTACTTGTCTAGCGGTGCTGATTTAACTAACCGAATAGAAAGGTTAACCGACAGGTATTCAAGTAAACTAGAGGACGAATACGACGATATTATTGACGATAAAAAAAGTATTGCAAAAGAGTACGGATTAACACCTAATCAAGTTACCGCTTTAGGCGACTTTAGGAGTTTAGCGAAACACCTTGCAAAAAAGGAATTAAAAGGCGAATACGAATTAACGCTACCGTTCTATTTGAGTTTACAAAACCCTTTGGATTTAAGACGTACTTATTACGACGCACAGGAGGTTTATAACGAAGAGGACGATAGTTACGAGGATAACGGAGATAGTTTACCTAACAGACTGTATGAAGCAATAAGGGTTATTTCGTATGACGATTATTTTAACGAGTACAACAATATAGACTTTCAAGAGGTATTTGACGATATTGCTAGTGGTATAGATTATCAATGGGACGGGACAAGTGCCTACTCTGTTGACAAATCTTTTAGAAGTTCTAATGCTTTGGCGGATATTGGCGACGAATATGGCAACTCTGTTTCGTATGAATTTATAAGAAGAGTTTACGAGGAAATGGGTTTTGACGGTATTGTTATGGACGCAGACCTTGAGTTCGGAAGTCGTAAAAAAATGGGTAAAAGTATGGTTATGGACGAGGGGACAACGCATTACATAGCGTTTGAGCCAAATCAAATGAAACTAGCAGACGGAACAAATATTTCTTTCAATAAAGACACTAACGATTTCCGTTATGAAAAAGGCGGAAAAATGACTACTTTTGTATATGAAATTGGCGGACTATAAAATAATAAAAATGGAAAAATCAACTAGAAACTTATTAATAATTATTGGAGTGGTTGCGGTAGGTGTTACTGCGTACTATTTTTACGATAAAAATAAAAAGAAAAAAAACCTGTCTTTAGGTGTAACGGCTGACAGTAAAAAAAATACAGTAACATTCACTAGAAGTTAATAAACCTTTATTTTATGAATGTTGTTGGTCAAACGAGTTATCCTTTGGGACAATACGAACTCTATCATATAGTTGATAATAATTTTTGGGGAGTTCTTGGTAATTAAAAATAAAAAAAAATGGCAGAAACTAACATAAAAATACCCTCAATTAACAAGTCTTTCTACGATACAGTTTCGGCAAAGGCTAACCAAGAAAAGATTAAGAACGTCATACGTCCTAAATTCGGTGAGATAATCAAAAGAATGTCGGGGTATTCTAACGTGCCTACCGAATTAATTGAAAGTTTTATTTTCATTGAGAGTGGCGGAAACGCAAATGCACAATCTCCCTATGCAACGGGGTTAATGCAATTAAACGGTGCTACCGCTTCCGACACAATAGTTAAGGAAAAAGGTGCGGGACGGCTTTCGGCGGAAGAGGGTGCAATCCTTAAAAAGTATTTAGGTAGTCGTTACACTATGGTTGAGGGCGTTAAACCTAAACAAACTTCTCTAGGAAAAACATTCATAACGAACGACGACTTATTGAAACCCGAATTTAATGTTTTAGTAGGAACAATGCTTCTGAAACAATTAATGGACGAGTTCACGGGTGCTGACGGAAAAATCCGTATGGACAAGGTTATCGTTATTTACAACGGTGGTCGCTACGGTAAAGTTGCAAAAAAAGTAATCCCGTTTCAAGGCACAACAGAGGACTTAATAACCCAAGTTCCAAAAGAAACTTCTTCATACATTTTGAAGTTGTTAGGAACGCAAGGTATTTTAGATACAATGGTATAATAAAAAATAAAAAAATGAAATTGAAAAACTATTACAAGCCAACCCCTAAAAAGTGGAGAAAGTTTGGCGACGCAATTTTGGTTACAGGTACTTTTATTACAGGTATCGTATTGGTTGAATTTGACAAATTGAAAGAGGTTTACTCTATCGAAATGTTGAGGTGTATGATTGGTGGTGCTATGGTATTAGGTGTGGCGGGTAAATTCCTGTCAAACTTCTTTGCCGACGACACAGTTCCAACTCCAACTGATAATGAAAAGTAGCGATTGGCTTTACAAATACAGATTTGCTATTGGCGGTGGATTAGCACTCGCAATAGTTGGTGTTGTTGTTTATTTAAACAGAAGACGAATTAGAAAACTAGGAAGCGACGTTATGGAATATGCACAAAATAAAGTATGGGACACGGTGTCGGAAAGAAATATTGAACGATTGCACCCCAAAGTAAGAGATAAAGCAAGAGAGTTTATTAACAGAGTTGAGAAAGAACTAGGTATTAAACTTCGTGCGACAAGTACGCTTCGTACATACGCAGAACAGGACGAATTGTATGCTCAAGGACGAACGAAAAAAGGCGGTATTGTAACTAACGCAAGAGGAGGTCAAAGTAATCATAACTTCGGTACGGCGTTGGACGTTGTGCCTATTGTGAACGGTCAAGCGGATTGGAAAACAAGTGCCGACACTTGGAGTAAGATTGCAAAAGTAGGCAAGGCGGTAGGATTTGATTGGGGCGGTGATTGGAAGTCAATTGTTGATAAACCTCACTTTGAAATGAATTTTGGAAACTCGTTGGCTCAAATGCGTCAGAAATACGAAAGCGGTCAGCGTGACGGAGATTATATAAAACTAGCGTAATGAATATAGATAAAAAAACAATAGCGATAATCGTACTTTCAATTGCTTTGGCAGTTGTTTCGTGGATTGCTTACAAACCGCAACCTACATACGATAATAGTTTAATAGAAAGTCAATTACAGGAACTTAAAGATAAGAATAGACTTATGGGCGGTTATATTCTTTACGTTGAGAAAACGGCGTTTTTGAAGCAACAAAAGATTGACAGTTTAGAAAGTTTAAAACCAAAAATAGAAATAATATATGTTAACAAATTCAAAGAAATTGACAACGCTAGTGCTAATGTTATTGCTAGTGAGTTCAAAGGTATTTTCGCAAAAAGTAATGTTAAATGATAAAGGCGACACGACGATTTGCTTCACGGTTGGTCAGAGTAAGTACCTTTTAAAAGAACACTACGCACTAGAAAAATGCGATACCTTAAAAAGTATCTGTGAGCAACAAAGGTCGCTTTGCGATAGTGTTATTGCTGATAAAAACAAAATAATTAATGCTAAAAATTTTATGCTAGATAATCAAAACACAATGCTCAAACTAAAACAGTATGAGGTTGATAAATTAACGGAACAATTGAATGTTTGCAATAAGGAAGTCAAAAAACAGAAGACTTACAAATGGATTGCAATAGGTAGCGGTATTGCCGTTTCTTTATTTTCGGGGTATTACATTTTAACACACTAAATATGAATTTTTCAGAATATTCAAATGACGCTTTAGCCGATATGATTGTTAACCTTTCAAGGTATGAAAACACCGAAGACAGTATTCAAACGGTAAAAGAGGAATTAAAAAACCGAAAACAGGGTACAACTTATTCCGTAAGTAAAAGAGGTAACGAATACGTTTATAAAATAAAGGGCGAAAACTTTGGCGGATACGAATTGACGCACGTTAGTAAGCATAAACTTTCCGATAACGAAATAAACGAAATAGGTAAAAGCAACGAGTATAAAAACGGTGGCGTAGTGCCAACATTTAATTACACAATAGGCGGATTATGAAATACTCAACAAACGCAATAAGACGGTGGGAAGCCAACTTTAACACTAAAAACTTAAAGGGTATTATAGATAGTTATAGTCCTAAAGCAGTTTTTCTAGGCACTTTTGCTAAAAACATTAAGCAAGGTAGGGAACTAATATCAACCTATTTCGTAAACCTATTTAAAAAGGACGGGTTAAAGGTTGTTTTTGAGCCTAAAATCTATGTAAATGAACTAGAGGACGGGTATATCATTTCGGGTATTTATGTATTTGAATACAAAGAAAACGGCGAACTAAAAAAAGTCAAGTCTAGGTACTCTTTTACCTGTGAGTATATCGGAGGTATTTTGTATATTGTTAATCACCACTCTTCGGTAGTACCAATGCAATAAAATGATAAAATAAGTAATAATTAATAACAAATAAAAAACAAAAACTATGGCAAACGAGTATTTTACAAAAATGAACAAGGCACGAAAAGAAGGTGCAAAATCATTCACTTACAATGGTAAAACCTATGTAGCGACAAAGACGAAAACGGGTATGGTTGTTTACAAAGAAAGTAAATAAAGCCTTAATGGAATTATTAGCACCCAACGGTAAACATAGCAATCTTACGCCCGAACAATACCGTTTGGTGCGAACTTCTGCATTTAGGAGGATTATAGTAAAAGCCGTACCTTTGCATAAAATATTATTATGCACATATCAGTAAAAACAAAGGATAGAGTTTTCGGAGAAACATTTAACGTAAGTGAATTGATTTCGGCGTTACAAAATGACGTTTTCAAAGAAGGGTTATCTCCTGTAACAATACAGACAGAAAATTATCAAGGTCGGTTAATAGGTATTTATACACCTAAAAATACCAACGAAATTCATTTATTAGGCAACAACTATAATTTGCTAGGAAAGTTGCTTTACGATAAAACAGAAGCGATTTCATTGATTTCCCAAATAGCGGGAAAGGTTTACTTGTTCAATGACGTTGTTGGAAGAGGTGACGTTATAAGGTCGCTAAAAGAAGTGCCTAAAGATATGAAGGTGTTTATGGAAACTATTGCTGATTTGCAAGAGGGTATGAGATACACACTAACGGGCGTTTTTAAATGCTCGGAAGAATGTCCCGCAGTTCACTTAGATAGTTCTTATCAAAGGGATAGTTTCTTAATGAATTAGTGATTTAATCCACAATATAAAACGCTTCCACCAACTCAATTTTTGAATTGAAACGGGCGTTTCTGTTAATTGGAACGTCCCAACCGAACATAAATAGTTTTCCTGTGTCCTTTCACTTGGATATTTCAACTTACAATCAGTCGAATATCTATCATACCATTGTCGAAAATTCATTTTAAACCCCCTTATTTTATTGTTGTCGCCCATCTTTGCGCCTAGCAGGTCAGCTAATCCATCGCTCAGAATAATTCCACACCACAATCCGAAAGTCCTTTGGTATATCAAATTGTGCTAATCTATTTTTTGATAATGGGAATGATACTTCTCGTATTTCTGTTTTATCATTATCCACATTAGAACACCCAAGCCACTTTACGTTTTTGATACATTTTACCATTCAAAATATATTCATCGTATATTGATGTTCGTCTATCAAAACCTCTCTCCCAATTTGTATCAAATGGTATTTTTTGTTTCAATATTAATACACCATTCAAAAAATAGGATATGTAATTTCTGTCAGCACCATCTTTATCGTGGTGTGAATATTGTCTATTTGTTGTTAATTTATAATCCATAAAATACGTTTGCAGTTAAGAGTTTACTTTAATTTTATTGTTTAGTTCTCGTTTTACGGCACGAGAACATAGCCGTAGCCGTTAGCACCAATTAGCCAACGCTCGGTGGTAGTGGTAATTCAGCCCAATGCGTTAATATATCTCTTACGGTTGCATAATACCCCCAAATATACCCATCATAATAACTTACTTTTATGCAATCATTGTCTTTGTTGTAAGTTAAGTATTCACCTTCTTTTGGGGGTTGTTCTACTTTTTTATCAACCCACCGCACAATAACAGGTGCTAACACTGTATTGCCAAAAGTGGGGGTTTCGTTTTTCAAATCAACAAGACCTCCGTCTTTGCCGTCATTTGTTTTTTTAATTTTAGTCATTTTCATTTTTGTCAGTTTTATTTTGTGTTTCAATTTTTTAAAGAACGAAGGCTTATCATCGTAATCGTTGGTGTATTCAATGCTTTTTTTACTGAACACTATATACGAACTGTTCCCTTTATCCTCTTCTAAATTCGCATACTCAATGCCATCATATCCCTTTTTTTGTAGTAGCAACCTTAATTCCGAAAGCGAACTGAAATTATTAATTTCTTTTTTTGTAACCGCTTTTGTTTTTAATAAGTACTTTGATGTTACCTTAAAGTCTTTCCCAATGTCATCGTTGCATTTTAGCGGTTTTTTTAATGTTATTTTTGCCGAAATGATATGTGGCACTTCCAAATCCTCTTTTATCAATGTAGTCAAAGTTTCGCATCTTTCTTTGGCACTATTCTCTGTACCCCAATGTTCGCCAAGCCCTCCTTCTATAAAAGACATACCTGTTTTTGTACATCTGTAAAGTTTTTTTTTCATTTTTTTTATTTTTTTTTAATTGTTCTCGTTTAATTCTTTTTTAGCGTTTCTAATATATCCACTTTTAGTAAACTCTGCTATGTAAATTAGTTTCCTATTTGCTCTGCCCTCGCCAACAGGTTGAAGTCGCAAGTGTCCGCTTACTCCAAATTCGCCTACACGAATTACCGTCTTGTTCCAAGTACTGTCAACAATCACAATATTTTCCTTGCTATCGTTGAAGTATTGACCTTCACGCTTTGTTCCGATTTTCATAGTCGGCTTTAGCGTTACCGTTTCTAGTTCCGAAAACTCTAGGAAAGTCAAGTGCTGAATAAAACTTTTGAATAGTTCTTTGTTTTCGGGTTTATCCTTTTCGGGCAAATTAACGAAGCCGTTATCTGTATCAATACGAAACGTAGTGTATCGCATATACATTTCTTGCCGTCCCTCGTACATTATAGGCTCGGTAGTCACCCAAATACACAGGATACCACGTTCGGTAATCATATAGCGGTAAAACAGTTTGTCGTTGACTAAAATGGTAATCTTTTTACCTCGCTTTAATCCCTTGTAAATAGTCCCGTCAAACTTATCCTCGTCAATCTTTATTTTCTTTGATATTTCAAGACTAGGTGCGGTCATTAGGTAATTTATATTGCCTTCCGTTACAAGTAAGTCGTACACTTCTTTTTCAAAGTATTTTCTCTCGCTTTCTATTGGGTGTTTATCAATAGTCTTTTTCTGCATATTATATATATTCATTTGCATATCTGAATTGAATATAAGACCTAGATAGTTGTGTGGCTTGATTTTCATTTGCGAATAATCTGATTTTTGTTATGCAATAAAACGTAATATAAATAATCGGGTAATACTCCTTTTCTCTCTAGGTTTTGTGACTGTTTTGGCTCGTTGAGGTATCTCTTCAACTCTTCGTTTTTGCCCTGTTGCAATAGTGTTTTTACTTGTTTTAATTCGGCGTTGTCGAACAACTCTCCTAAACTTTTTGTCTGCATATTTGTACGTTTAAAAACCACCGTCAACTTTCGCTAACGGTGGCTTGATTGACTAAAGATAAATACCTGTTTTGTCCTCTAAAGCGGTTACATACTTACGGATAAAGTGATTTTGAAACGCCCTAGTTTCGTCAGCAAAGTCTGTTATAAGGTGCTCTTGCTCTTCGATAATACACGATACTAATTCCTTTCTACCCATTTCAAAAAGTTTGTGAGAAAGTAAGATAGTGTTGTCTTTTGCCTGTCCTAGTCTTTCGGGTTGAACAAAGTCAACAACTTTGATTTCATACTTGATTAAGTAGTCTGCCGAAGCCAAAAACGTCCGTGCGTCATTAAGTAACGCTTCCTGTTTTCTGTTAAGTTTTTCAAATACTCGCATATCGCCACGATTACTCAATCCGCTAACGTCACCGATTACCTTAACTTCGTCTAAGAAACGTGCTTTAAGTCCCTCTATTAAGTTTGACGGAAGTATTAAAAAGTCTTTTGGTGAGTACTTAACCTCTTCCGCCCAATATCCCGCATTTTCATTAGGTACAAGTATTTTACCGTTTAAGCAAGTAAGCCACTCGTCAGAGAAACTGTGTGTCCCTGTGTCCCAACTTATATACCTTTCCATTGTTTCGCAAATAGTGTTGTATAAGTGTGTTATTACCTTTTTGTCGGTACATTTTTGTAAGTACGTTCTTAATTTCCACTTGAAGTCCCACTCGTCCTTGATAGTACGACTTTCGTTAATTACAACCCAACTCATATCGTAATTGAAAGAACATTTTTGGTTTTCTGCATAGTGACAACGAATACCTTTTCTGTACACTATATATTGGTCGCCACCCGCATAAATTTGATTACACTCGTTATCGTAATACACAATATCCTTGCGGTTTTCAGAGAAGTACAAGTCCCAATTGTCAATGATTTTGTCAAACTCTTTATTGCACTCAATATAGAATACTGTTTTGTCCTCTACGGGAACACACTCCTTTTCGTCAATTACAGTAATACTACTTTCTCCCTCGTCTAGTGCATTACAATAGATTTCACGCACTACAAACCACGCTTCCCAATCTAACCCCATTTCGGTAGTCATAGAGGTTTTCTCGCCGTTTATACTGATTACGTCAAACGAATTGTCACGGAACGGCGTAGGTGTTGTTTCAAAAATTATTTCTTTGTAGTCTGCAAATACCTTGAATGGTATCCCGTTTCGCAACAGGTAAGCAATTGAGTACTTTAGTCCGCTTCCAAAGAAGCCGATTTTACTATTGTCTGCTCGTTTTGTACTTGCACCTAGCAAGATAAACGCTTGTGGGTCAATAATACCCTTGCTCTCGATTTTGATATACTTTTTCATACTTATTTGTTTGCCGATAATGTTTTGTGTCTTTTTCATTTTTTTAAAGTTCGCAATAGTCCGACATAATACTCAACGCTTCGTTATAACTTCCGCTTTTGAAGATACGTTCTTGCATTTCTTTTACCTTATCTCTTTGTCCCGCCTTTTTTAAGGCTTGGCTACAAATACCAATTAGGTTGAAAACATTACCGTCTTGTCCGATAAGTCTTGCTTTTGGTTTTTTGATTTCTGTTTTTGTCATTTTTTCTAGCGTTTAAAGGGTTTGTTTGTTATTTATGGTACAAATATACAGGTAATACAAATACGCCCGACATTTATTTTATAAAGTTATTAACAAATAGGGTTAAATGTTTCATTTTCAGTTAATTAAATTTAACATTATTCTGAAAATTGTATTGATTTCATAGCCGTAAGGCAGTCAATAATGTTGTCAGAATAAAAATCACCACGTTCAACCTTTTGTCCGTCCCAAATCTTTCTCATATAATCCACGCTAGGAATACCGCTAGGGAACATTAGCGTCAGCGTGTCAAGGTTTAGTTCTCTTACGTTACGCTTCTTACATAGGTATTGTAAAAGGGTTAGATACATAGCAATATCGCCAAAAGAGTTACACCAAGAGCATAGCAATAACTTCGCTTTTGTGTCCATTTTGAAAGTAAACATACCTTCCAAACGCTTTTGTATTGCGGGATAGAAAAAATAACACTTGATAAAATCCTGTTCAAACTCGTCAACTTCGCCCTCTGTGAGCATATATATTACAATCATTAGTTTTGATTGGTCTTCCGATAGTGGCGTTGGTTTGTACTCGCTTAACGGTTTACAGAAATATAACTCTACCGCTTCGGGGTTATTTTGTTCTTCTTTTTTTAGCATTAGTTTTCATTTTTTGATTGTTCCATTTTTGCTACATAGTTAATAAAAGCCAATTCTACGATTTCCGCTACACGGCTATCTTTCATCATTGTTTCAATTAGCATAATTACAACGTCGTCACGCTTACCTCTAGCCGTTATTAATACGTTGTGTCCCCCGTCTTCCTCAATATCTGCAATAATTATTGCGGTAGTGCAATTGTGAATGTGGTCGCCTATCTGAACTAACTCTTCGATAGTGTAATTTTCTATACCTCTGTCTGACATA
>Ga0194063_10001100_pt1 | contig 18147 bp, 21 predicted proteins | sample SepL3720m_MetaG_FD_155459 | JGI IMG/M metagenome (GOLD analysis project Ga0194063, IMG submission 155459) | Anoxic zone freshwater microbial communities from boreal shield lake in IISD Experimental Lakes Area, Ontario, Canada - Sep2016-L373-20m | ecosystem: Environmental > Aquatic > Freshwater... | reverse complement strand
CTATTGGGATATCGGTCAGGGGATCGTAGAGCGGCAGCAGGTGCTCGGATGGGGGGAGTCGGTTGTGGAGCTTGTCGCGGCCGACCTGCGTGGAGAATTCCCAGGAGCAACTGGCTTTTCGGCACGGAATGTTTGGGACATGCGCCGGCTCTACCTCGCCTGCACAGATGCCGCCGTCCTTGCCCAAGCTGTGCGCGAGGGGCCGAAGCTCGGGGCAAGGCCAATTCTGCGGCAGACTGTCGCAGAATTGAAGGGACAGGAATCGGCAGGAGCAGGCTTGAAATCCAAGCGCCCGGCAGCCATCGAATTTCTGCGACAGCTCGTCGCAGAAGTCCCATGGGGCCAGAACCTGCTCATTCTCAATAAGGTCTCCGATCCGGCAGCCCGCCTCTATTACCTGAATTCCACCGCCCGCTTCGGATGGACCCGCAACGTCCTGCTCAACCAAATCAAGGCCGGCGCCTACGAGCGATCGGTCACCGACAAGAAATCCCACAACTTCGGCCTTGCCCTTCCGGAGCACCTCGCCGAGCAGGCCGACGAGATGATCAAGAGCTCCTACAGCCTGGAATTCCTCGGGATCCGCCAGGCCGTCAGGGAGCGGGAGCTGGAGGAAGGCAAATGAAGAACTCGACTGGGTCAAAGTCCCCGAGCGCTTAGCAAAACCCGGCCGCTTCGTCGTCCGCGTTGCCGGCGACTCCATGGAGCCCACACTTCGGATCGGCGACCTCGTCATTTTCGAATACCATCGGACCCCGCGCCGCAACCGCGAAATCGGCATTGCGAACCTCCCGGAATTCGGCCCCGGAACCCACGGCACGGAGGCCATCAAACGCATCACCCAGGATGCCGAATGCTGGATCTTTGAATCTGAAAACACCGGCTACGATCCGATCCGCGTACCGAAAAGCGATATCGCACATCCGATTCTTGGGACGATGGTGTCGAAACTCTGAGCATGAAGTCGTGGATCGAGCGCTGCCGGACCTTTCCGTGCATGATCAATTTCGTGGCGCCACGAAATAGATCGTCAGGAATGCTGGGAAACACGGAGAAATTCTCCTGCCGTCGTTATTCACCGCGATGAATCCCTGGGTAAAAGAAAAACGACATAGCCAGACAGGGTTGGCTTGGCACCAAGGTGATTCAAGATGATCCGATGTCCTCCGAATCTGCCAAGACCGCCTGCGAAGCCACTAGGCACCAGGTGGCTGACCATTTTGTCGACGTCAGCAAAATGGTCGATCTCGGATCCGATTTCCAGCGAACGGGGGCACAGCCATGAGCAAAGTGAAAAGAAGCAAGATCGAGGTCCAAGGAACGACAATCGGCATTCTTTCACCGCCGGACGGCGACTACATCTCACTCAAGGACATCGCCTTCGAGTTTGGTTCGTGGCTCAGCCCGGAATTTAAGCTCAACCTCATCAGGGAATTTCAACGCCTCAAGGATGACGAAAACAACCGTCTGAAGCTGGATTGGAACCTCCAGCGTACCCTCGCGACAGATGACGAGTGTCAAAGCCTTCTGGGGAAAATCTCCGAAGCTTACACCATCGGTCAGATACGGGCGACGCCGACCGGCAACGCCCATATGACCGAAACCTATTGGCAGATTGGTCGTGGCATCGTCGATTTTCTCACGATCGAAGCTTCGTTGGAGCGCAGCCTTTACGACGAACAGAGCGCATGAACGAAAAACCCGCACTTCCATGGCCCGCCTACTACGCCGACTGGCTCGCTAGCCTCAGACAGCGCATTCAGGGTGCGCGACAGCGAGCCCTGCTTTCGGCCAATGCCGAGCAAATTTGCCTCTATCACGACATCGGGCGCGATATTCTTGAACGCCAGAGCCGGGAAGGTTGGGGAGCCAAGGTGATCGACCGCCTTTCCGCCGACCTCCAGTCAGCCTTTCCCGAGATGAAGGGACTCTCCTCGCGAAACCTCAAATACATGAAGGTTTTCGCTGAACTCTGCCCCGACCGCCAATTTGTGCAGCACTCCGCTGCCCAAATCCCGCCAATCGGGCAGCAGACTGCTGCCCAATTGAGCCATCCAACCGTCATCGGTCAGCAGACCTCAGTGCAATTGACGCCCAGATCAAGGCCCCAGACGACAAGCCCACCATCGGCCTCCTGCTTTGCAAAACCCAGAACCGCCTCGTGGCCGAGTAGGCCCTCTCCGGCATTGATAAACCCATCGGCGTCGCCGAATACCAACTCGTGCGCGCCCTGCCCGAACCGCTCGGCACCAGCCTGCCCAGCATTGAGGAAATCGAGGCCGAACTCTCCCGCGAGCTGGAACTCACCCCCCCTCCCGCCGAAGATGTGAAAAAGGTCGAACGCCGCCTCACCAGCGAGGAAAAGAAATCCCTCAAAAAGGCGCATGTGCTCAAAAAGGATAAGAAGTTATGAGGGGACAATCTGAGGCTTTTCCAAAGCGAGCAGAATTCCGATGTCTTGACTTATAGTCCATAGACTCATAGTCCATGTTGCCTTGATGATGTGGGCATGTCCCAGCGTCACCGTGCCCTTACCCGACTCGGCCTGAATCTCCGCCAGTGGCGGGAAGAAAAAGGCTTCACACAGGAAAAACTTGCCGAACGTGCTGAGCTCGACCCCACCTACATCAGCGGGATAGAGCGCGGCGTCCGCAACCCCAGCATTCTCAGTATCGCCCGAGTCGCAAAGGCGTTGGGCGTGTCCGTCCCGGAACTTTGTGACGGGGTTTGCGCGTGAAAAAACCCGCAATCAAAAAAAGATCCAAGCTGATGGAGGATGCGGCACAATATCATTCGGCGTCCGATCTGGAGCTGCATGGGCCCCGCTTTATTGATCTCTTCTGCGGCATCGGAGGCTTTCGCCTTGCGTTCGAGCGCGCGGGTGGCCGGTGTGTGTTTTCGTCCGACTACGACAAGTTCAGCCAGCAGACGTACGAAGCCAATTTCGGCGAACGACCGCATGGGGACATCCACACAGTTGCGGTCGCAGACATTCCGGCGCATGACATCCTTTGTGGAGGGTTTCCCTGCCAGCCGTTCAGTATCGCCGGCGTTTCAAAGAAACTGAGTCTTGGCCGCAAGCACGGCTTCGAGGACGTCAAGCAAGGCAATCTTTTCTTTTCCATCGCTGACATTCTCGACTTCCATCGTCCAGCCGCGTTCGTCCTCGAAAATGTCAAGAACCTCAAGGGTCACGACGGAGGCAAGACCTTCGAGATCATCCACCGCACCCTCACCGAAGCGCTCGGCTACACCGTTTATCACAAGATCATTGACGCCAAGAGCGTCGTCCCCCAACACCGTGAGCGCATCTTTATCGTCGGCTTCCGCGAGTGGAGGTATTTCGAGTTCCCTCAGTTTCCCTCCGACGGTCCAAAGCTTGGCAGCATCCTTGAGCCAAAACCCGATCCTAAATATACGCTCTCCGAACATCTCTGGACTTATCTTCAGAATTACGCCGCCAAACATCGCGCCGCTGGAAACGGCTTCGGCTTCGGACTAGTCACCGAACGCGACACCACCCGCACGCTCAGCGCGCGCTACCACAAAGACGGCTCGGAAATCCTCATCGCGCAAGGCAGCGGACGCATTCCGCGACGGCTGACCCCGCGCGAATGTGCGCGCCTGATGGGCTACCCCGAGTCATACAAGGTCGTTGTCTCCGATACGCAGGCTTACCGACAATTTGGGAATTCGGTTGTCGTTCCCGTCGTGGAACGCATTGCACAAAGTGTTGTCCGCACGTTAAGTCAGCCATTGAACGCGCAACCAGATTTCGCGCTCACTGCAGCCGAAAATACCCAATCAGTTCAAATCCACGCTACTGTATCTCCGAGAAAATATCCGAAACCTAAACGAAATAGCGCAAAATAATTTTTATGCCTCTCGAAACTCTCGCATACCAACATACCATCGTCCTTCTGGAGGTTCCACATCGCTGGCTTCCATTGATTCATCTTTATGACCCAGACCTCCCTCTTTTCCCGATATACTACTTCCACGTCATTAGGCCGAATATGCCAGTGGGAGACCGGCCTCTGGCAGCGGATCGTATTTTCGGTTACGTCGAGCGAATTATACCCCTCGATTCGGATGGCATCGAAGTTCGCGTTATCACGACAAAAGACCTGACATTGGAAGTAAACTCGGACTTTCGGCTGGCCTTAGAAGGTGAGGTTCGGGCCCGATTCGGCGTAACAGACCCTGTTCGGTTGGGAGACGTGACTAACGCATTCCAACCGCCACTCAATTATGCAAACGAAGTGCTTCGTGAAATGTGGCACCGAGTAGTGGCCAACGCCTATGGTAATCTTTTGCCCTTCGGAAGAACTTGGGATGAGGTTTTCGGGTTAGCCCGATTTGTTGCTAGCTGGAACTCGCAGAGCGGCCGTAAAGGTGAACTGATACAAACACACTACTTCGCGAGCAGATTCGGAGTGCGAGTAGGCGCTGCAGCGGCCATTCCTCAGATGGATTACTTTCTTCTGCCGACTTTGGCGGAGATTCTCGATCAAGGTAATCCGTTGGCCGAGTTCCCAAATTTCCGAAATCTCCTTCGCGTTGCGGAATTGATCGGACAGCACTACGGTGAAGAGCGGAGAGTTGGGAACATCCGCCTCACCGCTTTTCGTAAGCCTCTTCGTGGTTCATTCAACACTGAGCAGTTGCTGGCAATAATCAATGGAGCGAACATTCCCCACAATTTGCGCGACACAGCGATTGAGTGTTTTAACGCTTTTGGAAAAGGACCGCCAAGAACTATTCTATTTCTTCTGATGCTGAACGATCTTAGGAGAGGATTTTTGCGCCCTGAGGCTCTAACGTCAGCCGAAGTCGGGTCGATTTATGACGGACTTGCTAAGTCATATCAGTCGCCGAAAGTCATCGCCATCTATGCGCAGCAGTGTTTTGGTAATCGGGAGGCAATGCCTATCGACACATGGATTGAGACTTTTATGAAATGGCCGCTGGCTGTTTTTTCACAGGAGCCCACTCGAACACCGATGACTGATATTTTCACGCACGCAGCTGGGCTTGGAAAAGTAGAGCGTCTCCTTTGGGTTACCAGTCAAGCGCGAAAAGTTCACTCATCCGCCTGCGATGATGCGGTTTGGTGCGTAAAGTACGGATCACCAAACGGTGGCCCTCGCGGAGCGAACCCGTTTGCCTGCAATGTCTGTTTGGAAGCAATTCGAACGCATTGTCCCGCATATGCTCAAATTCGCGAACGGGCTATCAGCTTCAATGGTTGTGCCGATGATGCGACCTTTCGCATCAATACATCAGGCAGCGATAATATAACTCCCAATCAAACCTTTGTTCGATGCGAAGGAACAAGCGTTTATGGCATGATAGTTGATGAATTCTCTCCAGCAGATGCCCCAACAGGTTTTAACACCTTCCCTGCAGCCGGGCATATGGGAGGTCAGCTTACCGTCGCGGAATTTGTCCAGCTTTACTGAGAGCAGATGTTTTTCCTAGCAAACGCATCTCACCTTGATAGGAAACATCGGAATGAACACATGCATCTGCGTTCCAAACACGTTGAGCAGCGATGGTCATGAACTTTGTCGCGCGTTCGGCGCGCAACTTGATCAACTTCAAAAGCCTGATTACCTCCGCGCATGGGGCGCCATTGCCCACATCTTTTCCGGCCTGCATCCCGACGGCAACGTGGAGGCAGGGAGCGGGTGGCCAGGTGTTCTGAGACTCTCTGCCGCCGAGGCGTGGCGTCGGTGCGAGGCAGGGGAGCTATCAAACGACGAACTTTACTACCTCGTCGCCGCGCAATGGGCTGGCCTCTACGACCGGATGCACACGCACGAGGAGGATGAAATCGCGCAACGTTTCCAGATTGCCTCCGACTACGGCGTGCCCGCCCATGCCTGACGTCTTCACAAAATCCAAGCGTTCCGAGGTAATGTCGCGCATCCGCTCACGCGGCAACAAGGCGACGGAATTGCGGCTGATTGAGATCTTTCGCACGCACGAGTTCACCGGCTGGCGACGAAATCAGAAGCTGTTTGGCAAGCCGGACTTCGTTTTTCGCAGCCAGCGGGTTTGTGTGTTTGTGGATGGTTGTTTCTGGCATGGGTGTCCAAAACACGGCACGAGACCGAAGCAAAATCGGAAGTTTTGGGACGCAAAGCTCCAAAGAAACGAGGAGCGTGACCATGAAGTAGATCTTCAGTTACGCAAAGCCGGATGGCGCGTGCTGCGGATCTGGGAGCATGAATTGGCTCGGAAGAATGAGATGCGTTTGGCGGGCAGAATTCGGAAGCTGATCGACACCGAAAGCTGCCGATCCGCACCCAAGAACATCCGCGATCCGTTCCGAGAGGATGTTCCTCGATGAATCCCTGTTTGTGGGTCCCGATGGCTGGCACACGCTACGGAGGTGCGGCGGGTTGCGGCGGATTCCGGTCATTCGAGGGTCTTCGTCTGTCCCGGGAGCTGTGGTCCCTGCACTCCGCGGGGACATGCCTGCGGGTTGCCGAACTTTCAGGGGCTGACGATTGCGATCGGGAAGCACTGAGCGGGCTGGAACACTCCGGGGCTTTGCTACGACTTCACGTTGATTCACCAATTCCAGTCAATTGCCCGACTCACTCTGTATCCGGGTTGCGCTTCTTCCCGAGAAAGTGAAACTGCGGTTCGCGGTTGCATGAGATCCTGGCGGGCGGTATGCTCTCTACATGAACACGATCACGGCCATTTTGGAACCGGATGCCGACGGCACGGTTCACCTGCCGCTGCCGTTGGATTTACGGCATTCCAGGGTGCGTGTGACGGCCACACTGGAGGCGGACGATGGCCGCAAAACCGACCCCCTCTCGGGGCGGGAGGCGGCGATGGCCGCGCTCAAACGCCTGCGCGCACGGGGCACATTCCGCGAAATCATCGATCCTGTGGAATGGCAACGCGAAACCCGCAGGGATCGTTCCCTGCCGGGCCGTGAGGGATGAATCTACTGGACAGCAACATCGTCATCGCGGTTGCGTCAAGCGATGACGCTGCGGTAAATCGTCTGGTTTTGGAAAGCTCCTATTCGGTCTCGGTGGTGACACGGATCGAGGTGCTGGGATATCAGCGGCTCACGCAGGAGGACAAGGATGACCTGCTGGCATTTCTCGCTGGAGGCCGGGAGTTGGGTCTCGATGATGCGGTTGCGGAAACCGCCGTTCGACTACGGCAGGAACGTCGCATGGGCCTCGGCGATGCTATCATCGCCGCCACCGCTTTGGTGCACCGCCTGCCGCTGGTGACGAGGAATTGGGATGACTTCAAACACGTGGCAGGTCTGGAGCTTGTCAACCCCTTCACTCCTTCCAATTGATGTCTGTGGCGCGGGGTGACTTGCGGCGGGGGACTTCTCTCCTCGGAGTCTGCAGCAAGCTCTTCCTGGGGGGTGAGCATGGAGCCGTCGATCGAGCGCTGTCCGCTCTTTCCCTGCGGGACCATTTTCGTGACGTCACGAAAATGGTTATCTGGATCGTAACCCAAGTTTCTGAACTTCTTCGGCTAATCCCCTCCCCGCTCAAGCTTGTCCGTTTATCTTAATGAATTTTACTGATCTGAAGGAACGGACACCAAAATGCTCGGTAGTCGCGAAGGATGGCTTATCGACTATTGCAAGAAATATGCCTTCCGATACTCGGCCCCTTCATTTCTGGAACAGGCCGTTCCAGAAATCTCCAAGCGTTGCCCCGTACTTCAAGAACAAGCCGTTCAAGAGGCGACTGAGAAAAGGAAGGCTCGCTCAGAGCCCGATTGCAAAATTGTTCGGATGCACTACCCGCACGATTTCCAACTGGATCAAGGCGCTCACAACCTTAGGCCTATTGAAGATTGCAGAGCCACACGTCCCGAAGAAAAAGGCGTGCACGTATTTCTTTTCCGAGTGATATCCCCGCTTGCAGCGCCGGAGGCTCCTTCCCTCCGACTTGATCGTATTCTTCGCGTTGTCATGACCGCGCCCATGCCCAACGCCAAAAGACGCGCTAGAGCGGAAGGGGCCGCCGGAGGAGGCTGTGGTAGTGGCTGAATGTGGTGCTGATGTCGGCGTGGCGCAGGAGCCGGGCTGCGACCTCACTGTTGCGCAGCCCGGCCCGCCGCATAAGCCAGTAGGCTCCCCATGTCCTGAGCTCGCGGCGACGGAGAGGGATGCGGGCAGCTAAATCCATCTTGCTGAGAACTTCCCGGGAGATCGGCTGGTAGCCTTGCGTCTTACTGCTCCCGCCGCTCACGGCTCTGAATGCGGCGAGGTCAGGCACCTTGATGCCATCGTAGATGTAGGCTCGACTGCGGGCGACCACGCTCTTAATACACTGGACGTCGCTGTGGATCCCCGAAGCGCTATGCCCGGATTTCTCCTGCTCGCGGATCCATGTGCGGAATCGAACCGGATCGAGAGCCTCGCGTGTGCAGGCAGCCAGGGGCGCGGCAGTGTGGCAGGCGGCGGCCACGAAGCGCAGGAACCGGCGCTCGGTGGCCTCTCCACTCCTCATCGGGGCATGCCTGCGGTAAATGTCGAGCAGTTCTCCTACCGGGGCCCAGTTTGGCCGCATCGAGAGGTCGTCGAGCTTGGTCCAGTCCCGGGCCCTGGCGCTCTTGGCGGCCACCGTGGCGTTCTTCAGCGCGGTCCGCTTGTCGGTGCATCCGGTGCAGCGTGTGATCGAGTTTCCGTCGACCCGGAGCCGAAAATAATATTTATCCCCTCGGTCCGGGCGAAGAAAAACGGTGATTTCGGTATGCCGGCGTTTCCTGGCGGCCGAAGTGGTCGGGACGGTTGCCTTTTCGGTAACGGTTTTGGCAGCCACTTTCATACGTTCACCATGTGCGCTATGCGCAAGGGAATTTCGCGAAACGATTGACTGGCCACCTAAGGAACTCGGGAAATGGTGGCCAGTAAGGAAGTGCACCCCCCCGGGCTCGAACCGGGAACCAATTGATTAAGAGTCAACTGCTCTACCATTGAGCTAGGGATGCTTAAACTGCTGATTCATAAGGACTTCTGAGTCACTTTTGAACCGTTCTTGACTTTCTTTGGTAACTGGTTTTGTATACTTTTATGAATGAGGTATCCAAAAACAGCAGCCCAAAGAAAAATCAAGGTCGCATAATCTGGGAAAAAATTCCGGCAACGTCAAGCCTTTACAGGTATGCGCCTAACGGAAATTTTTACATGATCGCAAGGATCAACGGGAAACTGGTCAAGGAAAGCCTCGAAACCACTGACCTTGCCTTAGCGAAGCGCAAGGTTCTGGACGCCAAGGACAGGCGGAAACAGCAAACAGGGGAAATCACCTTGAGTCAGCTTGCAGACGAATTCAAAGAATCAAGAAACGGAAAAAACCAGCATCATATCCAATGGATGTTGAACAAATTGAATCAGAATTGCCCGTTTGGTCAGTCAAACGTAAGGAAAATTAGTCCGATTGAGATTTCCAAGTACGTGTCAAGCCTGAAATTGAACCCAAGAACCAACAACTTGTTTTTTGAGACGCTGAAAGGCGTCTTTGAATTGGGCGTCATCGGCGGCTACCTCCAGACCAACCCAATGGAAAAATTGAAAAAGAATTTGAGAAAGAAGGTAACGCGAAAAATCCCAACGGTTCCGAGCCTAGAACAGTTTGAAAGCATCGTGAAAGCCATTCGAAATCAAAAATTCTCCGACACAGCCGAAGATTCTGCAAATTTGGTTGAATTCCTAGGATTGGCCGCACTCGGAGAAGCCGAAGCCGCAAACCTAGACTGGAAAGATATTAATTTTGAGACCAATAAAATAATAATTCAGCGACAAAAAACGAAATTCTATTTTGAGATTCCGATTTTTCCGTTTTTAAAGCCGTTGCTTCTGAAACTCCACGAAAAAGCTGAAACTCCGAAGACAGGAAAGGTTTTTAAGGTCGCCAATCCGAAAAAAGCGATTGCAACGGCCTGTAAATCGCTAGGGTATCCGGCATTTACGGCGAGAAATTTCCGACAAATGGGAATTGTGGAACTGTTGAGAGCGGGAATTGATGTCAAAAAGGTGAGCCGCTGGCAAGGGCATCGGGATGGGGGCGTATTGATTATGAATACATATAGCGAAGTTATCAGTGAAAGCGATTCCGATCATGACAAGGAACAACTGAAACTCTTGGAAAAACGACTAAAATAGCCGATCTTACAAAATAGATCAAAGGATGGCGTCCACGCTCAATGTGTGGACGCCATTTTAATTTAGTTTTAAAGAGATTTAATTAATAAAAAGTCAAAAAAATATGATCGGAAGAATAGTCAAAGATTTCTCTTGACTTTTTAGAAAGAGGTTGCTACAATCTAATTGCCTTACCTACAAGAACTTATGACAATCAATATCCCTGAAATCACTGAAATACTCGCGAGGGTTGAGCAATTGGAGTTGCAACTTCAGACCTTGAACGGAAATGCCTCGAAAAAATATTACACGGTCAAAGAAGCGGCCAAATACTTGGAACGCTCTTATATGACGGTATATCGCTACATCCAGAGAGGAGTACTAAGAGCAAACCGGGCAAGCAAAGATTACCGAATCCACATCAGCGATTTGGAGGATTTTAGAAAGAAATGCACGTTTTAATAACTAGACGGGCGAATCGTGGCAGATAAAATATTAAAAAATAAAGGCCGCCTGTAGAAAAAACCGATAAATGACAGCAGAAACGTATCAAAACGATTCCTAGAGGCGTTTATGCGAAAACAAATGGCATTCCACGAGTGGAGGCTAATTGAACTAAATAACTTGGCGCAAAAAAAGACGAGTGTTTAACACGCGCTTTAGCTGCAATTGCAATTCATGGATACACCACTATATACTATAGATATAGACCTACACCTTATCCATAAGTAAACTAACAGCCAATTAATCTCTCCATTAATCTCAACATTAGATATTTATCTTATCAATTGCAATTATTCTCAATCAATATCAACCTTTTTTTATACTATTATCATGAACCACCCTAAATGCTTATACGTCCAAGATAAGATTCCAGCTGACATTTCAACAAGCCTTTTAACAAATCTAGATTTAACTATTCTATCTTACATTTCTTCCTCTACATTAAAAATAATAACTAAAAGCGGTGAATTTCACTCAATTCCGTTATCTAGCTCTTTTTCCAAAAGAACATTCTCACGAGATTATTCCTTTTCTGTGAAGCGATTGATGGATATGGGAATAATTTTCCCTGCAATTCTTGGTTATACCAGCAATGGCAAACCTTATTATTATCTTAAGGATAAAAATATTTGCATGTCTTACAGTTTATCTTCAGAGTCTATCGAAAATCTGCGTGCAGGGAATTATTCGCGAAATACAATAAAACTACCTTATCATTACCCTCCACGAAAACTTCCAGTAAGCTTTCACGTAAAATCATGCGCAGATTCTCCTTTAGTCAAGAAAATCGAGGAAGCTTACCAAGGAATATCGATTTCCCCCGATTGGATAGAAAACTTCAACCCAAAAAATGGCAACGCCGATTCTTGTAGCTATTTCCACGCAAGAGGCTGGGTTAAACAGATTCAACAGGGGGAAATCTCCGTTTCAATAGGATACAGCGGGAGGGTATTCCACCCGCTGATTTGCCTTCAGAGGGATTTAAGGAGATATGTGAGCAAAGACGGCGAGCATCTAGTGGGAGTTGACGGCAAAGCTTTTCACCCGCATCTCGTGGCAACATTTCTGCCGAAATCAAAGCGCCAGGATTACATTGATTTTTTAACAAAAATCGACATTTATTCTTTGTTCGTTCCTGAATACTATGAAGAGTATTCTGATGCAAGGAATGAGGTGAAAAAATATTACCAGATTTTTCTTGGAGATGAAAACCCGAAAGGTCCAGCGCTTGAAATATATTCATGGTATGCTATGTATTATCCCGAAGTCATCGAGAAGAAAAATGAGATTCAACAGGACGGGCGAACCGTTCAAATGCATTTGCAGAAAATCGAAGCTGAAATATTCGTCAATCGCGTATTTTCAAAAGCTGATTTTTGGTGCCTGCCAATGCATGACGGAATTGCTGTTAAACCTGAAGATACCGACCGAGCGGTTAAGTTTTGCGCTGAGAATATTCGAGATTATCTCGGCTTTGATATTAAAGTAGAAAGCAAAAAATTGTAAAATATGTATAATGTAATATAATAGATAATAACAATCAGTGCATAGCTGAGGTAACTTTGGAAATTGCAACCGAAAATACAAAAAACTACGTAAATGATAAAACAGCAATACTGCGTGATTGCATATATCGTAAACAGCTTATAGACAGTTGTTTGCAGTCAATAAATACATCTAAATAGAATATTAATCAATTATGAAAACAATCTTTATTTTTGAAAACCCCAAAGAGTGCAATGGTGACATTGAACCATTATGGATTATCTCAGCCGGAAGATTTACTGACAAAAACTCAGAAAATATCGTTTTGCGCAGGCGGATTCAATATAGATATTGTTTTGGAAACCATGAATATGCAATTCCACCTGAGCAGGTAAAAACGTGCGCTAAACACTGGATGTCAACCGAAGATGATGCTCGACTTTATGCGCTATATGAGGCTATTTCGGAATCTCAAAAAATTGAATATGGAGACGAAATCCCAGTTGAAAAAGGATTTCCAATTCCGAAAAATGTCACAATTTACTCCACCGGGCGAACATTTCTTGACGATTTGTTAGAATTGATAAAAGATGAAAATAATGGAGGCGAGAGATTCATGGCGGACAGAGATATGCTTCATTTATTGCAATCACTAAGATTATACTGTAAAGTAACAGGCGTATTTCTGTCACGAGAGGAAGCTGCGCACTTCTCTAGTAAAGACATGCGAGCGCCGCACTTTATTGGCAAGTAATTATCTATATGAGTCTTTAAGTTGCGTGTTAAGCTCTCGCAGACGATTCTCCTTTGCATTTATTTCCCTCTGTTTACTCTGGACTAGCTGCCATGGACTTCCTACAGCACGAGAGCCTATAGTATTTCCGCTCGTGCGGGAGTTGTCATAGTTGTTCTTTATGTTCTGCAAAACTGATAGTTCGTTATTCATAAATGAAATTTCAGCTTTGATTTGTGTTATTTGACTAGATAAATCATTTTGCCTTTCAAAAATGGCATTTCTATCAGCCTCATTTTTAATTCCTTGCTCTATCTCACGACCAACAGAATCATCACCCACCGTGCGGATGTGTCTTGAATTATTAAATAAAACCGGCTCTGTCGAAAACTGAGGACGTTTCTTTTCTTCAGCGACTATTGCCTTTTGTTTTTGCTTTTCAATTTCTGCATCTTGCAATTTCCTTCGTTGTTCAGTAATATTTGCAACATATTCACTTTCCTTTACAGGATCATAATTAAACTGAACTTTTTCCTCGTCAGTAAAATCTTTGAATGCGACTTTGCGAATACCCTCATCCGATGATATAGATAAACCATCTGGATAAGTATTAACTACATCCATTCCTCTAAACTTCTTTCCCTGTGGTTGTTCAGGAATAGCAGGCTCATTCGTTACTTTGCTTTGTTCTTTCTCTTGGGCAACAGACTGAATTCCTTGCCAGTCCATTTTTAAGGCCTCTAATCGTTCTTTATACTGGGGAAAACGCGTTGCAGCAAGTTCAATAAACTGAAGCACGTACTGGGAGTTTTCCGACATATGAGAATTTGCATGAGGGATAATGATCGGGCAGTTTGCGGGAATCAAGTTTAACGTTTGGCCTTTTCCGGTAATAACGGTTTTTGCAAGCTGTGTGCCTGAGTAACTGCTAATCTCTACAATAAGTGCCTGCGAATCAATGTGGAATCCTTGTGCTTTGTAAATAAGCGTGGCATCGCCTCCTTTAACTGGACTCTGTATCGATAACGCTTCATTTTGTGTCCAAGAAATATCGGAGGAGGCACAAAGAAAAATAAAAAAACCGATTATCCTTTTAAATCTCATTGGTTTGATTGTTCTTTTGCTAACATTTTTCGGCCTGTTTTATAATAGTCTGCCGCCATGCCCATTATGGTGACTACATTGTCGCCGCTGATAAATCTTTTTCCTACGATAGTGTCTCCCCAGTCATTGCCCCATTTACCGAACTTTAAACTGCATTGCCCGTCTCCATCGTATTTCTTTGCATAGGCAATGTAGTTTTCGTATTCATACATATCAGGCTCAGTGGGCAATACATCCTGAGATGCTTCATATTTATTTGAGCAGACCCATAATTTAAGTGCTAGATTGTAACCCTCAACAGATAAGTTAAAGTTCTCGATGATATCGGGGCGAAAATTGCTAGGCCAAGAATCGGAAACCATCTGCATGGATGATTCAACAGTTGCAAGTTGCTCTTTAAGATTTGACATTGACACTCCCTGCCCTGTCATGCTATTCAATTTACCAGCTTCTAATAAATACGAGTCTAGATAACGTTTGCAAGATTCAGAAAGCACAGGTTTAGGCTGGGTATTTTCTGTTATTGGAATCAGCTTGTCATCAGTCTTAGCCTTTAGCGCTTTCAATTCAGCCAATATCTCATTTTCTACTCTTTCATCTTTTTTTAAAGCCTCGTGAATCTCATTAATTGCCTCTTTCATTTTTACTTTCGCTTCTTCTAGAGTTAAATGAAGCTCTTCGCGTTTTTCAGGAATACTCAATTCCCCTACTATACCTATACATATTAATTCGTCTTTTAGAATTCCGCGATAGGCCAGCAGTTTATCTTTAATATTTGCCCCATCTTTTGTGTTCATTTTGACAGAAAGCTCATTGTCTAGAATGTCCAGCGTTATATTTGATGAACTTTTTTCGCGTTTAGCTAATTGCATGCACCTTTCAGCGAACTCTTTGCATTTTGAGTACATCTCCAATAAATGTTTATGATCGTCGACAAGACGTTGTTTGTTAGCTGCCTTCTCGAAATGCCATGCCGTACCTCCTGCGACAACAGCTGCAATCGTTGCTGCTATAATTAAAGTCAAGAACTTCGATTTCTTTTCGATTAATGACATTGCTGCCTTGCCCGCGTGTACTGTCGGCATGGCTATATTCGGAGGAGTCTGTGTTTCTTGCAATATCAACTCTCCAATCGGAGCCCAATCAGTCATTCCTTCCTTCCATCCATGGTCATTCATCGAATAATGACCGCATTGAATTTGTTCGCGAATTTGCTCTAGTGTAAAAGGGCCATAGTTTTGCCCATCTTTGGAAACATAGAAGTTCATATTTATAAATTGGTATTTTTGTCTAACTCCATTGACTGGCAACTATGGTTTCATACCCGTCATCCCTTCGACAAGGTAAAAATCTGGTTATTGAATCTCGAATCATCGGAAAAATATTCTAGGGAAACCGTGCAAATCTTGAAAGAAATTCGCCTGAAAATGCAAATTTCCCAGAATGCACTTGCCAAAAAAACGGGACTGAGCCGCACCGCCGTGCAATTCATCGAAAAAGGAATCAGGAATCCGACCCTCATTGTTTGCCATGCGCTCGCCACGGGGTTGGGCGTTTCATTGGCCGAAGTGTTGATTGAGGCAGAACGGAAATGTCAAGAAGAAAAGTAGTCGTTTTCAATAAAAAACTGACTTTTCAAAATCCAGATTTTTCCGAGGAGATTGAACCCCCTCCCGCACCCTGCCACAAAAAGGGTTCCCAGCATTTCAAAATCTGGCATGCCGCCCCCCCTCGACCCATTCCGAGCGCAGGCGGAATTTTCCCAGCGATTTGCTCGCTGGCTCTCCGAATCGTAATTGGAACTTTCTTTGTATACTTTTGTTGCAAACGCGGTTGTTTCCAGATAATGAAAATCCGTCTTGTTCCGCCGTAATTGCCTGAAATGCAGCGGGGTGTAAAATGTAGTTAAACAGAGATAAAAACCTGAAAGTCTTTAAGAGTCAACTGCTCTACCATTGAGCTAGGGATGCATTTACGAGTGGATATTACTACATTCGAGTTTCCATTGATGGCAAGCAGAAATGGCGACAGCAGAAATGGCGCGCACTTGGAACGGAGGGTGCATCGGTGGCGGAGGCTCGCGTGGGGGAGAAGCTCTCGGACCTGCGCACGGCCCGCCGGAAGGCGCACCGTGAGGGCTGGTTCTCTCGCGGGGCTAAAATTCACGCCTCATAGCTTCCCTCAACGCCTCAAACTGCATGTCAAGCTCTGGCATTCGAGCCGAAACGCTGTTCAGATCTCCTCGATCGCTGGCCTGCTCCATCTCCGCCGCAAGGGCGCTCAGAGCAGCCCCACCCATCGTCGCGGAGGCTCCTCGGATTTTGTGGGCCTGCTGCATAACGAGGTTTGAGTTCCCCTCCGCCACAAAGCTTTTCAGCTCCGCGAGCTGCTTGGGCAGATCGCCAAGAAAGATCGCAACCACCTCGCGAGCAAATTTCTCATCGTCCATCACGGTATGAAGAAGTGCCGAGCGGTCGAAGGCAGGCAAAGCCATGCCTGCAGCGTATGTGGCGGCTTTCGGGGCCCCTTTCAGCTTTTGCCCATTCCCACCTTTTGGAGGCAGCCACGTTTCGAGGGCTGCAACCAAAGCCGACACCTGGACTGGCTTGGTGACATAGTCGTCCATTCCGGCCGACAGACATTTCTCACGATCGCCTTGGAGGGCAAGCGCAGTCATCGCAATAATCGGCACGTGGTGGTCGAGGACGCTCGATTGGAGGTCGCGGATTTTCCGGGTCGCTTCAAACCCGTCCATCTCCGGCATATGCACATCCATCAGCACCAGGTCGTAGGGAATGGTTTCAAGCGCCTGGATGACCTCAATGCCGTTGGCGGCGACCTCAGCTCGCAATCCCAGCTTTTCAAGGAGGCCCATCATCACCTGCTGGTTCGTGATATTGTCCTCGGCGATCAAGATGCGTGCGTAGCTCAACGAATCTTCAAAAGCGGAGGGACTCATCACGTCGGCAGACTGCGATACAGGGCTTCTGCCGCTGATTGCTGCATCAAGAGCCTTGCTCAGATCCCGGCATCTCGCGGGCTTGGGCATGCATGCGGCAAACCCGGCATCTGCAAACGCTGAATATTCCCCGGGCTGGACAAGCGAGGTCAGCAAGAAGAGCGGAAGCGATTGCATGTCTGCGCCTGACTTGATCACTCGACCCAAGGCCAAGCCGTCCATGGCGGGCATCTGCATGTCTAGAATTGCGGCATGAAACGGATCGCCTACCTCCATGGCCCGCGCAAGCGTCTGCAAGGCGGCAGCCCCGTCAGCAGCCTCTTCTACGCGCACTCCCCACCCGCGCAGCATGGCCGTCAGCACATTGCGGGAGGAGGCATTATCATCCACCACCAGCATATGGGTTTGTTGCAGGCTCGAAGGCGGCAAGAATTCTGCCCGAGGTATCACTGGATGGGTAAATGCTGCGGTGAACCAAAACTCCGATCCTTGGCCTGGTGCGCTCGTCACTCCGATTTCGCCGCCCATGAGGTGGGCCAGCTGCTTCGAGATGGCCAGCCCCAGACCGGTGCCTCCGAACTCTCGGGTCACCGAGGCATCCACCTGAGTGAATTTCTGAAACAGCATCCCCTGCTTGTCTGCCGGGACGCCGATGCCCGTATCGCGCACCGAAAAGCGTACATTGATGGCCGAGTCTGTGGTAGACACGAGGCTGGCCGTCACGGAGACTTCCCCTTGGGAAGTAAACTTGATCGCATTGCCCGCTAAGTTCAGGAGCACCTGGCGCAAGCGGCCAGGGTCGCCGCGGAGGCGGGACGGAACTTCTGGGGCTGCTGTGCAGATGAACTCGAGGCCTTTGTCATGGGCCCGCATAGCCACCACATCGGCAAAATCATCGAGAGTGGAGAAAAGGTCAAAGTCCATGACTTCCAAATCGAGCTTGCCGGCTTCGATTTTTGAGAAGTCCAGGATGTCGTTGATGATACTCAGGAGCGATTCGCCGCTGGCGCGCACAGACTCGGCATACCGGCGCTGCTGGGGGCTAAGCTCAGTATCCAACAGCAATCCGGTCATGCCGATAACCCCGTTCATAGCTCTACTCTGTTATCTGGTTGTCTTCTCGTCGGGCCAGAATTCCGGGCGGGAGGATCGAGCGCGGACTCTTCGGCGAACCTGGTCTTTTTGACGCTTGGCAATCCGTTGCTCCAACATGCGACAGAG
>Ga0194063_10001099_pt1 | contig 18163 bp, 16 predicted proteins | sample SepL3720m_MetaG_FD_155459 | JGI IMG/M metagenome (GOLD analysis project Ga0194063, IMG submission 155459) | Anoxic zone freshwater microbial communities from boreal shield lake in IISD Experimental Lakes Area, Ontario, Canada - Sep2016-L373-20m | ecosystem: Environmental > Aquatic > Freshwater... | reverse complement strand
GACGCCGGACCTGCCCGGCTGACGTCGGTACTGCTCACCTGTCTGGCCCTGACCTTCCTCAACCCGCACGTGTACCTCGACACCGTCGTTCTGCTCGGCACACTGGCCAACCAGCAGGGCGAGCGGCGATGGTTGTTCGGGGCCGGCGCGGCGGCGGCCAGCGCCGTGTGGTTCTTCGGCCTGGGTTTTGGCGGCCGGCGACTGGCCGGCCTGTTCGCCAGACCCGCGACATGGCGCATCTTGGACTGGCTGATCGCCGCCACCATGTTAGCCCTGGGAATCTCGCTGCTGCTCGGCTCCCCGTGACGGCGCGACCGACGTTGTTCTCCACTACTGTCGCGCGGGTGGGCGGGCACCGGACCAGGCGTGAATTCCTCGGTGTGGCCGGCGCGGCCGGCTTGGCACTGACCGCCGCCTGCTCCCGGCGAAGCGGCGCAGGCAGTGCGGGATCCGGTGCCGTGACGGTCAGGCATGTGTTCGGGGAGACCGTCGTCGCCACGCCACCGACCCGCGTCGTGAGCGCGGGCCTGACCGAGCAGGACGACCTTCTTGCGGTCGGCGTCGTCCCGATCGCGGTCACCAAGTGGTTCGGCGAGCAGCCGTTCGGGGTCTGGCCGTGGGCCCAGCCGAAACTGGGCGGCGCCAAACCCGTACTGCTCAACCTGGACAACGGGATTCAGATCGAGGAGATCGCCAAGCTCAAACCCGATCTGATTGTCGCGGTGAACGCGGGGCTGGACGCCGAGACCTACAGGAAACTGTCGGAGATCGCGCCGACGATCGCCCAGTCCGGCGGTGAGGCGTTCTTCGAGCCGTGGAAGGAGCAGGCGACGGCGGTCGCTGCCGCGGTGTTCAAGAAGGACGAAATGGGCCGGTTGATCGACGGGGTCGGTGAGAAGTTCGCCGCGGTCGCACAGACGAACCCGTCGTTCAAGGACCGGACGGCGCTGCTACTGGACGGCCGTTTCGCCGGCGACGCGGTCACCGCCACCGTCGAGGGCTGGCGCACCGACCTCCTCACCGCGATGGGCTTGGCCATCCCGGAGAGCATCAAGGCGTCACCGTCCAACGGCGGGCAGGCCATGATCGCCCGCGATGAACTTGCCGCCGCCGTCGACAGCGCAGACATTTTGATCTGGTGCACCGACAGCGACGCCGAGCAGAGCGCCCTGCTCGCCGACCCGGCGGTGGCCGAACTGCGCGCCACCGCGATGGGGCGCAACATCTTCACGCCCGCCGACCTCGCCGCCGCGATCGCCTACGCCTCTCCGCTGTCCTATCCACTGGTGGCCGAGCAGTTACCACCCCTGTTGGCACGAGCGCTGGGCTGAGCGCGTGCTGGGATTTGGCCCCGTGCTTGGATTGGCCCTGTGACACGCCCAGTGAGCACAGACGCGGACACCCCGTCACCCGACGCGCCCGCCTTCGCGCGGGTCGGCAGCGTGTACTACCCGATCCTGGTCTCCGTCTTCACCGCGCTGGTGATCATCTCCAACATCACCGCGACCAAGGGTGTGGCGTTCGGACCGATCATCACCGACGGCGGGTTCCTCGTGTTCCCGCTGACCTACATCATCGGCGACGTGCTGGCAGAGGTATACGGCTTCGTCGCGGCCCGGCGGGCGATCATCCTGGGTTTTCTGATGAACGGCCTTGCTGCGCTGGCTTTCTGGGTGACGGTCTACCTGCCGGCCGCAGATTTCTACCCCAACCAGGAGCACTTCGCCAACGTGGTGGGGGCCTACACCCAGCTGATCGTGGCCGGTCTGGCCGGCTTCGGCGTCGGACAGACGATCAACGCCTGGACGGTCGTCAAGATCAAGGAGCGCACCAAGGAGAAACACCTGTGGGCCCGCCTCGTCGGCTCCACATTCGCCGGGCAACTCGGTGACACCCTGGTTTTCTGCAGCATCGCCGCCCACGCCATCGGCATCAGCACATTCAAGGATTTCGCCACCTATACCGCACTGGGCTGGCTTTACAAGACGGCTGTGGAAGTCGTGATGCTGCCGATCACCTACCGGTTGATCGCCTACGTCAAGCGACACGAACCCACCTATCGAGCGTGACGACGTCAATCCTTGACTACGGTGACCGGGCGCTGCTGATCGAATGCGGTTCCACCGGTGAGGTTCTGGCGCTCGCGCAGATTCTGCGCGATATTGCTCTGCCCGGGGTGGTCGACATCGTTCCCGGCGCGCAGACCGTGTTGGTGAGCCTGTCTGGGCCACGCCACCGGAAGCCCGTCCGCAGCCTGCTGGCAGACATCCCGGTCCCGGCGCCCAGCGTCTCGGGCGGGGCCGAGGACGCCGACGTGGTGATCGACGTCGTCTACGACGGTGCGGACCTCGCCGAGGTCGCCGAACTGCTGGAAATGGCCGTCGTCGACGTCGTCGCAGCCCACACCGGCACACCCTGGCAGGTCGGATTCGCGGGATTCGCGCCGGGTTTCGCCTATCTGGTGGGCGGCGACCCGCGGTTGGCCATTCCCCGGCGGGCCGAGCCGCGGCCACGGGTTCCGGCCGGCTCAGTGGCGCTCGCCGGTGGGTTCAGCGGGATCTACCCGCGCGAGTCACCGGGAGGGTGGCAGATCATCGGCCACACCGACGCCGTGCTGTGGGACCTCGGGCGTCCCCGGCCGGCCCTACTGACCCCGGGCATGTGGGTGCGATTCCGTCGCGCGGGCTCATCGTGACCGTCCTGGACGTGCTTCGAACCGGACCGTTGACGCTGGTTGAGGACCTCGGCCGGCCGGGACTGGCCCACGTCGGCGTGGGGCGCTCCGGCGCTGCCGACCGCCGCGCGCATGCGCTGGCCAACCGACTGGTCGCCAACCCGGCCGACCGGGCGACGCTGGAGATCACCCTGGGCGGGTTCAGCGCACGGGTGCGTGGCGGCGCGGTGGTCATCGCGGTCACCGGCGCCGACGCCCACCCGGCGGTCGACGGGATTGCGTTCGGCCTCAACAGCGTTCGGCACCTTGTGCCAGGACAGATCCTGTCCCTGGGCTCCCCGCAGACCGGGCTGCGCAGCTACCTCGCCGTCCGTGGCGGTGTCGATGCGGCGCCAGTCCTGGGCTCGCGCAGCTACGACACCATGTCCCGGATCGGGCCGGCGCCCCTGCGGTCCGGCGACGCCGTTCGGATCGGCCGGGCGGGCAACGGCTTTCCCGAACTCGAACAGGCGCCGGTCGCGCCGATCACCGGGGATCCGGTGACACTGACGGTTCTCCCCGGTCCGCGCGACGACTGGTTCGCCGACCCCGACGCTCTGGTGCGCACCGAATGGGTGGCCTCCGACCTGTGCGACCGGGTGGGTGTCCGGCTGGCCGGGGCGCCTCTGCGGCACCGGTGGCCCGGTCGTCAATTACCCAGCGAGGGCGCCGCCCGCGGCGCGATTCAGGTTCCCCCGAGCGGCCAACCGGTGATCTTCGGACCGGACCATCCGGTGACGGGCGGCTATCCCGTCATCGGCGTCGTCGCCGACTCTGACCTTGACACGCTCGCCCAGCTACGGCCGGGACAGCAGGTTCGCCTGCGGTGGAACCAGTCCCGTATCGCAGCGCACTCGCCGGTGGGCTGGTAGAGCTGAGGTGGTGTCCTCTCACGTACACACCGCACGGCTCGTCCACACCAGCGATCTGGACGGCGAAACCCTGCGCAGCGCTCATGATTTGGTAACAAGGGCATTCGCCTCCGGGGGCGAGCTGGAATTCACCGATGCCGACTGGGAGCACGCCCTGGGCGGGATGCACGCCGTCATCGTGCACCGCGGCGCCTTGATCGCCCACGCCGCGGTGATTCAGCGCCGGCTGCTCTATGGTGGTGCCGCGCTGCGTTGCGGCTACGTCGAAGGTGTTGCGGTGCGGGAGGATTGGCGCGGTCAGGGTTTGGGCAACGCCGTGCTGGACGCCGTCGAGCAGGTGATCCGGGGGGCCTACCAACTCGGCGCGCTGAGCGCGTCAGGGGCGGGCGAGCGGCTCTACCGGCCTCGCGGCTGGGTGGCCTGGCAGGGGCCCACATCGGTGCTGGCGCCCGCGGGTGTGGTCCGGACTCCCGGCGACGACGGGAGCGTCTTCGTGCTGCCGGTCGGGGTGGCCCTCAACCCGGATGCCGGGCTGACGTGCGACTGGCGGGATGGGGACGTCTGGTAGTTCGCGACGGAATTAGGCTGGGTGTCCATGGGGTTGAAAACCGCCTTGCTGCACATCGGCACACCGAAGACCGGAACGACGTCCATTCAGCAGTGCCTCTCTCAAGCCCAAGTGAACGGCAGCCTGGCGCCGGTTTGTTATCCACTACAAAAGGGCGAGCACAACCAACGGCGCATTGTCGTGCTGTACTCCAAGCACGACGAGTTGTCCCGCTCCATTCGAGCTGACTACCGCGCGGACGACGGGCGTTTCCAGCGCATGCGCACACGTTATCGGGATTTCCTCTTCGCTCAACTTCGCTCACCGAAGGACGCGATCCTCTCAGCGGAGGGGCTTAGCACCTTCATGCCGATGGAAGCCACCCGCCTGCGAGACGATCTGGAGTCCCTGGGCTTCCGGGACTTTCACGTCGTCCTCTACATTCGCGACCCCGCCGATTACTACCTCTCGATCATTCAGCAGCGCCTCAGGGGCCCTGCCGAACCGCCGTTCGTCTCCGACCCCGCGTTGTTCCAATACGAATTCCGTCGGATCGCGGAGACCTGGGAGCACGCCTTTCCCGGCAGCCTGATCGTTCGGCGATATCCCAGCGCTAACCAACACGACGTCGTCGACGATTTCGCGAGTGTGTTGAAAGAGAACATGGGTATCTCGCTGCCGCGCTTTCCGATGCGGATGAACACCACACTCTCAGCCGAAGCTATGCAGATCCTCCAGGATTACCGAGGCATGTTCTGGCCCGACAACGACGGCTTCCTGACGCCTGACAGCGCCGCCCTTGCAGAGTTCCTTCAACAGTCGGGAACAGACCTGCACCAAACTAAACCTGTTCTGCAAGAGCACGTGGCGACGCAAATCCGGGCGAACCACATGGCAGATGCAGAGCGGATTTTCTCGCGCTACGGAGTAGATCTGGTTCTGGCTCAGCTCAGCCCAACGCCTGGCGGGTCACGCAGCCAGAGTTATAGCGTCGATGAGATCCTCGAGTCCGTCGACCCGGAGATCGTTCGCCAGCTTCTGCTGCGATTCGCCAGGACCGAACTCGGCCGCACGCCCGCGAAGCGCCCTCTTCCGCTTCGGATCGCCGCCCGGGCCTACCGCGCCATTCCACCTTCCCAGCGGCCGGCCCGCCTTGCTGGGTGGCTCAAGTCATTCGGCAGTGGTGAGCGTTGACCGCCCCGTCAGCGTGGTCCGCTCGAATTTCTCCCAGACCGGTATGGACCTCAGTCTCCGTACCGCATCGTCTGACTGTCCGAGCATGAGTCTTACTGTTGGAGCATGCGTAGGAACCGGTTCGTCGCGACTCGGCTGACTTCCGCCGAGGCGTCGGACCTGTGGAGTCGCTCCGACCAGGCGTCGGCGTTCACCCGCCCGGACTACCTGGAGCAGCTTGTCGACGAAGTCGAATGGTGGGGTGCCGACCGATCCGGCGAGGTTGTGGCGGCTTGGCCATTGGTCCGTGCCGTGGCCGGGGGCGAGATAGGACCGCCGCCGTTCTGCTACTACGTCGGTCCGATGTTTGCGCGGAGTCTGAGCGAGGACAAGTACCTCCGATACTGGACGTCCTACACCAACAGTCTCTCTGTGCTGGCTGACACGTTGGCACGGACGCATGCCCGATTCCGCTTCTCGCTGCCGGTAGGCCTTGTAGATGTGCGTCCGCTCGAGTGGTGGAACTTCGACCATCCCGGTCAACCCCACTTCGACGTCGCACCACGGTTCACAGCGCGGATCGATCTATCCGAATTTCCCGATGATGCCGCGCTCTATGAGAGCTTTGCGCGTGACCGACGGCGGCATGTCAAGCGCTGGACCCAGACACCGACGACCATGGTCGAGCACGTACCCACGCAGCGGGTGATCGAGCTTCATGATGGTGCTCTGCGGCGCAGCGGAGCAGCCATTCATCCCGACCGGCATACCGCTTTGCGGCGGATTCTTCGCCTCGTTGAGAACGGCGCGGGAGTCACAGTGGGCGTAGTACCCCCGGGTGCAACGGAAATCGAGGCTGCGATCGTGCTGCTGCACGGCCCCGACGAGTCCAATAACGTACTGTGCGTCGCGAGCGACGCCTGGCGAGAAGAGGGACTGACCGCGTGGGTCGTCTGGCAGGGCTTGCTTCGAGCACGGTCACTCGGCAAACGGTGGTTCGACTTCAACGGAGCCAACAGTCCGGGACGCGCCGCCGACAAGCACTTCTACGGAGCAAGGGCCGAGATGTATTTCAACTGCAGTTTCGGGGCGAAGTAGACCAACGCGGGCCGACTTCGGAAAACATCGAGCGTGGGAGACTTGGCCACATGACCGTCGGGGAGACGATAGCCGCTTCGCTTCGTCTCCTGAATCGCCGTGACCGACGCCTGCTGGGAGTGGCGGTCCTGATCCAGATGGTGACCTCGCTTCTGGACTTGGCCGGGATCGCACTCATCGGGCTGGCCGGGGCCCTATCGGTCACGACGCTCGCGGGACAGCCCGCACCGCAGTTAGTAAGGGCCCTGGCCTCAGCCGCCGGCCTCGGACAGTTATCCGATCGGGCCTTGGTGGCGATCCTCGCCGGCCTGGCGGCCGCGGTACTGCTCGCCAAGAGCGTGGTTTCTCCGCTGCTCATGGCGCGCGTGTTCGCCTTCCTGGCCCGGCGCGAAGCCGTCGTGTCGGCACGGCTGACCAGTGAACTGCTCTCCCGTCCGCTGACCTTCGTTCAGCGCCGGTCGACGCAGGAATCCTCCGCCGCGTTGGTCCGGGGCGCGAACGCAGCGACGGTCATCGTTTTGGGGCAGATGGTGGCCGGAACGTCGGAGTTGGCGCTGCTAGCCACGCTGGCGATATCACTGTTGCTGATCAATCCGCCGGTCGCACTGGGGGCCATAGCCTTCTTCAGTGCCATAACGTGGGGATTGCAGCGTGCGTTAGGCGCCAGAGCAACCCGATTCGGTTCCGAGCGAGCCCGTTTCGATACGACCAGTCAACGGACCGTGCAAGAAGTGCTCGGAGCCTACCGGGAGATCGTCGTCACCGATCGCCGGGCCTTCTACGTCGAGCGCCTCGATGCCCTCCGAAATCGGGCGGCCCGGGCCGGCGCAGGCTCACAACTCGTCATGATGCTGCCCAAGTACGTCTTCGAAGCCGCTCTCGTCGTTGGCGCATTCGGTTTGGCCGCAGTGCTGTTCACCACCCGGCCGGTCGCGGTCGCGGCCGGCACCTTCGCTCTGTTCCTTGCCGCCGCCACTCGTGTCATGCCGTCTCTCCTGCGCCTTCAGACAGCGGCCCTGTCCATTCGAGGGGCGACCGGTTCGGCCTCGTACACCTACGCCCTATCCGAGGACCTCGGCGATCCAATGGCGGCGCCCGGCATCGCGGCAGACCGCGATGCCGCCGCGCCAAAGTCACTCCATGGCCACGCAGCCTTCATGCCGACCGTTGATCTCCAAGGCGTGACATTCGCCTACCCCGGGGCCGGCAGTCCCGCCATACGGGACATCACGATGACGATCGGTGCGGGACAGTCCGTCGCGCTTGTCGGGCGCAGCGGAGCGGGTAAATCGACCCTCGCCGATGTGATCCTCGGAGTGCTCCGGCCCGAAGCGGGAGTGGCGACGATTGGCGGCATACCGTCGGGCGATGCCTTACATCGTTGGCCGGGCGCAATCGCCTACGTGCCACAAGAGATCATGCTCGTCGAGGACTCAGTTCGCGCCAACGTAGCCCTGGGATTGCCCGCGGAGCTCGTCGAGGACGATGTGGTTTGGGAAGCTCTGGATCTCGCCCATCTCGCTGATTTCGTTCGCTCCAAAACCGAGGGTCTGGACGCACCCGTCGGCGAACGAGGACTTCGACTCAGCGGAGGACAACGGCAGCGTCTCGGTATTGCCCGGGCACTCTTCACCCGGCCGCGACTGCTCGTACTCGATGAAGCGACAAGCGCCCTCGACGCCGAGACCGAACAAGGGATTACCGAGATTCTCGCCGAGCTCAACGGCGTGACAATGGTGATCATTGCCCACCGGCTGTCGACCGTCCGGCACGCCGATCTGGTCGTGTACCTGGAGAACGGCCACGCGGCGGCCAGCGGCACCTTCGATGACGTATGTTCCCGCGTCCCCTCGTTAGCCCGCCAGGCTGAGTTGATGGGGCTGTCGCAGCCTCAGGCCGACCGGTGATCAGACCAAGGAGTCTGCGGCGCTGCCGACCTGACGCCCCGGCAGCCGGAGAAGCCGTGCCTGGGTCGTCGCGGAGAGTCCGCCCAGGGCGTTGACCATCGCAAGAATCGACCCATCGCTTCGCCGGTCCGGCACGGCATCCACCGGCATGGCCGATCCTGGATAGAAGGATTCGAGGAGTGCAACGTCATCACCGGTTTCGAACAAGCCGTCGCAGGTGAGCCATACGCTCTCCAACCCTATGCTGCTGGCAACTTCGGCCACACCGTCGATCCATGAGTCGCATCGAAGGGCGTAGTGGGACGCCCGCCGATCCTCAATAGTGCCCGGGCCTCCTTCGGCCTGTGAAAGGTAGCTGAAGATGAGAGGTCGGCGCAGGAACAGCAGTCGCGGACGGAAGACCTCGAGCAGTTCGCAAAACGCCGACGGATGAAGTTGATCAGGAAGAACGTTGATCAGGCATCGCCCGGGCCCACTCTGGACAACGGCTTCGGTGAATTCCACCACATGCGCCCTGACTGCTTCGGTGAAATACCGCTGCGCTTCGAGTCTTTGAGCGGGGGACATGCGCTTGAGGGCTTCCGGGTCCGTAGGCGTAAACCATGGGAACCGTCTCTGGCGTTCCCCCACATCCAATTCCGTCGCCACGCCGCGGTATAGGTCGGGGAGATAACGGACGTCGGGACGAGAGCGCCGAATGGCGTCTCCGAGAGCGTGGGTTCCTGAGTTCGGCAGGCTGATGAGCAAGTCAAGTCGCCGATCCACCGCTCCGTTATCCAGCTGATGTTCAGACGACCCATTCGCCGTCCGACCGGTTGATCTTTGGAACCGGATTCCCCAGGTCGGGTCATAGGCCGGTTTCAAATCCGGCAGTACCGCTGATCGAATCCTCTCGATTCGATCTTGCGCGAGGTCCAACACTTCTACTGCCGCAGCCTTCGTGTTGCGCCTCACGCCTTCCGGGAGCACCGTGCGGAGGAGGCTGAAAGCCCTACTGCGCCCCGCATGACGCGACTGAGCGTATTCCTTGAGAAATTTCGCCCCCGCTCGCGAGGTGGGCGCGAGTTGGTTTCCGGAGACTGGGCGTGGCCTCAACACGAGATGCGAATACTGCCGCCGCCATTCTCGTGCGAAAGGCGAGTTGGAGCCCGGAATCCATGGCTTTGTAAGACCGGTGAAATGGACGATCACGGGATCCTGAAAGGCAGACAAGTCAGGATGCTCGGTGGCCACCCTGTCGAATACATTGAAGGTAAAGGGTAGATAGTCGAAGCGGTCCGCGAACAGCAGATTAAATACATCCTGATCCTGCAGGGGTAAGACATGTCGTGAGAGGATGTCCCGAGCTCGCTCCCCCACCCGCTCACGCCGCATGCGGTCCAGCGACATTCGGAGAACGCCAGCATTAAAGTACGGCTGCCGCGGGGTGCCGAAAAGGAATGCCCCACCGCGAGTGAGCTCTACAACGGCACCGAGCGGATTGCGGAGTTTCCAAGCGAGCAATTCGTCAAGTGGAGCACGGATTAGCGTGTCCACATCGATGTACAGCATGTCATCGAGATCTGGAAGCAGTTCCGCAAGAAACAGCTTGCTGGTCGACATGTACCAGTAGTCGTCAATCAACGCCCCCGAATACAGTCGTTCCAATTCGAAAGCGATTTTTATTCTTAAGTTGATTCCGTGGCTGGCCGCCGCGTCCTCGATTTGAATACGAACATCTTTACTGAGTGTTGGGGGTGCCACCAACACGACGCTCTCGGCTTTGCGGCCGAATCGGGCGAGCTGAGCAAAGCTGCACGGGATATAGGGGAGATACGCGTCATCGGCCGTAAACACGATCGATGTCATGGAACCAATCCTACCAACTACCTACCAGCGAACTCGGGGCTTTTTCCGGCGTGCTCAAGGACCGTGCGGGGGCATTGACGGAGGGGACGACGTAGCGTGGTGGCCGACCACATCAGCGATGCGGACGGGAGAGAGTGGACAGCCCTGTGAAGGTATTGGTCGTGGGTGCCGGGTTCATGGGCGCCGGAATCGCAAATCGATTTGCACGGCAAGACCAGACCGTGAACGTACTAGCTCCCCGCAGAAATTCTCTCTTAGTCGACACGGTGGGGTTCGTTCACGGGCGCGTTGAACTTGGTTCGCATATCTCAGAACTTCTCAGTGGGATAGACGTGGTGGTGGATGCTGCATCCTCACATGTGCCGGCCACGGTCCAGGACTCACCCGCGACGGCGACGGCGACTTCAGTCGGCGCCTCTGCCTGGCTAGCTGAGCAGGCGGTCAACGCGGGCGTGGAGTGCTTCGTTTACCTCTCGTCAGGAGGGACGGTCTACGGCGGGGGCTCAGTAGCGCATCGCGAGCTAGATCGCCCAGACCCAATTTCGTCTTACGGTGCGATGAAGTTGGCCTCCGAACATACGATTTCCGCCATCACCCGCGGCACGCGAACACGAGCGATATACCTCCGCGTTGCGAATGCCTATGGTCCCGGCCAGAATCTCGCACGACCGCAGGGCATCATCGGGGTCGCCTGGCGGAACCACTTCAACGGCGAAGCGACAACGCTTTTCGGCGCGAAATCCGACGTTCGCGATTTCATCTATATAGACGATGTCGGCGACCTGTGCGTTATCGCTACCAGGTCCGGTGCCACTGGCGCCATCAATGCGGGATCAGGGCACGCCGTCAGCATGGAAGATTTATTGATACAGATGTCAGCAGTCGCCGGCGTGGACTTGAAGGTGGTTCCCGGGGGATCCCGTGGGTTTGATGTCCCGCACTCGGTACTGGACATCGGCATAGCACGCGGATTGGGTTGGGAGCCGAGAGTTCCACTCCGCGAAGGCCTCACACGGACATGGCGCTGGATGAAGGATGCGGCGACCGGTTAGTCGGCAACGGGACAGAACTTCAGATCCCGGGGCCGCAACAAACTCAGATTCCGTCCACGCCCAGGCGATCAATCCTTGACGGCCTGCACCGTGTAGTACTCGTCGACATCCTCCGCCTCGCCCTTGACGACTTGATGACGAACGAGATCAACGACACGCAACGGCCGCCACATTTCGGAGATCAATTCCCGGTCGAAGAAAGTGGTCCTGGGTGACTTGCCAAAAAGTCTTCCCCCGGAAAAGTTCGCGTAACTACGGGGGGACACCTCGACTCCGAACTGCCGGCCCGAATTATTCCAACCGAAGAGGTCATAGCTGAGGAAACGCCCACCCGGCTTCAGCACCCTGAATACTTCAGTAATCGTCCTGGCGACGTCGTCGAGCGTCAGTTGGGATAGCACGCCGCGATCGACGACGAAATCGAAAGAATCCGATTCCCATGGCAAACCAGCGATATCGCCAACCCGTAGATCAGCTTCGGAGAAGCCGAAGGACCGGACGTAATCGGAAGCCAGAGCGATTGCGGTCGGCGCTATGTCGATTCCACAAACTTCGAATCCGCAGTCTAAGAAGAACCAGATGTTGTTGCCTGTGCCGCATCCGAGCTCCAAGACTGCCAGCTTCGAACGATCGAGCCCAGCGGTAAGTCGCGTGACATCGGCGACAACGTCACTGAATGGCCAGCGGTTGATTTGGCGCCCTTTGGCATAAATCTCGGATTCCCACGCATTGCCGATTCCCCCTGCGCCCGCCACCGAGTCAGAATAGCTGGCTAGCTCCAGCGCCGCCGGCGGCGTGCAACCTATGCCCGAAGTCAGCATTTCCAGTGTTAGTCGAAGTCGGTCTGCGCGACGTCAACGCTGGACAACCAACCCGTTCGGAAATCCATCATCTCGTCGGGAATGGATGAGAAGTCCATCCAAAACGAGATTCCACGTGCTATTTCGGTGAGGTCGAGGATCTGCGCCGTACGCATCAGGGAGTCCGCTTCGCGGGCCTTCGCCGCACGCCGCCACGCGAAACTTCCCCGGACCGCCGGCTCATCGGCCGACACGTCTCCGTGCAGAGCCAACGCGTTTCCGCAGAGGTCCTCGAGTTCATCGGCCAGTCGCAGGGTCACCACATCAGCGTTGCGCCTCACATCGTCGGCACTCATCACCGCGAGGTCCTGAGATTCGAAAGCGGTGTAGCGGTGGATGAGGTCATCGACACCGTGGCCGAACGACTCGATGATGATCGCTCGCCGACTTGGCGGCGCCAAGCCGCCACGGTACGGAACACGTCTTTGGTAAATCGCATGCAGCAGCGCCGCAACCACCCAGTCGTCTGAAGATCCTGACTGCAGGACCAGGCTGGCTGTTCCAACTAGGTGGGCGATGAACGGTTTCCCGGACCCGCGGGCGAGCGGGAACACCTGCTGAATGGCGTGACGGTAAGCCCCGGCCAGCCGTCGCCGCTGCGACTGCCCGGACCCGTGGGCGATCACTTGGGCGTAGAGCTCCAAGTTGGTCTGGGCCGGTTCGAGGAAGTAGTCCCTCACCCCCGGTAAATCCGATCCGCTTCCGTGGGAGCCAGATCGATCGCATCGCAGACCTCGAAAATACCGTTCAAACATGTCAGGTCCGAGGCTGTGTCGACCGCAAAGCCGGGGCAGGCATACCCGGTGGGTGTGGGAGTGAGACGCACGATTCGGAACCTGTCCGGATAGTCGTAATAGTGCGGGGTCACGTGCTCCTGCTCGTCAGCGGTCGGACCCCGATCCAAGATCGTCCTCAGCGTAGCCGTCCGGACCAACTCCGTGTTCAGGCCGCGTGTGGTGACGTCAGGAACATACGTGGTGATCAGGTCCGGCGGCGAGGTCTCATCTGAGCCGGATTCCGCGTGCATGACGGTAACGGCGTCGCGCAGGTCGTCGAGCGGAAACAGCGGCCGGTCTCCACAAAGCCGGACGAAGGCGTCGAGACCGAAAGCCTCAGCGGCGAAGACTGCGCGTTCAAGCACCCGGTCCGAGGATCCGCGGTAGCTCGGGACGCCGAGACCGTCCGCGAGGGCCACCAATGCGTCATCGGAAGGCCGCTCCGTCGTCGCCAGGAACACCGGCAGCTGGCATAGTTGAGCCCGCCTGATGACGCGTTCGAGGAGCGTCATACCTCCAAGAAGGCGAAGGGCTTTGCCCGGTAGGCGACTTGAGTCATATCTGGCGAAAACCAGAATTCCCACGCGAACGTTCATCGTGCCAGCACCCCAGCCGCCACCAGCGCGTCCAGATCCTCCTTGAACGCCCACATCGGTTTGCCGCACCGATCGGCAATATCAAGCAGCTTGGTGTTGCCGTCTGCGTACGAGATCAGATCCAGCATGTCTCTGACCGAGGCGGTGCTTCCCTTCATGCTCGTCTGCGGGTAGAGGCCTCTACGGCCCAACTGTGGCTCGCCCAACACCAAGTTGAACGGTGTGCAATCTGTCTCCAGCATGTCGATCAATGTTCGGTAGACCGCAAAGGACTCGGAGAGACCTCGAGCCGTGACCACCCGGCCCGGAGTGTCCAGCGAGGTGTGGTACTCGGGATACTCGCCGTATTTGGAACGCATGATCGACACCATCGGGATGTCAACGCCCGGTGCACAATACATACTCTCATCGCTGCCGCGGTCATGCCACGAGTAGGTGCGATAGTTGCCGACGGAGTGCCGAAGGACATGCTGGGCAAGGCGGTCGGCATAGGTGTCACCGGACCGGGTTGGCAAGAAGGACCAGGCGCGTTCGTCGCCGACGCACGTCAAGTTGAATGCGGCCTCGACCCGGGACTGCAACTGCTCGCGCTGCGCCTCGAGAACGGCTGCGGCACCGATCATCTCCGGGCCGAACACGAAACGGTAGGTCATCTTGCGTTCGGACCGCTGTGACAACCACTGCGCCAACGCCACGGCCAGCACCGGTCCGGACAATTCGTTGTTGGCCATGGCCGGGTGGCAGCAGTAAGTGGAGAAGAGAACCTCCCTCTGCGACCGGCCGGGAAGCACCAATTGTCCGTAATCCACGGCACCGGGCACATGGGATGCGTCAATGCGAACCCGGTAGATCCCGTCAGTGAGACCGGCACGCTCGCGGTGGGTGATACAGAACCCCCACTTGCGTTCGTAGTAGGAGGTCACATAGGGAATGGCATCGGGTTGATCCGGTAACGAATAGAGGTGCGACTGCAACTCGTCCAACGTCATTGTCGCGTCGATCGCAGTGCTGTAACCGACCACGTGCAGGTTGTTGCGGGCGGTGTCGCAGAGCCGTCGGCCATCAGGAGCCTCGATGAACGCGTTACGCAGATGCCATTCATCGGGCACGATCCAATCGAGGACGCGAGTCCCTGTGGCAGCGTGGGAGGTGGCCAACCCGCCGAGTGGCTCACCAAGGATTCGCAAGGTTTCCCGGATGCCGGGGCCGGCCAGCGTCCGGTAGATAGGCCAGAGTCGCTCGATGAGCGCCATCATGTCGTGGCCGGCTGACTCCAGTGCTGCTCGCTCCGGACGCGACTCGAACGGCATCATGAGATTCCGGTGAGTAGATACAGCCGGTTGCCAGACGCCCGGATTTCGTCGAAGTCCGAGTGCACGCGTTTACCGAACAGGCTTGCCGCGTAACTGATCCCGGCGTCGGTCCAGCCGGTCATATGCTGAATGGCGACGGGGGTATCCATCGCATCCAGGATGACCGCGGCCGAATCCGCTTTTCCGAACAGCTGACGGAGAAATTCGAGAGGATCAGCCGGGTGATCGAGATACTGGAAGACCCCGACGATCGGATAGCGATGCGACGAGCTCCACTCGACGGCACCTACGCCTGTATGCAGGAGCAGGCGATCCGTGCAGCGCTCACCCGCGTCGGAACAACGCGGTCCCCAGTAATTCACCTCGCTTCGGTGTAGATACGTTGTCTCACAACCATATTCGACGGCCAGCGGCAGCAGACCCCACAACGGACAGCCGACCTCCGCATAGACCCTGAAACCACCCGTTCGGCTTTGGAGGTATTCCCACAGAGCAACCGACCGAAAGCCGGAGAACCGCTTGAACGGCGCCGGCTCACCGATCGCGGCAGTGATCTTCGGCGCGGCTACGCGCAGGGCCATGACGTCGCTTCGCCGGATTGCTGCCGTCACTTCGTCCGGATCGAAATCGACGGGATTCGAGATCGACTCGACAATAGAGATCAACTCCCTCTGCCCCCGGCGAACGTTCGGAATCGATTGGCGCTCAACGGCGCGTGCCCAGTTCCGCATCGTGAATAGGAAGTTGTCGGGCGAGAACCTGCCGAGAACCGCGTCCCATCCCTTCGGGTGCATTCCCACAGCGCCCGAAAACAGTTGACGTAATAGGGATTCGGAGAACCACCGCCGCTTGAACACTAAATCGCAACGCGTGCAGCGCCAGTTCGCATGATCTTCAAGGACGCGCCCCTCGGCTTGTCCCAGCAATTGGGCCAGTTTCTCCGAATACAGGTTGGGTTCGGGTACGGAATCCTCGACCCACGTGGTCGCGGAACACAACGGACACCGATCCAATTCGACGGCGTCGGCCGGGTTGTTCATTCGAGGTCTTGCCAGTCAAGGCGCTCGTACCGCAGCAACCGACGGCGAGCGCGATGACCCAGCACTTGGTCGTATTCCCGTGCGTCGATGCCGTGGTTAGGGCGCAGGACGCACAGATTCCGCTCGGTGAGCACTTCTCCGACCTCGACGGTGCGGGACGGGTAGACAGCGCGGCGGAAGGAGTCGAGGTGTCCGCTCTCGATCTCGATCGGCTGTGGAGTCTTTTGGGCTGTCCCCTTGAGTAGCCTGATTTCGTCCAAAGCCCGAATGAGGTTCTTTAGATCGTTGTTATCCAGCGACAACTGGTGGTCGCGGAAGGATCTGCCCTCTTTGCGGTCAGTGAAATGGAACTCCAGAAGTTGTGCGCCCATCGCGGCAGCGACTTCGAGGGCGCGCCAGCCGATGGTGTGATCAGAGTACCCAACCGTCACGTTCAGGGCCGAAAAAACCTGCATAACTGAGAGATTCGCGTCCGATAGCTCGATCGGATACATGCTGGTGCATTGAAGCAGCGCCAGCATTGATGGGGAGCGATAACTCGGATTCCGAGAACGGATGCAGTCGAGGGCCTCCTCTACCTCGGCCATATCACTCAACCCGGTGGAAAGAATCAGTGGCCTTCCGGTCGCTGCCGCGGCGCGTAGCAACGGGGGCGCGGTCAGGTCGCCGCTCCCGACCTTGTAGGCCGAGACAACAGGATCGATCCAGCCGAAAGCTCCAAGGTCCCAGACTGAGACGACACATGAGCGACCGGCGGAGAGCACCCGTTCAGCGAGTGCCAGGTGCTGGTTCGGGGTGAGTTCAAAACGCCTGAAGTGGGCGTTGCGATCGGGGCTCTCTCTGACCGAAACAAGGGTGTCGCCGAAATAGACCTGGAACTTGACCGCGTCAGCCCCGGCTTCAATAGCGAGATCGACCAAACGAACCGCGGTATCGAAGTTCCCTTCGTGATTTCCGCCTATTTCGGCGATCAACAGCGGGCCGTGGGATCCGTTAGACAGATCCATCACCGGGTCTGTCGTCTCTTCCGGGTGACTCCACTACCGATCTTGCCTGCAACTCGGCCACCGAAGCCATTCATCCACCAGAGAATATCTATGGTCTTTCGTGCGAGCGGGGGTTCCTCTTTGTCGGGGGTAACGCGTTGTCCGAAGAACCCGCCCTCGTAGAAGGTCTTGGGTTCGTAAAACAAATATGGCTCCCCGCGCATCAGCCTCTGATAGCCGAACGGCAGACAGTTCTCTCGCCTTTTCGGTTGCAACCCCGGGTCACTAAGCATCTCGGCAAGTTGGTCTGTCGTCCCGGGTTCATAAACACAATCGAGGCCGCGGTAGTCAGAATCGCCGACGAGGATAGAGACCTTCCCCATGTAGGCAGCCTCGGCGCCGATGCTGGAGTGGTGGGATACAACTCGGTCTGCACTCAAAGCCAAGCCGTAGGAATCCACAGGACTCTCCGCGGCAAGTACGGTGACGTTGGCCGCAGTCAGCGATTCCCACCAGGTTCTTTCCCTGACGGACAATCCCCGCGCCCGCGGATGCATTCGGATAACCAGTTCAGTGTCGGGTCGCTCATGCACCCACGCGACCAGCCACTCTGCTGCGGACTGTTGGGAATCGAAAAGCGGATTCTCAAATCCATCCTCGACGGCGGCGTACTCATCGATGCTGGAGACGAAATAGGCTATCCGCCAGCGCCCACTCACCGGCAGTTGTTGGTCTCTCCTCTGGAGTTCTAGTGCACGCGTCTCGAAGAGTGGGATGCCGCCGCGCCCGGGCAGGAAGTACTGTTTTGCGATCGCTTCTCTGCCTGCGCCCGCGGATGCCCAGGAATCTTGTAGTTCCCGGCGAGTGTTTCGTTGGCTATGCACTGGGTACGGAGCGAGAAAGAATCGGTCGTGAGTACTGACCAACTCGTGGTACAGCACTGCGACATTAGACAGTCGCGCGGCCTCTGAAATCGCCTTGGACACTGCGAAACGGCCGTTATACAGCAGAATTTCGTTCGGTTCGAAGCGCCGGATCAGATCACGTGTGAGGCCTAAGGCCTGGTGGGCCGAATTCAATATCCGATCGATCAACGCACGGCTTCCGTCAAAATCGGGACTGGAGTCCCCGGTGAGCCGAACAAGTGTCGAAAGCGTTCCGAGGCCGAGTGCGGCGCCCCCGGGGCGGAACTTTCGCAATGATTCAATCGAGTCGATCTCCGCATCCGCACACGACAAACGTGGGACTGATTTCGGAGCGGTGGCGAACCGGAGAACAGTGACACCTCGCGCTCGGAGAATGGCTTCGATGGTGCGGACCCTGTCGAGGCGAGCCTTACGGCCGGCCGCGTTAATCAAGGCGCCGAACCTGGTTCCGGTCAG
>Ga0194063_10001098_pt1 | contig 18168 bp, 12 predicted proteins | sample SepL3720m_MetaG_FD_155459 | JGI IMG/M metagenome (GOLD analysis project Ga0194063, IMG submission 155459) | Anoxic zone freshwater microbial communities from boreal shield lake in IISD Experimental Lakes Area, Ontario, Canada - Sep2016-L373-20m | ecosystem: Environmental > Aquatic > Freshwater... | reverse complement strand
CTGCGTGCTCTGGCTGAGCAGTTTGTGGGTACCTACCACGATGTCTACCGTTCCGTCGGCCAGCCCTTTCAAAGCGGCGGTGATTTCCCTGGCGGAGCGAAAGCGGCTCATCTCCACCACCTTGACCGGCCACTTGGCAAAACGATCGATCAGTGTCTGGTAATGTTGCTCTGCCAGCAAGGTCGTGGGTGCCAGCAGTGCCACCTGCTTGCCGCCCGTGATGCCGATAAAGGCGGCGCGCAAAGCGACTTCGGTTTTGCCAAAGCCAACGTCACCGCAGATCAGTCGATCCATCGGTCGCGGGCTGATCATGTCCTGAATCACGGCGTGGATGGCGGCGCTCTGGTCGGGTGTTTCCTCAAAACCAAAGTCGTTGGCAAAGGCTTCATAGTCGGCTGGTGAATAGCGAAAGGCATGGCCCTCCCTGGCAGCGCGGCGGGCATAGATGTTGAGCAGTTCGGCGGCGCTGTCGCGTACCTGTTCGGCTGCCTTGCGTCTGGCTTTCTCCCACTGACCCGAACCCAGTTTGTGCAAGGGTGCCTCGTCGGCGCTGACGCCGGTATAGCGGCTGATCAGTTGCAACTGACTGACCGGCACATAGAGCACGGCCTGATCGGCATACTCCAGATGCAGGAATTCCTGCACTTCGGATTCGCCATCGGCTCCTGACTGGCCCAGATCCAGATTGATCAGGCCCCGATAGCGGCCAATGCCGTGCGCTGAATGGACCACCGGGTCCCCGATGTTGAGTTCGCTCAGGTCCTTGATCAGCGCTTCGACATCACTGACCTGCTCCTGCTTCTTGCGCCTTCGGGTCGTGGGACCGGCGGCAAAAAGTTCTGTTTCCGTGACAAAGTCGATGCCGGCTTCCAGCCAGGAGAAGCCGACATGCAGCGACGAGGTGGCAATGCCCAGGGGCTCGCGATCCAGCTCAAACTCGGCCAGGCTTGCAAAGGAGGGGGCTGTCAGGCCACTGGCGTGAAGAAAGTCCAGCAAACTGGTCTTGCGACCTTCGCTTTCCGCCAGCACCAGCACGCGCTGCCCGGTCTGGCGAAGGTGCTCCTTCAGGCGTGCCAGCGGCTCCTCGGCGCCGCGCACTGCGGTCAGATCGGTCAAGGCCCGAAACGGCGCTCCTTCAGCGAGGTCTTGACCGGGTGAGCGGATGGCCAACTGAGGGTGTTGATTGACCCGGTTATAGAACTGCTCCGCACTGAGGAAGAGCGCCTCGGGTGGCAGGGCGGGTCGCTCGGGGTCACCCTGCACCAGGCGGTAACGCTCGCGCGCGTCCTGCCAGAAATGTTGAAAAACCGGTTCCAGATCGCCATGCAGCACGACCGTCGCAGCACTGCCGAGATAATCGAAAACGGTAGCGGTTTCCTCAAAGAACAGTGGCAGGTAATATTCGATGCCAGCGGTGGCAACACCATGACCAATATCCTTGTAAATCCTGCTTTTTGTAGGGTCGCCATCGAGGAGCTCACGCCAGCGACTGCGAAAGCGCGCCCGGGCCGCCTCATCCATCGGGAACTCCCGGCCCGGCAGCAAGCGAACCTCCGGCACCGGGTACAGGCTGCGCTGACTGTCCGGATCAAAGGTACGAATGCTGTCGATTTCATCGTCGAACAGGTCAACCCGGTAGGGAACCAGTGAGCCCATCGGAAAAAGGTCGATCAGACTGCCGCGCACTGCGTATTCGCCAGGGCTCACAACCTGACTGACGTGGCTGTAGCCAGCCAGGGTCAGTTGGGCTCGAAAGCTGGCTTCGGCAAGCTTTTGCCTGACCTTGAAGTGAAACGTGTACGCTGCCAAAAAGGCCGGTGGCGCCAGTCGGTACAGCACCGTGGTAGCCGGCACGATGACCACGTCGGCGCCGCTCGTGCGATCGCGCTGGTTGATGCGCCAAAGTGTGGCCAGGCGCTCGCTGATGAGGTCCTGGTGCGGAGAAAAGGTGTCGTACGGGAGTGTTTCCCAGTCCGGGAACAGGACACAGCGCAGGTCGGGCGCGAAGAATCCGATTTCATCGATCAGTCGCTGCGCATCGGCAGAGTCCGCGGCGATGATGGCCGTCAGTTGGCCGCTGCCGTGCTCACGCAATGCCAATTGCGCCAGCAAAAGCGCGTCGGCGGATCCGGTAGGTCTGGGTAAGGTGAAACGCTTGCCGAGGAGAAGCTTGGGTAAATCCATGAACGGCTTATTTTAGAATGGGGCAAGCCCATGTCTGACCTACCCGAGAATTCACTAGCCGATAGCTCATCCAGAGCACGCTGCTGGGCCCTGATTCCCTGTGCCGGCATGGGCTCGCGCATGGGCCTGGATGGACCCAAGCAGTATCAATCACTGGCTGGCAAGCCTATGGTGCTGCACACGCTGGCGGCCTTTGCTGAGGTCAGCCGCATCAGCAGCGTCCTCGTGGTGGTTTCCCCTGGTGACTCCTTTTTATCATCGCACCAGGCGTCCTGGCGCGTTGCTGATTGCGGTGGCACCAGTCGGGCGCAAAGTGTGAGCCAAGGCCTTGAATGGCTGCTGCGGCAGGGCGCTTGCGGGGACGATTGGGTGCTGGTGCACGACGCCGCGCGCTGCCTCATTACGCCCGCACAGATCAACAGGCTGATCGAAACCTGTGAGACCGATCCGGTGGGTGGTTTGCTGGCGCAGCCGGTGGCAGATACGCTCAAGTGCGAGCTTGACAGGCGGGTGGCTTCGACCCTCAGGCGCAGCGACAAGTGGCTGGCGCAAACGCCCCAGATGTTTCGCATCGACCTGCTCAGGCGGGCACTCGCCCATGCCGGCCCGGAGGTGACCGATGAGTCGAGTGCCATTGAAAGTCTGGGACTGCAACCGCTGTTGGTGCGGGGCAGCGCACAGAACTTCAAGCTGACTTACCCGGAAGATTTTGCGCTGGCGCAGGCGCTGCTGGAGGCACGCTCGGCAAGCGTCGATGGTTCGGGAGATCGGCCGGCAAGCGGGAAAAAAGGGGCTATGACATGAGTTTCAGAATCGGCGAGGGCTGGGATGTGCATGCCCTGGTGGCGGGGCGCAAACTCATTCTCGGTGGAGTGACAATCGATTTTCATCTGGGGCTGCTCGGCCACTCCGATGCCGATGTGCTCTTGCACGCGATCACGGATGCCCTGCTGGGCGCGGCAGCGCTAGGTGATATCGGTCAGCATTTTCCCGACAAGGACGAGCGTTTCAAGGGTGCTGACTCGATGCTCTTGCTGGCAGAGGCGGCGCGCCTTGTGCGGCAGAGTGGCTTTCAGATCGGCAATGTTGACAGTACCGTGATAGCGCAGGCCCCCAAGCTGTTGCCCTACCGCGCCGCGATGTGTGCACAGATTGCGTCAGCCCTGGCGATCTCGGTCAAGCAGGTCAACGTGAAAGCCAAGACAGCCGAGAAGATGGGACCCGTCGGCCTGGGGCAGGCCATCGAAGCGCGCGCTGTCGTGCTGCTGATGCCCTTGTGACGATGGGGTCGGCCGGCGCCTAATTTGGCAGCGTGAAGAGCGGGATGTCCTTGTCCCGGGCCAGCAAGTCAAGCGCGCGGCGTGTCATGCCCTGCAGGTAAGTGGTGAGGGCCTGATGGGTTTGTGTCGACAGCATGGTCAGGACGTTGACATAGGGAACCTGCGCCGCCATGCACAGTGCTCTGGCAAAGTGGGGTTCAAGCGCTGCGATGGCAACACGCCCGTCCTTACAAGCGTAGACACGGTAACCGGCGTGGCCGCCACCGACGGCTGCTCCGGCCTGAGTCAGACCCCAGTTGCGAGGCAGGGCAAGGTAAGCCGCGGCTGAGGAAAGCGCGACTTCAAGGTAGCAACTTTTTCCGCGCTTTTGCATCAGCACGGCTTGCAGGACAGCTTCAGACGCCATCAGTGAGCCACCCATATCGGCGTACAGGGTAGCAGGCAACTCCAGGCCGCTGAGGAGATCGTTCTCCGCCAGATAGGTCAGGTCGTGCCCCGGTTCCTCGGCACGCGAACCTGGTGCGCCAACGATCGCGACCTGCGACAGTGTGGGGTAGCGCTTATGCAGGACCTTCCACTCCAGTCCAAGTTTCTTCAGAGCCGATGGGCGAAACGAGGTCAGCAGAATATCGGCCTTGGCCAGCTCACGCTGCAGTGCCTTTTGACCCTTTTCGCTTTTCAGGTCGGCCACCACCAATCGGACGCCGCGATGCAACACATCAAAGGCGATGCGGTTGTACAAACCCATGGGATCACCCGAAGCGCCAGGGGCTGATCCCGCCGGTGGGGGTGGTTCAAGCTTGACGCAGCTGGCCCCCATCTGCTGACATCGCATCAGGGCCGCCGGTCCTGGCAGATTCAGGCTCAAGCTGAGAACACGCACGCCCTTGAGTGCCTGGTTCTGGAGGGTGGATGGAGTAGCCATTTTGAAAAAAGGTATTTGACGATGCGGTGTAATCGGGAGCCTGGCTGGTGCGGCCGAATGGAATCTAACACGGAGCCGTGCCAATTTACTGTATTGAGAGCGACAGGACTGTCGCCAACGCGCTTTTCAAGCAAACAATGCAGGGCAGAGAGGTAGAATTCTGCGCATGCGAGACGAGTCAGGTTCGCGACGATTTTTCTCCCTGGGCTTGCTTGGGCAATTTGTCAAGACGGTAGCCAGGTCTGCCAATGGGCCCAAGGAATTGAATGAAACGTGTAGATGACTTCCGCCTGAAGTTCGGAAAAAAAGAGTTCGTGCCAATCATGATTGGCGGGATGGGCGTTGATATTTCAACCGCCGAACTGGCGTTGGAGGCGGCCCGACTCGGTGGCGTAGGGCACATCTCGGACGCCATGGTGACCGATGTATCGGACCGACGTTTTGACACCAAGTTTGTCAAGAACAAGTTGCAGATCTACAAGCACAATATTCACAATTCAGACAAGTCGATTATCAAGTTTGATTTGGGCGCGCTGGCCGAAGCAACGCACCGGCATGTCGAGTCAACCATGCAGGCGAAGAAGGGCGAGGGCCTGATCTTTGTCAACTGCATGGAAAAATTGACGATGAATGCACCACGCGAAACCTTGCAGGTGCGCATGGCATCTGCGCTGGATGCCGGTATTGATGGCATCACCTTGAGCGCTGGCCTACATCTGGGATCCTTTGGACTGCTTGCCGAGCATCCCAGATTTCACGAGGCCAAGCTTGGCATCATCGTATCGTCGGTGCGCGCGCTGCAGTTGTTCCTGCGCAAGAATGCCAGACTGAACCGCCTGCCAGACTACGTGATTGTGGAGGGACCGCTGGCTGGCGGACACCTTGGCTTTGGCGCCGACTGGGCGCAGTACGACCTGGCGACCATCATCGCCGAGGTGGTGCTGTACCTGCAGACGGAACAGCTCGCTATTCCCGTGATCGCCGCTGGCGGCATTTTTACCGGTAGCGATGCGGTATCTTTCCTGGAAACCGGCTCGGCGGCCGTGCAGGTGGCGACCCGTTTTACGGTTGCGGATGAATGCGGACTACCGAAGAAGGTGAAGCAGGAATATTTCAAGGCAAGTGAAGAAGATATCATCGTCAACACGGTCTCGCCCACCGGTTATCCCATGCGCATGCTGCGCAATACGCCGGCCATCGGTGCTGGCACGCGTCCCAACTGTGAAGCCTATGGCTACTTGCTCGACGGTAACGGTAGCTGTGCCTATATCACCGCCTACAACCGTGAAGTCGCGCTGCACCCGGATCTGAAGACACTTTCAGTCAAGGACAAGACCTGCCTGTGCACCCATATGCGCAACTTCAATTGCTGGACTTGCGGGCAGACCACGTACCGGTTGAAAGACACGACGCGTCGGCTGGAAGACGGTAGCTACCAAACCTTGAGCGCGGAACACATCTTCAAGGACTACCAGTTCAGCATTGACCAGAAGGTGACGCTACCTGAAGCGCGCCCGGTAGGGGCCTGAGTCGTTCTGGCTGCTGCACAGAGGAAATGTCCTCTGTGTCAGCTGCTGGCGGCTAAGCTATTTCGACAATCTCTGTTACTGCCAGGGCAGCAATGTCGCGTAGTTTTTCATGGCGCGGTGAATTCAGGTCGACCAATTCAGATACGCGCGAATAGGAAGCATGGACGAATACCTCGTGCTCTTCCCGGTTCTGCCGTTTGACACCAAAGCGCACCGTCTTGCGTTCTTCAGGAGTCAATTTCGCCATCAAATTCTTGGTGGCCCACATCGAGCCGTGACGAGCGATGTCAGACAGTCTGGCAGCATGGTTGATGGTGTCTCCCAGGACAGTGAACTCAACTTTGGTTTCGATGTGAAAGATTCCCAACCATTCCTGCCCCTCGTTGATACCGGTGTTGAGGTACAGATCGTTGACCCAGTTCTTTCGCAATTGCCATTCTTTGCTGATCTTGCGCATCGCTTCCCGAATCTGGTTAGCGCAACGCAGGGCGTTGTAGATGTAATTACTGTCCGGCTGTGGGAAAAAGTAGTAGACCAAGCCATCACCAACGTGCTTGCCGTGGGTGCCATAGTAACTGCGGAAAATGGGCTCCATGGTGGCCCAAATCTGGTTGATCAGCTCAAAATATTCTTCTGGTGGCAATTCCGAGCAAATACGCACGGAATTCTGCAGATCGGCCACGATCACTGCAACATCGGTAAGCACTGGCAAACGCTTCTTCAGCAAATTACGGATCACGTCATCGCGTCGTTCCAACAGCCCCAGTAACCCCTGGTGGCTATCCACATCGTCGGTAAAGACAACAAGTATGCCTTCCCGGAAGTAGGAGGTGTAAACGCGATAGTGCTCGTTCTCGCCGTCTGGCGAACGAAGACAGAGCGGCCATTCTGTGATCGAGCGGGCGGCCTTGTCTGATTCGCGAGATCCGACATTCATGGTGTCGGGCGAACGTTCACGCCCCAACTGCTTGTGCAGTTGTCTAAACGCTTCGAAATTTTCCACGCTCTTGCCATAGACGCCACGGGAAAAGAAATCCAGAACGTAGCGTTCCTTGGTATCAGCAGGTAGACGGTCAAAATCGCCAAGCAGGGAAACCCTGGCTTCTTCGTTGTACCAAGCCAGTTCCAGGTTGTAGTTAAGCATGTATGCCGGGTAGGGCAGTTTGTCTATGGTGAGGCGCAGCGAACCAGTTTCGGCCATGGGAGCCGCTGTCGACCGCGACACAGCGCTGTCTGCCGAGCGGCTGTCGCGTTCTCTTTCAAAGCGAGGCGTGGCTGTGGTCTGCGTTGGCGAAGCTTCAAACCCTTCGCGTGACATATGACGGAAGATGTCGGCCATGGTGAGTCCTTCTTTTTTCATAAGTTTGATGCGTTCAATACGGTCAATGGCGTCTGGTGGGAAATAACCTAGTTGTCTGGCGCGCGTGTTGGAACTGTCATCCGGATTTCGGATTATCGGTTTCGGCAATAAACCCAGGGCTACGTAATTGTGCAATGTAGCGCGCGAGATGCCTGATGTTTCAATGACTTCCAGACTGCTCAACATAACCATTTGTACTGTACAGGTGCACTCCGCATATTTAGACAGCCCGATATTGACGCCGACCCGCTACTGCTGTCAATCGCCGCTCACATTGTTATAGCGTTAGGGCTTGATTATGTTGCGAACCAGCAACGATTTGGACGATTCAATCATCATGTGATTGGACTGGAGCGCAACCTCACTTAGACAGTTCAACTGTTCAAACGCCTCCCGCTTGACGCATTTGAGGCGACGAAAGGCCGGTGAGCGCAACTAGCTTTTTATTGCCTGAACCATCTTCATGGCCGAGGCAATCAGCGCCGATACTTCGGTCATGTTGCTCGGCACGATCAGCGTGGTACTGGCATCCGACGCGACTTTGGAATAGGCCTCAACGGCTTTTTCGGCTACCTTGAGCTGCACGGCCTCGGCACCGCCGGGTTGACGGATGGCGGCCGCAATCCTCTCAATCGCCTCCGCGGTGGCCTGGGCTACCGCAGTGATCGACTGCGCTTCTCCCTGCGCCCGGTTGATGACGGCCTGCTTTTCGCCTTCGGAACGCTGAATGAAGGCCTCGCGCTCGCCGGTGGCGATGTTTATCTGCTCCTGACGCCGCCCCTCGGACGCGGCGATCAGGGCACGTTTTTCCCGTTCTGCAGTGATTTGCTGCTGCATGGCGTGCAATATTTCCTTGGGCGGCGTCAGGTCCTTGATCTCGTAGCGCAGCACCTTGACTCCCCAGTTCAAGGCCGCCTCGTCAATGGCCTGCACGACCTGGGCGTTGATGATGTCCCGCTCTTCAAAGGTCTTGTCGAGTTCGAGTTTGCCAATGACCGAGCGCAGCGAGGTCTGCGCCAACTGCGAGATCGCGGTGATGTAGTTGCTCGATCCGTAGCTGGCGCGCATCGCATCTGTTACCTGAAAATACAGGATGCCATCGACCTGCAGCTGTGTGTTGTCGCGTGTGATGCAGACCTGGCTTGCGATGTCCAGCGGGATCTCCTTGAGCACGTGTTTGTAGGCCACTTTGTCCACAAAAGGCATCAGAAAACTCAAACCCGGACTCAGTGTTCCGTTGTATTTCCCGAGGCGCTCGACGACCCAGGCGTGCTGTTGTGGCACGACCTTGACCGACTGCGTGATGAAAACGACGGCGATGACAAACAAAACAAGGGCGATTTCCATCAATTTCTCCTGTCACAGTTTTCTGACAATCAACCGGCTGCCGATCACTTCCACGATGCTGTGCTTGCCCGGCACGGCGCTGGCACCAGGTGCCAGAGAAACGTTCCAGCTGGCACCCCGGTATTTGACCGTGCTGTTGGCGTCGCTGTCCCAGTCGTCAACCTGCACTGTCTCGCCAATATCAAGGTTCACATCATGATTGGCAGTGGCCGGCGCAGCGGCAGGTTGGACCTGCCGATAATAGCGCCACGCGATGACCGAGCCACCTCCAAGGGCGGCAGCGACCAACCACTGGACAGCCAGGCTGGCGCCCAGATGCGCCGCGATCGCGGCGGCAACCAAGCCGAACGCGACCATCAGCAAGTAGAACGTGCCCGTCATGAGTTCGGTGGCAACAAGCACCCCCGCAAACACCCACCAGATTGTGGATTGGCTCATATCTGCCTCAGTTGTGTTGGTATCGCCACATTTTGCGCCAAAAGCTCCCGTGCGCCCAGGGTAAGCCCGAATTAGTCCTTACACTTCGCGCCTGTTTCTGTGTTTTTGCGCGCCTGGCTGGAGATTTCAATGAAGTTCCGTTTTCCCATCGTCATCATCGATGAAGACTTCCGTTCCGAGAACACCTCCGGCCTGGGCATTCGCGCATTGGCTCAGGCGATTGAATCTGAAGGATTTGAGGTGCTGGGGGTGACCAGTTACGGCGATCTCAGCCAGTTCGCCCAACAACAGAGCCGTGCCAGTGCCTTTATTCTCTCCATTGACGACGAGGAATTTACGCCCGGGCCCGATCTGGACCCCGCGGTCTTGAACTTGCGTCATTTCATCGAGGAGGTGCGACGCAAGAACCTCGATGTGCCGATCTACATCTACGGAGAAACAAAGACTTCGCGCCATCTTCCCAATGACATTCTGCGCGAACTGCACGGCTTCATCCACATGTTTGAGGATACGCCGGAATTCGTCGCCCGCCACATCATCCGCGAAGCCAAGAGTTACCTCGAAGGCGTGCAGCCGCCGTTCTTCAAGGCATTGCTCGACTACGCTGAAAATGGCTCCTACTCATGGCATTGCCCCGGCCATTCCGGCGGCGTGGCCTTCCTGAAAAGTCCGGTCGGGCAGATGTATCACCAGTTTTATGGCGAGAACATGTTGCGGGCCGACGTTTGCAACGCTGTCGAGGAACTGGGTCAGTTGCTGGACCATGACGGGGCGATTGGCAAGAGTGAGCGCAATGCAGCGCGCATCTTTAATGCCGACCACTGCTTCTTTGTCACCAACGGCACCAGCACCAGCAACAAGATGGTGTGGCATCACACCGTGGCGCCCAACGACGTGGTGGTGGTCGACCGGAACTGCCACAAGTCGATTCTTCATGCCATCATCATGACCGGCGCTATTCCGGTTTTCCTGAAGCCTACGCGTAACCACTTCGGCATCATCGGGCCGATTCCCAGAGGCGAATTTGAGCCAGAGGCGATCAGGAACAAGATCCGGACGAACCCCCTGATTCGCCAGCACCTGCAGGACGCTGATGTCGGCAAGATCAAGCCCCGCGTACTGACGCTCACGCAGTCAACCTACGACGGTGTGCTGTACAACACCGAGACCGTGAAGGGCTTGCTCGATGGCTATGTGGAGAACATCCACTTTGATGAAGCCTGGTTGCCGCATGCCGCCTTCCATCCGTTTTACGGCAGCTACCATGCGATGGGGAAGAACCGGGCGCGTCCCAAGCATGCCATGGTTTATGCCACACAGTCCTTGCACAAGTTGCTGGCCGGCATCAGTCAGGCCAGTCACGTTCTGGTGCAGGACTCGCAGACCGTCAAACTCGACAAACACCTCTTCAACGAGGCTTACCTGATGCATACCAGCACCAGTCCGCAATACAGCATCATTGCCAGTTGCGACGTTGCGGCGGCCATGATGGAGCCGCCGGGCGGTACCGCCCTGGTGGAGGAGAGCATCGCTGAGGCCCTTGACTTTCGCCGCGCCATGCGCAAGGTCGATGAAGAGTACGGCGACGACTGGTGGTTCAAGGTCTGGGGACCGGACAAGCTGGTCGACGAGGGTATCGGTCGCGCAGACGACTGGATCATCAAGGGCGAGTCAGCCAAAGCCAAGGCCGGCGTCAACTGGCACGGTTTTGGCAAGATGGCAGCGGGCTTCAATATGCTCGATCCGATCAAGTCCACCATCGTGACCCCTGGCATGGACCTGAGTGGCAAGTTCGCCAAGACCGGTATTCCAGCCAGCGTCGTGACCAAGTTCCTGTCCGAGCACGGCGTGGTGGTTGAAAAGACCGGTCTCTACAGTTTCTTCATCATGTTTACCATTGGCATCACCAAGGGTCGCTGGAACAGCATGCTGACGGCCTTGCAGCAATTCAAGGACGACTATGCCAAGAATCAGCCCATGTGGCGGATTCTTCCGGAGTTCTGTCAAAAGTACCCGAAATACGAAAACATGGGGCTGGCCGACTTGTGCCAGCATATTCACCAGCTCTATGCCAAGTACGATATTGCGCGCTTGACCACGGATATGTACCTGAGCGACCTGACGCCAGCCATGAAGCCCAGCGATGCCTACGCCCATATTGCGCTGCGCAAGACCGAACGGGTCGAAATTGACGATCTTGAGGGCCGCATTACGGTCGGGCTGGTTACGCCTTACCCGCCTGGCATTCCGCTGCTGATACCCGGCGAAGTATTCAACCGAAAAATTGTTGACTATCTGAAGTTTTCACGCGAGTTCAACGCGCGCTGTCCTGGCTTTGAGACCGACATCCACGGGCTGGTGGAAGAAGAGGACAGGGACGGACACCGCCACTACTACGCAGACTGCGTCGTGGCCTAGCTGCCGTGCAAAGCTCGGTCAGCCGGCCGGAGTCTCCACGACGGCCACTGCGGTCTGGCTGACGCCGCAGTCAACATAGGAAATCTGGCCGGTCATTCCGGAGGCAAGATCGCTGAGCAGAAATGCCGCAACATTGCCAACCTCCTCGATCGTTACATTGCGCCGCAGCGGGGAAGCATTGGCCGAAATCGACAGCAGACGCCCAAAGTCCTTGATGCCGCTAGCCGCCAGGGTCTTGATGGCACCGGCGCTCAGTCCGTTGACGCGAATGCCCTGCGGTCCCACGGCATCGGCCAGATAGCGCACCGAAGATTCCAGCGATGCTTTGGCCAGACCCATGGTGTTGTAACTCGGCACAACGCGCACACCGCCCAGGTAGGTCAGTGTGAGCAGGGACGCCTTGTCATCGAGATAGGGCAGGGCGGCTTTGGCCATGGCCGGAAAGCTGTAAGCGCTGATGTCGTGCGCAATGCGGAAATTTTCGCGGCTCAGTCCATCCAGAAAGTTGCCGGCGATAGCCTCACGCGGAGCGTAACCAATGCTGTGCACAAAGCCGTCGAAGCGCGGCCAGGTCTGTGCCAGGTCGGCAAAGAGCTTCTCGATCTGCGCATCATCGGCCACGTCACAATCAAACACCAATCTGGAGTCAAAATCTGCCGCAAACTCGACGATGCGCTCCTTGAATCGTTCACCGACGTAGCTGAAGGCCAGTTCGGCACCTTGTTGGTGGCAGGCCTGCGCGATGCCGTAAGCAATGGACCGCTTGGACAACACACCGGTTATCAGCAGTTTTTTTCCGCTCAAAAATCCCATATCTTCCTCTTCGATTGACAGTCAGTTCAGCACGCGATCCATGCTACCGGTAAGGAATTGTCGCATGCGGCGCAGTGACTTGCCCTGCTCAGGGCTCAGCGGCGAGGCGGTATGCTAAGGTTACATTTTCTATTCGTGGTCAATTTATGAAACGTTGTCTTGCACTTCTCGGGCTTGTGTTTGTCGCACTGGGACTCCAGGCCAGTCCCGTGGCGGTGGAGGGTTTTACCCATGTTAGAACCGTCAATAGCATTGACGAGTACACGCTCAATTCAAATGGTTTGCAGGTCCTGCTGCTACCCGAGCATTCCAGTCCGACTCTGACCTTCATGGTGACCTACCGGGTCGGTTCGAAAAACGAGGTTACCGGCAGTACCGGTGCCACGCACATACTCGAGCATTTGATGTTCAAAGGCACTTCCGAGCGCGACCGCAGCAAGGGCAATAACGTTGATCAATTGCTCGAACGCACAGGCGCCAGATACAACGCCACGACCTGGCTTGACCGCACCAACTATTATGAAAATCTGGGCAGCGAGCACCTCGCGACCGTGGTCGACATGGAAGCCGATCGCATGCGCAAGCTGCTGCTGCGCGATGAAGATCGTCAACCGGAGATGACGGTGGTACGCAACGAATTTGAGCGTGGTGAAAATTCGCCCCTGCAGGCCCTGTACAAGGAAATCTACCAGGCTGCATTTGTTGCCCACCCCTACCATCACAGCACGATCGGGCATCGCAGCGACATCGAAAAGGTTTCGATCGAAAAACTGCGCGAGTTTTACGACACCTACTATTGGCCCAACAATGCCACCGTTTCCATCATTGGCGACTTTGAAGTGAGCCAGGCGTTGGCCCTGGTCAAAAAATCCTTCGGCGTCTACCCACGCTCTCCCAAACCAATTCCAACAGTGTATACACAGGAACCCGCCCAGTCCGGCCAGCGACGCGTCACGGTCAAGCGCGCGGGACAACTCGGCGTGCTTGCCCTTGCACACAAGATTCCGGCTGCAACGCACGCCGACTATGCTGCGCTCGCGCTGCTCAGCGCGATTCTGACCGACGGAAAGAACAGTCGCCTGTACAAAGCCGTTACCGACAGGAATCTGGCCACCGAGGTGGAAGCTGATGCAGGCTTTAACAGTGATCCGGCCTTGCACATCATTTTTGCGCCATTGGCACCCGGTGCCAAGCATGATGAAGTGGAGAAAGCGATCCTGCAGGAGATTGAGCAACTCAAGGCGCAAGGTGTCTCGGAGACCGAGCTCAAGGCGGCGATAGCAAAAAACCTGGCCGATGCGGCGTTCAAGCGCGATGGCTCGTTTGCCATTGCCGGCAATCTTAACGAGTGCATTGCCGCCGGCGACTGGTCGCTGTTTTACTCACTCGATGATGCGACTCAAAAGGTTACAACGGCTGATATACAGCGTGTTGCGAGGCTTTATCTGAACGAAGATCAAAGTACGGTTGGCTGGTTCATACCGACGACAGCGGGCGGTGCAGGCGCGGCCAAGACCAAAGCATCTCGCGTTGACGCTCCGTACTACTACCGCAATCCAGAGAACGCCATCGCTGCGACGGAACCGGCATTGTCGGGCGGCGCTTCGGTGGCGGACACGGGTGCGAAGATTGCCCCCAAAGCCAAACGGATGAAGATTGCCGGAGTGGACGTCATAGCCTACGCCACAGGCGTAAAAAATGTGGTTTCCTTGCGGGCTTCCCTGCCAGCAGGCAAGGCGGCCGGCGCGACTGGCAATCCGAGCATCCCCACACTGACCGGCATGCTGCTGGATCAGGGAACGCAGAAGCAGAACAAGTTCTCGATCGCTGAAAAACTGGAGGCGGTCGGTGCCAGCATCGAGTTCAGAGTTGGAGCCGACCTGCTGGAGATCAGTGCCAAGTCGCTGAGCAAGGATGTGCCGCTGTTGATCAGCCTGATTGCCGAACAGTTGCGAGCGCCGGCTTTCTCGGCAGAGGAATTTTCCAAAGCCAAGAAGCAGTTTGCCGGAACTGTCAGGCGCAGTCTGGAGAACACTGACTTCCGGGCCGGCGAAACCTTTTCCCGTGCCGTCTATCCGCTTGGCCACCCCAGTCGGCAGCCCGCTCCCGAGGATTTGCTGGCAGCGATTGAGTCAGCCAGTCTTGAGGACGTGCTGGCCTTCCACAAGGCCTGGTACGGACCGGAGCAAATGACGCTCGTGTTGGTTGGAGATCTCGATCTGGATCGATTTCAGGCGGAACTCGGCAAGGCGTTTGCCGGCTGGCAAGGTGGCAGGAAGGTCGTGCGCACGGCTTTGACCGATTCTGGCAAGCTGACTCAGAATCAGGACGTCGCGATTGCGGACAAGACCAGCGTTTCGGTCGTTTTGGGGCAGGCCAGTGGTTTGCACTACAGCGACCCTGACTATCAGGCCTTACGCCTTGGCACCGCCATTCTGGGCAGCGGCTTTACCGGGCGTCTGATGGCCAATGTGCGTGACAAGGAGGGCTTGACCTACGATGTAGGTGCCAGGCTGGGCAATGACATGTTCCATGCGGGCGACTGGAGAATCACGGCGTCTTTTGCACCCACGATGCTCGATCAGGGCATTGCGTCGACCCGGCGACAGCTTGCGCTCTGGTACGAGCAGGGCGTCACGGCTGCTGAAGTCGAAGCGCGAAAGAGCAGTCTGATCGGTTCCTTCAAGGTTGATCTGGCAACCAGCGATGGCATGGCCAGCGCCCTGCTGGCGGCCGTGCATCGAGGGTACGACCTGAACTGGCTTGACGACTTCCCCGTGCGGGTAAACGCGCTGACGCTGACGCAGGTTAACGCGGCGATCCGGAAGTATCTCAAGCCCGACCAGATGATTCTGGTCAAAGCCGGTACCTTGCCGTAAAATCGCCTTGAAAATCATGGTATTTACGACGTTTTAAGATACAATCCAGTTTCACGACCAAACGGGCGGGTATCTACCGCCCGTTTTTTTTGGTCGATTGTTTTTGCTTGCATCTGTACACAAGTGGCACTGAAAGAAGTTGTTGAACAAACGGTAGCCGGTCTGGGCTATGAATTGGTGGAAATTCAACGTTCCGCCGCTGGCTTGCTGCGCGTCACGATTGATCTGCCCTGGTCTGGAGCGAGCGGGGCAGGCGCGCCGCCCCCGGGTGCAGAGCAGTTTGTGACGGTTGAAGACTGTGAAAAGGTCACGCGTCAGTTGCTGTTTGCGCTGGAAGTGGAGGGGATTGACTTCAAACGTCTGGAAGTTTCTTCGCCCGGAATTGACCGTCCCTTGCGCAGCGAGCAAGATTTTGAGCGCTTTGCAGGTCAGGTGATTGATGTGACGCTGAAGGAAGCGGTTGGGACGCTGGTTGCAGACGGACAAGTCAGCGCCAGTCGGAAGAAGTTTCAGGGCAGGCTGGAGCGCAGGCAGGCTGAGCTTGGCCAGGAGGCAACTCCCGGATGGCAGATCGTCTGGACGGACGCACCAAGCGTCAAGCCTGGTCAGAGAGTGAGCAAGAAAAGGTTGCCGGCACCAACGCGGGCCTTGGGATTTACGCTCGATGAGTTGAGAGAGGCGCGTCTGGCGTCTATTGTCAGCTTCAAAGGTCGTGCTTCCGGGGGAAGCACAGAGTCGAACACAGATTGAATTGAAACAGGAGAGTCATGGCATGAATCGCGAAATGTTAATGCTGGTGGAAGCTATCTCACGCGAGAAGAACGTCGAACGCGACGTTGTATTTGGCGCAGTTGAGGCAGCGCTGGCACAAGCGACCAAGAAACTTTACCCAGGTGATGTCGATATCCGGGTGGCGGTTGATCGCGACAGCGGTGCCTATGAGACTTTTCGGCGCTGGCACGTGGTGCCAGACGAGGATGGTCTGCAGTTGCCTGACCAGGAAATCCTGTTGTTTGAGGCCAAAGAACAGATTGCCGATATTGAAGTCGATGAATACATCGAAGAAACGGTTGAATCGGTGCCTATCGGACGCATTGGCGCGATGGCTGCCAAGCAGGTCATCCTGCAGAAGATCCGCGACGCCGAACGGGAAATGTTGCTCAATGATTTCATGTCGCGTGGCGACAAGATCTTTGTCGGTACCGTCAAGCGCATGGACAAGGGCGACATCATTGTCGAAAGCGGACGGGTTGAAGGCCGTCTGCGCCGTAGCGAGATGATTCCGAAAGAGAACCTGCGCATGGGCGACCGTGTTCGCGCCATGATCATGGAGGTTGACCTGACGCTGCGTGGTGCGCCCATCATCCTGTCGCGCTCGGCACCCGAATTCATGATTGAACTGTTTCGGCAGGAAGTACCGGAGATCGAGCAGGGTCTGCTGGAAATCAAGTCCTGCGCTCGGGACGTCGGTTCTCGCGCGAAGATTGCGGTTCTGTCGCATGACAAGCGGGTGGACCCCATCGGCACCTGTGTCGGTGTTCGTGGCACACGGGTCAACGGTGTCACCAATGAGTTGGCCGGTGAACGTGTTGATATTGTGCTGTGGAGCGAGGACCCGGCGCAGTTTGTGATTGGTGCACTGGCGCCTGCCAATGTGTCGTCGATCGTGGTGGACGAGGAACGCCACGCGATGGATGTCGTGGTGGACGAAGAAAACCTCGCCATTGCCATTGGTCGCGGTGGTCAGAATGTGCGCCTGGCGTCTGAATTGACGGGTTGGAAGATCAATATTCTGGACGCCGCTGAATCCGCGCAGAAACAAGCCAGCGAGACCGACTCTGGCCGCAAACTGTTCATGGAAAAGCTGGATGTGGACGAAGAGATTGCCGATCTGCTGATCGCCGAGGGCTTTACCAGTCTGGAGCAGGTGGCCTATGTGCCGCTGGAGGAAATGCTCGAAATCGAGAGCTTCGACGAGGATACGGTCAACGAGCTTCGCACCCGCGCCAAAGACGCACTGCTGACCATGGAGATCGCCCTGGAAGAAAGCGCGCAGGCCGTGTCACTCGATTTGCGCGACCTTGAAGGCGTGACCCCAGAACTGATTGCCAAACTGGCCGATGCTGGAGTTCAGACCCGCGACGACCTTGCCGATCTGGCGGTTGACGAACTTATCGAAATATCAGGCCAGTCCGCGGACGAGGCCAAGACCTTGATCATGAAAGCACGCGAACATTGGTTTGCCAATGAAGCAGTCTCTCAAGCTTAAAGTAAATGTCATGAATACATAGTTTCAGTGATGGCTAACAAATGCCCGCAGAGCTTGTTATGCCGAACTAAAGGTTACACAACAAATGTCCAGTACGACCGTCGCCGAGTTTGCCAGCGAACTCAAAAAATCAACCGATACGCTGCTTGAGCAATTGAAGTCGGCAGGCGTTGCCACATCGGCTGCCTCCGACAAGCTCAGCGACGCTGACAAGCAGCGTTTACTCGCCTACTTGCAGTCGACCCACGGTGCTGCCGGGTCGGAGCGCAAGAAGATTACGCTGGTGAAGAAATCGACCAGCGAAATCAAGCAGGCGGATGCGACTGGCAAGGCCAGAACGATTCAGGTTGAAGTGCGCAAAAAGCGTACCTTTGTCCGGCGCGAGGACGGTGTTGATACGCCGGCCGAGGCAGCCGAGGCAGAACAGGCGGTCGAGACGACGCCCTTGATCGATAACGCCGAACTGGCACGCCGCGAGGAGCAAGCGCGCCGTCAGGCAGAGTTGATCCGGCGTCAGGAAGAGGAACTTTCGGAGCGCCGGCGTCTGCGCGAAGAGCAGGAAGCCAATGCGCGTGCGGCGGCAACACTGGCTGCCGAGTCTGCGGCGCAGAGCGCGGCTCTGCAAGCCAGCCTGGACAGTGGCAAGCCCAAGGCGGCCGACCCACAAGTCCAGGAAGCGATCGACAAGGCTGCGGCCGACAGCCTCGAAGCGGCGCGCGCTACATC
>Ga0194063_10001097_pt1 | contig 18176 bp, 14 predicted proteins | sample SepL3720m_MetaG_FD_155459 | JGI IMG/M metagenome (GOLD analysis project Ga0194063, IMG submission 155459) | Anoxic zone freshwater microbial communities from boreal shield lake in IISD Experimental Lakes Area, Ontario, Canada - Sep2016-L373-20m | ecosystem: Environmental > Aquatic > Freshwater... | reverse complement strand
GGATGCAGCATCTTTTTACACCGAGAATAATTCGTTCAGTTATGGGTGTGCAGCGATCACTCATGCGATGATCAGGCACAGCCGCCCGCGCAAAGTGATAGAGATCGGCTCGGGTAATTCATCCAAGGTAATTGCGGCGGCAATCCGCCGTAATACTGACGCTGGACAGGGAGAAGCAGACTACACTATCATTGACCCATATCCGGGAGAGCTGGTAGCTGCTGGAATACCCGGTGTTACCCGGCTAGTAGAGAAGCGAGTTGAGCTGGTGGATATTTCAGTATTTACTGAGTTAGCTGCTGGTGATATCTTGTTCATTGATTCCGGCCATACTGTGCGCATCGGAGGAGATGTGAATTACGAATTTCTGGAGGTATTGCCCCGCCTGGCTCCGGGAGTGATTGTGCATATTCATGACATACCGCTGCCCTATGAGTATCCCGAAGTTTACGCTACGAATCCGAGCTTTCGTGTATTCTGGACTGAATCGTATCTTTTGCAGGCTTTCTTATGCGGCAACTCCTTATATGAGGTGCTTTTAGGGATGAGTTATATTATGACGGAGCAAAATGAGGCATTTCGTGCGGCGTTCCCATTATATGACCCACAACGTCATCTGGCTTCCAGCGGTAGTTTTTGGATGCGCCGTGTGGTAAGTACGGGAGAAGATTTCTAATGAAGATAGCGCTTGTATCGCACATCTTACCACCTTCGTGGTCCGGGCAGGCGATGATATTGGCAAAAATTTTGCAGGGCATTCGACCGGAGGATTATTGTCTACTGTCATATCAGCGGTATGACGATGAAGATGCCAGTACCGATTATACGCATCGACTGCCGGTGAAGTACCACCTGCTGACAATGGGCTGGCAATTAACGCGCGGGTATCGTTGGGGAATTTGGAAAATACGCCAAGTCATTAATGCTCTGCTAGCCCCGCTTGCCACACGGCAACGTGCACGGCAGATTGCCCAGATCGTACGCCAGGAGAAGTGCGATGCTATTATAGCCTGTACGGGTGATATGATTGACTTGCCGGCAGCATACCTAGCCAGCAAAATAACCGGGGCAAAATTCTATCCATACTACTTTGATGACTATCGCCTGCACTGGACGATGTGGCTGGCAAAACTGTATGCCAACAGGGAGGAGCCTAACTGCATTAAAAATGCAGATGGTATTATCGTGCCGAATGAATTTATGCGCAATGCGTTGTATGAGCGTTATGGCGTTACTGCAACTGTTATCCATAATTCGTGCGATCTGTCGCTATATGGCAAATTGCCGGGGGGTATACCTCAAAAAACGTCGGCAGAAGTCCGTATTGTCTACACTGGCACGGTGTATGAGGCTCATTATGATGCTTTCCGGAATCTGATGGCGGCCATCAACCAACTCAAGCAGCTTAATATCCGCCTGCATCTCTTCACGATCACCCAAAAACATGAATTAGCTGCTGCAGGAATTACTGGGCCCATAGAATTACACTCCCATGCGGTACAAACGGAGATACCGGAGATACAGCAGCAGGCCGACGTGCTTTTCCTCCCGCTGGCCTTCAACTCCCCATATCCAGAGCTGGTAAAGACTTCGGAACCGGGAAAAATGGGGGAGTATCTGGCGGCGGGTCGCCCGGTGCTGGTGCACGCACCGGCGGATGCATATATTTGCTGGTACTTCCGTACTCACGCTTGCGGAATAGTGGTTGATCGGAATGATCCCGCAGTGCTGGCACAGGCGCTGGCAGCGCTGATAGCCGATAGGAAGTTGCAGGATGACTTGGTTGCGCAGGCACTGGCTTGTGCCGAAGCCGATTTCAGCGTGACGGTGGCCCAGCGCAATTTTGCAGAATTGTTACAGGTGCGGTTAATTGCAAACGCAGGTCACACTGGTAGAGAATAGCAGCATGGACAAAAAGATTCGCGTGGCATTAATAGTATGGTCTCTTCCCGGTGGCGGGCTGGAGACCTTCCTCCTTCGTTTAGGGGGGTATTTGCTGCGTCAGGGTATGGAAGTGGATGTCGTCACCACGGAAGTGCCGGGGGCATGGTTCAGCAAGTTTGCCGAAAGGGGAATGACGGCAATTCACCAGCCAGGGTGGGCCACGTCGTTCCCACTATTGGATGCCCGGCGTATTGCACGCCAATTGATTGACGGCAAATATGATGTCATCCTGTTGAATAATGCCAAGAGTGCGCAGAAGGCACTGCGCTTTTTGCCGGATAATGTCGTCGCTATTCCAGTCGTGCACGGTATGGATGCCTTCAGTATTCACACACCCTGTATTAATGCCGGTGCCTGGAACGTCGCTATCACCGTGAGTCCGCAGGTACGTGATACCATACAAAGATATGTTGGGGAGTGCCCGGTGGTCTGTATCCCCCATGGGGTGGAGTTGCCTGCTTCCGAAGCCTGGGAGCAACGTGCTGTGCTGCATAGTCCGGTACATCTAGTCTATATCGGGCGATTATTTGACGAAGAAAAAGGTGTGTTTGCGTTGCCACAAATCCTGCACGGTGTGCATGAACGCGGGATTCTGGCGACGTTGACCATTGCTGGCGATGGCCCAGACCGGGAGCGTCTGCAGCAGCAATTCCGAGATTGCAGGATGGATGACTACGTGAACTTCACTGGCTTCATTGCCCCTGAGGAAGTCTACCCGCTCTTACTTGCTGGGGATATATTACTATTTCCGTCACGGTCCGAGGGATTTGGATTAGCATTGGCCGAAGCGAAGGCTTGCGGGTGTGTTCCGGTAGCGTCGAGACTGCCCGGAGTTACCGATACAATAGTAGAAGACGGCGAGACCGGGTACCTGGTAGCGGTGGGGGATATCGAGGGATTTGTTTCGGCTGTTGTGCAACTGGCAGGTGATCCGGCATTATGGGAGAAGATGAGTAAAGCGGGGCATGACCGTGCACAGAGATGTTTTTCCATAGAGACCATGGGGCAGGCGTATATGCAGATTATTGAAGAAGCATTGGCGGGCAAATACCCACTTCCTCAGTCAAGGGCAATAATTTCTCCACTTGCGACGCTTTCGCTCAGTGATTTCGTTCCCAATTTTGTACGCGCACTTACCCGGTTGCGCCGTTGATGAGTTCGGATAGAGGCATTATGACAGAAAATCTTCGCATCTCGGCGATAATCATAACTTATAAGAGAGCAGATGAATTGGCGGGTGCGCTGGAGAATATCTTCGCCCAGGAATTAATGCCGGACGAGATAATCATCATAGATAATGACCCAGCGACGAGCGGACGGGCCGTAATCCCCGCCGACGATGATCGGGTGAAATACATCTGTCCGGGTGAAAACCTGGGGCCTGCTGCCGGGCGTAACCTGGCAGCAGAGCATGCACATGGTGAAATACTCCTCTATCTGGATGATGATGGTCGCTTTGAAGGCAATAACGCCACCAGGATTGTACATGATAACTTCGTGAAGGATCCAGCAATGGTTTTCCTCACCTTCACTATTCGCAACGCTTTCACCAAAGAGATACAATCCTTCGAATACCCCGGTTACACCACTGCAAACTGGGACAAACCGCATAATGTGAGTTACTTCGTCGGCAGTGGTTTTGCAATCCGTCGTGAAGTCTTTGAGCAGATCGGTGGGTTTGACGAAGTGTTGTTCTATTGTGAAGAGGAGGTGGAGCTATCGTTCCGCCTGCTGAACGCTGGCTGCACTATGCAATATGACCCTGCTATAGTGATCCTTCACCGCACTTCTCCCAAGGGTAGAGAGCAACTGCGCAGATCATATCGATTAATTCGGAATCGTCTCTACCTGGCGCTCAAGAATCTCCCCTGGCCGTTCGTGTTCACGCACTACCTGCTCTGGGGTGGGTTTGCGTTTATCCAGTCATTGCGCGGGCGCGAACTTGGACAATTCATGCTAGGGCTCAAATCATTATGGACTGATAAACTCTGGCAGCGTGCCTGGGAGTATCGTCGTGCTCACCCGATGACGTGGCGTGCCGTAAAATATATGTGGAAGAATGAAGGCAGGTTGTGGTATTGAGAGGGATCACTTACCTTGTATACCGTTGCCCGCTGGACACATACCCCCCAACACTGATATATTTCATTAGTCTTCAATCTGTGATAATTTAGCAATAACTGAGGTATTTGTGGCTGTTTCACTTGATCAGGATGAAATTCAGAATATTGACGCGCACCCTCCTAAGGGGCGGTTTGCGCTTAATTTGGTCGCTAATGTCGCCAATTTTCTCGTCAGCGCCATCATCGGCGTGTGGTATACCCCATATTTGATCCACCACCTGTCGGTGGAAGTATATGGCATGGTTCCACTAGCTGTTTCGGTGACCAATTATCTGGGGCTGTTCACACTCGCTTTGAATGGTGCTGTGGGGCGCTTTCTCACTATTGCGCTGGAGAAACGGGACTATACCGAGGCTAATCGGATCTTCAATACCTCGCTGGTGGGCAGTGCGGTTATTGTGTTGATATTGCTCGGGCCGACGTTCTGGCTCTCTACCCATGCGAGTTGGTTTTTTAAGGTGCCGGCAGGATATGAGCAGCATTTCTCCTGGTTGTTCCTGTGTACCATTGGTCTTTTTCTCCTCACCACGATGAGCAGCGCGTTTTCGCTGTCATCATTCAGTCGGAATCGTTTTGATCTCTCCAATGCGGTGAATATCGTTACCAATATCGTCCGTGTAGCTGTGGTAGTGCTCTTGTTCCGCATGCTGGCCCCGGCCTCAGTCTGGCATGTGGGGGTGGGGATGGTGGTCTCCGGGATTGTGGGTATTATCGGGGCGATGATGATCTGGCGCTACCTGACGCCGATGCTGCACATTATCCCGAAGATGTTCAATAAGGTGACGCTGGTGCAGTTGACTTCTACCGGTGGCTGGCTGGTTATCACACAAATAGGCACCTTGCTGTTTCTTAGCATCGACTTGATTGTAGTGAACAGATTACTGGGCGATAAAGCGGTGGGCAATTATGGCGCGGTGATGTATTGGTCTTCACTGTTGCGTAGTATTGCCGGTGTGGTAGCCGGGGTGTTTGCTCCTACAGTGATTGCCTTATATGCACGGAATGACTTGGTGGGAATGGTGCGTTATTCTCGGAAGGCTGTCAAATTCCTCGGGCTGGTGATGGCGTTGCCGATTGGTATTATCTGCGGATTGTCGGGGCCATTATTACGTGTGTGGTTGGGGCCAGGATTTGAGTGGCTGGCGATGTTGATGTCGTTGATGACGATCCATTTGTGCGTAAATCTCGGTATCCTGCCGCTTTTCAACATCCAGGTCGCGACGAATAATGTGCGCATCCCCGGAATTGTCACGCTGGTAACCGGGGCGCTGAATTTGGGGCTGGCGATATTGCTGGCCGGGCCAGTCGGGTGGGGAATGTATGGCGTGGCGGCGGCAGGTGCCATCATGCTGACGACGAAGAACCTGATCTTCACCCCGTTGTATGGTGCACACATTCTGGGGATCGGGTACGGATCGTTTTTTCGTGAGACCATTCCCATCATATGTGCTACATTAGGGATAGCAGGGATGGGGTGGCTGATTTCGTCCCATATTTACATCCGTAACTGGCCGATGTTGATCGGCGTAGGATTAGCTATTGCTTGTATATACCTCGTATTTTCATATACAATATTGTTGACGAAAGATGAGCGCGAAATGGCATTACGCATGGTAGCACCACGGCGGATTCGCTGATGTCAGCACTTCATGACCACGGGAATTTCATGGTCATAATCGGAATTTTCGAGGATACTTATTACTATGCGCTCATTAGTGGTCGCAGGGGAATATTACAGTGAAAATCTGGGTGATGGCGTTATCACCGAGACATTGCGTTATCTGCTGCAACAGGTTGATCCCGAGTTAGAAGTGAAGATCGTCGATCTCTCGCACCGGACTGAATTCTGTGCCACCCCTCCATCGAGCATTATCAGAGCGACGGGCAGATTCTCCCGGTTGCTTTCGTGGCTTTTCAAAGCCTGTATCCCCGATAATCGTAAACGCACTGCAGCACTGTATAGTGTTATGTGGAGATTCCGTGAGCAAAAATCCCATCAGCATTTCTTTATGGCTGAGTTGGCTGGTGCATCTGCACTAATCATCGGTGGCGGCCAATTGTTAATGGACAACAGCCTGGTATTTCCATATCGCATCAATTCTGCTACTCGTTGTGCACTTCGCCTGGGGATACCGGTCGCTTTCCAATCATGCGGTGTGGGGAGTAACTGGTCGGCAAAGGGGCGGCGACTGTTTGCCGGTGCACTGTGTCCGGCACAGGTCGTCAGCATCAGCGTACGGGACAATGATTCTGTGGAAGAATTACAGGCAGAGTTGCCGAAGATTGCTGCGAAAGTGACCTTCGCCATTGATCCGGCCATCTGCGCTGGAGAGGCATATGGAGTCAACCGCTCGTTCGTGAGTAAAACAATCGGGCTGGGGGTGATCGCACCAGGGGAATTGCTTTCGCACCCGACTTATGCGCATCTGGCAGATGAGACGAGTGCATTAGAGCGTTGGGTTGCACTCATTCGGCATCTCGCTGGTCTGGGATACCCGCTGGCATTGTTTACCAATGGTTCGGTTGTTGATTATCATTTTGCGGAAAAAGTACTAAAAACTGCACAGGAAGATGGAATATGCAACATCTCTTTGGCATGTCGTCCGCAGTTACCTCATGAACTTGTAGAATTAATCGCACAATATCGGGCTGTCATAGCCTACCGATTACATGCTAATATTATCGCAACCTCGCTTAAGGTACCTTCGCTAGGTTTCATCTGGGACGAGAAAGTACGACAATTTGGACATGAATCCGGTAGAAGTGCATACTATCTGGAACCGGATAAGGTGAATATGGAAGTGATAGCGACAAAACTGGCCGAAATCTGTAGTAATAGTTACCCTGATACTGAGATTAACGAACTTAAAAGTGTAGCGTTGGAGAATGTCAAATATACGCTGCAGCAACTTGGGATGATTAATTGAGCAGTTTAAGCACAAATACCAATATTGATATATCTCCCAGCAGGCGGAAGAGGTTTGTTTTCCTGGTATTGCTTGTAGTCCTCTTGACGGTGGTTTTTCAGGGGTGGTTACCGGCAGATGATGGGGTGTTTAAGATTATTTTCCGCTCGGTTTTTGGGGTCACCTTCGCACTGCTCCTCTACTTTTTGGTAGCATACCATCCGTTCCGCTTCACCAAAGAAGAGACCGCGAATATGAGATTCTATATACTTATGACGGTATTGTTTTTTCTGGTGATTGTCCTGGAACGCATATACGTATCACCTGGAGAGCCGGAATTATCACAGCCGGGGCTAAAGACATATACCATCCTGGTGCAGTTACCTTTTTGGGGATTATTGGGTTTCTGGCTGGCACGTGATGTGGCAACCTTCCGTGGGCTGTTAGCGAAATTGGCGATGATGGCGGCGATATTTTCGGTGGCACATTTCGCAGCATCCCGAGTAGGGGTAATTGAAGCGTATCTGCAGGCACCGCTTAATTGGCCAATACAGTTTTTTGCGTTATTTGGCTATTTCTGGTTTCTATACCAGTTTTTCAGCACCGCAGCTACGCGCGACAGTTTGATTGGAATGGTATGCTGTAGCCTGGAAGTCTTTGGTGAGTTTCATAAGCCGGTAGTGATCAGTGGCCTGGTAGGCACACTCATTGTTGTCTGGTTGATAAAAAAATATGACAGTCATTGGCGACTCGTCGTATGGAAAATTCTACTAGTTGTTGCTTTTGGCACTAGTGGATTTTTAGTCATAAATGCAATTACCGAAGGTACAATTTTTGATAAGATGGAGCAGGTTTTTATGGAAAAATACCTTCATTCCAGTACAGGTACCTTTGAAGGGGATCCAACATACATAGTCATGAAACTGTCTGGTGGTCGTACCATTCTCTGGGCTTTAGCATACAATGCGTTTTTGAAAAGTCCGGTTGTAGGGTCGGGATTCGGGCAGGAGTTTGAGAATGATTTCTACAGTGGGCAAAAACTTCCGGTGCACAGTCAGTACATCGATGTATTGCTATCTGTGGGGGTAGCAGGATTCCTCATAGCATTAATATCCGGCATCTGGTTTTTGCGAGTATCTAATGCGGGGTTATATGCACGGAGCAATTTAGATATTATTATTCCCTGTTTGGCATTCGTATTTGCCATTGGCACTTACAACGCTGGGGGATCGGTGATCTGGTTTGCCCCTACCAGTTATCTGCTGTTTATTGTCGTCGGAGCATTGCTACAACTGGGTAACGCGAGTGGCATGGGAATCTCCCGTCGCCAGCGCAGGAGGCAATTATTGAGGCATGAGAATCACTGATGATGAAAAAGATCCTCTATGTTCATCATGGAGCGGTACAGGGTGGAGCTACCCTCGCCCTGCTCTCACTGTTGGAAGGGCTGGATCGCACGCGCTATGAACCGGTTATCTGCTGCTCCGATGCACGGGCAGGTGAGGTGAGTCAGTTCTTTGCGGCAAAGGGATATCAGGTAACCACGTGTCCGTTAAAACCGTTTTCGCACACTACCGGGGGTGGATATGCCCTGCGCGACCCGCTCTCCTGGGGGCGTTTGCTTAGCTGGTTGGTTGATTATCGGGCGGCGCAGGTGCGCCTGGCAGCGGTGCTGGAGCAGGTGAAACCCGACCTGGTGCATTTCAACTCACTGGTGCTGGCACCATATGCGCAGGTAGCAGCGAGGATGCGGATATCGGTGATAGTTCATGAGCGCGAGTCAGTCCTGCCGGGCACTTTCGGTATTAGGACTGCGTGGCTGCGCGGGCATATCAATCGGAATGTCACTGCGGTGCTCTTTATCTGTGAAGACTACGCGCGTCGTATGCAAGTGCGTGAAGAAATCACCCATATTCTGTATGATGGCGTGGATTTCACGCGCTTTGCTCCACAGGGCAAGCTGGCTGCACGTGCAGCGTTAGATATACCCTCTGATGCGCAGGTGGTGCTTTTCTCCGGCGGAGCCATGGCGACAAATAAAGGTCGCGACCCATTTCTGGCTGCGATGGGGCCCGTGTTAAAGCATCACAAAGATCTGCAGGTATTACTCCCTTCTTTCCTCTGGCCGATCTTTCCCCGTGACAGGAAGCAGTCACCAGTGCGGGTACTCGCACGGATTTTTGGTTACTATCGCAGTATCGAAGGGCCGGTGGAGAAGTGGATAAAAAAGGGGAAGTTGGAGCATTGCCTGCATTTCTACCCATATCGTGACGATATTGAAACGTTCATCGCCGCCAGTGACGTTGTTTGCATCCCGCATACATTGCCACATTGTTCATTGACCCTGTTGCAAGCATGGGGGATGCAAAAGGCGGTGGTGGTGACGAGGATCGGTGGGCTGGAGGAGTTCGCGCAGGATGGAGATAACGCACTGGTAGTGGCACCCGGCGATGCCCAACAATTGGCAGATGCGGTATCACGCCTGTTGTCGGATGAAGATTTGAACCGACAAATTGGAATGCGCGGGCATGACTATGCGCTGAAGACCTTCGCACTGCCGCAGTTGGCGCAGAAGCTGAACGATATATACAACTCAATTTTGAACAAGGATGAAACGATGGAGTCGAGCTTGTGAAGGTAGCCAGGCAACAGTATCTGGTATATGTGGGCACCTTCTTTGATGAGGCAATAGTGCAGGAGCGCGGGTTGCCCTCGCGCAATGCTGCCGGGTCAAATCGCATGGTGCGCCTGTCCGAGGCACTGCGCTCCAGCGGTGTGCGTGTGCTGATGCTCTCACCGGGGATCAGTATGCGCGTTCGCTGGACGGGCCACCTTGCCATGCCGTATCGGCTGCGCCGGATGGGGCAGGTACCGGTGCTCTTCAGTGCGGCGTTGGGGTTGCCGGTCTTCGGCATGTTGTGTGAGGGGTGGTCATTGATCGCCACGCTTTGTTCGTTGGCGCGGCGACGCGAGTTGCGCGCGGTGATGATCTACGACTTCCCACCGTCATTTCTGCTATTGGCTTTATTTCTGCGGATTTTCATGCGTCGGGTGCCGATTATCCATAATATCGAGGATGTCTCGGAGTTCCGCTGGAGCGACTGGCGGCCGAAATCGCAGGTGCGCCCCTTCCGGCAACTGCTCGCGTCGATATCCATGAACATCATCGTGCGGCTTGCTGCCGGGGTACTGGTGCCCACGCAGCGCTTCTTTTCTGCTATACCGGTGGGCAAAGCACGGCTGGTTATCTCCGGGTGTATGCCGGATGTGCGCGTAGAGAAGAAGAAGAGGGATACCACAAATACGCGCCTGCGTGTGTTATACTCAGGGTCTATAGAGTTGGCTCATGGTATCGGCAAACTCGTCGGTGCATTGGGAATTATTGATAAAGACCCGGCGATGGCAGAGAAGTTCAGTGTGGATATATGCGGCTCGGGTATTGATGCAGCGTGGGTGCAGGAACAGATAGCGAAGTTGCAGAATGTATTAGTCAACTATCACGGTTTCGTCAGTGACCAGAATTATCGCCAGTTGTTGCTTGAGGCAGATATCTGCCTGTCATTGCAGGATCCGCACGGGCGGTATGGCGAGACGAATACCCCCTCGAAAGTATATGAGTACATCGGGAATGGCAAGCTGATCATAGCGACAAACGTGGGCGATATCGCACAGATACCGGATAATGTCTTGACGCTTTGCGACCCACTGACGGAAGATAATCTGGTGCGGATACTCGGAGATATTGCCGGAGCACCGGAACGGATCGCCACGCAGGGGGCGGCGGCGGCGAATTACGCGCGGGAGCATTTCTCCTACGCGGTGACGGGGCGGCAGATGAGCAATTTTTTGGCGAAATTATAAGTGAGATGTAATTCGTGAGTGTAAACCTGACAATTTTTAATAGTTTGAATTTAGTGCTGCCAATGCGTGGATTTTTCGGTTTTCGCTGCTGGTGGCTGCGCAATTCCGGGCTGGAGATCGGGGGTAATGTCCGCATCTCCAACGGCGTGCGCTTCTACGGCAGCAACATCCATATTGGCGATGACACCTGGGTGGGGACGGAGACCAGCGTCTTTGGAGCGGAGAATGGTTGCCATATCCGCATTGGGGCACGAGTAGACCTGGCCCCGCGTGTGCTGCTGGTCTCGGGAACGCACGAACTCGGTGATCATTCACGCCGTGCCGGCACCGGCGGCGGGGCGGATATCAGCATAGGTGATGGCACCTGGGTGGGTGCAAATACCACGATCCTCGCCGGGGCAAATATTGGCGCGGGGTCAGTGGTGGCGGCTGGTTCAGTAGTGATCGCCGGGCAATATCCCGAAGATGCACTGCTGGCAGGGGTGCCGGCACAAGTGAAGAAGATTCTCACATAATAACATGGAGTATAAACCGATGCGTCTTGTCTTCTGGCAAAATATCATCAGTCCGCATCAATCGTCGTACCTGGTGGCACTGGCTACCATGGATTGTGATGTGCTGGTTGTCGCGCATGAGGCGATCTCCGTCAGCCGACAGCAACAAGGGTGGGGGATACCGGAATTGCCGGGGATACAGGTTATCATCGCCCCTAACGAGCAGCAGATAAAAGATATCATCCAGCAGGAAAATGACAGCAGTGTGCATATTTTCGCCGGAGCGCGCGAGAATGAGCTGGGATTAGCGGCGATGTGGAAGGCGGTCAGTGCCGGGGTACGCATAGGGATGCTCTCGGAATCGCCAGACTCGTCGCAGGGATTCAAAAGCGTATTGCGGCGGATGAAATACAGCACGGAAGCGCTCTCTATCGGGCGCAAATTTGATTTCATCATGGCAATGGGGCAACTGGGGGTGCAATGGTTTAGCAGTTGCGGTTATTCATCAGCAAAAGTGTTCCCGTTTGGATATTTCACCGAAGCAAGGGATTTGCCTGCCGTGACTGCGGACGGCGACCTCTTCCACATCACCTTCGTCGGGCAATGTATTCACCGCAAAGGGATCGATATTTTATTGCGGGCATTGTCCTCACTGAAAGATATGCCCTGGGAACTGACAATTATCGGTGACGGCACGTTGAAGTCAGCATTACAGCAACAGGCAACTGCTTTAGGGATAAGCGAACGAGTGAACTGGAAGGGGCAGCTTGAGAATAGTGCTGCTCGCGCAATAATTGCCAGCTCGGACTTGTTGGTTCTTCCGAGCCGCTTTGACGGGTGGGGCGCGGTAGTTAATGAGGCATTGCAATGTGGGGTACCTGTGGTATGCAGCGACAAGTGTGGCGCTGCTGATTTATTACACGAATCATGGCGCGGTGAATCTTTCGTGGCGGATTCAATAGAGTCATTGGCATCGGCATTGCGGACGCGCTTAAACGCGGGCAAGCTGACGAGTGAAAGCCGAGAAAAGCTGCTGGAATGGGCAACATGTATTGAGGGTGAGGTTGCTGCACAATATTTTTTAGCTGTGCTGCAGCATGTTTATGAAGAGAAGGAGCTTCCTACACCGTCATGGTATTGAACGACTATTTCACGATATGTTGCAGGTGTTGCCGATGCTAGTGGCTATTGATGCTATTGGTATACGTGGGCATGGTGGCGCTGCGGTATTGGTCGAGCTTTTACGCTGGCTGCCGCGAGTGCGCCCCGGTTGGCAGTTTCATGTTTTTCTGCTGGAGCGGGATTTGTGCGAGTTTGAGCTTCCGGATGACCTTCCTGGAGTGACGGTCACCCGCACGCGTGAAGGTGATAGCCGTAGTGCGCGTATGAATTGGGTGAATAACGGTTTTCCCGCACGGGTTAAAGCGATGAAAGCCGATGTGGCTTTTGCTTTCGCTAATATCGGCGCCCGACAGCCATCATGCCAGCAGGTGGTCTTCTGCCAGCAGGCGGCGGTGTTTGACAATAAATATGCCGCTTTCTGGAAGATTGATGTTCATCTGCGGCTGGCATTTATGCGGAAGCAGTTTATTAATGGTTTTGCGGCGAGTCGCGCGGTGATTGTGCAGACGACAGATATGCGCGACCGGATGTTGCAATATTATCGCCCGGCAGCAGGGCAGCAGATTCACGTCATTCCCAGTGGCTGCCGTACACCGTCCGAAAATCCGCTAATTCGCGAGGAGATCAAGCAAAAGATAGCTGGTACCTCGCTACCTCGGCTGGTCTATATCTCGCATCCGTGGAAACATAAAAACATCACTAACCTGGTCAACGCACTACCGGAGATTCTCCGGCATTTCCCGCAGGCGTCATTATTGTTGACGCTGGATGAAAACAGAAAATCTCGCACCTACGCCGGTGAAGTTGCGAAAATCCTCCGTGCTGCGCATCAGGCAGGCGTTACTGATAAGGTTATTATGTTGGGGACGCTGCAGGAGGATGAAGTAGAGTATGCACTATGTGAGAGCGATCTGCTAGTTTTTCCATCCACCGCAGAGTCATTTGGGCTGGGACTGGTGGAGGCGATGGCCGCAAACTGCCCAATAGCTGTGGCCGATCTACCCTACGCGCATGATGTGGCCGGGGATGCGGCATGTTACTTCGACCCACATAGTCCTGCGGCAATCGCCACCTGTGTAATCGCGCTACTCCGTGATAGAGAGAAGATGGCGGCGTTATGCGTGGCAGGTGAAGTGCAACGGCAGCAATATGATTATCGGATAATAGCCGAGAAGTTCGCCAGGGTATTCGAGGATGCAGTAAATGAGTGAGAATACTGCCGAAGGGGAGATTATCTTTTGTGGTGACACCTTTTGCCGGAGTGCCAACGGTGAAAATCCATTTGCGTTGATCCTGCCCGCATTGCAGGGAGCGCATGTTTGCCTTAACTTTGAGACCGCATTGGATAGCGCGACTACCAGTGACAAACTCATCAACCTGACGGTGCCAGAGACCGCACTCAATGATTTGCCTGCCGAGGTGGTATATCTGAATCTGGTGAATAACCACACCAGAGATGGCGGTGATGCAAAGGCAGTCGCCGCCGCGTTGCTGGCACGAGAGAAAGTCGTTATCGGCCCGGAGAATCCCGCCCGCGTCCGCACCGAGGTGGATGGTGTCAGCATAGATTTCATCAGTGCATACTTCAATCTCCCTCGCTGGCACGCATCTTATCAGGGGAGTCTTGCCGGCAAGTTAGCAGATCTAGTCGACACATCTGATGCCGACCGGAAAATAATTATGTTGCACTGGGGTTACGAGCATGTTGATTTACCCGCGCCTTTTCAGCTTGATCTGGCGCACCAACTGGTAGATCTGGGGGCAGATATTATCATTGGCCACCATCCACATGTACCACAGGGATGGGAGATATACCGTGGAGTACCGATCTTCTATTCGCTGGGGAATTTCAATTTCTGGCAGTTTGATACGGCAACAACTCCACAGAATCGCCTGGGGTACATGGTCAGATTCAACCTGGAGACCAACGAAGGTACGGTGATCCCGTATACTATCAACGAGAATTATCAACCGGTGGCAGCGGATGAGGAAGAGCAAACGGAACTATTAGCGAGACTCAACCTTCTGAATGAATCGCTAATTGGTCTGACCTTGGATCGTTGGTACCATGAATGTTACCAGGGCTGGTTCTCCCACGAGTTTAAAGTATGGATTGCTATCTGCCGTAAGGGCTTTTTCCCGCAACGCTGGATAAAATTTCTCGTCTGGCTGGTATTGCCGATGCAATTGCGTTTCTACTTGTACAGAATATCTGCCAAATTTCGCCATGCAGCTTGATATTGTATGGGAAGTCATCTTGCCAATAGTGACATTATTGTCTATAATATAATTCGTGATACTCAAGAATGTATTAAAGGGATGTTATAATGGCATTTACGCTCAAGCGCAGATTGTATGAATCGATACCGCTACCGGTAAAACAAAGCATAGCTTTGATACCCTTCGCCTGGTTAGCTGGTGCAGCATATAGGAATACTATTGAAACCGGGAAAAAATTAGAAATGGCATCACGACAGGAGCTGTTGGCATTCCAGACATTGCTCCTGCGTGAGACGCTGGAATTCGCCACCGAGCAGGTACCTGCATACCAGCGCTTCAAGGGGATTGTAGCGCGTTTGTCGCCAACGGAAGCGCTGCAAGGATTTCCTCTTCTCGATAAAGATACGTTGCAGGCTGATTTGAATAGCTACTTGCCCCGTGATTTTGCCAAAATTCCTCATTATGAATGTACTACCGGAGGTACCTCGGGCAATCAGTTGCGGCTTTATCTTGACGATGATTCGCAGGCGATAGATATGGCTTGTATGCATCGGCAATGGGCACGGGTGGGGTATACTCCGCAACAGCGGAAGGCTACCTTCCGTGGGGTACCGTTCCCGAATTTGAAGCCAGGTATCTACTGGCAGTATAATCCAATCTATAACGAGATGCAGTTCTCACCTTTTCATATGAATGATGCGACACTGGGTGCCTACGTGGAAGAGCTTATCAAATTCAATCCTGCATTTTTCCATGGTTATCCCTCGGCGATATCTTTCCTGGCTGAATATGTGGAGCGCAAAGGAATCGGTGACAAATTGCCGAAAATTCGTGCGGTATTATTGGGGTCGGAAGGTTGTCTGCCGGAACAGCGTGAGCGTATCGAACGGGCCTTCAACACGCGTGTGTTTAGCTGGTATGGGCATAGCGAGCGTGTTTTGCTGGCTGGTGAGTGCGAGAAGAGCACTGTTTATCACCACTTCCCTGACTATGGTGTATTAGAGATAATCACCGATGATGGTGCCAGTTGCATTGCGGAAGGTGAACGTGGCGAGCTGGTGGGGACAGGATTTTCGAATCGTTGCTTGCCACTTATCCGCTATCGTACTGGTGATTATGCGACCAGGTGTAATCCCAAATGTGAATGCGGTCGTGAATGGGATCGTTTCAATGAAGTCGAAGGTCATCGTAAACAAGAATATATATTAGGTGTGGGAGGGACGCAAATCACGGCTGCAGCGCTGAACATGCATGGTCCGCTATTTGAGAAGGTAATTCGCTATCAGTATTACCAGGAAGCCATTGGGCAATGTGAACTTCGACTGATGGTACAACCGGAGTTTACAGAAAATGACAGATTGTTGATTGAAAAGGCATACAAAGATAAAATTGCGGGTACCCTTGAGTTGACTGTTTCTATTGTAGCTGATATCCCCCTAACGTCGCGCGGGAAGATGAAACTTGTCAATTCGACAGTGTCCAAAACGTGAAAAATCGTAATGAATGACGGAGAAATAGTACAAATTGGCTATTCTCTGCTACAATTGAGCTGTTTGTATGACTATAAAACTAACACTAATCGTTTATAATGTGATTGTTCAGAGGTAGTTTAGGCGTAAAGAGTTTCTCAATTGTAGTAAGGAGGCATCAAATGCAAAATAATCTTTCCGATAAAAAGATCGCTGTCATCGGTACCGGTTATGTTGGTTTTCCCGCGGCGTTATTTTTAGCTCGAGCAGGTGCGACAGTTATTGGTGTCGATATCAACCACGAATACGTTGATGCTATCAATTCTGGCAAGATCCCAGTCAAAGAGGAAGCCTTGCAGGAATTGATGGATGAGCCGGGTGTCCGCGCTCGTTTGACGGCACGTCTGGCACCATGTCCTGCCGACGTCTTCATTATCGCGGTACCTACGCCGCTACTGGAACCGAAGAAAATTGCCAATCTGCGTGCCGTGATTACTGCAACACAGTCAATAGTGCCACATCTGCGCCGCGGAAACCTGGTGATTCTCGAGTCGACTGTCCCGCCACTTACCTGTAAAAAAGTGATGACGCCGATCCTGGAAAAGTCCGGACTGAAGGTAGGGAAAGATATCTATCTGGCCCACTGCCCGGAGAGGATATTCCCTGGTAATGTACTGTATGAAATCGTCAATAATGCTCGTGTGATCGGCGCTGCTGATCCGGTTTCACGTCGTCTGGCCAGCGAGTTATATGGTACCTTCGTCAAAGGGGAGTTATACGAGACTGATGACGTCACCGCAGAACTTTGTAAGTTGGCGGAAAATGCATATCGCGATGTGAATATTGCATTTGCGAATGAGATAGCTGCGGTAGCGGAAGGTTTGGGAATTAACCCGCATGAGGTTATTGCGATATCCAACAGGCATCCACGCGTGAATATACATGAGCCGGGCATCGGGGTGGGCGGGCATTGTATTCCTATCGACCCGTGGTTCATTCGCGAGGCGGATAGCAATAACACATCGATGATATTGGCAGCACGTACGGTGAATGACCGAATGCCAGAACGCATCGCCGGGAAAATCCGTGAGGTCGTGAAGGATATTATCAACCCGCGAATAGTTGCCCTGGGAGTCGCATACAAACCGAATGCAGAGGATATGCGTGAAAGCCCGGCAGTACGCGTCGTTGAGTTACTCAAAAAAGACGGATATAACGTCAAACAATATGACCCGCTGGTGAAGGGTTTTGGCTACAATTCGTTGAAAGAAGTATGCAGCGGTGCGCATTGCGTGGTAATGCTGGTAAAGCATGACGTATTTTGCGATGAGTTGAACTACCACCGTGAAGAGCTGGAAAGCGTCATGGCAACACCGATAATTTTACGGTTTGATAAAGAAAATTCGCCGGCTATGGAAATCACTATACAATGAAGCAAATTTTGCAGAACCTGGGCTCCGGCGAGACAATACTCGCGGATATCCCTTGCCCCAGTGTATCTTCCGGTTACTTGCTGGTGCAAACGTATGCCACGGTGGTGTCATTGGGCACCGAGCGTATGCTGATCGACTTTGGCAAGGCTAATCTGCTGGATAAAGCGCGGCAACAGCCCGAAAAAGTGAAACAGGTGATCGAGAAGATTAAGACAGATGGCCTGTTCGCTACGCTGGAGACAGTGCGCGCGAAGATGGATCAACCAATTCCCCTCGGCTACTGCAATGCAGGTGTTGTGATGGAGGTTGGCCCGGGCGTCGCAGATATTCAGGTAGGAGATCGCGTTGTCTCCAATGGACCGCACGCCGAGATGGTCGCTGTCCCGCGCAACCTCTGCGCAAAAATCCCCCCCGATGTAACCGATGAAACCGCCGCATTCACTGTCCTGGGTTCAATCGCGCTGGAGGGTATCCGCCTGGCGGCGCCTACCCTGGGCGAGACGGTGGTGGTTACTGGACTCGGTCTTATCGGATTATTGTGTGTGCAGTTACTGCGCGCAAATGGTTGCCGGGTTATCGGTATAGATTTCGATTCCACTAAATG
>Ga0194063_10001096_pt1 | contig 18197 bp, 15 predicted proteins | sample SepL3720m_MetaG_FD_155459 | JGI IMG/M metagenome (GOLD analysis project Ga0194063, IMG submission 155459) | Anoxic zone freshwater microbial communities from boreal shield lake in IISD Experimental Lakes Area, Ontario, Canada - Sep2016-L373-20m | ecosystem: Environmental > Aquatic > Freshwater... | reverse complement strand
TGGCTGCCGCCAAGCCTGCCGCCAAGCCTGCCGCCAAGCCTGCCGCCAAGCCTGCCGCCAAGCCTGCCGCCAAGCCTGCCGCCAAGCCTGCCGCCAAGCCAGTCGCCAAGCCAGTCGCCAAGCCGGCAGCCAAGCCGCAGCCGACAAAAAAACCGAAGTCCACGGTTGGCATCCTTTTACCCGCTCATCCTCCGTCCCCGCAGGATCTTCAGAAAGCGATCCAAGAAAAAGTTCGCGAGCTGATCAAGCTCGCGAAAGAGCAGGGGTATGTGACGTTCGACGACCTCAACGAGCACCTGCCCGAGGGGGCCACCGAGCCGGACCACATCGAATCGATTATCACCCAGCTCAACGCCGTCGAGATCGAGATCATCGAATCGTCCGACGTGGATCGGGTGAAAGAAGTCCGCAAGGCCGACGAGGAGGAGGAGGAAAAAGAGGAAAAAGTCGACTCGAAGCTCGACATCCTCGACGACCCGGTCCGCATGTATCTCAAACAAATGGGCCAGGTCCCGCTGCTGACCCGCGAGCAGGAGGTCGAAATTTCCAAGCGCATCGAGGACGCCGAGATCAAGGTGCAGGAAACGCTCTACCGGTTCGGATTCATCGCGCGCGCCCATCTCGACCTCGCCCAGAAACTCATCGACCAGCGCGAGCGGTTTGACCGGGTCATCCTCGATAAAAAAATCGAAAGCCGGGAGCGCTACATGAAGGCGCTCCCCCGGCTCTGCCAGCAATTAAAACGGCAGACGGATTCGGTCTCGCGCATCTATAGCGAAAAGCTCACGGTCGCTTCTCCCTCCGAGGCGAATCTCAAAGCCTTCGAGCGCTCCCTCCAAAACCTTCGGAACCTTTACCCGAAATTCTTCTACAAACAAAAGGTGATCGAGGACTTTGTCCTGCTGGCCGACGAAAACCTCCGCGCCTTGCTGAACCTGCAACAGGAGCACCGGAAGCACGCGAAAGACCCGAATTCCAAGCAGCGCAGGCATTTTTCCCAGGAGATCAGGGAAATGCAGAAGCGCTTCTGGCTCACCCCGGAGGATCTCACCGCGCAGCACCACGAGCTCAAGCAGTGGCACCACAAGGCCCTCAAGGCCAAGACCGAAATGGTCGAGGCCAACCTCCGCCTCGTCATCTCCATCGCCAAAAAATACACCAACCGAGGGCTCTCGTTCCTCGACCTCATCCAGGAGGGCAACATGGGGCTCATGAAGGCGGTCGAAAAATTCGAATACCGCCGCGGCTACAAGTTTTCGACCTACGCGACCTGGTGGATCCGCCAGGCGATCACCCGATCGATCGCCGACCAGGCCCGCACGATCCGCATCCCGGTCCATATGATCGAGACGATCAACAAGCTCATCCGGGTCCAGAAACAGCTCGTTCAGGAATACGGACGCGAGCCGAGCCCGGAAGAAATCTCCGAGGAGATCCAGCTCCCGGTCGAGCGTGTCCGCGCCGTCCTCAAGATGGCCCAGCAGCCGATCTCGCTCCAGGCACCGGTCGGGGACAGCGACGACACCAGCTTCGGGGACTTCATCGAGGACAAGGGCGCGGAAAACCCCGCCGACATGGCCGCCATCGTCCTGCTCAAGGACAAAATCAAGGACGTCTTGGAAACACTCACCGAGCGCGAGCGCCAGGTGCTCGAACAGAGGTTCGGTCTCGTGGACGGCTACAGCCGGACGCTCGAAGAGGTCGGCCGCCAGTTCAAGGTCACCCGCGAACGCATCCGCCAGATCGAGGCGAAGGCCCTGAGAAAAATGCGCCACCCGACCCGCATCCGCCAGCTCGAGGGCTTCCTCGAAGCTCAGGATCTGTAAGGTCATGTCAGGGGGTTGACGATGAACTCAAAAGAACTTATCCGGGCTGCCATTGAACACCGCGAGCCCGACCGCCTGCCAATGGATTTTGGAGCCTCGTTCATCACGGGCATCCACTGCAGCGTGGTCGAAAACCTGCGCCGTCATTACAAGCTGGATCCGCATCCGGTGAAGGTCTGCGAGCCCTACCAGATGCTCGGGCTGGTAGAGGACGACCTGAAGGCGGTTATGGGGATCGACACGGCGCCGATCTTCCCGAACCGCACGATCTTTGGATTTGTCAACGAAGACTGGAAACCGTGGCGGACACCGTGGGGGCAGGAAGTCCTGGTTTCCGGGCATTTCGCCGTCGATGAGAGGGCCGACGGAACCTATATTTATCCGCAGGGCGACCGCTCAGCCGCTCCCAGCGGGCATCTGCCGAAGACCGGATATTTTTTTGACTCGATCGTCCGGCAGGAAGAACTCGACGAGGACAACCTGCGGGTCGAGGACAACCTGGAGGAATTCGGGCCGATGAAGCCGGCCGAGGAAGCCTACTGGCGCGAGCAGGCCAAGGCGTTTCGCGGGTGTGATCGCGCGGTGGTCACGCACCTGAACGGCACCGCTCTCGGGGACATCGCGCTCGTCCCCGCTCCGTTTCTCACGGCCCCGAAAGGCGTCCGCGACATCGCCCAGTGGTATATGACGGTGGCCACGGATCCGGATTTTGTGATGGGGCTCTTCGACAGGCAGGTGGAGATCGCGCTCGGAAACCTCGCCAAGCTGCACGCCATTGCTGGCGACGTGATTGATGTGGTGGTCGTCTGCGGCACCGACTTCGGAACCCAGGAATCCACGTTCTGCTCGCGCTCGACCTACAACGAGATCTGGCTTCCCCACTACCGGAGAATCAACGACTGGATCCACAAGAACACCTCGTGGAAGACGTTCAAGCACTCCTGTGGGGCGATCGAGGGCTTTCTACCAAGTATTATTGAGTCCGGGTTCGACGTTATCAATCCCGTGCAGTGTTCCGCGAAAGGCATGGATCCGAAAACCCTCAAGGAACGGCACGGCGACCGGATCACATTCTGGGGTGGCGGAGTCAACACGCAGAAGACGCTTCCCTTTGGAACGCCCGAGGAGGTTCGCCGCGAGGTGCTGGAACGGTGCGAGATTTTTTCCCCCGGCGGAGGATTTGTCTTCAATGCCATCCACAACGTCCAGGCCCTCACGCCGACAGAGAACGTTGTTGCGATGACCGATGCCGTGCACGCCTTCAACGGCACAAGAGGCCTCCCCGCTTGACCGGCGGGCCGGTTCGAACGAAACTCCTGCCATGACAAAACCCGGCACGCTGCGCATTGCCAACCCGATTTACGATGCGGCGTTCAAGTATCTTCTGGACGACAACCGGATCGCGCGCCTGTTTCTTTCGACGCTGATCGGCGAGAAGATCGAGGAGCTGACGTTCCGTCCGACCGAGCACCGCATGGATGTCGGTCATCGCAGCGTCACCGTCTTCCGCATGGATTTTTGCGCGCGGATCCGGACGCCCGGCGGGGAGGAGAAACTCGTCATCATTGAAATCCAGAAGGCAAAGTTCGCGGCCGACATCATGCGGTTCCGCAAGTATCTCGGGCGCCAATACGCGTCGAAGGAGAACACCTACCAGGCGGGCGGACGCCAGCGGGCGATGCCGATCCTGAGCATCTATTTTCTCGGCCATTCGCTCGAGCACACCGAGGAGCCGGTGATCCGGGTCGTGCGGCAATACACGGACGCCGCAGGAGGCCGGATCAAGGAGGAGGCGCGCGAGGAGTTCATCGAAAGCCTCACGCACGACAGCCTCGTCGTGCAAATCCCGCACCTGAACCACCGCCACCGGAGCGACATCGAATGCCTGCTCGGCATCTTCGACCAAAGCCAGAAAGACCCTGCCGACGCGCACACGCTCAGCGTCCGGGAGGAGGACTACCCGGAGAAATTCCAGGGCGTCATCCGCCGTCTGATCATGGCCACCAGCGAACCGCAGGTGCGGGAAACAATGGAGGTCGAGGACGATTTCCTCGAGGATCTCGAAGACATGGAACGCCTCGTCGCCGATCAAGAGGCTCTGCTCGCAGAAAAAAGCGCCGCCATCAGCGAAAAGGACGCCGTCATCGGAGAAAAGGACGCCGTCATCGGAGAAAAGGACGCCGTCATCGGAGAAAAGGACGCCGTCATCGGAGAAAAGGACGCCGTCATCGGAGAAAAGGACGCGGTCATCGAGAGGGCGGTAAGATGCCTCGTGGAGAGCGGACTCAGCGAGGAAGAAGCCCGGGCGCGGATCAGCCCGTCAACCGGTCGGAATTGACACGCAATCGTTTTGTTCATGCCGTCTGAATTTTTTCACCGTCTTTTCCCATGATGAAAAACCAACATGCCGTTTGGGAAGATTTCCTGCGGGATTCGCTCTCGGAGATCGAAGCGTCCGGGCTGCTCCGATCCCTGCGAACCGTCAATTGTCCGCAGTCCGCCCGCGTCGAGGTCAACGGGCGGAGGATCCTCAATTTTTCTTCGAACGACTATCTCGGCCTCGCCAACCACACCGCACTGCGGGAAGCGGCTTGCAGGGAGGCGGCGCACGGAGGATTTGGAACGGGGGCCTCGCGGCTGGCCTGCGGCACGCTGGCCGCGCACGAACGGCTGGAAACCGCGATCGCGGAGTTCAAGCGCACAGAAGCATCCCTCACGTTTTCCAGTGGATACGCCGCGGCCATGGGGACGATCCCGGCGGTCTGCTCGAAGGGCGATGTCCTCATTCTCGACAAGCTCTGCCATGCCTGCCTGGTCGACGCTGCGCGCCTGAGCGGCGCCCACCTCCGGATCTTTCCCCACAACGACCTGAACAAGCTTGAGAGCCACCTGCGCTGGGCGGGAAAAGCACACCCGGGCCGCCGCGTCCTCGTGCTGGCCGAATCGGTTTACAGCATGGACGGCGACCTCGCCCGGCTTCGCGAAATGGTGGAGCTCAAGGATCGCTTCGGGGCCTGGCTGTTTCTCGACGAGGCGCACGGGATCGGAGTGATCGGAAAAAACGGTCGCGGCCTCGCGGATTCCGAAGGGGTGACGGCGCGGGTGGAAATCCAGATGGGGACGCTCGGGAAGGCGCTGGGCGCGCACGGTGCCTACATCGCCGGCAGCAGGCTGCTGCGGGAGTTCCTCGTCAACCGCGCCCGAAGCTTCATCTACTCGACATCCCCCCCGGCATCGGTTGCGGCCGCCGCGGAAAAGGCGGTAAAAATCCTTGCCTCTCCGGAGGGTGCCCGGCTCGTCGAGTCGCGCTGGAAAAACATCCGCGGCCTGTGCTCGGCCCGGAAACTCCCGTGCGCCGCCAGCGCGATCGTGCCGGTCATCATCGGCGACGAGGCGGCGGCCCTGCGCGCATCCGCCAACCTGCTCGATGTCGGCTTCCTCGTTCCGGCGATCCGCTATCCGACCGTCGCCAAAGGAACCGCGAGGCTCCGGATCACGCTTTCCGCCGCACACGCCGAAGCCGATATCCTCGCGCTGGCCCGCGCGCTGCCGTAAAAATTTCTCAGGTTCCCGATTCCACGTCGGGTTTGGGGGGAGGCGGCCCCTTGGGCGGCTTGATCTGGTCGAGGATCGGGCCAAGCGTCGGGTCGGCTTTGAGGAGGGCCGCTTTCATCGCCTGGTGGAATGCCTCCATCGCGGCGTGGCGTTCCTCGGGCGTCTTGGCTTCCGCCTTTTTCGCCTCGGCGGCCACAACGGCCGGGTCGCTCATGGCCTTTTCGTGTGCGGTCTTCAGCTTCTGGCGGTCGCCCTCGCTGAGGTTGGCGAGCCCGGGCGGCTCGCCCCGCTTGCCGTCCTTCCCGCCGCGGTCTTTTTCCATCTGCGCCTTCATGATCTCCGCCAGCTCGGGATCCGCTTTCATCATCGCCGCACGCATCGCTTTGCGGAACTCATCGACGCTCGAGTCGGCTTTCTTTTTCAGCTCCTGAACCGCCGGATCCTGCATCGCCTTCTCGCGGGCCGCATCGATCCGCTCGCGTAGCTCGGGCGGAAGGTTCATCTTCTCGCGCATCTGGCCACCGTCCTTGGGCGGGGGCGGCGGGCAATTCGTGCCTCCCGGAGACTGGGCGAAAAGCATCGGAGTGCAGGCGGCGATCAATGGAATAAGAAGTCTGGTTTTCATGGCTTGATGGTGTTGACGGTGGATGCAACACGCCGGCTTTCGAATAGTTGCGAAAAAACGACCGTTCCCCCGGCATCCCCCGGCAATCCGTCGCCTTACCCTCTTGGGGGGAAAAGATTCGGGCCACCTGCTATGTTGATCAGAAAAACAAAAGAAACTGATCCGCAGTGGCCCGAATTGCTGCCTTAACCAAATGATTTGACCCGTCCGGGGGTGGCTCGTTCAATTTATTTTCAAAAAGTTTTTTGTCCGGCATTCGGATCCTTCGACCCGGCGGGCGATCCCTGCCTGTCAGGGCGGGGTGCCAGCGTTTCGGCGGCACGAGGGCGCTGCCGGTTTCGCAAACGTGGTATTCGGGATCAAAGCAGCGATGCTTGGACGGGCTCCCGGAGCGGTTCCGTTTCCAGGAGTCCCAGGAATTCTTTTTCCGAAAGAACTCTCACGCCGAGTTCGAGTGCCCTGTCGAGTTTCGAGCCCGCGTTTTCTCCGGCCAGCAGGCAATCGGTGTTTTTGCTCACGGCGCCGACGACGCTGCCGCCGGCTTCGCGGATCAGCGCGGCGGCCTCGTCTCTGGAGAGCGAGGGCAGGGTGCCGGTGAGGACGAAGGACTTGCCGGCAAGCGGGGCAGCCCGCCGTTCCGCCTCACCCGCCGGGGCTTCCGATTTTCCTTTGGGCGCGATCCCGAGTTCGTACATCCGCTGGAGGACACCCCGCCCGTTTTCACTGTCCGCCCAGTTGGCAATCGCCCTGGCTGTGCCCGGGCCCACCAAAGTCAGGGCCTTCCAATCCTGTCCATTGCTGCGCGCGAAGCCGGCTTCGACGAGGCTTTTTCCGATCGGATTTCCGAGCGCCTTCGCCTCTGCCTGACGGGATTTGCGTGCCGATTTCTCGGCTTCCGGGAGCGCCGTCTCCTCCTTGCCGATTTTGTTGCTGTCAAAAATCTGCCTGAGTTCACCAAGCTTGGCCGTCTCGCTCAGGAGCGGAGATCCGGCGAGTGCCGGCAGGTCGGCGAAAAATCCGGCGAGGTCGAGAGCTGTCTGTTCGCCGACATCCGAGATGGCGAGCGCGTGGATCCAACGGTGGAGCGGGAGGGAGCGGGCGCGCTCGAGCGCCTCGACGACCTTGGCGGCGTTTTTTGCGCCGAAGATGCGCGGCTCGTCTGCGGTGCCGAGGTTGAGCACCGCGAGTTGATCCTTGGTGAGTTCGAAGAGGTCGAGCGGTTCGTTCACGAGCCCGCGTTCGACGAGTTTTTCCGCGACGATCCCGCCGAGCGACTCGATATCGAGGGCTTTGCGCTGGGCGAAGTATTCGATGCGGCGGGTTTTTTGCGCCGGGCATCCGGCGACGTTCTGGCAGCGCCAGGCGACCTGCTCCGCATCTCCAGCGGAGACTTTTTCCTTCGCGACCGGCCCGCCGCACGCAGGGCATTTGCCGCCGGTGAACGCGAGGAAATCAAACGGCTCCGCGTCCTTCGGGCGCTTCGAGAGCACGGCCTCGAGGACTTCGGGGATGACCATTCCGGCCTTGCGGATCACGACCGAGTCGCCGATGCGGATGTCTTTCCGTCGGATTTCGTCCTCGTTGTGAAGGGTGGCGCGGGAGACGGTCGAGCCCTGGACGAAGACCGGCTCGAGCTCGGCCACGGGGGTCAGCACGCCGGTGCGTCCGACCTGGATCGTGATTCCGCGCAGAAGGGTTTCGGCGGGGGTGATCCACGGGATGGGTTTGTGGACGATGGCGTGGCCGGGCGCGCGCGCCTTCGAGGGGATCCGCGTCCAGTCGGCGAGGCGGTTCACCTTGAGCACGATGCCGTCAATCTCGTAGGGAAGCCGGCTGCGCAGGTCGCGCGCTTCATCGTAGTTCGAGACGACCTCGTCGCGGTATCGGGCGAGAACTTCGCCGATGTCCTGGCAAAGCCACCAGCAGCGCTGGGTCGGCAGGCCGAACGAGGCGAGCGCCTCCAGCATCTCCGCATGCGTGTCAAAGGCGATCCCGTCGCAGGCCCCGGCGGCATAGAACACGGCGCTCACCGGCCTGCGCGCGACGAGGCGAGGATCGAGTTGCTTGAGCGTTCCCGCGGTGGCGTTGCGCGCGTTCGGGAACGCCTTTTCTCCCGCGGCCTCGAGTGCGGTATTGAACTTCTCAAAATCTTTTGTGGCGATGTAGGCCTCCCCGCGCACTTCGAGGAGCGGGGGCGGGTTCTTCATGTTCAAGCGCAGCGGGATCGCGCGGATCGTGCGGAGGTTCGCGGTGATGTCGTCGCCATACCGCCCGTCGCCGCGCGTGACGCCGAGGGCAAGCTGGCCGTGATGGTAATGGATCCCGATCGAAACCCCGTCAACCTTCGGCTCCATCACGTATTCCACCCGGTCGAGGCCGAGAGATTTGCGGATCGTTTTGTCAAAATCGACAAGCCGCGCCAGGGTATTTTCGTCCTGCTGCCGGTTGCGTTTTTCGCGATCCGGCTCTTCCCTGGCGTCCGGGTGTTCGGCACCGTCAATCTTTTCGAGCGAGAGCATCGGCTGGAGGTGCTCGATGCGGGCGAAGCCATCCATGGGGGCTCCGCCCACGCGCTGGGTCGGGGAGTCGGGCGAGGCCAGCTCCGGGTGCCGGGCTTCGAGGGCGGCCAGCTCGGTGTAGAGCCTGTCGTATTCGTGGTCGGAAACCGACGGTCGGGCTTCGACGTAATACAGCCGGTTGTGCCGCTCGATCTCCTGCCGCAGCTCCCGGATTCGCTCCTGGTCGTTTGGCATAACGAGTTCCCGATGCAGCCGGAAAAACAGGCCCTCTACTTGACCAGATAAAGCGTTGTCGCCTTGCTGCCTGTCGTCTTGATCCCCTTGACTTGATGGACCGCTTCACGGACTGCGGAGACCGCCTCTCCGGCCCGCTTCACGATGTCGCCCATGCTGATGCCGCCATTCGCGGATTTGATAATTTCCCCCACCGTGATGACGAGAGCCTCTTTCTGCTCTTTGGACAGGCGCTTGCGTCCGCCGCCGGCTTTTTCTCCCCTGACCGTCTTCCCTGTCAGCTCTTCATATTGCCGCTCCAAGTCCGCGACCGCCGACTTCGCCTCGGAAAGCCTTTTGACAACGTCTGATACGGCTTCGGATTTCAACGCTTCGATCTCCCGGTTCGCCCGGTCCTGGATCGCTTGGATTTTTTCTATTGCGGATGCTGTCATGATGATTTTGGTTGGTGTTCGTGTGGGTTTGAGGGATGAAAAGTAGGGAGAAAGGGAGCTCGCCGCAAGGGGATAAATTCCGTCTTCAAGACAAAAAGCCAGACAGACACGCTCGGGGGCAAGGTATTTATATTTACCGGGCTCAAGCAGGCGGGAGCATGGGGGAAGTAAAAAGAGCTAAACGAAACGGGCTGCGACGATAGCGTCGTGGTGGGATGAACAAAAAAAACGAAGTTGGCGACAAGGAGACCGAAGGAACAGTCTCCTACTACCTGAGCTGCCATCATCCCCGCCGCACCGGGTTCTTCGCCGAACTCATCCGCGGCCATTGGGGCGGCTGTGAGATCCGCAACCATTGGGTGCGGGATGCCATCTTCGAGGAGGACTCCACTCGCTCCAAAAACGTGAACCTCAACGGCAATCTCGCCGTCCTGAGAGGGGCACTCATCACTCTCAAAGTCCGCCTCGTTCCCGACAGATCCTGGCCGTTCATCCGGGAGCTTTCCTCCATGAAAATCTCACTTCCCTACAACATGATCTGCAAAAACCTCTTTGATGCTGTGGAGGAGTCGCGCAAGTGGAGGGAGGAGGCCAGCAGCAAGCTCAACGCCATGAGCAGGGCCGAGCGCCTTGCTTACTTGAACGCCCTTGGGGAACGCGTGCGGGCAGAGTTGCGTCCCAAGCGTTCGCTGGCAGCCGCATCATAGCCGCGATATCCAATCCCATGCAGAGGAATACATCCGTTTCTTTCGGGAAAACCGGAACGAAGCTCTACTCCAGGATTTCGCGAAGTTTTCTGGCGGCGGGAGCGGGGACGAACGGGCTGACGTCGCCGCCGAGGCGGGCGACTTCCTTGACGATCCGCGAGCTGAGGTAGGTGTAGTCTTCCTTGGGGGTGAAGAAGACGGTTTCGAGGCGCTCCTCGAGCTTCCGGTTCATGAGCGCCATCTGGAATTCGAACTCGAAATCCGAGACCGCGCGGAGGCCGCGGATGACGGTGAAAACGCCGTGCTCGCGCGAGAAATCCACGAGCAGCCCGGAGAGCGCGACGACTTGAACCGCAGGGTTGTCGGCGGTGCTTTCCTGGAGCATCTGGATCCGGTCCTCGACCGGGAAGAGCGGGCTTTTCCCCTCGCCGGTGGCGACCGCCACGATCACGGATTCGAAGAGGTGGCACGCCCGCGCGATGACGTCGAGGTGGCCGAACGTGACGGGATCGAAACTCCCCGGGTAGATCGCGCGGCGGTTTTTCATTCCCATTCGATCGTGGCGGGCGGTTTGCTGGAGACGTCGTAGCAGAGGCGGTTCACGCCCTTGACCTCGTTGATCACGCGGGCGGAGATCCGGCCGAGGAGCTCATACGGCAGGCGCACCCAGTCGGCGGTCATGCCGTCGTGGCTCTGCACGATGCGGAGCGCGATCGTGTAATCGTAGGTGCGCTCGTCTCCCATCACGCCGACCGAACGCACGGGAAGGAGCACGGCGAACGACTGCCAGACCTTGTAATACCAGCCCGAGCGTTTCATCTCCTCGATGACGATCGCATCGGCATCGCGGACGATACGGAGCCGCTCGGGCGTGATCGCGCCGAGGATGCGCACCGCGAGGCCCGGGCCGGGGAACGGCTGGCGCTGGACGATTTCCTTCGAGAGCCCGAGCTCGGCGCCGACCCGGCGAACCTCGTCCTTGAAGAGCTGGCGGAGCGGCTCGACGAGCTCGAACTTCATCCGCTCGGGGAGCCCGCCGACATTGTGGTGGCTCTTGATGAGCGCGGCGGGGTTCCCGGAAATCGAGACGCTTTCGATCACGTCCGGATAAAGGGTTCCCTGCGCGAGAAAACGGTATTCGCCGGGCTCCTTCTTTTTGAGCCCGCGTGCGGTGGCCTCGAAAACCTTGATGAATTCGTTGCCGATGATCTTGCGCTTGCGCTCGGGATCGGTGACGCCTTTGAGCTTCGCGAGAAATGCCTTCGAGGCATCAACCGTCTGCATGCGGATCCGGAATTCCCCCGCGAACAGCTTCTCGACGGCCGCCGCCTCGTCCTTGCGCAGGAGCCCGTTGTTGACAAAAATGCAGGTGAGCTGGTCGCCGATCGCCTTGTGGATGAGCGCGGCGGCCACCGAGGAATCCACGCCGCCGCTCAGCCCGAGGATGACCTTGGCGCCGCCGACCTGCTCGCGGATCTCGCGGCACGTGCGCTCGATGAACGACTCCATCGTCCACGACGCCCGGCACCCGCAGACCCGGTGGACGAAGTTGGCGAGGATCTCCTTGCCGCGCGGGGTGTGGACGACCTCCGGATGGAACTGCAGCCCGAAGATCTTCCGCTTTGTGTCGCCGATGACCGCATGCGGGGAGTTCTCCGTGCGGCCGAGTGCCCGGAAACCCGCCGGAAGCTTCGTGATCTTGTCGCCGTGGCTGTTCCAGACATCCAGCTCGGCAGGAAGGCTGTGGAAGAGCGCGCAGCGCGGGTCGCCCTTCAATTTTCCGGGGCCGTATTCGCGGTGGTCGGACCGCTCGACCTTCCCGCCCAGCCCGTGCGCGATCAGCTGCATCCCGTAACAAATCCCAAGCACCGGCACGCCCAGCGCATAAATTTTTTTATCCGCCTGCGGGGCATCCGGGGCATAGACGCTGGCCGGGCCGCCGGAGAGGATGATTCCGGCCGGCTTCAGCGCACGGATCGCGGCGGCGCTCGTGTGGAACGGGACGATCTCGGAATAGACGCTGCACTCGCGGACCCGGCGCGCGATGACCTGCGTGTATTGCGAGCCGAAATCTAGGATCAGGATTTTCTCGCCGGTTGGTTGATGGTCGCTCATGGAAAAAATGGAAAACAGAGCTCAGTCACGGGCGGAGATTTTCCCGGGCGGCCCGCAGGTTCAGCGGTATTCCGGGCCGAACGAATCCTGTGTGGGATCGTTCGGGACGATGGTTCCGCGGCCCTGGATGCCGTCCTGGAATTGCCGCCCGACACCGGAGGCGTTCTGCTCGGTCACCGAGCAGCCTCCCATCAGGAACAAAAGGGCCACGCTGAAGAACAAGATCACGCCTTTCATGCGCTGCAGAATAGTGATTTGTTGCGTCATGGCAAACACGATTCCACCGGAAACGTTGCTGGGATTTTACCGGCAGGGGTTTTTTCCGATGGCCGACCCCGGCGGGATCCGCCTGTTCTCGCCGGATCCGCGCGGCATCATCCCGCTGGAGGGCTTTCAAATTCCCCATGGCACAAGGCGGGCGCTTCGCGACCCGGGCTTCGAGGTGCGCAGGGACTCGGCGTTCGCGGAGGTGATGCGCGCCTGTGCGGATCGCGACGAGACGTGGCTGGACGGCACGCTTTTCCGCAGCTACGCCGGCCTCCACCGCGCGGGGCACGCGCACTCGCTCGAGGTCTGGCGCGACGGGCTCCTTGTCGGTGGGCTCTACGGCGTGCGGATCGGCGCGGCGTTCTTCGGGGAGTCCATGTTCCACCGCGTGACCGGCGCCTCGAAGGTCGCGCTCTGCCACCTGGTCGCGATGATGAAATCCGGCGGGTTCCTCCTGCTCGACACCCAGTGGGTCACGCCGCATCTCGCGCGGTTCGGCGCGGTCGAAATCCCGCGCGCCGATTACCTGCGTCAGCTCGAGACTGCGATGGCCACCCCCGCCGCATGGCCGGGCGACATGCCATCGGGCACGGAGGTCGAGAAATCGATCCGCAGGCACATGGGGAATTCGATTTCCTGACCCGCCGGTTATAAACCCGAAAACGGTTTTCCTGGGGAGGGCACGGAAAACCAGCGCGTTGGCGCCATCGGGGACAGGGCGTGCCCCCGATAATTGCAAAAACAGGGAGAACGGGCGTCTCGCCCGTTTGGAGACTGTGCCTCGCATCAATAACCAGTGCCCACACGGGCGGGACGCCCATGCCCCCTGGGCAGACTCCTTCGATCTTGCCTTCTGTGCGATTCACTTGGCCTCGATGATCGCGCGCATTTCGCGGACCGCCTGCGCGATCCCGACGGTGACCGCACGCGAGATGATCGAGTGTCCGATGTTCAGTTCTTCGAGGCCGGGGAGCGCGAGGATGGCGGACGTGTTTTGATAATTCAGTCCGTGGCCCGCATTGACGCGGAGCCCGGCGTCCACGGCGAGTTGGGCGGCGCGCATGAGCCGCCGGAGCTCGCTCTCCGGATCCGTGGCGTGCGCGTAAGCCCCGGTGTGGAGCTCGACGAAATCCGCCTGCAAATCCGCCGCCGCCTCGATCTGCTCGTCGCCCGGGTCAATGAAGAGGCTGACGCGGATCCCGCGATCCTTGAGGCGTGCGACGATCGGCCGGAGCTCATCGAGTTGGTCGCTGCAATTCAGCCCGCCCTCGGTTGTGACCTCCCGGCGGTTCTCGGGGACGAGGCACACGTCATCGGGAACGATCTCGAGCGCGATGCGCAGGATTTCCTCCGAGGCACCCATCTCGAGGTTGAGCTTCGTGGAGATTTTCTCGCGGAGCGCCCGGATGTCGGCATCCTGGATATGCCGCCTGTCCTCGCGCAGGTGGGCGGTGATGCCGCGTGCGCCTGCCTGCTCGGCGGCGAGGGCGGCGGCGACGGGATCCGGTTCGGCATTCCGGGGCTCCTCGCGGTAGCGGGCTTGCCGGATCGTCGCAACGTGGTCGATATTTACTCCGAGGCTTGGCATTTTTTGGGATACTTGCGCCGGATCCGCCTTGCGGCAAGCACAGCTTCCACCAAGGCCCGCACTCCGTCCCGGAGCGGGCGGAGCTTCGAGCCTGGCGCGTCGGCCCACTCGACCGGCAGCTCCAGCACCCGGAACCCGAGCGCCTCCGCCAGCACGACGGCCTCGACGTCGAAGCCGAACCCGCTTTGCTCGACACGCGAAAAAATCCCGCGGGCGGCGGCGCGGGTGAACGCCTTGAACCCGCACTGGGTATCGGCGAACCGCGTGCTGCCCGCGCAGCGGAGCACCCGGTTGAACAGCCTGCCCGCGAGCTCGCGGGCGAGCGGCTGCCGGGCGGCGATGACGCTGTCCGGGTGGCGACGGCTGCCCATGAGCACGTCCGCGCGGCCGGCCTCGCGCAGGAACTCGCCGATAAACCGCAGCGGGACGCTCAGGTCGGCGTCCATGAAAAAAATGAGGTCGCCGCGGGCGAGGAGCATCCCGGTTTTGACGGCGTGGCCCTTGCCGTGGGACGACGGGTTGATGTGGATCCGGAACCTCTCATCCCCGAAGGCGGCCTCGCGCGCCGCGCCCGCGGTGTCGTCATCCCCCGGCTCGATGACGATCAAAAATTCCCATTCCTCGAGCGGAAATGTCCGCCGGATTTCCCGGATCGAGGCAGGCAGCCGGGCCGCCTCGTTCCGGGCGGGAATCACAATGCTCACTCGCGGGGCTTGATCCGGCATACGCACTCGGATTATCCCAAGCGTGTGTTTGCCCGTCTGTCAAAGCTCGCTTGGCCGGAAATCGCGATTCTTGCGGTCGCCGTGTTCCTGCGCGTGTGGCTGATCGAGATCAAGCCGCCGCATTTTGACGAGGGGGTGAACGGGTGGTTTGCCGACCAGATGACGGCGAACGGGTATTACCATTACGATCCGACCAACTATCACGGACCGCTGCATTTTTACGCGGTGTTCCTTTCGCAGACGCTCTTCGGGCGGCACCTGTGGGCGTTGCGACTGCCCGCGATCCTCGCCAGCGTCCTCTGCGTCTGGGCGCTGCTCCGGTTCCGCGTGTATTTCGGAAGCCCCGCAGCGCGGCTTGCGGGGCTTGCAATGGCCGTGTCGCCCGCGTTCACATTCTACGGCAGGTATTCGATCCACGAGTCGTGGCAGGTGCTTTTCAGCATCCTTTTTTTATGGGGGATTCTCGGGCTTTGGAAATCCGGCGACCGGCGCTCGTTTTTCATCGCGGTATTTTCGGCCGTCGGGCTCGTGCTGACGAAGGAGACCTATCTGCTCCACCTCGGCTGCTTCGCGCTGGCGTGGGGCGTCCTCCGGGCTTGGCAACGCGTCCTCCCGTCGGTTCCCTGGAGGGATGGCCTCCGTGCCGTCCCATGTTTTGGATCGGAGAAGTCGGCACTGACGGCGCAGCGCCCTCCAGATTTTGCAGGGGGGCCATGCGCCCAAACGGGCGGGACGCCCGTTCTCCCTGAGAGAAGCGTTCCCCCTGTGGTTCCCTGGACAAAAGACGACGCGATCATCGCGGGCGGGATCTCGTTCGTCCTCATCGTGTTTTTTTATTCGGGAAACTTTCTGGATTTTCCGTCATTGCGCGGGCTCTACCAGACATTCGGGGCATGGTTTAAAACCGGCGTGGATGCGGGCGGGCACGAAAAGACGTCTGATGCCATCGGCCCGTTGAACTACTACTGGGTGGCGCTCATGGCCCGCTACGAATGGCCCGCGCTGGCCGGTCTGGCCGCCTGCGTCCGGTATGTGTGGCCGTCGGATGCCCGCCTGCGCTACATCGCGATCATGGCCGGGGGCGTGCTGCTCGCGTATGCGATCATCCCCTACAAGACCCCCTGGTGCATCATCTCGATCCTCTGGCCGTTTTACCTGATCCTCGGCGGGATCCTCACCGAGTGCGCGGAGCGCTGGAAAAGCCGGCTCTTCCTGTGGGCGCCGGCCGCGCCGCTTCTCGCGGCCTCGCTGGTTTCCGCATGGGGGCTGAATTTCATCAACTTCACCGATGACAGGGAGCCCTACGTTTATGTGCAGACCTACAGCGGGATCTTCACGCTCACCGACCCGCTCCTCGCGGCTGCGGAGAGCGATCCCAGCCAGTATCACATGAGCGGGTTGGTCCTGCTCGACAGCTACTATCCGCTCCCGTGGGTGCTCGGCGATTTCACGCGCGTCGGATACTATAAAAAAGATCAGCCCCCAACGGCCTGGGACGCCGGGTTTATCGCCGTCGAATCCGCCCGCGAAGGCGAGGTCGAGCCGCACCTCAAACGACCCTACTACAAGCGGCGGTTCCACCTCCGCAGCGCGCAGGACGAATGCACCGCGTATTTCGCCGCGCCCCTTTTCCAAGACCGCTTCCGGTCCGCCCCGGAATTTCAGCCCTCCACACCGTGAGGGCCTGCCGTCCGACCGGCGCGCGGCGGCATCCCGTGCTCAAGGCGGAAACGGCGAAAAAAATCCGTCATCAAAACCTGTTGCTGTGGCGATTTCGCGTATAGGGATGGATCTGTCCATGTGGTATTCACCCGACAATACATGAAAAAAGCACTCTTCATTTCCGGCGGCTGGGATGGCCATAAGCCCGAACAGATTGTCCGGATCATCTCCGAGGGGCTCAAGCCCTTTGGCTTTTCCTGCGAAATCGCAACCGCGCTCGATGTTTTATCCGACAAGGATCGCCTCGCCGCGTTCGACCTCATTTCGCCCTGCTGGACGATGGGAAGCCTGACCCCCGAACAATCCAAAAACCTTGTTGATGTCGTGCGTGACGGAGTCGCGATCGCGGGCATCCACGGTGGCATGGGCGACGCCTTCCGGGGCAATCTGGATTACGAATGGATGGTCGGCGGGCACTTTGTCGGGCATCCGCATGTGGGAGAATACACGGTTCGCATAAAGGATTTCGCGAGTCCCATCACGCGGGACTTGCCAGCGATCTTCCCCTACAAATCCGAGCAATACTACATGCTCATGGATCCCGCCGTGCATGTTCTTGCGGACGCGGAATATGTTTGCGAGGGACGCAGTTGCGCGATGCCCGTGGCGTGGGTGCGCATGTGGGGCAGAGGCCGCGTGTTTTATTCCGCGCTGGGGCATGCCCCCGAGGAGTTCGCCGCCTTTCCGGCGATGCACACGCTCGCAATCCAAGGATTTCGCTGGGCCGCCGGCGTTCTTTGATCCCGATTGCGGCGGCACCCCCCTCTGACTGATACCGCATCTTGGAAATAATCGGACTTTGCAGTAGCCAAGGTTTTCTCAGTGCGATGCCCGCAAGGTGGTTGCCGGACGTTTTCTCACGAGCAACGGCTGCTAACTTCGGCCTCCAATCGCGGATTTTATTCCAAGTCGAAACCCTGAATTCATCCGGGTGCTACCGTGCTCGCCTGGAACTTGCAGCCGTCGGAACATCGGCCGCACTGCACGCATTGATAGGAGGAAAGCGACAGCAGCGCCGGCTTCCGGGTTCTATCCACGGAAATCGCCTGAACCGGGCAGGTCGTCTCGCACCGCGCGCATGCGGCACAGGCATCGGGATCGATGCGCCGACGGTAAAATGCCACGCGGGAAATCACGCCGAGCAAAACCCCGAACGGGCAAATGTATCGGCAGAAAGGCCGCGGGATCCACCGGCCGAGAAGCACGACCCCGGCGAAAACCGCCCACGCGGTCAGCGACCCTGCCAGAACGATGCCCGGCTCGGAGAAACCCGTACCGGCCAGAGCAATCGCTTTTTGGACCAGCGCGTGCCCGGCAAAGAAGAACGGCTTATACGGGTCGAGCAAGCACGGAAGAAATCCGAGTTTCCAGACCGACATGAGCGCTGTCAGGGCGAGCACGAGCACGGGGATGCCGAGCAATCTCCGATGCAGGCGGTCAGGGAGCGGCTTTGCGGATCTTGCGGCCGTGATCTGCTGGACTGCTCCCAGCGGGCACACCGCGCCGCAAAAAATCCGCCCGCAGAGCAGCGCCGCAAGCAGGGGAAGGAGGAACAGGGCCAACGTGGCCCGCCCGATCAGTTCGGGATGGATGAGTGCCAGTGAGACGTTTGCCGTGGCACCCACCGGGCAGATGCACCCCCCGCGGAAAATGCCGAAATAGAGGAGCGCACAAGTCAAATGAACCGCAACCCAGCGGGACGGACGGCGGGAGAGAAGCAGCCATGTTCCCGTGCCGAGAAGGAGGGCTAGCGCCGCCACATCGGCATACTCCCACCAGCGCGAGGGGCAGGGAAAGTCCTTTGGCACATACTGCTCGCGGTAGTTTTGGATCAGGTATCCTTCCGCTTTCCGGCAATCGCGCTGCTCCTCTCCCCGGAC
>Ga0194063_10001095_pt1 | contig 18216 bp, 14 predicted proteins | sample SepL3720m_MetaG_FD_155459 | JGI IMG/M metagenome (GOLD analysis project Ga0194063, IMG submission 155459) | Anoxic zone freshwater microbial communities from boreal shield lake in IISD Experimental Lakes Area, Ontario, Canada - Sep2016-L373-20m | ecosystem: Environmental > Aquatic > Freshwater... | reverse complement strand
GGTTTAACGCAAGCATATGTGGTCTATCCAGTGAATCTGGCAGGATATCGCACTTATGTGCAATCAAGGGAGTTCGGAGTGCTGGGATACGCAGCGCGACGTGTTTATGATAGCATATTCATAATACCATTATGAGTATTCGATAGTACTAACGTATAGCTTGGGCATGCTGCCCGATCCTCTGCGGACCAGTGCCGGGGCTACTACCAAGCGGATCCCCAGGGGCCAACGCACTCGCAAGGCATGTATTCACAGGCAATCTGCTTGTGTGCCGCAGAAAAAGCAGCGCCGTCAAGGGGGGCCAGCAGGCGAAACCCTAGTCATCCAGATCGCTTAAACCGGCCGCCCCAAAGGCCGAAAGTGTTAGCTGATTCCAACACCGTGGAAATCGAAGCTAGGATTTGATCCCAGAGAAGGCCCGAGAAATCGGTCCAAGCCTTTGTCCCGGAAGGACATGCGATAATAGCGCAACGTTTAAACGTTGGGAACCAGCGCCCGCAGCACGATAAGTCCTGAAACGACGACTGACCGATCTCGCAGGGGGGCAGCCGTACCTGTCGGGACTTATGCACCTCTAAACCCGCGCACCCAACATTGAAACGTTGGACCTGGATTTTGGACATTTTCCGCGGACCTCCATCCTGAAAGGATGGGATCACTTAGCCCAGGGTTGCGCGCGGCGCGCTACCCTGGGAGCCTGATGCGGGGATACATTCTACCCTGAAAGGGTTGTATCGTTTGTCCCCCTTCAGGGCAGTCAATTCCACACTTGAGAATGCCTCCCAGAGAGTAGTGCAATTCTTTCCGTAGCGCGGTGTCGCGCAGCGAGGGACGGCGGTCTCTGGTGGAGAAGACGGTATGCACGAGAATCCTGGCCAATGATTGCGGCATGGCGGCGAGAATGGACCCAGCGGGGGCGCGATGCAACCCTTTCAGGGTTGGGGTTGTACTTGGTCTCACACACCCAGGGTAGCGCGCCGCGCGCAGCCCTGGACTGAGAGATGCAATCCCTTCGGGATTGGCTCTCCTTAAGTCTGCAGAATGTCCAAACTCCAGAGCCCTTATGGGGAACTCCCCATAGGGGCTATTGCCGATCCCTCCGGGATGAGGAGGGTCAAATCCTAGTGGCATTGGACATTCTTGTCCGCATCCGTGCGCGCACCGGCGTGGAGCGTGGCCATTCTTGTCCAATGCCGCTAGGATTTGAGCCAGCCTTGCGGAATTTTCAGATGAATCCCAAAGTGAAACTCTTGGAGCGGCGCTTGACGCTCTACGAGGAAAAATACGGCGTGTTGAGCGAGAACTTCTACGCCGCGCTCACCGCCGGCCAACTGGCGCGCTACGACGAGTTCGATGAAACCCGCGCCGATTTCAGCCGGTGGAAGGGCATTTACGAGACTTGGTGCCGGCGCAAAGCGGACTACGACAGGCAACTCAAGGCCCGGAGCCTGGAGGAAACGCTGCGGTTTCAGCCCGCCTACTGATGCCGGAGGTCCCTCTCAAATCGCTGGCGGGTTACAGCCGATTCGTGGCAGAAACGATGGGGCATCGCTGCGTTCTGCACTCCACAGGACATTCGCCACCACCGTATTCCTGCGCCAAAGATGAGCTTCGAGACGCCCAATCTGCCCTTCCTGCTCCGGGAACTCGAAGCGTTGGCTGCGTCGCCATAGTCAGTGGCGGGCCGCTGGATCGGTCGTTTGCGCCGGTGTGTGACACAGCGGAACATCTCACCGTGATCGTCGTCTGGTCCCTCCCCAACCAATCAAAGCGGCACGCTCGTTCTCACCAACGCGCGCCCGAAGGGACGCAGTGCCTACTTCTATCGCACCATAGCAGTCGCCCTGACCAACCCGCCGCCCGTGGCGGCACCAAGTCTGAGCGGCGCGCTGCGGTTGCCCGATGGCCGGGTGCGTTTCCAGTTGAACTCGACCGCTGGCACTGCCTGGCAACTGCAAGGCTCGCCCGACCTCTGGCACTGGGGCAACTACGGTCTGCTCACGAATCAGACCGGCCCGATGGCAATCACAAACGCACCGTTTGGCCGCACCGCCGGCTATTTTTATCGGGTGGTTCAGCCGTAAACTGCGGTTGCGCTCCTTTTCGGCGATTCTGGTTCGCGTCTTGCGCGTGTTTCTGGGTGGTGAGCGAAACGGTGAGGAAGGAACTTGCTGCCAGGCCAGGTTCGTTTTAGCCTTTTCCCATGCGGCCACGTGCAACGATAGACTCGGTAGCGAGACTGCGGACGGTGCTTCGCCCGTTCTGCGAGAAGCATCGCCTCCGCCGACTGGACCTCTTCGGTTCAGCGGCCCGGGGCGAGGCCACGGCCGACAGCGACGTGGACTTGCTCGTCACCCTGGATGAGTCGAGCCCGGTTTCGACGGCTGCCCTGCTGGAAATGGCGGGGGAGGCCGAGGAGTTGGTGGGGCGCCCCGTGGACTTCGTCTTGCGTCGCTCCTTGGAACACTCCCCAAATGGTTTCGCCCGTGAACACATCCTGGCCTCCGCCGTGTGCCTGTATGGAAGCTGATCAACTCGGACGGCTGCGGGATATTCTCCAGGCGGCGCAGCTCATCGCATCGTACGTCAAGGACACGGCGGAAACGGATTTTCGGGCGAGCACTGAGAAGCAGGACGCCGTGATCCGCCGCATCGAAATCATCGGCGAGGCGGTGGCGCACTTGTCGGAGGAAACCCGTCGGGCGGTGCCCGCGCTGCCGTTCCGCAAGATGCGCGGGATGCGCAACCTCGTGGCCCACGACTACGCCAACGTGGACGTGAAGGTCGTGTGGGAAGTAGCGACGGTGCATGTGCCGGAAGTGTGCCGGGTGCTGGATTCTGATCGGGGTGAGGCCATACGGATCATCAGTGCTCGGATGACAACCCGGCGTGAAAGAAAGCAATATGAAGAAAGCACAGAAGAATGACCGGCCTGACGAACTGCGGCCGGAATATGACTGGTCAAAACTGAAGGGCGGCGTGCGCGGCAAATATGCCCCACGTTGCAAAGCGGGGTCGAATCTCGTCCTCCTTTCTCCGGACGTCGCGCCCTACTTCCGGGACGAAGCTTCGGTGAATCACGCCCTGCGGTCGTTGATCGGCGTTGTCAAGGCGCAGTTCCGACAGGCTCACTGAAGCGACAGCCTTGCAGGTTCTGCGCGGCCCAGCCCGGAGCCTTATGTTCCACCTGCGCCATCCGCTGGGTCTTCGCCAAAGCTGACGTTCGGCTCTCCTCTCCGCCGTTCTGGAGAGTGGCCAGCTTGCCGGGCTTCGTGGATGAATCACTCATTGCCAGTTTGCGGCACAACTCCCGGCATTGGTTCATGCCAACCGTGTTTCGCATCGGGCCGTATCGCTTTCATTTCTACAGCCGTGAAGGCAACGAGCCGTCGCCATCCACGTCACCCGCCAGGAAATGGAGGCCAAGTTACGGCCCCCGCCGCCCATCATGGCTATCCCGCCGCCCGCAACATGCTCATCTCTCCCGAAAAAGCCTTGAAATGGGGAGTAGAGTGTGGGAATTTTACATAATAAATGCGGTTAAAGTCGATAGCCTCAAGCGAATCCGCCTTACGGTCCTGACCCCGGGCGACTACTACGAGCCTGAAGTCCGGGGAAGGGCTGCGGAAGAAATCACCTTGCGCCGGATGCCCCCACCACGCCGCCGCTTCACCAAGTTGGAGGCGCTTCGGGCCATTGAAAAAAGCCCGCTGCGATTCACCCATAGCTGGGAGCATGTCAAAGAGGAGACCCGCGGGTAATTCTTTTCGATACCAGCGTCATCATCGGCGCGCGAGACGCCGACAGCCCTTTCCATGCGTGGGCAAAGGAACGTATTGCTGAGGCTGTTGCTGGGGACGGCGCGTCGGCATATAATGTACCGTAACGGCATCGGCCAATGGCCGGATTCGTGCAAGCAGGTCTGACTGGATTTCGGTTAGCGGCATCGGGGTGGACACGCTGCCGTTACGCAGCGGTGTACTTGATTTGGCGGATATCGAGGGCGCCGGCTTTCGGCTCGTAGAAGGGTTTGCCTTTCCGGACACCGACGGTGCCGTAGCCGTTGGCGGTGGAAAAGAAGCTCCGGAAATCGCCTTTGATGGCCGGTTCGAGGTGGAGAATCTTGTCCACGCCGTCATAGCGCGCGCCGCTCAAGCCGAACAAGAGCGCGTAGGAGGACATCGCGCGCGCATACCAGTGGCCGCATTCGTATTCGTTGAAGGGGTTGCGAACGCAGCCGTCGTAGCGGTCGCGGCAAGTGCGAACGATGTCCAGTCCTTCCTTGACCTGGCCCATCCGCATCAAGTGGGAGGCGACCTGGTATTCGATGCCGGTCCAGACTTCGTTGGAGTAAACAAAGGGCAGGGATAGCTCGCCGCCTTTGGGCCAGGTGCAGAGGAGCAAGCCGCCTTCAGCGCCGCAGGCGTAGGAGGGGCGCTGGGGATTGGCGAAGTCGGAGAGGTCATGTTTCAGATTATATTTGTGGACGGCCTGGAGATGGCTGGCAACTTTCGGGGCCGCAAGCACCTGGCCAACGCCGCAGACCAGCGCGAGCCAGGAACCGAGCACGCCATCGGCCAGGCAGCCCTGGCCATATTGGTATTTGGGACCTTCTTTCTCAAAGATGGCCAGGGCTTCCGGCGAGTAACTGCCAACCATGCTCTTATTTTCCTGCGGATTCCTGGCGCGCAGGTTCTTCCACTCGATGCGCTGGAAGAAGTATTCACCATTGAAGAGGTCGGATTCGGCCTTGCGAATACCGCCGGCCAGTAACTCGGCGTAAAGCGGGACCGCATCGCCGAGGGCCTGGCCCATGATAACCGCGGCCTGCAGCGCGCCAAGATAGAAGCTGGTACACATGCCGTCCGGCCCCCAGAACTCGATGTCGTAGGTGTTGTGATGCGGTTCTTCGACGACGCCTTTATGGCCTGGATCCCACGTTTCGATGCAGTAATCGAGGCTGCGCTTAACCTTGGGCCAGAGCGCGCGCAGCCATTCGGTGTCGCCACTGATGCGCCATTCGCGGAAGACCTTCATGATGCCGCCAAGCTGGCCGTCAGCGGCGGCATGGAAGTCGTGCTCGACTGGCCGGATCGGCAGGGCGCTGCGGAATTGCTGGTGGCCGGACTCGTTTTGCGACGGGCCGAACTCAGTTTCACGCAAGGTGCGTTCGAGGCCGGGGAAGAGGTGCGGGATGGCTTGGGCGTAGTTCCAGACATGCGTGCAGGAGCCGTGACAGCAACCGGCATTGTCGCCGCAGCCTTCCCATGCCCAAAGTCTGCCGTCAGCCTGGCGCATCACCGTGGGGGACTTGAGAATAGTGAGATTCGCCGCGACGGCTTCAATGACCTCGGGCGGCAAGGTGGAGTCGTGGAAGCAATTGCTGAAGCGGCCCGTTTTCTGGCGCAGGTCGTCGTAATGATCACGCCAGTAGAAGGTGACTCCGTTGATGTCGGTGAACCGGCCGGCATACCAGGGACGATAACTTGCCGGCTGGGTTGGATCCGGTTTAAGGCCGGCGAGAGCTTTGCCGACCTGAAGGTTGGTCTCGCCGACAAACCAGGCCAGGCGCAGGACGACGGTCTTCGACGCGCCGGGAGGGATCGAGAGCGGGACGAACAAGCTCGCGCCGGGGCTGGGGCCGCCGTCGGTCAGCGGCGCGCGGTCGAAACAGGCCCCGGCGGCGACATTATTCCAGGCCAGGGTGAGCGCGTCCCACCATCCGCCTCGGAACCAGGCATGGTTGATCCTGGCTGCGGGGTCGGAAACGGTCGCCGAGAAAGCGCCTTCTTCCCAGGGCTGATCTTTTGAGCCCGCACCCCAGAGAATAAACCCGCCGGCAACCGGGCGCACCGCTCCCGCGCCATTCTTGCCGATGGCCATGAAGTTCTTGGCATTGAAGGAGAACACAGTATCGAGTGGCGCCTTGCTCCGGTTGGTGAACCGGTATTCCAGCGCTGCGACCGGGAGGCTGGAATTGTCCGGGTCACCGGGCTCGAACGGACTCCAGCCGGTAATCTCGACGTTGAGCGGAACCTCGTGGTCCGAGAGGACAACCGTACCGAAGGGGAAGCGGGCTTTGAAAACTGCGTTGGCAAAGCGAGGGAGGCCGAAGCTGCTGCCCGCCGCGCCATTGCCGGCGCCGGGCGTGCCGAAGAGCTTCCGGGCGGGCACCGGGCCTTCAAGCACGCGCGCCACCGGTCGCTGGCCCTTAACCGAAATCGCGGCGAAGATGCAAGGTTCGTTGAAAACCTCGGGGTGATTGCGGAGCGAGACATGCGAGAGCGCGCCCGTCCCTTCGAGGCAGATCATCCCGGCCCCGATGCCGCCGAGCGGAAACGCCACCTGGTTCAAATGCTCGCCAGAGTACTCGCCGTCGTAAGGCCGCCGGGCGCGTCGGACCCGGGTGCGCGACACTCTGACGCCCGCCGGGGCTTCCCTGCGTTCACTTCCGGATTCGGCAGCCGTCGCAGCGCCCAGACTGCCGACGGCGCCAACGGTCGCGGCGGATAGTTTCAGGAATTGTCGGCGCGGCATCGCCGAGTCCTGGATGGATTCTGTAGCCATAATCAGGTTCTGATTTTCTTAGCGGTAACGAATATTAAGCCCGGCGCGGCGCCAACCGCGGCGCCCGCCGAAGCCAACGAGCGCAGTATTACGCGGAAGGGATGGAATAACAAGCGGCGGGGTGGTGCCGCCAGCAGTCATTTTGCTCGGATAAGTCGCAAGGCATCGAGCCCTCACTCAGGCATGTCGCAGGGCGGATTCAAGAACCTGCAAAATCGTAGCCGCCGACGGCAGTCGGCGCACTTTTCCTCGATTATCGGAGTGTTAGCGCCGACTGCCGTCGGCGGCTACGATTTCTTGAAACCACCCTGGGCATGTCGGGGTATAGCCCGGCCACCACTCTGGCCCTGAACATGGTGCAGCGGACGGTTCAACCGGTTCAGCAACCACTCGGGATTCCGGGTTGGCTTTTTCTCTAGAATCAGGGAGTGTCTGTGCCATGCAACCGTGGCAATTGTTGTTGATTGGGGGCGTCGGCCGGATGAACTGTACGCGACAGCAGCGTAATGGATGTGAGTTGGAGGAGAACCGCGCGCTGCGAGTGCAGATGGGCCGGAAGCGCTGCTGCTTGGCTGTGTTCGGCGCAATCATCGCTGTGGCCTGCGCCGGCTTCCCGACAGTCGCGATTGGGAAATCGGAGCTGTCACCCGTGGATCTGCGCTGCGGATATCTGAAAAACCCGCTTGGCACCGACGTAACGCAGCCGTCGTTAAGCTGGCGACTGGAGTCCTCGAAGTCATCGTCCCGGGGTAAAGGTCAGACGGCCTATCAAGTGCTCGTTGCGACCAGCGAAGGAGTTCTCCGCCACGACCAGGGTGATCTTTGGGACTCGAGAAAGGTTCTGTCTGATGATTCGCTTCACGTTGCCTATGCCGGTCAACCACTCGTGTCGCAACAATTCTGCTGGTGGAAGGTGCGAGTATGGGACGAGGCTGGCCAACCTTCCTCGTGGAGCGAACCCGCCCGGTGGTCTATGGGGTTGCTAAACCCCGAAGATTGGAAGGCCAAATGGATTGGCTTGGATGGCGGCGAGGAGACGCAGCCGGCGTTTCGTGGCTGCGACTGGATCTGGTTTCCCGAGGGCAATCCCGCCGTGGGCGTCCCGGCTGGAACACGGTATTTCCGACGCAAACTTGTGATCCCCGCTGGCCGCACGATACGCGTGGCCACCGTGTTTGTGCTGGCGGATAATCGGTTCATCCTCTCAGTGAATGGTTCGAAGGTCGTGGATGGGGTTGGCCTTCCGCTGGCAACCGAGATGGACATCACCAGGTGGCTGGTCCCTGGCACCAACGTGCTGGCAGTTCAAGTGACGAACGATCCCCAGCCCCCGATAAATCCCGCCGGGTTGCTGGCGGAATTTCGGGTCGAGTTCGCTGATTTCGAACCGATCGTCGTCAAGAGCGGCGCAAACTGGCTTGTCGCCAAGGAAGCAGATGATCGCTGGCGAAGTCTGGATTTCGACGATCAGGCATGGGTCGCCGCGCAAGTGGCTGGTCCCGCCGGCATCGCTCCCTGGGGGGCGGTGGATACCGACGAGCACCGGCGGCTTCCGGCGCGAATGCTGCGCCGCGAGTTCGGGCTGGCCAAACCGGTTACTCGCGCCACCGCCTATATCTGCGGACTCGGCTTCTTCGATTGCTTTCTCAACGGCCGCAAGGTCGGCGATCACGTCATGGACCCGGCTCTGACCTGTTATGACAAGCGGGCTATGTACGTGACTTTCGACGTCACCAAGTATCTCCGGCCCGGCACAAACGCTGTCGGGGTGTGGCTCGGAAACGGGCGCTTCTTCGCCCCGCGCATCCGGGTGCCGACGCTGACGAAGACCTTCGGCTACCCAAAGCTGCTGCTTCAGTTGCATATCGAACATGCCGATGGCTCGGCGGAAGATTTCACCAGTGATGAACAGTGGAAGATCACCACCGCTGGCCCGATCCGGTCGAATAACGAATTTGACGGTGAAGAATACGACGCGCGGCGGGAACAAGCGGGTTGGTCGCAGACCGGCTTTGACGAAACCCAATGGCGTCCAGCGCAAATGGTCTCCTCCCCAGGAGGCAAGCTCGTGGCGCAGATGCTGGAACCGATGCGCGTGACCGAACGGATCGAGCCCGTGGCGATTACCAATCCCAAACCCGGCGTGTGCCTCGTGGACTTTGGCCAGAATCTCTACGGGATGGTGCGGCTGAAAGTGCATGGCCCTGCCGGCACCCGCGTGCAATTGCGCACTTCGTTTACGAAAAACTCCGACGGCACCATCAAGATGGAAGACAACCGTAGCGCGCGTTCGACCGACACCTACATTTTGCGTGGCCGTGGCGAGGAGGACTGGTCGCCGCGCTTTCGGGGTCAGGGGACGCATTATGCTGAGGTGACCGGCTTTCCGGGAGTGCCGAGCCGGGAGAACTTTGAACTGCTGGTGGTACACACCGACATGGAACGAGCCGGGGAGTTCGCTTGTTCGAACGAATTGTTAAACCGAATCTACGCCAACGTCCTGCGCAGCACACGAATGCAGGAGCGCAGTGTGCCGCTCGACCCGGATCGTGATGAACGGCAGGCGTGGCTTGGGCATCCGGCCAAGACTTCTGAGAGCGAAGCCCAACTGTTCAACGTGGCGGCCTATTATTCGAGTTTCATGGGCGAAACCCGCATTGACCAACGCGCGGACGGCAACATTTCGGATGCCGGGTCGATCTGGCCCTTCTATAGCAGCGATGTGATTTGGCCCAGTGTGGTTACGATCTTGCCGGAGTGGTTTTACAACTTCTATGGCGACCGGCGCATCCTGGCGGACAACTATGATATGGCAAAGCGCTGGCTCGAGTTTCAGCGGAAAACCAATTTGCGCGATAGTTTTACGCTCGATAACGGCAACTATGGGGACTGGGTGGACGCGGCGAGCATGGATGCGCGCAGCCCTGACCACGGCGCCACCTCGCGCGCTCTGATGTGTACCGCTTACTTCTATCACAATTGCCGCCTGCTCGAACGGGTGGCGAATTTGCTCCGAAAGGGCGAAGATGCGAAGTCCTTTGCTCAGTTGGCGGACCATGTGAAAGGGGGCTTCGTGAAACGGTTTTTCGACCCCGCGACGAAGACATTCACGGGCAAGACCCAATGTTCTTACATCCTCCCGCTCAAGTTCGGCCTCGTGCCGGCGGAGTATCGAGTTGAAGTGGTTTCAAATTTGGTCGAGAACATTCTGGTCGAACAGCAAGGTCATCTCTCGGTAGGGCTCGTGGGAATGCAATGGTTCATGCAGACGCTCACGGAGTGTCGGCAAACCGAAGCGGCCTTCCAGGTCGCCACCCGCACCACACGCCCCAGTTGGGGCTATATGGTCGCCAAAGGCGGCACTTCGGTTTGGGAGCGATGGGACCAGGACACACGCGATCCCGGAATGAACGGTGAAAGCCAGTTGATTCTCGCCGGCAACCTCGGCGCCTGGTTCTATCAGGCTCTCGCCGGCATCAATTACGATCCGGAACGCCCCGCCTTCAAACACATCATTCTGCAGCCCCATCTGGTGGGCGATCTGAAATGGGTCCGTGCTTCCCATAAGTCTCTCTATGGCCTGATCCGCAGCGATTGGAAAATCGAGCGTGAAGAACTCCGATGGAACTTCACCGTGCCGCCAAATACCACAGCGACGGTCTTTGTGCCGACGGCAGACCGGGCATCCGTCAGAGTTGGCGGGCGCTCCGCATGGTCGGTCGCCGGGATTAGGTTCCTGCGAATGGCCGACCATGCCGCAGTCTGCGAGCTGGGTTCCGGCAACTACGAATTCTCTTCCTCGCTCCATTAAATGCATACCATGAAAAACCGTTCCTTTCTCCTATCACTCGCCTTCGGTGCCGCGGTCTCCGGCGGGCTGCTTCAAGCTGCTCAAGTTGTCCCCACGCCGCTTCCAATGACGCGTTACCCCGACGGCCGGCCGGCCGCCCAGTACCGATTGAACGCGACGGATCAAGGCCGCGTGCTCCTGCACGGCGATGGCCCGGCCCAGTGCGACGAATTAGGCGCCCGCGAGGCGATTGTCTTCCGGCACCGGGGGACTTATTACCTCCATTATGACGGAGCTGGCCCCACCGGCTGGCTCGCCTGTTTGGCGACCAGCAAAGACCTTGTCCATTGGACCAAACATGGACCGGCTATCGAGTTGGGAAAGCCGGGCGATAACGACGCCGGGACGGCCAGTTCACCGTGGGTCTGCTTCGATGGCAAGGCATGGCACATGTTCTATGTTGGCTCGGTCGGCACCACCCCGCCACTGGGATCCGAACAAGAAGGCAATTGTGCTGGATGGCCAAAACTGCACTTGGAGTTCGGACTGCATCGGCATGCCATCGGTGGTGCAAGCAGGCAAGCGATTGGCTATCCTTTACGATGCACCCGGCGCTAAAAGTGTCAGCCACATGAAACGCGACGTCGGTTTGGCCTGGTTGGATTTGCCGTTGGTGGCACCAGAATGTCCTCGGCGGCATCCTTCAGGAAATCGAGCGCAGGGCTGGTCGCGACGGTTTTCGTCCAGGCGGACGCGCTGGGGCCCCCGCGTCGCTCAGTTCTGGTGTTAAGGCAGTGCGGGCGTGGGCCGATTCGCGGCTTCTGCAGGCAGGCGGGCGGGCGTAGAACAGAGCCGCCTATTCGCGCCACCAGTGCCCTTGACCTGCGCGAAGCGGGCCGTTAGCTTTTGCGTATGCGGCAAGTAATTGTTTATCCGGGCGAAGACGGTTTTTGGGTGGCCGAGTGTCCCAGTCTTCCGGGTTGCGTTTCTCAGGGCGAGAACCGTGAACAGGCCATCGTGAATATCCGCGAGGCGATCGAGGGATATATTCTTGCGCTCCAGGACGACAAGCTGGCCGTGCCCCCGGAACACTTTGACGCGCTCGTTGTGGCGGTGTGAGCCGGCTCCCACAGGTTTCCGGCCCGGAGGTGGTTCGCGCGCTTCAAAAGATTGGCTTTTTCGTTCGGCTGCAGCACGGCAGCCACATCATCCTGCGTCGGGACACGCCGTTCGCTCAGACGGTCGTGCCCAACCATCGGCAGATAGACCGGGGCACTTTACGAGCTATCCTGCGCCAGACCGATTTGAGCGTAGATGAGTTCTCAAAGCTCTTGTGATCGGGTGAGCGGGAGCGGAAAGGGAAAGGGGTCGGGAAAAAATTGGGTCAACCCATAGCTTGGGTCATTTCTAGTAGTTCCGTTGGTCATATCCCCAGATGCCCTTGGCCCGCGCTTGCGACTGATCTTTGCGGTTAACTCAACTGCCGAATTTACGAGAAACCCAAGAACAGGAGTGAGGAGTGGGAAGTTGGGAGCAAGGAGTAAGAAAGATTTGGCTCTAAACGCGGGCTATGAGCGTCCGCGTATAGGCTATAAGCGGCGCGTATAGGCGCGCTTATAGAATTCCTGACCGGTTGAACATGTTTGAACAGGCACAAAGTCTCGAATTGTTGGTAGCTACGGACAATTGTTCGTAGCCTAAGAACAATTGTCCGTAGGCTAAGAACAATTGTTCGTAATCGCGTTATTAAGGCTATTCGGTTCGTCCTCACGATGCCACTCCGCCCTGCAAATTTGGTCGAGAACATTCTGGTCGAACAGCAAGGTCATCTCTCGGTAGGGCTGGTCGGAATGCAATGGTTCATGCAGACGCTCACGGAGTGTGGGCAAACCGAAGCGGCCTTCCAGGTCGCCACCCTCACCACACGCCCCAGTTGGGGCTATAGGGTCGCCAAAGGCGGCACCTCGGTTTGGGAGCGATGGGACCAGGACACACGCGATCCCGGAATGAACGGTGAAAGCCAGTTGATTCTTGCAGGCAACCTCGGCGCCTGGTTCTACCAGGCTCTCGCCGGCATCAATTACGATCCGGAACGCCCCGCCTTCAAACACATCATTCTGCAGCCCCATCTCGCTGAGAACAACTCAGATCAGAAAACAAGTCAGTCCATTTTGCAGCCGGGGGGATTTCAAGACGGCTCTGTAATCTTGTATTGGTGCTGGCGCTTCGTTTTGAAATGGATGACATCGTTGGTGGATGTGGTGGCGATCGGGCGGCGTTCATCGAGATCTACGACCTGCACCTTCTTCGCTGGCCACGGGTTGGCTATCGCGCAGCGATTTCCCGCGAGAGAGGTGACGCGAACCGACCCCACGCCGGTTCTCAGGCGCTCGCTTGCGATTACGAACGCGCCCTGTGCGCCGAGGTTCTCGAAGCCACCTTCGAAAGCATCAGGCACCGCAGGGAACAAGTGGATTGTCCCGGTATGAGACTGCAGCACATTTTCCAGGGATAAGCCGTCGGCGGCCTGGAACATCCCCAGCCGCTTTCGGCAAGGGCCAAGATATCCGCGGTGGGGTTCCCAGACGTTGATCAATCGCAGCGTCCGCTTTGCCAGTTCGATTGTCTCCGGCGGGGAATCGAGGCCAATGTCGTCACCCCAGAAGATGGCCGACAAAGGCACGGGGATGTTGTATTCGATCGGTTTGGCGCCGGCGACGTCGATGAAGATCGGCCCTTCGGGAGACTCAACCGTAGGGTAGGGCGGCAGGTGGTTGGCGATTTCCAGCCATCGACGACGCTCCTGCCTGTCAATGCTGAGCAACTCGGCGGCCTCTGCCGCGGCTCGGAGATGGTATCGAATTAGAGTGATGCTGGATTGGCTGTCTCGGTTAAACTCCAGGTTCTTCGTGATGCCACGATGCTCCGGAGAGACCGTCGGGACCACGTGGTAAAGGCCATCGGCCCCCGGTTTCAGGAACGTCGCATAAAACCGTGCGCCTTCGCGTAAAACCGGGTAGGCGGTGCTCCGTAGAAACTCCTCGTCCCACGTGTAGCGGAACCGGAGCCAGAACGGTTTGGCCAGTAGCGCCGTGATCTCCATGCTCTGCTCCCAGGTGATGTGCGAGTGGATGATCGTGCTCGCTTTGAGCGGATAGTGAATCAGCGGGTACATCGCTCCGGCACACCCGTACACCTGGCGGGCATTGACCTGCGCCATCGGCAGCAACGCCCGTATCATGACAAAGTAAGAGTCCAGCAAATCAAATTGCCGCTGCATACAGAGTCCCGTGGCGTTCACCTCGTTAAAATGGAAATCGGCGTGCCACATCGAGGAGTCCTGGAAACAAAACCTGGTGGTATCAACGGAGCACAGCGCAACGTCGCCGTAATACCCGAATGGTCGTCGCTTGTAGGGCAGCCCGCCCCAGGGAGCATCGAGCTTCAACGAGCCATCGGCCGACCAGGCCCGGGCACGCGGCTGTGCCTCGTACCTGGCCAACTGTTGCTCGTGCTCAGCGCGCAACGCCTCTTCCCCCAGACGAATTGCGGCGGACAGGTCCAGTTGCGCCCTCCTGAGCGGGTCGGGATCATCCTGAGTGGTGACCACGGCGATATAGAGTTGGAACCGACCTGTGATTTTCCCCAGGCGTCCGGTCGCCGCTGCGCCGGGCGCCTGGTTGATGGGCGTGAATCGCTTGGTCAAGCCGTGACTCAGGCGGCCTTCCTTTGGCGCAATCATGGGCGTGCCAAGCCCGCTCTTGCCCTGGGCTATCTCCGAAATCATTGACGCCCCGACCACCCGCGCAGCGATTACCGTCGTAAAGCCGTTTGGGAAAGTGGGATCCCGACCAAAATCCTGCGCGACCCAGAGGATATTGTTGCTGGCACCGGCTGTCGGCATCGGGAGTGGTTCAAAATCCTTGGGCGAATTCTTGCCAGCAAGGGTCGGATGCAGTTTGTCTCCGGGCACAATCGTGTCCTGGTGCCGATATAACCGCACCTCCAGATCCCCGTCTTCGAGACCCGTTCCTTCGCCGCTGACGACGATCAGGTTTCGCACCGCACTCACGAAGATTCGCAGCTCCAGCTTCTTGCCGTTGGCTATGGCGGTCAACCCCAATTGATTAGGTTCGCGTTTAAGCGCGAGCGTTCCCGTCGTTCCGAGGAAAGGCAGACGAAAGATCGCCTGACCAGCAGGCTTGGGGCAGGGGAAATCATGCGAGTCATAGGCTGAATAGTAGGCTGCGCCATTAAGGATCCGGCGATCACCTGCATTTGCCATAGCGGTCATCTGGGCCAGGGTCAGAATCGGTTCTGACGGCTGCGGCTTGCGACGGTCCCAGACATCGCTTTTCCCGAGGCTGAGTGTGGGCGCGGAATCTGGCCCCCAGAGGATCATGCCAACATCGTCGTTGCAGAGGCGCAAATCACCGGGTTCAGAGCCAAGCAGTGACGGAGCTCCGTTGGTTGAAGTGCCGGCCCAGGTTAGACTGGTCAGCAGCATCGCGGCAACTGCAAGCAAGAGAGTCGGCTGGAGCGCTGAATGGATTTGTCTCACGTGTCGCTGCGAATCAAGTTGCTGAAAAGGGATCTGTGCTATGCCTGTTAATACCTATTCGGCTTCCATCCTCACGCCATCGAGATGCACCAGGCTGTCCTTTGCCCGCGGGTTATGTTCGCCAAGAATCTCGATGCGAAGCGTGTGCAGACCGGACCCGCCCTTAAGTTTTCGGACGTAAGCGCAAACGCCAAAAATCTCGTCGGCGGAATAGGTATCGATCACTTCAGGTGTGCCGTTGTCAACGGTAATGCTCGCTTTGCCGCCGCTCGCGCTGAGTCGGACGAATAAAAGGACTTGCGTGCCCTCGAACCGCAATTCGGCGGTGGCGCCTTTCTGGCCGGAAACCGACAGGGTCCGGGCATGAGCGGGCAACAGTCCGGTTTGGTGCTCCCATTGGCCGCTGTACCGTATGCCACATTCGGGAGCATCGTCGAAAATGCGGGCTGGGCGTCCGGCAGAGCCGTGAGCCGTGATTTTCGCCGAGACATTGCCCGCGCCATCGACGGTCTGAATCTCGTAACGAGCGGCTGGGTCGGCCCCAGCCGAGTGATCGAAATAGAATGCGCCCTTGGCCACTTTATCCAGCGCGGTTCCGTTGCGGAACACCTCGTAATAGGAGACCCAGTTATTGTCCGAGCCGGGTTTCCAACTCAATTCAACACCCGGATAACCCATGTTCTCGCCGCGCTGCTGCGCGACGGTCCGAGGGGGCTTGGGAGATTGGCGATCCAGTTTGCTGCCGGGGTGAAACGGAAGGTTGAGATAGATGAGTTCCCCGGCCGCCATTTTTTCCAGCATGATCCCTTGTTCCATCAAGCTCGACCCGGTCCGTGTTTCGGAGCGTGCGGATTCGTGAAACGAAACGCGATAGTCTTTTGTGGGCAGGAGTCCTTTCGGCTTGATTGTAACCGGCCCCGGCGCCTGGTGTTTGGGGATGATCACCCCTCTCTTGCGGTCGCCGCTCAGGCGTTGAAAATACATCGTGGGATCGTCGCCCTGGATGATGGGACGATAGACCTTCACCCATCGACCAACGACACCCTGGTTATGGAGATAGTGGTAGATATCGACGAGTTCGCGCAGGCCCTCGAGTTTGGCTGCATCCCACGTATCGCCGGTCATATCGAAGTTGATACACAAAAGCCCGCGCCATTTGGCCTTGTCGTATTCGTTCGGATTCCAGACATCCGGTATGTCGCTGGTTTTGTCGGGCGGAAAGAGCAGCGACGCGTAGTAGTTCCTGAGAATGCCGACCGCGCCGTCGCTGAAAGAAAAGGCGGAAGCGTAACGGGTGTAGTCGTAGCCGCCGTAATTGCCACCGCCGTTGACGGCTTGAAACGCGCAACGCGGATGTTTGTCGAGGAATCCGCGGATTACCTGGCGCAGGCCCTCGTCCTGGCGCAGCATCGGTGTATCATCGCCGGCGCGGGCGGCGGTGAAAAAGCTGTCGTTGCGCCATTCAAAATCCCCCCAGCGCTGCACAAACGCATCGAGCTGACCCCCCATGAAGGCGACCACTTCCGGCCGGGACATATCCAGCGTTTCGCCTAACAGCCAGTCTGGATGTTCCTGAGCGACGCGCGATTGTTTGTCCACGGTGTAAAGGAAGGCGTAGATGAGTTGGCCCATGTCCTGTTTGCGGAGGTAGTTGATGGTCGTGCGGAAGTCCGGGCCGTTCCAATCGCCCGCCCGGTCCCACCAGCCCCAGTCGCGGTGATAAACGTCCGCGCCAACGCTGCGCATCAGATCGGCGACACGGAAAACTTTGCGGAATGTGCTCTGGAAATCCGGTCCGCCCCCGGTCCAGGAAGCCCCGGGTTGACCCCAGCCAGTGCCGTTCATCCAGTAGCCCAACATGCGGATGGCCGGGAACCAGCCGTCTCGCGTATAATCCCAAAGGTAGCGATACTGCCAGTCGAGACATTCGTTGCCGGCGTTGTCAAGATCATCATGGTAAAGACCGACGAAAGCCTTCGGGGTCTCAACGGATTGGCCCGGAGCCAGGGCTTGCTTATAACCGGCCACGTTGAGACGGGCTGTGACGCCGCCACCCGGGTTGAGCGAGAACGACGATGTCCAGTGTCCGAAATAATCCCAGCCGATGAAAATGCCCTGCTTCGTGTCCGTGGCGTAAAGCCCATACCACGGGGCGTAACTCGAACTCCCCGGCCGAAAACCGTAGCTGGTGTTGCTCCCCACTCCGTTGCCCGTATTGCAAACCGACCCGCTGACCCGGACCCGACCCGCTTTAGGGGCCGTCCACACGCGAGCGGCATCCTGGCCGCTGTCGGGATGCTGGTCGCCGACGCCTACGAAGGGCGTGCCGGTGGCGTTGTCCTTTTCCTTTCGCCACTGCTTCGGGGTGGGATAATAAACCAAGTCAATGAACCCGCCATTCTCAAGATACTGGTAGCGCCAGCCGTTCTTGCCTTGTTGTTCGCTGAACTCCTTCGAGGCGGTATGTGTCTCGCCGTCGGCGTAGGCGATCGTCGGATCAAAGGCCGTCGTGTCATAGCCGATGCTCCCGCGCATGTTGACCAGAAAGACGAGCTTGTCGCCGGGCTGCACATCGGCGTTGAACTCGAACGGGACGCGAACCGTGGCGTTGGAGACTTGCTGCCAGCCAGTGGCCGGCCAGAGTTGCTGGCCGTTGAGCAAAACCCTGGCGTCAATACCGTCGCCCAGAAATGTTTGTGCGCCGACCATCTCGGCGGGAAAGGGCTCGTAGGAATCGAACTTCCGCGGCTTCGCCGCATTCAATGACTCGGTCTTGAGGTTCCAGGAGCCGGGTTGGTTGTCGCCGCCGGACATCCATGAGAAATCCGGGGACTGCCCAGCGCCCGGCTGGACGGTGAGGTTAAGAAAACACGGCTCGCGGATGGGAAGCGGCACGGTGCCGGTATTCTTGAACGTGACCCACTCGCGCACGATGCTCGAATCGGGGTAAAGCAGATAGCTCTTGGTGACTTGCAGAGCATCGCGCTGAAGGGTGATGTCCAGTTGGCGCTCGCCCTGGGGCAGGCTGGATTTCTTTGAGCCCAGCAGCCGCCACTCGCCGCCGGAACCATTCTGGCGCTCCGTCACACCGGCTTCTGGAGGAAGGAATTCCTCGACCACCGCGCCCCGGGTCACCAACTCGCGCCCAGTGGTTCGATCTGTGAAACGCTGCAAAACCAGCCGGCCATTCTCCAGAGCAATGACACGCTCCATCCGCGACGTGCGCAGCGTCCACTGATTGCCATGCTGCACTATGTCGGCCTTGTCAGCGCAGGCTGACAAGGCCGACATAGTGCAG
>Ga0194063_10001093_pt1 | contig 18226 bp, 22 predicted proteins | sample SepL3720m_MetaG_FD_155459 | JGI IMG/M metagenome (GOLD analysis project Ga0194063, IMG submission 155459) | Anoxic zone freshwater microbial communities from boreal shield lake in IISD Experimental Lakes Area, Ontario, Canada - Sep2016-L373-20m | ecosystem: Environmental > Aquatic > Freshwater... | reverse complement strand
AAGTTGTAGATCTCATCGGGCTGGATATCTTTGACCATTTTGGTGAGCGAGTGCTGATCGAGTAAGTCACCGGATACGAGCTCAATTTGATCGACAATGTTTTTGATCCGGAGATGATTGGGGGTACTAGTGCGGCGATTCATCCCATAAACTTTGTAGCCTTTTTCTAGCAGTAACTCAGCTAGGTATGAACCATCTTGACCAGTGACGCCAGTTATCAATGCTTTTTTTGCCATATATCTCCTTATTTGGTTAGTCTATAGTTTTCTAGTATAGCCGAAATAGTCTGACTCAGGGTGATACGCGGCTCCCAGCCTGTCGCCTGACGGAATTTGGAGGCATCGGCGATGAGAACAGGGACGTCGGAAGTACGAACAAAATCCTCGTTGACTTTGATCTCCACTTTAGCGGGTGTTAGTGACTGAAGGATGTCTAAAATCTCTTTGATCGTATGCCCGACACCGCTACCAATGTTGTAAATTTCTCCGGCGATACCTTTGTCAGCGGCTAAGATATAAGCCTTGACCATATCTTCGACGGCGGTGAAATCGCGGACAGTAGCTAAATTGCCAACTTCAATAATAGAATCTACCCCACCCTGCTCAATCTCTGCGAATTGTTTGGACAACTTAGGGATGACGAAATCTGTAGTTTGGCCGACGCCAGTATGATTGAAGGGACGGAGGATGACGACATCTAGACCATATGCCAAGAAATATTCAAGCGCGAGCATTTCCTGCGTGACTTTAGAGACGGCATAAGGATTGAGAGGTCTAATCGGAGTATCTTCAGAGAGCGGATAAGTAGTATCTTGGACGGCACCGTAAACATTGCCGGAGCTGATAGCGATAAAGCGAGCTTTGGGGGCAGAGAGTCTGACAGCTTCTAAGAGATTGTAAGACAAAGTGGTATTGCTATTCATGATTGAGACGGCTTGACCAACACTGTTGTGGACGACCGAGAGAGCGGCTAGATGATAGATAACGTCAGGACGTGAGATAGCCACCAATTTCTCGGCATAATTGTAATCAGTTAAATCGCCAGGGATAATATGATCTTCCTCGATGAGACTAGTAATATCACTCGTGGCTTGATAGACCGCGGCAAAGATCTCGGCGTCACCAGTAGCTTTTAAGGCATGGATTAAATGAGTACCAACGAATCCACCAGCACCAGTGATTAAGACTCTTTTCATAGTTGTATTATAACCTCCGTAGTAATTCTACACTGGATGTTTCCAATTTGGATACTGCGAACCACTTTTTACCCAAATCTTTGACCGAGGCACCGAAATGATAGATGTTTTCATGATCTATAATCAAAAACCGATCGTGAGAGCCAGAAAACTTATTTAGAGTAATTGGTGAGTACTCAGAATTAAACTTTTTTAAATCTAATGCTAGCTCGGAACTAATATTATCGCAGTATATAGTAACGATCACACCTTCATTGCGCTTGATAAACAAAGTAAATACTTCTTCATTTATAAAATTATCAATCAGAATAATTTCTTTTTTGGCACTGCGAATCAACTTGGCTACAAATAAATGGGCGTCAAAAACTGTGCCTTCAAAAAATAATTTTTGCTTGGGAATAACATCTTGACCGGCCAATGCATCAAGCACTTGGTTAATTTTTGCATCAGTTTTAAGTTGTTTCTGCTCGATAATATCTAAACGGGTAAATAACTGAGCATTGGCCCCAACCATTTTACGCATAGCCACGAATTCTGACATGATCTGAATACTCACGCGCACTGCCACGTCGCTCTTTAGCACTCCAGAGAGCATAGCTACACCCTGCTCAGTAAAAGAATATGGCAAATATTTTCGTCGTTTTTCCTTTTCAAAGGTCGCAAATTGCGACCTTTGATTTGAAGTCGCAATTTGTGACTTCAAGTTTTGATATTCATCCTTGGTTATTTGGAAGCAGAATTGATCTGGAAATCTATCTCTATTACGTTTTACCTGTTCATTTAATCGTTTTGTAGTTACTCCGTACAAGATTGCTAAATCTTCATCTAACATCACCTGGACACCGCGAATATTATGGATGTGGGAGCGAATATCAGAAAATTCGAGTCGACTAACCGGTAACTTCACCGTCCAATTCCTTTATATTGTAGTCCAGCCTGACTCACAGAGTCTGGATCATATTGATTGCGAGTATCAAAGAAATATTTGGGAGCAAGCATCGAGCTCGCCATCTTGGTCAAATCGAGATGTTGATACTCGTCCCATTCCACGAGGAGCATAGTGACATTGGCCCCACTAATCGCAGTATAAGCATCATCCACGTAGGTGACAGTATCTGGCAAGAGAGATTTGATATCAGAGATAGCTTTGGGGTCGGTGGCGACTACTTTGGCACCTCTGTCGATCAACCACGGGATGACCTGAAGTGAGGGAGCGACCCGCGTATCGTTGGTATTTTTCTTGAAAGATAAACCGAGGATAGCAACAGTCTTGCCAGCAAAACCGCCGACTAGCTGATCATATCTGGCCATGAGTTTGGGGATCCGCTTTTCATTTAAATCATCGATTTTGATAAACATACTCTCTGATTCTCCAACGGCATGAGCGTAAGCGGCGATCTCTTTGACGTCTTTGGGGAAACAAGAGCCACCGTATCCTAGACCAGGATACCAGTAATGGGAGCCTATCCGTTTATCTTGCCCGATACCTTTGATGACTTCTTGGACATCGGCGCCATTTTGCTCGCACAAATCGGCGATTTGATTGATGAAAGTGATGCGAGTGGCCAAATAATTGTTGGCGGCGTACTTGCACATTTGGGCACTTTCGGGACGCATGATGACGACATTGGAGGTAAGAGGTTTGTGGAGATCGACGAGGATATCACGAGCCCGATCAGATTCGACTCCGATCACAGCGCGGTCAGGATGCAAGGTATCTTCGACGGCAGTACCCTCTTTGAGGAACTCTGGTACTGAGGCCATCTCGAACTTGACATTAGTTTTGCCCGCGATGATGGCTCTAACTTTGGCATTGGTGCCGGGAGGGACGGTACTTTTGATGATGACGATCGCACCTTCTTTGAGATGAGGAGCAAGTGACTCTGAGGCGGCAAAGACATATTTAAGATCTGCCTGGCCGTCAGCGGAAGAAGGAGTGCCCACCATGATCATGACGATGTCGGCAGATGAGATGGCGATAGAGTAGTCGGTAGTAAAAGTCAGATTGCCAGATTTTTGGGTTTCCAGTAGGAGTTCTTGTAATCCTGGTTCATAAAAAGGGACAATGCCTAGCTTGAGAGAAGCGACTTTGGCTTCGTCGATATCGAGACCTACGATCTGGTTGCCCAGTTTAGCAAAGACTCCAGCGGTAACTACCCCAACAAATCCAGTACCTATACAGGCGATGTTCATATGGTTCATTTTAACGCAAACGGCTTACGGCGTACAGCTTACAATAATTTGGCAATAATCGCGGCAAAATCAGGATTGCGGGTAATTTTTTTGATTCCCTCTGCGACGGTGAACCAGCCGGCATCAAAGTACTCGGACTCGAGATAGTTGAAATCTTGTTTTTCGATTCTGACCAAGTGCCAGACATCATAGTGGGCCATACAGCCAGACTCTGGTCGGTTGATTTGCTTGACGGAGAGAGTAAAGGGAGTGAGCTGATCTTTGGTGATTGCGACCCCTAGCTCTTCTTGCATTTCGCGTACTGCCGCGTCACTGGGAGTTTCGCCGAGCTCGATGTGACCACCGGGAGGGATCCAGTCATTTGCTTTCTTATGATGACCGAGATAGATCATCTTTAATTTTTCATCATATGGGAGGAAGAAGGAACAGTAATGGCGCGGGTTGCCCTCGGCCTTGGTGTGGACCATACTGCCAGTACGCAAATCATTGAAAGCATCAATGGTCGCGATGTCTAGCTGTGTGCGGTCTAGTAGTGGAGTGATTTCATCCCAGGCGGATTTATTCATATTCTGTCCTGAGATATTTTTTTAGAGCGAGTATTTTGCTTTGGCACCTTTGGTAACTTGGTCGCCCTCTGCAATGCACTCTATCTCGACTGTTGCGCCTAGGGGAAGTCCAGTGACGGCAACTGCCAGTCGAGCGGGTGGAATTGAACTGAATTTTTTGGCGTAAACATCGTTCATGGCTTGGTAGTCGGCCATGGAAGTGAGGAAGACACGTGATTTGGTAATATTTTCAAACGACCAACCGAGTTCGGAAAGAATACCTGCCAGATTGGTGAAAATTTGTTCTGTTTGCTCGGCGACGCCTCCCTCGACTAATTTGCCTAATTGAGGATCAAGACCTATTTGACCAGAGATCTCTAGATGATACTTGGATGAAGTCAAAATGGCCTGAGAAAAGAATGGAGCTGCTTTGGGTGCCTTATCTGATGAAATGGCGACTTTGGTCATATGTCAGAATTATATCACGCTCACTTGATCAACTTGATCCCTCTAAGACCCAGGTACAGCAAAGCAATAATAAATATTTTTAGGAAATAATGACTAGAGAGGTCCAGAAAATCCCTGGTCATGGGAGTGAAGTTGCCTACAGCTATATGGACGATAATACTGAGCGGAAGTGTGAGGAATAGCCAATTGATACGGGGAATGTCGATTTTTGCTAATGCAAAGATTCTGGATAATACTGGCGCAAGCAGATAAATTCCGATAAAAGAAACAGTTAGATCAAAGATAGCGAAACCAAGGATTTTGAATGATCTAAGATATTCAATTGAGAGCATGAGTTGATCATATCATGCGAGCTTATGGAACGAGATCGCAGATCAGCCATATACATATCAATAAGAGCTATTTAGAATCTTTATTGCGAGAGAATTAAACCGCCTTTGAAATTGTGGGTAAAAACGATCTCGCCGTTATGTAGAATTTTTTCGTCACCTTGGAAGTAGCCAATACTCCCCGACCAAACACAACTATATTGCCAGTCACCATCTACGAAGTCTTGAGGACCACGAGGCTGGAATGAACCTTTTTTCTCTCCGGCTGATAATGCCTTTTTGAGAAATGTGAAGGTCTCTAGCGCAAATTTTTCGTCGCCCAGATGTGTATCCGACATCCCACCACCGTAGATCTGATTCCAGAAAGGCTTACCGGCATGCCAAACGACTTCTTGACCCCAAGAACGGGAAAATCCCGCATAACTATCCCGATATTCCCAATCTCCTTCCGTAAACGTCAACTCCCTAAACCCAAGTCTCTGGGATTTGGTCTCACCTCCGCCGCCTGCGTATGTGGCGAGGGCGGCTTTACCTACAAATTGGTTTAATTCTGCTAGTAGTTTTTGATCCATACTATGTTAACTGTATCACAAACGAGTAAGTCCTGAGTCGAATTACGTCTAACGTCTCGCGTGTATGCGAGGTCAGGCGGATTTATAATTGTATATATTGTAGCAAATCCGCCTGATCTGGGAGAGCGACGTGCAACGAGCGAACCGCATACACGCTAGTTAGGCGACCCGACTGATGTGTGGCAAAATGTTCCCCTGCCACACAGAAGGAGAGCGCAGCGGGGTGCGAAGTGAAACGAAGCATGTAACAATGACAATTACTTGAGGAGGCCTTTCGCGTGGAGATCATCAAAAATAAGTTGATCGACAGGGCCAACAATATCTCTTTGAGCATAGGTGTAGTAAGCGAGATCTTGAATCTCACTACTCGGTTGCAAGTCACCGGAAAAACTTGCCGTGTAGCAGGTCATGCGAACCAGGACACCTACTGGTTTACCGTGAGCTTGGGCGGTAAAAGTGCCGTAATGCTTGATAGACTGCGGGTCTAGGTCAACTGTCAATTCCTCACGCACCTCACGGATTAAGGCCTCAACATCCGATTCACCACTCTCTCTTTTGCCACCTGGAATGTAGTAGGTGTCCTTACCGCGACTCAGGGTCATGAGCAACTGTTTGTCTACAAAATGGAGGAAGGCAAGTTTGTCGATATAGGAATTGTTGGCCATAGCATCCTCCTCTGTAATTGTCATTGTTATATCGCCTAACGTCGCCTGTATATCTGATGTCAGGCGGATTTATAATGGATTATACTCGCAAATCCGCCTGATATGGGCTGAGGGGGTGTAACCCCCGAACCAGATATACAGTAGTTGTACGACCCGAGCGAGAGGTGGTACAGTGACCCCCTACCACCTCTAGCGAGAACGCAGTGGGGTCGACGAACGATAGTGAGGAGATGTATGTCTACTCCTTAATTCAGTTCGCGCGCGCCTTTACATGTACCCTGACATCCACTTCAGCTCAGTGTAGAGGGGTTAGGGGTGAATACACTGAGCTGAAATAAGATATAATGAGTCTTGTAGAAATATCTCGATTGAGGGAATAATACGCAACAATATTCTGAGTAAATTATGAGTCAAGAACATCGTAGACAAGTCGATTCTGAAGGCGCAGTCGGTTTTCGATCTGATTTTATTTCGAAGGTTCCAAAGCCAGACGCTATTCTTAATGAACTGAATCAAAATGTGGCTCATTTATTTAAGAAAAATGGAGAACGTCCAAATATTAAGCATGCAACGGCGATTCAAAATTTTCTTTTTGGGATTAAAATTGGTGCTGAGATGAATCAAATTGACGATGCTGAATATCCTGATTTAGTTCTATATTCTGATCCTTCATACTCATTGGCTTCTCAAGCCGATGTTGGAATTATACTTAACGTAGCGCTATTAGTTGAACAGTTGAAGGGAAATGGCAACTGGATAGAGGAAAAGAAGGGAGGCCAATTTATATACAAAGGAAACATAGATAACTACTTTATTTTGGCAGGAGTAGAGGAAGCATCACATGTTAAGTATGAAGAACAAGATCCTATGGGTGCTGGTCTCCACCCAAAAACAACTTCCCTAGCAGAATACGATGCACAGCCTCATGAATATATTGCACTACAGCAAAAGCTAGAAGTGGCTGAGAGATTGATGATGCATGCTGATACGATTGATGTTATCCGTTTGAGAATAGAGAATGCTAGACAATCATCGTCCAAATGAATCGATATACTCAACGCTTTAGTTAAAGAAAGTCGGCGTAGCCGACACCTCATCCCCCTCTAAAAATAATCCCCCTAAAAAATCTTTACATGTACCCTGACATCCACTTCAGCTCAGTGTAGAGGGGTTAGGGGTGAATACACTGAGCTGAAATAAGATATAATGAGTCTTGTAGAAATATCTCGATTGAGGGAATAATACGCAACAATATTCTGAGTAAATTATGAGTCAAGAACATCGTAGACAAGTCGATTCTGAAGGCGCAGTCGGTTTTCGATCTGATTTTATTTCGAAGGTTCCAAAGCCAGACGCTATTCTTAATGAACTGAATCAAAATGTGGCTCATTTATTTAAGAAAAATGGAGAACGTCCAAATATTAAGCATGCAACGGCGATTCAAAATTTTCTTTTTGGGATTAAAATTGGTGCTGAGATGAATCAAATTGACGATGCTGAATATCCTGATTTAGTTCTATATTCTGATCCTTCATACTCATTGGCTTCTCAAGCCGATGTTGGAATTATACTTAACGTAGCGCTATTAGTTGAACAGTTGAAGGGAAATGGCAACTGGATAGAGGAAAAGAAGGGAGGCCAATTTATATACAAAGGAAACATAGATAACTACTTTATTTTGGCAGGAGTAGAGGAAGCATCACATGTTAAGTATGAAGAACAAGATCCTATGGGTGCTGGTCTCCACCCAAAAACAACTTCCCTAGCAGAATACGATGCACAGCCTCATGAATATATTGCACTACAGCAAAAGCTAGAAGTGGCTGAGAGATTGATGATGCATGCTGATACGATTGATGTTATCCGTTTGAGAATAGAGAATGCTAGACAATCATCGTCCAAATGAATCGATATACTCAACGCTTTAGTTAAAGAAAGTCGGCGTAGCCGACACCTCATCCCCCTCTAAAAATAATCCCCCTAAAAAATCTTTACATGTAATGTAAAGGCGCGCGCGAACATAAAGATAGTGTAGACATATATCGTACAACGTCGCGTGTGTATCTGATGTTGGGTACGGGGATAATTTTAGCACGAACGTGCTAGTCCCCGTGCCCAATATGGGTCGAGACCCTGCAAGGGTCGAGCCAGATACACACTAGTTAGACGTCCCGAGTGTAGTGTGGCAAAATGATCCCCTGCCACACGCAACGAGAACGCAGTGGGGCAAGGAATGTCGAGTACGAGAGTACCCGAAATGACGCAGAGTAGAAAAATAGTTTTCTATGGTATTCGCAATCCTAACGGACAACCACCTTAACTCTCTTGTCTGTAGGAGCTTCGGGGTCGAGGACAAAAAAGCTATCGGTCTCAAGCTTGAACAAACGGTAGGGTGCGGGACTCGCTAAGATTTCAGGCTTCATTTCGATGAAAGTGGTGGAGTAGTGCTTGAGACCTTCAACAATTTCTACGCCTTCGAGCAGATGCACCATACCTGTTCCTTGCACACCATTTCCCGATCCTTCGGCTTGGTGAGAATCGAAAACTGTAAAAGCTACTTTTGGTTGCTTGAGGATATGGACTGTGTGCAAGGAATCCATCTGCGAGATGAAGTAGAAGTTGAAATCCTCATCGAGGCAGTAGAAAACTGGGGCTGCCCAAGGCAACTCACCGTCCGTGGTCGCCAAAGTCATGTAGATATTGGACTTGAGGATTTCGATAGCTTTTTTGTTTAGTTCGTCTTGCTGCATAATTGCGAATTCCTTTCAACTATTTTTCTATTACGTCTAACTAGTGTTTATGTGAAGTAATTTTCACATAAACACTAAAAGTGAATGGTTTAATGATAAAATAATAGCATGTTGATCGATAAACTACAAACATACATGCGAGTGACTGGATACAGACAAAACACAATAGATGCTTACTCACGATGCGTAGAAGAAATCGGAGAAAATGATATTTACCTATATTTGGACAAACTGGCCAAGGGTGGCAAGTCGACTTTTACCATGAACCAGTATCATGCCGCCTATAAACTATATGTCACAAAAATACTAAATATACCTTGGACGAAGTCTTTCCCCTATGCTAAAAGACACAATAAACTCCCCGTGGTATTGAGCCGAATAGAAATCCAGCAAATTATTGACTCTACCAAAAACTCTAAGCACAAATTGATGCTTTCGCTGGCATATGGCGCCGGCCTGCGAGTTAGCGAAATAGTTAACCTACAAGTGGCCGACATTAATCTGAATGAGTTAAGTTTAATGATTAGAGATGCAAAAGGCGGAAAAGATCGAATATCGATCTTGCCAGAAATACTTACCCACGATTTAGAAATGATGATAATGGGAAAGCAAAAATCAAATTACTTGTTCGAGAGTGAGCGAGGTGGCAAACTCACGACTCGAACAGCGCAAGCAGTCTTTGAAAAGTCACTACGTTTAGCAAACGTAAACAAAAATGCCACTTTTCATAGCTTGCGTCACAGCTTTGCCACTCACCTACTAGAAAACGGCGTGGACGTGAGATACATCCAACAACTACTTGGACATGCCAGTATCACCACGACTCAGTTGTATACTAAAGTAACAAGTCCAGCACTACGTAAAATAAGGAGTCCGTTATGAGAATCGATATAATTACCCTTTTCCCCGAATTCTTCGACGGATTCAAAAATCATAGTATCATCGGACGCGCAATCAAGAGTGGCAAAGTAGAGATCGTCGTCCATAACTTGCGAGAGCAAGCCAAAGACAATTACGGCAGTGTGGATGACCACCCATACGGCGGTGGCCCAGGGATGGTGCTGAGATTTGACGTTTTACTTGATACTTTCAATCACGTCAAATCAATTCTCAAATCACAAATGCCAAATTCTCAAATTAAAACTGTTCTGATGACACCACAGGGTGAGGTTTACAAACAAAAGATTGCGCAAGATTTGGCCAAAGAAGACAATTTGATTTTAATCTGCGGACACTACGAAGGATACGACGAGCGGATCCGTGAGTACATCGACCTAGAGATATCGATCGGCGATTACGTGCTGACCGGAGGCGAACTTGCGGCTATGATCATCACTGACTCGGTAATCCGATTACTGCCTGGGGTACTGGGAGATGATGCCTCGAGCCAGGATGAATCACATAGCGCGGGGCTACTCGAATATCCCCAATACACACGCCCGACAGAGTACGAAGGCAAGAAAGTCCCAGAGATACTGCTTGGTGGTAACCACAAAGAAATCGAAAAATGGAGAAAAGAACAATCTATAGTGCGAACCAAAGAACGCAGACCCGACTTACTATGATAAAGATAACTATCGTGCGATATGGTGATGCTGACTTGGGAAAGATTGAGTCTTTTAAAGATGAAGTTCGAGGTAAGCCAGCTGAACGAAGTCAGGAGCATATCCGCAATTTCTTTAGACCACCTGATTACATTGTTTTGGCCCATGCAGGCAGTAAACTCGTAGGGATGATCCGTCTAGACGTACGTAAGGAGGTATTGGTAGGTAGCGTACATACGACTTGTGGCATGATAGGTGGCGTGTTGGTACACCCAGATCACCGCATGCAGGGAATTGCACAAATGATGCTCAAGGAAGCCATGCAAAAACTATATAGAGAAAAAATGGCCTTCGCGATGCTGTGTACCGATATCTCAAAACTAGGCAAGTTATATAAAAAAGTTGGGTTTGTTCCACTTAATAAGCCATATTATTTCATCAATAGTGACGGGATACCGACAGTCGACAATGAGGGGATGATTGCCTCGGTCTGTGAGAGAGAAACATATGAACTGGCACGCAGAGCTGATACAAAGATTAATATCGGACCGAGTGACGCTTAAGATGATTTAATGATTTAAATCATGATATCGTCATGAAGTGAAGAATTTGAGATAGACCAAGACAAAGATAATTAGAACGAGAACTAGCTTGAGGATGTTCGTAGCTTTCATGTTTGTTGTTGTTTGATTTGCGCGAGGCCCTCGTCGATAGTGGCGAATTTGAGACCTAAAACCTGACTCGTATGTTCGTTGCTCATCGCCACATTTCGAGCAAATGGTCTAGCGGCAGTTTTCAAATATTCTGTCAAACTCCCCTCTTTGACGATGCTTGGATCAAAGCCGTAAGCGATAGCCACTTTTTTGGCTAGTTCATATGGCGAAAGTGAATCACTGCCGACTGTATGAAAGATACCTTGGGGTTTGAGCTCGATCAGCTTGTCAAAGGACATAGCAATATCGTCGATAAAGGTGGGAGTGATAATAGTATCAGCAAACTGAGGATAAAGTTTGCCGGACTCTAAGCCAGCGCGAATTTTTTGGATGAGATCTGGTTTTAAATCGTAGTTGGCGCGGTAAGGATAGGCAAGACGAGCAATCGAATAACTCACGCCACTAGACTTGACCACTGTCTCTGCCATGGCCTTCGTCTCTCCGTACCACTCGATCGGGCTAAGAGGAGAATCTTCGAGATACGGCGTATCCTGCTCCCCGTTAAAAACAAAATCCGTGGAGATATGGATAAGATGAATACCGCGTGCTTGGCAAATGTCAGCAATATTTTTGGTGCCGTCAACATTCACTTTGTAACAGATGCCATTTTTGTCACCTGACTCAGCGAAAGCCTTGTTCGTATCGGTGAAAGCGGCAAGATGAATGAGAGCCCCCGCATCTGGGTGAGCATCAAAAAATGGTTTGAAGGTGGCGACATCCGTGATATCTACACCGGTCGTCAGATCCATATTGATCACGGTGTATTTGTCTTTGAGCATGTCGACAAAACGTGAGCCGATGAGACCGGTGGCACCAGTAGCTAAGATTGTTTGCATAATTTTTTGAACTCTTCGTAATCTTCGATATAGTCTGCGCGAGTAGAATCGTAATTTGTGGAAGTAATAGCCAGGATTATCGAATCTTCTGACATATCTTTGAAACTATGCCAAACTAGATGAGGAACATAAATTGCACTTATTGGTCCACCATGATTTGGGAGCGAGGCCAGTTTGACGTCCTCGAGACCGTGTCCGTCGTCGACAGTGATCGTGCAACTACCAGTAACTTGAACAAACAATTCATCTTCGTCTAAAAGATGCGCATGTTGTCCAGTCTTCATCTCGTTTACTGGACCGGCGATAAAGTAAATCCTTTTGACCTCGAAATCGATATATTCTTTGAGCTCGAGCGGTGTCATCAAAAAATTCGGCGCCTGGATATTTTTTAGCGTAAACACTTTGTATCGACTATCCATATTTATCCTTTGATGTGTTGATTAATTTCAGACATACGAGCGGCGATCTTGTCGACCCATGCCGTATTGTCGAGATACCACTGCACGGTTTCTTTGAGTCCTGTTTCAAACATCTCCCTAGTATATTTAGGAGTCCAACCGAGCGACAAGATCTTCGTCGCGTCGATGGCGTAGCGACGGTCATGACCAGGACGATCCTGGACATAAGTCATGAGACTTTCTGGTTTGCCGAGGATACCTAGCACCATCTTCGTAATCTCTAAGTTGTTCCTCTCATTGTCGACGCCGATATTGTAGACCTCGCCGACATTGCCTTTGTGCAAGAGGATATCGAGCGCTGAGCTATGATCCATGGCGTGGATCCAGTCGCGAACATTGAGACCATCGCCGTAGACGGGGACTGGCTCATCTTTCATAGCTTTGAAGATAAAGAAAGGAATGAGTTTTTCGGGATACTGATAGGGACCATAGTTGTTGCTACAGTGAGTGACGATGACAGGGACCTTGTGAGTAACCCAGTAGGCATGACACATCAGATCGCCACCAGCTTTGGCGGCGGCATAAGGCATATTGGGCATGATGGGAGTATCTTCGGTAAATTTGCGATCCTCATCTAGGCCGAGAGCACCGTAGACCTCGTCGGTCGAGACATTCACCATGCGCTCTAGACTATTGGCGCGCGCTGCATCCAGGAGCATCTGCACGCCTAGCGAGTTCGTGAGCACGAAATCTTTGATCCCACCATAGATACTACGGTCGACATGAGTCTCAGCGGCAAAATTGATGAGATGAGTGACCCCATGTTTCTTGATGACTTCGTTGATGCGATCTAAATCGGTGATATCACCTTGTTCGAAATGGTAATGAGGATTGGTCTCGATATCTTTGAGGTTGTCGAGATTGCCAGCATAGGTGAGCTTGTCGAAGTTGATGATCTCATAGTCAGGGTGAGTGACTAACATGTAATGAATAAAGTTGGAGCCAATAAACCCTGCTCCGCCGGCAACCATCAGTTTCATAAATTTTTTCTCCTATTTGTGCATTATTCTTTTATGCGTCACTTTTTCGATAATCCGGCGTAGGCCGTATGACCCCCCTATCATAACAAGATTCAGGCCTGCCGTCACCCCCAAGACCATATTCAAACTGCTGAGAATAGTGGAAATTGAGTCATAAATCGTGGTCGGGAGTGAGAAGCGGTACCGCACGAGGACGATAATAATGAGGGCAGTCAAGAGGATGATGACTGGCCAAGTGCGCCGATCTTCTTTGGAGATTATCATGCTATTGCCGATGACCATGATGCCATAAATGATGAAACCCATCTGCCACCAGATGAAATGATTGATAAGTCCGTCAGAAAGAAGCTTGCCAAGTAATACCAAAATCAAGAGACCGCTGATAAAGGGAGCTAGTCCTATGAGAAAGCCGCGAAAGGGATCGCTACGACTCGTAGCCACAGACCCGAGACGCTGATGATCTTCTTCCCCACTATCTAAATCGGGGAAGATCGTGATCTCGCCAGTTCTGACTTGCAAAATCTCGGCGACGATCCAGTGCGACAACTCATGAATGATCGTCCCTGGCAGGAAAAGTAAACTATAAAAGGATACTCCCGGGCGAGTTGAACCAAATAGCAAAAGACTGGTACCCGACAATTCGTATACCAGTCTTTGACGTAAAGTCGACAGAATAATAATCAAAAGAACAAAGATGATTAGGGCATAACTAACCGGCATAAGCCGATTATAGTCCGAATGACTTGACCTTTGATGCTTTTTTGATTTCAGCGAACCAAGTCAAGAACTCGTCGCGGAGTTTGGTTTGCTTGAGCTCATCAAGAATGCTACCTCTGACATCGTCAAGTTTCTTGTCTTTGTACATGGTAGCGGCACCGGCATCAAACTGAGATTTGATTTCATCTTCAGTGGGATTGATTTTGTCAGCCAAGAGCTCTTCGACGGCCAGCTGAGTTTTGACTTGCTTGGTGAGATCTTCGCGGGATAAACCTCGCTGTTTGAGAGCTTCATCTAGTCCACCCGAAGTTTCGAATTGTTTTTCGAGATTTTTGATTTGGTCATCGAGCTTGGCCTGATCTACCTTGATACCAGCTTTGGCGATAGCGTGATCGAGAATCTTTTCATTCACCATGTCATCGAGAGCTTGAGTACCATAGCTTTTCTCTAAACGATTCCAGAGTTCGAATCGACTAACTAGCTTGTTGTCGACGATCGAAGGTACGAGCCAAGGACCGACTTTGTAGGTCAAGAGGGCGATGACGACGATAACTAAGGCAAAACTAATGACTTTGCCGTTCATCGGTTTGCGTGGTTCGGACATGACTGGAGCAGAATCCATCGCCATATCTTGAACCATAGCTGGCATGACTTTTTTTGTGGTTTTTTTAACTGTTTTCTTAATTTCTTTTGGCATAAAAAATCTCCTATAAAATATATGAATCCCCACAAGTATATCACTTATTGAGATGCAAGGAAACTAGATGCTGGTGAATAAATTACTCCGTTGGTAGTTCCGAGTTTGACGATAAAATTATGATCGACTAGATACTTTAAATCATACCTAAGTGTGCGGGGTGGGATAGCCATGAACCGCCGATGAATAAAATCAAATGATGAAAGTGGATGATCATTTATCAAAGCAAGAATCTCTCCTCGACGAGGTAATAGTAAAATACCCTTTGAAATAGGTAATGGTGCCAACGTCAAATTGAGGACTTGCTGTAACCCATAAATAAACGCTTCTAAAATAAATTCTACAAAATCAGTAATTACCGACTTTTCTGACCCGAGCAACGCATAATAGTCCCCTCTGTGCTTGTCGATATATTCTTCATATGGAAGCATACCCTTGGGGCTATAACCATATTTTTTTAGCAAAAGATGAACCAAGCTACGACCAACCCTCCCATTACCGTCTAAAAATGGATGAATTTTCTCAAAAGTATAATGAATCAAGGCGATGCGAACGAGAGGCAAACACGCCATATCATGATTCGCAAAATCTAGCAGTCGCGACATTAAATCTTTAACTTCTATTTGTGGAGGACAAAGATAAACTGCTATACCTGCAGAATTGAAAATAGCGGAAGACTCAGTCCGATAATGACCAGTATCTGAGGTAATCCCTGACATAACTAAACTATGTAGTTGTTTGACATCTGATAAAGAGATATCTAATGTCCAAGATTTTGATTCAATATAGTCTATAGTTTTGACTAAATTAGCGATTTCTAATTTTGAAGTTGAATCTGGTAGCTGAGGGAATTTGTCGAGACTATTTTTGTCCAGTTGATTACCCTCAATCCGAGCCGAGTAAAGAGAACTTTTGAGAACACTTTTGTGACGATGATATTTAAGATCAACGTCGCTGAGAGGGCTGGACTCAAGTTCTTGCGAAAGTTCGCCTGCTACAGCGACAAGTCGCTCGATTTTTTGATTGATTTCGTATTTTGGAGGAATCTGCATAACTAAATCTTACCAATTATTGCCAAATGTTGCCAGATATTGCCAAATGTTGCCGAATACAAATTATTTTAAATATTTTTTGTTTTTTAGCTTATCCGGCAAATAACTCACCTGATCACGCATGTCATAACCCTTGCCATAATCCAAGTCTTTCATTAGTTTGGTGGGGGCATTGCGGATTTTGAATGGGATCTCGAGATTGCCGTAAGCCGTGACGTCAGCTTGGGCACTACGGAAAGCGTCGTAGGCTACTCTAGACTTTTGGCACTGACAGAGATAAGTGACGCCGTGGGCGAGATTGATACCACACTCGGGATAGCCGATGGTCTCAACAGCGCGAAAGACCGCATTGGCCACAACGAGCGCGGTCGGCACCGCGAGCCCCACATCTTCGGAGGCGAAGATAACCATGCGGCGGGCGATAAAGAGTGGATCCTCCCCTGCTGATACCATGCGGGCGAGATAGTAGAGAGCGGCATCGGTTTGGCTAGCACGCATCGATTTAATAAAAGCACTGATAGTGTCGTAGTGTTCGTCTCCACCCTGGTCATAGCGAAGATAAGGTGACTGTAGTGTGTCCAATAAAATTTGTTTAGTGATCACCTTCAAGGCCTGGCCTTGAAGGTTGATGGCGGTTTCTAAGACATTTAGCGCTTTGCGACCATCACCATTTGCAAACGTTGAGAGGAACTCTGAGGCATCTTTGTCGAGTTTTACCTTGAGAGTTTTTGCACCCAGAGAAATGATTGTTTGAAGATCGTCTTCGGTCAAGCTTTTGAGGACATAGACCTGACAACGAGACTGGAGTGGACCGATGACTTCGAAGCTCGGATTCTCGGTCGTCGCGCCAATCAAAGTGAGGACCCCGTTTTCGACGTAAGGCAAGAGATAATCCTGCTGAGCTTTGGTGAAACGATGAATTTCGTCAAGAAATAATACAGTCTGACGCGTGGCATCGCGACGTTCGATAATGGCACGAATATCATCTTTTTTAGCAGAGACCGCGGAGAGATAATGAAAATCGGCATCTGAGGCGGAAGCAATGATTTTGGCTAGCGTCGTTTTGCCGCAACCTGGTGGTCCCCAAAAGATCATCGAGTGGAGCAAATGATTCTCGATCGCGCGACGAAGAGGTGCACCGGGACCGACGAGGTGGGACTGACCAATATAGGTCGCTAGTGTTGTAGGACGAAGCAGATCGGCGAGAGGTTGCATGTATTTATCTTCGGATATTCTATGGTAAATGTCAACCCTGTTAGTCTAAACCAGGGACAGTGATACCCGCACAGACATCGTCGTATTTGTCACCGAGCTTTTTGCGAGCCCAGTAGCGGTTGCTACGATAGAGTGAATGAAAAGTTCCGGCATCAGACCAGAAACCATTCAGGAGTTCCCAAGCCATCTTACCTTCTTTGATATAGGCATTGTTGAGATCGGTGACTTCGAGCTCACCGCGAGCACTCGGTACAAGTGCATTGATTTTAGCAAAAACTGTTGAGTCATAGAAATAGAGCCCGGTGATGGCGAAGTTGTTGGCAGGTACTTTGGGCTTTTCGATAATAGTCTCGATCTTTTTGGGATCATCTTTGGCAAAAATAGGATTACCAAATCTCTCTGGGTCGATGACTTCTTTGAGGAAGACCATGGCACCATCTTTGAAATTGGCGACAGCAGTTTTGATACTGGCGTCAGTTGTATTGTCACCTAGAATGACAGCGATCGAGTCACCATCGGCGAAATCTTTCGCGTATTTGAGTGCGTCGGCGATACCGGCCGAGCCGCCCTCCTGGTAGGCATATTCGACGTGAGTGAGTCCAAGATCTTTGCCATTTTTGATGACATTAATAAAGTGGCCCGCATGGACGTCGCCTGTGACAATAAGCACTTCGGTAATGCCAGCTTCGACTAAAGTTTTGATCGGATAAAAAATCATGCACTGATCGTAGATCGGGAGTAAATGCTTGTTGGTCGCATGAGTTAAGGGGAATAAACGAGTACCTTTACCACCAGCTAAAATAACACCCTTCATAAAAAACCTCCAGTTATAAGAGTAACGTACTGACTATCGCGATCCCGAGGATGGCGACAAGCAAATATTCTAGCACAATCCTGGCGTGAAAATTACCAGCTCTGACATGATGGATCATCCCCCAAATAAGATAGACCATAGCAAAAGCACCGGTCGAGAGGAGGATGTAGCGAGGAGTGGTCTGATAGCGATAAACAAGAGTCAGGTAGCCAGTAGCAAAAAGGGCGAGCACGAGATAGTCAGTTTTTGATTTCATAGGATTTTGCCTGCGTTGACGATGGTGGTCGCCAAGAGAATGAGATTGATAAATAAGATATGAGCCCAGTTGTTGCCTACCCGCCTAGTCAGTTTGGATGATTCAGCAATATAGAGATCGAGGATCAGGGCAAAAATGAAGAGCAAAGTAGTAGCTAAATTGAAGGTGCGGGCCAGGTTGAACTGATTGTATTTGGGTGGCACAACAGCTAGCGGAGGACGGGGGGG